>Ga0316626_10001551_pt1 | contig 10314 bp, 10 predicted proteins | sample OWC_Aug_T1_C1_D5_FD_207656 | JGI IMG/M metagenome (GOLD analysis project Ga0316626, IMG submission 207656) | Wetland soil microbial communities from Old Woman Creek delta, Ohio, United States - OWC_Aug_T1_C1_D5_A | ecosystem: Environmental > Terrestrial > Soil > Wetlands | place: USA: Ohio...
TGCACTCGTCACCAAGGACGGCTCGATCGATGGCTGTGCCGAATGAACGCGCGAGATCGTCTCGCCCGATCGACGTGCGCTCGTGACCCGTCGTGCGCCGACGCGCGTGGTCCTGATGGTGTTCGGAGGGACAGCCCCGGGTGAGCGAATCGTGCGCTACCTTGGATCAGTTTGTCGGTTTCGTTTCACGAAGAAGGAGAGCTCATGATCGACGCGCCAGGAATCGCAGTCGTCCCCGACGTTCCCGAGATCAAGCGTCCACCGCACTCCGTGCCGGCCGAGGATCTCCTCGCCGCCGGCAAGAGGTTGCGCACCCGCGTTCCGCGGTCGAGCCAGGGCGAGTGGAACGCACCCAAGGACCGTAAGGACCCTCTCCAGATTCTTCGCGCCTCCGACGAGGGCCGACTGCCCGACCTCGTTCCGATCCGATACGGCCGGATGCTGCAGTCACCGTTCACGTTCTTCCGCGGGGCGGCGAACGTCATGGCCTCGGATCTCGCCACCACTCCGACGACCGGGATCCAGGTCCAGGCCTGCGGTGATTGTCACCTGCTCAATTTTGGCGGGTTCGCCACGCCCGAGCGCAACATCGTATTCGACATCAACGACTTCGACGAGACCGCGCCGGCCCCATGGGAGTGGGATCTAAAGCGGCTCGTTACGTCGTTCGTGCTCGCGGCTCGCGCGAACGGCCTGTCGGAGGCTGCGGGTCGCGAGGCGGCCGAGACCTGCGCACGAAACTATCGCGAGCGGCTTCGGGAGGCGGCCGCGATGAGCCCGCTCGAGGCCTGGTACGCGCACATCGGAACGGAGGATATCCTCGGCTTGTTCGATACGGATCTGCAGAAACGTGCGCGGCGAAGGTTCGAGCACACGCAGCAGCAGAATCCAGACCGGGACTTTCCCAAGCTCGCAGAGATGGTCGGCGGGCAAGTGCACATCAAGGACCAGCCGCCGCTCATCTATCACCCGGACTTCGTCCGCGAGGAGGGCTTCCAGGCTCGAACGCTCGAGATGCTTGCTGACTATCGACAGACCCTCTCTGACGACCGGCGGGTCCTGCTGGACCGCTACCGTCTCGTCGATGTCGCCATCAAGGTCGTCGGCATCGGCAGCGTCGGGCGATACTGCGCGATCGGGCTGTTCATGTCGTCGTCCAATCAGCCGCTGTTTCTACAATTCAAGCAGGCCACGGCGTCGGTGCTGGAGCCGTACGCCGGCAAGAGTGCCTATGCCCATGCCGGCCAGCGAGTCGTGATGGGCCAACGCCTGATCCAATCGGCGTCGGACATCTTTCTCGGCTGGGTGACGGGTCGAGAAGGCCGCGAGTTGTACGTGCGTCAGCTGCGCGACGCGAAGATCAAGCCCCTCGTCGAGACGTTCAATCGCAGCATGCTGGTGACGTATGGTGCGGCGTGCGGCTGGGCGCTGGCGCGTGCGCACGCCCGGGCCGGCCACCCATGGTTGGTCAGCGGCTATCTCGGCACCAATGATGCGTTCGACAAGGACATGGCGAATTTCGCGGTCGCCTATGCCGATCAAACCGAGCTCGACCATGCCGCGCTCGAGGCCGCCGTCGGCGTGGGCAAGATCGACGCTCTGATCGAGACCGGGAACTAGACGATCGCTGAAATGGGAGCGATCACGTCGCCGACTTCGACTCCGGCCTTCGCCGCCGGCGTATCCGGCTCGACGTGCGCGACGAGCACACCCCGATCGTCCGGTGCTCCGAAGTGCTTGCGAAGCTCCGGCGTCAGGCTCATCACCATCACGCCGAGGCGTCCTTTACTCGTCGACCACTCGAACTTCTCGACCGTCCGCGATTGCGTGACCGACCAAGGATCGTTGGAGGGTCCGGCGACAGCGCTCGCAGGCGCCGCCGCCAGCCCTGCTACACATAGCAAAGCTGGAAACCGTCGCATGGGAAACCTCCTTCTGAGTTTTCTGGCTAAGTCCGGATCGGGCGGCGCGCAAATCCCTTCACGTCGCTAGAGCGAGTGGCTCATGAGGTCGAGCAGCTGCTTGCCCTCGGCTTGGAGCTCGTGGCGTTCGGGTGATTGGCTCATGCCAGGTGTGTGGGTAGGTCCGCGCAACGCTACCGACAAGCGGGCACTCGAAACATATTCCGCACCGAGTCTCGACCGCTACGCCAGCTTCTTGCGGGCAACGGACCAGTCGCGCCACATTTCGAGCCCGAGACGTGCCCGATCCGCCGTCGAGGGGCCAAGGGCGATCGCCGGCGCACTGTCCGACGGCAGCTCGGCGAGCGCTTCGAGCAAGCCGGTGGCGAGCGCGAGCCGGTCGATCAGATCGTTTGGCGCGAGCTCGACGATCGCGAGCTCGAGCGCGGTGCGCGCCTCGCGCCGGAGATGGCTGAGGTCCAGCCGCTGTGTAGTGCGGTCATCCATCGATCAGAGGAGTGAGTTGGAGGTAGCCTCGTTCCATTCCCGCTTGGAGCCACGCCGCGTGTAGGTTGTCGCGCTCGCGAGCCGGTTCGGTCTCGTCGGCGCGCACGAAGATCGCGCCGGCGGTCCCGCACTCACGGCACACCATGGGCGGGCGGACGCGGGTGACGTGGTCACCACATTCACTGCATTCCCAAGTCATGTCAGCCTCCGTTCAGGTCTCCACGAACACGTGAAGCCTTCGCTGAAAGTTATGGATACCGAGTTTGTCGAGGGCGAGGTCGTATCTGGCAGCGCCCTCGGCGGGACACGAACGTGAACCAGGCGCTCGGTCTCGATCATTCCCGTCCTGCGGCAGGCCGTGCACGGATATGACCACTCCCAGCCGGAGCCCTGACATCGCGGACATGGCCTGAACGCCGGGAGGCAGCTGGATCTCACGCGGCCGTCAGGCATTCGATCGTCCCACCACGCGCGGCAACGCTTGCCACGCAGCCTCGTCGAGGACGTTGCTCGGGCTCGGCATGACCTGATGCTTGCGAAGCTCTTCGCACGTGGGTTTCGCTTCACCGGTGATGCGATCGATCGGGATCGCCAGCGCGTAGTGCTGGTCGCCGCGTCGGACGCTGGTCTCGAGTAGCAGCTCGCGTGCAGCGAGTGGTGCTCGCCCTCCACCGAACACCAAGGCGCCGTCGATGACCGGCAGCGATGCACCGCCCGGCTGGTCGAGCAGGCCCACCCAGGGCTCGCATCCGGTCAGCGGTCTCACGTCGACGGACGCCATGAGGTTGACGTGAATGTCGAGCGGATAGAAGTCGTACGCGTCGCCTCGTCGTCGCAGGAGCTGAAAGTTGTTGCTGCTGCGCACCGCGAACGGACGCCCCGCGACCTCCACGAACAACGTCCTGACGTAGTCGCGACCCGCGGGCTTGACCGGCTTGCGCGAGCTGCGAAGCTCGCGGTGTAGATGTTGCGCCGCGTGCGCGGTGCAGAGGTTGGCGCCGCAGCGCAGACACGAGTCATACCCGGGCTCGTGGCACATGCCGCACGGAGGAGGTTGGGGTGCCCTCATCAGGAGCAGCATATCCTGAAGACGCAGTCGAGCCCGTCCGCACCGCGCGTCGTGAACGGCGCGCGCGATCACGGCGCGCAGGAGGGGCGCAAGCGCCGCGGACTCCGTCGTCGCGATCTCGAACGCGTGGTGATACGTCGCGAGCAGCACGGGCGTGCGCGCGAGGCCGTAGAGATCGTCGAGCAGCGCGCAAACGAACTCCCGGTTGCGGCGATCGTGCAGCAGCGGCACGAACGCATGGAGCCGCAGTCTCGGCGTTGTCGCAATGGTCTCGGCGCGAGCGCCGATGGTGTTATTCCCTCGGTCCATGGACGAAGAACAACGCAACGTGCTGTTGGCGCTGGCGACCGACCTGTCCGGCTCAAGAGCGTGAGGGCGGTTGCGGCGAAGCCGGCGATGGGCGTTGCCAGGAAGCCGGCTGCTAGGAAGCCAGCTGCGAAGCCGACTGCCAGGAAGCCGCCAGCGAAGACCGCCGCCAAGTCGAACGGCAAGAAGAAGCGCGCGACGAAGACGACGCGGAGATCCCGAGCCACGGCGTGAGGACACGCTCGCTGCGGTGAGCTGACCTTCGACGCGGCCCGATCTCCAACGAGGAAGTCGGGGAACGGTTGCGTTTCAGATCGCAGCGTTGCAGGACACTTGTATGTTCGCGGCGTGATCATCAACGCATACGCGACTCATCGCGACCCACCCTCGCTCGAGTTCCCGCATCGGCTGGGCGGTCGCCGCGACCGAAGCGATCCCGAGCTCGGGCCACATCTGAAGGGCTTCATGGGCTTCGTCATGGATCGCGGCAAGCGACCGATGACCGCGATGCGCTACGGCGTGCTGCGCCACCTCGAGCGGGTTCGGCATCACATCTCGTTCGAGATGGAGTCCGCACAGCTGCCCGCGCTCGAGCGCTGGGCGCAGGCGGCGAACGCGATCCTGCTTCGAGCGGAGGACAGCACGGTGCGCGCGCCGGATAGCAAGGTCCTGGTCGATCCTGTTACCGGCGATCCCGAGCCGGGAGCGGTTCTCCCGTATCCCGTCGATGCTGTGGCGCGCAAGGCGGCGACCGAACAGATGCTCGAGGAGCGCGGCATCCATGTCCCGTCCCACCTCCCGCCATGCGTGTCGGCGATCGAGGTCGAGCTTCGCGAGCCGCGCGATGTCGCGGCACGTATCCTGGCGTTGTTCGTGTGTGCCGCACGCGCGGAGGGACTCGCGGCGAACGAGCCGCTCCCCGTCGCCACGATGCGGCAGCGGATGCCGCTCGGCTTCGCGGCCTTGAGTCCGAAAGAGACCGCGTTCATGGACGCGACCGAGCCGGCGAGGCAGGACGTGATAAATCACGTATGGCGCTACGAAGCGATTCTCCCGCTCGCTTGGTCGCTTGGCATCGTCGAGAGCCTCCCGTTCCCAGCTGCGATCTGCGACGTCCCGGCACTCGCGAAGACGCTGTTCGGGCTCGATGGCGATGCGTTCGTTGCTTCGGCGCGACTGCGCCCGGTCGGCGAGATTCTCGCTGCACTCGACGTCACGTTCCGGATCCACTGGGCCGTAAGCGACGCGCGCGCCAAACAGAGCGCGGCCCCGGATGGCGTTGAACCCGGTGCCGTCGCCGAGCGCCACCACGCACTCAATTGGCTGACGCGATTTGCGGACGCGGAGTGGGACAGGGTCCCGACGCCGACGTGATGTCGGCAGCAGCGTGATCGCGGCTGGAACAGCCACGTACGCCTCGGTGTAGGGTCCCCCGATGGACGTCGTGGCGATGAACAGGCAGATCACCGCCGCCGTTGTCGCGGGTTCGACGCCGATCTTTCGCGTCGTCGAAGAGCGGATTCACGCCGCCTTCCCGGCGAAGAAGAGCCACCTCAAAGTGGATGAGGTGCTCCACTTGACGCGGCCGTTCGTCTCCCGGTACGCGCACGAAACGGAGAGCGCGCAGCTCGAACATGGCGCGTACGAAATGGAGAGCGGTGAGCACGTTCCGCTCAGCGTGGCCTTGGGACGGGAGGACCATGATGCCGCGATCCTCGACCGCGAGAAGCGAGCTGCGGTCGCTCGGGCATCGCGTCGCCGTGCGAGAGGCGATCGCGGCGTTCCGATCCGCCGCGTCCGCAGCTCGGACAACGGCCACAGCGTCAGCCACAGATGATGCGCGATCGAGCGGTCCCCGCGTGGCCCCCGTTCCCGGGCAATGATCGAGTAGCTCTCGTCAGAACGTCGCGTAGATCGGGCCGGCCGCGATCTGGTGCACGTCGGCATCGTCGGGGATGCCCACGTCGAGCAGCGGGATCAGCATTGCTTGGAACCAGGCGCCGTCCGCGTCGAGGTGGAAGAAGTCGAAGAACCCGTGGATCCGGCCGCGTGGCAGGTGAAGCGGATCGGCCACATCGGCGAACTGGTAGTAGCTCTGCGTCACGGGATCCACGATCGGCTGGATCTGATACGTCGCACCGCCGTGGGCGAACGTGACAGTCGTGTCGGTCCCATCGAGCCAAACGCGCACGGGTGTCTCCAGACACTCCCCGGGGCAATCGATCGCTCCCAGCAGCGAGATCCGGAACGTGAGGGTGCCGAGCCGCTCGCCCGCGAGCACGGTGGCTTCGGGTACAACGGTCACGTCGATTCGGTCACGGGTGCCGATCGCCGTCACGGTCGCCTCGGAAGGCGCGCTGTCGACGTTCAGGTGGATGGTGGCGGGCTGTTCGGCACAACCGACGGCGAGTGCGACGAACAAGAACACGAGGCGTTTCATGCGGCGATTCTTTGGCCGCTCCTCGCGTCCGTCAACGGCTCGACGAATCGTCGAGGCGAGTGCCAGCACGTGTGAGGTTTCGATTTCCGCAATTTGCCGCCGACGGTTTTGGGGTCGGCGGCGTAGCGATCCGAACAGGGACGCTGTTAGGGAGCGGCCTCGGTACGAGGCGTGCGCGCCGTGATCATTGCGGCGTCGAGCTCGTTCCAGAGCGCCGGCACGCACGTGCATTCGAATACAAGACCAGAAACAGCGTGAATCCACGATCCGTGAGTCGGAGGCGGCCGTCTTGATGCGGCTCCAGAATTCCGAGTGCGACAAGCTTCGCTGCGGACGAACCACCGAGGGCGTTTGGGCGTCGCTCGCAGATCAGTGCGCGCACGAACTCCATCACCTCGGGCTGGCTGAACAGTGCCGCTATCGCGATCGCGTGTTCGAAATCTTGCGGCTCCGACAAGTACGCAAGGAGCTCGTCGCTGCTTTGACAACTACCCGATGTGGAAAACGTGAACGTGCCACCAGGTCCTCTGCCGATGGCGCCAGAAAACGCCAGCGCGAACGGCTCGATCCGGTGGTGCTTTGCCAACACTGCCTCCAGGTCGGTGACGAGCTCGTCCTCGCGAGTTGTGTGCACGGCCGGTCCAACCGACGGTGGCGTCGCCGAATTCCATCGCGATCGGCATTGTTCGGGCTGGGTTCGAGGGCTCGAGCTGCTCGTACTCGCCCAAGACAGCCTGATGCGACCGGAGTCTTCGTCGAGGATTTTGGGGAACGGTCGCATCATGCGAAGACCATCGAGCTACCCCGCGGGTCCGCGTTCGCGAACGATGCGAACCGCGTTCCATTGAATGTCGCGCCAGCCAGATACACGATGCCCTCGATGAGACGAGCTGCTTTCGTGGGTGTCATCGCGGCTCTCGGATGCAACTCATCACAGCCGCCATCGACGCCCGCAGAGGCACCGAAGCCTTCGAGCGCGTCATCGCCAGCTCCACCACCGCCAGATGCGGCGCCGCACCCGAGCAAAGCGCTTCACGACAAGCTCGCTCTGAATGGGCCCGACGCGCCGGCCGCGGTCGATCCCAACGAGACCGTTCGCCTCGTCGCCCACACGCTCGAAGACCTGCGCGTGTATCGGATCGCGGGCGGCACGTTGACACTAGAAGCGACGCTGCCGACTCAAGACGACTGGGTGCCGGGAAGCGCCGTGTGGCGCGACGCGAACGAGCTCGTGCTCGTGAGGATCAACAAGAACGATCCGTCGCAACCCGCGTTCATCGTGTTTCGGGACGGTGCGTTCAAGCGACTCGACGCGCCGCCGGCGAAGCTATTCGCGCGAACACCGCCGTCACGGACGCAACGCGACAATCACCTGACCGCGACCGCGAACGGTGAGGTCTGGTTTCACCACTGCCGCCGCCACCAGGAGCGCGATCCACACGACTGCCTCGACCACGCCTCCGTCCGCGTGCTGCCGGCGGCAACCGCGGCGACGCGCCCGCCACCCGAGCGGCCACCGCTGGCAATGCTGCAACCGCCAACCGACACGTGCCCGAGCGTTGGGCTCAAAGGCGCCCAGTGGTTGTCACTGAAACCTTCGCTCGCGCTGGTCGGCGAGGACGACGACAAGAACTTCATCGTCGGCTGCAAACCGGTGGACGCGTTCGCCACACACGTCGAGCGCGGACCGCGTGGCTTCTGGGCGCTCTTCGATCTCGAGTCGCCGGTAATGGGCCCGTCGCGTCGCGTGATCACGATCGTTTGGCAAACCCGAGTCGTCGGCGTCTTGCCGGAGAAGTACATCGACAGCTTGATGTTCTCGCCGTGAGATTTCCCCCGAGTCCAAACTAAGTGCGAGTCGTTCTGAGTGCCGTGGCGCGTTCAGATCATCGCTCGGTCGCTGAGTGGCTCGCGAAGCGGTCGACGAATGGAACGAAGCGGAGCTCGTCTGCAGCCACTGACGCAGTATCGATCGTGGTGCTGATCGTCATCTCGCCGCGCCGAGGACGACCTCGCCGCTCACCGGCTTGCCGTCGCGCACGGCGCCGAGCCGGATGCGAGTGCCCGGCGGGCGGTTCACGATCAAGACCGTGACGCCGCGGGGGCTCAGCTCCGTGACCGCGGCACCGTCGACCTCGACGACGACGTCGCCGTCGCGAAACCCGGCCGCCGCCGCCGGGCCGCCGGGCGCGACCGCGACGAGCCGCGGTACGAGCACGCGGAAATCGAAATCGGCGCCGAGCCCGCCGAGTGTGATCCCCGGCTCGTCGCTCCAGGCCACGACTGGCACGTCGAGGTCCGCGCGCTGCGACGGCTGGAGCGTGATCAGCCGCAGGCCGTTGGCGTAGCTCCGCCACAGCCCGTCGCACCAGATCGCGATCTCGCCGGCGGGCGCGCCGTCGAGCAGGAACGCGCCGCGGGCGTCGGTGCGAACGCCATCTCCAGGCGGTGCGGGTACGGTCTCGAGGCCACGTCGCGGTAGCGCGCGACACGTCATGCCCTCGACCGGCGCCCCGCTGCGGAAGTCACGCACCCGGCCCGCGACGACACCGGAGCCGCCGCTCGCGAGCGTGACGCGCGACGTGCGCCCGGGCGCGACCTCGGCCACAGCCGTCGCTGCCTCGGCGCCACTGAGCGCGCTGACCATGTAGCGACCTGGCGCGAGATCGCGGAACGCGTACTGCGTTCCGGTACCCGTGCCGAACGTCGGGACCTGCGCGCCGATCTGGTCGCTGCGGATCGCCGTGACCTGGGGTGCGGTCTTGAACCCGACCGTCGTCACCTGGATGCCTCCAGGGGTCGGCACGACGAGCGTGACGCCAGCGCGGCCCGCCGGAACATCGGCGAGCGTGGCGTCGACGCCACTCGCCGAGCGCGCGCGTAACGCGTAGGTGCCGGCGAGCAGGTCGCCGATCGAGAACCGGCCGTCGACGTCGGTCGTGGCGGCCGGATGCTGGAGCCAGCCCGCGAACCGCGGCGGCTGTGGGCCGGAGACCAGCTCGGCGAGCACGCGCGCGTCGGGGACCGGCGCGCCGTCGCCGTCGACGACCTTCCCCGAGATCGAGAGCCGATCGAGCTGTACCGCGAGCACCACGCCGGTCACGTCCGAGCTGCCGTCGGCGAGCGCGACGAGCGGGAACTCCGCGCCGGTGGCCGGCCGGAGCTCCACGTTCGACGGCATGCCGCGACGGACGACCGGCCGATACTGTCCGCCGCCGGTCATCATCGTGGCGCGGAACGTCCCGTCGGCGCTCGTCGCCGCGACGCCGGCGTCGTCGCTCTTCGTGCTCCGGTACACGACCGTCACGCCGGCAACGGGTTCGCCGCGTTGATCGACGACGCGACCCGCGATCGACGCCGCATACGCGAGATCGATCGTGACCTCCTTCGTCTCGCCGCGCGCGAGGTGAACGGTCTCGCCCGTGCCGAACGCGCCGAGGCGATCGTCGGATGCGGCGACCGTCCACGGCCCGGGGCGCAGCCCCCGCACCTCGAAGCGACCGTCGCCGTCAGTGCGCACCTCGCCGAGGTCGCCGTCGTTCGGGCCCTGGATGGCGAGGTTCGCGCCGGGCACCGGTCGCTCGCCACGGACGACGCGGCCGACGATCGCGCCGCGCGGTTCGACCTCGATCGTGATCCCGTCGTGCTCGCCGCGGGTCACCGCGAACCGCTCGGGCGTCACGACCTCGTACGGGAACGCCGTGAACCGCACCTCGCCGCGCGGCACGCCCGCGAGCACGAACGAGCCGTCTTCCTGCGAGACCGCGTTCGGGCTCACACCACGCCCACCGAGCGCGACGACGCGCGCACCGGCGACCGGCTTATCGCCGTCGACGACCCGGCCGCGCAGCGTCGACGCTGCCTCGAGCCGGATCTCGATCTCGACGCTCGCTTGGCCGACAGCGACATCGACCGACGTGCCGGGTGAGGTATCGACCAGGCCGTCGGCGCGGACGAACACGAGGTGACGTCCGGCCGCGATCTGATCGAGACGAAAGCGCCCGGCTTGATCGGTGAACGCTGCACGTTGCGGCGTGCCCTCGACGCCCCGCTGCCAGGCGGGTACGAAGACGAACGCGCCAGGCACGGGC
>Ga0316626_10001552_pt1 | contig 10313 bp, 5 predicted proteins | sample OWC_Aug_T1_C1_D5_FD_207656 | JGI IMG/M metagenome (GOLD analysis project Ga0316626, IMG submission 207656) | Wetland soil microbial communities from Old Woman Creek delta, Ohio, United States - OWC_Aug_T1_C1_D5_A | ecosystem: Environmental > Terrestrial > Soil > Wetlands | place: USA: Ohio...
TTAATAGATGTGAACAATTATTAATTACAACATGCTCAGGTTCTATTAATATATGACCTCCATATTGCATTTTAACAATCATATCATCTCCCGCAGTGTCAATAGCATTATTATCCCATACTCTTACTATTTGACCTCCTGAAAGAAACAATGCACCCAATAAAGGTGTTGTAATAGAATTACTATCGGGCACAGTTTTTGTGTCTGGAACTCCTGTTCCAAATAAATAACTGTAAGTTAAGTTCTCATTTTGGTTAACACCAGCTTGCCATTGTCCAATTACATTACCTTCCTTACTTTGTAATTGTATCTCCAATAACCTTGAACCAGAAGTACTTGATGCGGTATATTCAATAGAAATCCATAAAATTTGCCATTCTGCATAGAGAGGAACAGTAAAAAGTTTGTCACTTTTATTTGTTTCTATATCTTCTGTTAAATAAATTTCCCATTTAGTAGTCATGATATTTATTCCTTTTTCTATTAAACATGTTCAAGTGCTCCGATATCATAGGCTGCTCCTTGTGGTCTTGATACACCATCATAGTCATCTGAAACAAGGCTTATTGTAACTCCTGCGTTTATTGCAGGAGAACCATCTAGTAAGTGAAAATCTGGTAAACCTGTGCTTGTAAAGTTTGGATTTGCAGTTATATTCCCGTATATATTTGGATATCCTGTAGGATTGTCAGAAAGTTCAACACAATCTGGATATTCTTGTGAACAATATTTTGGACCAAATACAAGATTGTGGTCACAACTTATATAGTCTAATAAAGATATATCTGATGCTATTATTTCTCCATTCCAATTATTGAAATATACAATATTATTACGAATAGTTATATTTGAGATTGTATTAGCTTGGACATATATTCCTGCTCCACCGTTCCAAAGTGCTTTATAAATTGTATTATTATAAATTTCTATGTTTCTACGTATTCCATAATCGTAAGGTGGTTGTCTTTGAGGTATTCCTATTCCTGTACTTCCAACATTATAAATAATATTATTATAAATTCTTATATTTTCACAAGTTCCGGCACGTTCAGAACCCGCTGTTATTCCGTTGTTACAATTTTTTTGATAATTATTGTATATATCTATATCGCCTGTTAATCTATCCCAAGCATCTATGTATATTCCACCGCACCCACTATAACCAGTATAATCATGAATATAATTATGATGAACTGTACCAAATCTACTTCCTTGTTTACAGTCAATCGCTTCGTTCCCTAAATGACCCTCATATCCATCCATATATATTTCATTATAGCTAACTTCGAAATTAGTTGTTCCAGCTATAGAAACACTTTCCTCATGCCCGCCTTCAGTTTCCGAATAGATGTGGGAATTAATTACTTTATTGTTGTAAACCTTTACATGGTCTGACCACCACACCCCGATACCCGACGAACGATTTACATAAGATGTTGTACAACCATTTATTTCAATATAATTACAGGTATTGAACATAATCGCACAAGTGTCCGCATATCGAACGGTTACATTGTTTAATTTTATGTAATTTTTATTCCATACATTAACTAAACCTCCTGTATTAAAGGATATTGCTGTACCATCGATAATTGCTGTTTCTGTTCCATATGATTGAATAACAATATAATTTCCGGCTGTACCGGAATTAACCATTGTTACCCTTTCGTTGTATATTCCTCCTCTAATATTTAGAGTATCTCCTGCATGTATTTCTCCGACAGCATGTGAAATCGTGCGCCAAGGACTAGAGAAACTTCCCGGATTACTGTCATTACCAGTTGTAGAAACATAATAGTTATTAAGGGTATATGGAAGTACTATATTATCAGGTTTTTGTACTTGATTTGCATTATTAACATATATTGTCGCTATTCCTGACCAAACTATAACATTAGTCGATGTTTGATTTTGACTTGCATTATTAACTGATAATACTGCATATCCTGTCCAAACTTCAACATTGGTTGATGTTTGATTTTGACTTGTGTTTTTAGCTTTTAATTCTCCAATAAAAATACCCTCAACAAATTTTTGTGCATATTGTATACGAACTATCATGCTATCTCCGGAAATATCTATTCCGTTTCTATCCCAAACTCTTAATTTCTGACCTCTTAAAAGGAAAGGAGATACCATCAAAGGTGTCATAATAAAATTAGTATCACGAGTGGTTTTTAAATCAGGTATTCCGCTTGTAAAAAAATATTTATAAGTTAAGCTCTCGCTTTGAGTTATAGAGCTTTGTCTCTTTAATATTACATCACTTGCATTGTTTTGTAATTGTACTTCTAACAATCTAGAGCCACTTGTGGCACTTGATGTATATTCTATCCAAATCCATAATATCTCCCATTCTTTAATATCAGGAACAGTAAAAATTTTATCGCTATCATTCGGAGTTATATCTTGTGTAATAGAAATTTCCCATGCTGTAGACATATTATCTCCTTATACGCTTCTTTGTGCATATTGCATTCTGATTATCATATCATCAGCGGTGGGGTCTTTGGCTTTGTTATCCCAAATGCGTATCTTTTGCCCTGCTGATAAGAACGTTCCTGCTGGTAAAGGAGTAGTTATATAATAAAAGTCACGAGGACTTGTCATATCTTGAGATGCAATTCCAAATAAATATTTATACATTAAACTCTGGTCTTGGGGAGTGGCTGCTTGCCATTGCCCCATAATATTTCCCGATGATGTTTGAAGTTGTATTTCCAACTGTCTTGCGCCATATGTTATTGTACATGTATATTCCACCCAAATCCATAAAATTTGCCATTCTCTATTTGCAGGAACAGTAAAAATTTTATCGCTATCATTTAATGATGTATCCTCAACAAGTGTAACTCTCCAACTATCAGCGGGTTGCCAAGATGCACTTCCTGAACCATCAGCAGTTAATACAAAATCATCTGTAGCGGTTTCGCTGGTCAAAGACGCTATATTAATTTTTTCTCCATCCCCCGCAGCACTTCCTGCGTGGGAGTGGTTGTGCAGATAAAGCCAAGTTGCACTTCCAGAACCTATTGATGTTAAAAGTTGTCCTGAAAGAGAAGAACCAGAACTCAGGTCTGTTAATATATGTATATGATTTCCGGGAGCAGCTACCCAAGAACCAGTTCCTAGAGTATGATGTATAGCGTTTATACCTATGTCAATATCATTAGTATGTAATAGAGGATAATTTTTAGCATCCCATGCGGAGCGGTCCCCAACCATGGGGTCGCCTCTCATGCTCCCGCTGTATCCGGGCATTCCAACAGCATTCAAGTGTATTTTTTCTGTCATATTATACTCCTATTATACAGTATGATATGAATACTGTAATCTAACAATCATATCATCAGCAAGATAATCTATGGATTTATTGTCCCATATACGTATCTTTTGTCCCACTGATAAGAATGTTGATGATGGGATGGGTGTCATAAGATAATTACTATCACGAAATGAAGTTAAATCTGGTACAACCATTCCGAACAAATATTTACAAGTTGAATTTTCGCTCTGTGTTGCTCCTGCTTGCCATTTTCCAATTATATTATTAGAACTATCTGTAAGTTGTATTTCTACTTGTCTAGAACCAGATGTTGCTGTGGATGTAAATTCTATCCATGCCCATAATATCTGTAATTCTGTATCTGGTGGTACAACAAACTCTTTATCGCTGCTATCCATATTTGTATTTTCAACAATAGATAATCTCCAACCATTAATAGGTTTCCAAACAACATTTCCACCATAATATGTCAATGAAAAATTTATTGGTTGGCTTTCGCTTGATAAATGGTCTGCATTAAATCTACCCCCATCTCCAATAGCACTTCCTGCATGATAGTGGTCTGGAAGTGTGTGCCAAACAGGACTTCCTGTACCTACAGAAGTTAAAATTTCTCCTGAAATAGATGAACCTGAGTCCATATCTCTTAAATAGTGGCTATGGTCTCCCGGAGCCTCTTTATATGAACCCGTTGTTTTATTTACAAAATGAGTAGAGAGAGTATGGTGAATAGAAGTTGTACTTCCTGAATTAATATCGCTTGCATGGGTTTTTTTGTAATATCTAGCGTTCCATGCGGAACGGTCTCCCTGCATAGGTACACCTTTCCCGGAATTTCCCGGAGTAATATCTTCGTAATCTGGCATTCCTACAGCATTAACATATATGTATCCTTTTCTTTTATTGACCCCTTGAACTCCACATCTGCAAGGAGCAGCTTTTTGACAAATACTATTCTCATATGGAGGTATGTTCCAATTTTCTCCTGCTATATGTTTTAAATCTGTATTTCCTTCACCATATAATGTACCGATACTAGGAGAACGTACAGGGTCATCATGATACAAGCCAAGTATCATATAATCAGAATTATCACCAGCATAAGGAGAAAGAGATATTTTTCCATATGGGGTTTCTATTTCATCGGAAGCAATAGGGTAGGTATCCCAAGCGTCATAGGTTGTCCATATTTTATTTTGATTAATTAAACGCATGTGACTTGGTTCTTCTTCATTGTACCATAGTGTATCCCAACGACTGTCTCCAAGCCAAAACCCAATCATCGGTGGGCTTAGAATACCACTTTCCCAAAACCTAAATTCATTGTAAAGTGGTCTGGTATCATAGTAAAACCTATTTGGAGTATGAGGATTTAAAAAACCACCATTTGTCCAACCTAAAATATCTGTTCCGGTATAATACCATGTATTTCCTCTATCATAACTATATTCTATATAACAACGAGAACCCATACCACCTTCATCACGTATATACACAATATCTCCATAAGTACGTAATGAACTAGGAATACCATAACTCCAACCACTCCACCAAGTAGGACATCCATGCCATGTTTCCCCGTAATCATCACTGTAAGCCACTCTATCTTCACCATAAGGACCCCAACCGAAAGGACCATAATAACGCTGTTCTACATAGTGGAGTTGTCCTACAATCCACAATCTCCCATCAATGGCGTTATCAATACAAAATCCTTTCGTTTTGATTGAGTCTAGAGCTTCAGTAGTAAATATTGCTGCGAAACCCTCATGGTCTAAAAGTAGTTCCCATTCTTCCCCCATGAAGCGGCTATACAATCCTTCATGAGAAACATGGTTAGAATCTCCGGTTAGTACATATTGTCTTTCACTTTGGTGAAAGGGGTCTAGATGAAACTCCTTACATTTTAAATTTAAAAGACCATTATTAATCCTTTGCCATGTTGGTTGTATTTCGGGTTGAATAAAATCATCTGTATAATATACCCCACATCCTGTAGTTGCCACATATATTTCTTTTGCCCATGCCATTTTATATGTCTCCTATTGGAGCGGTTGTAACTATTGTTTTTCCTGCTGTTATATACCAATCAGTTAAACCTTTGTTTGTAAAGGCATATCCTTTACCTGCTCCTGATGTTAAAGCTGTATAATAAGTATCACTGGAAAATAATTCCCCGGCTAAATTTAAATCTTCATAAACCCCAATCGCATTTCCTCCAGCATTATTATAGACTTCTATAACACAGTTCCATAATTTTAATGCTCCGCTTCTCATTTGTATTCCGTAAGTGTTTCCAACACCGTTATTTCTTATAATTAACCCACAATCGTTAAGTATGCATGTTCCAGAAGTACCACTTAATAAACCTGCGGTAGTTGTATTTGAATTTACAGTTATATCTATAGCTATTCCTTTCATCCAGCATTCTCCGTTCATAATAACAGTACCACTAATTAAAGAATTATTACTCATGGAAGCAAGCACTACTCCACTAGGGATAGTTATATTTTCAACATATATTCCCGGAGGCAAATAGACTAAATTTCCCGGTTGGGATGCTGCTAATGCTGCGGAGACAGTACTGTATTCAGCTACTGGTGAATCTCCATAATATAAAAGAACACTATCTCCACCTAAACCGACCCTGCTGATTGCATTAATATCAATTCCGGGACCTTCTGATACTATACCACCACCACTACCAGCACCCCCAATTGGATATCCGTTCCATAATAAAGAAGGGGTAATTATATTTACAAAATTTCCTTTGTTTACATATATACCTTCTTTATATCCTTTTTCAAATATATCTGTAACTTGAGGAGCGTCCGCCTCTAGACTATTAGTTGTATCTAATGGTTCTATTGTATTTGTAACATTATCTTGATAATTTCTTGTCCAATTATTCCATTGTTGAGCATATACTTGATTTGCATTCCCTGAATTTATTGCTCTTGTTAATAGGTCTCCAAATTTAAATGACTCATCATCCATACGTAAACGGTTTCCAAAAACCATTTTAAAATCTTCCGGGTCATCAAAATTCATATCCATTTCTAATAATATAACAGATATAGTTTGTCCTTCTTCTATTTCTACTGTAATTTGTGCACCTAATGCTATCTCATCTCTAAAAGCTTGAAATTCTTTAATTTGCATAAAATTAACAGAGTCAATTTCAAAAATATATTTTGGTTCAGACATTTTTAAAAGAATAGCACTTGCTGAAAGATATAAATAATTAGCTTTTTCATATATTGATGAGTTGCTTGTAATTGATGTTATACTTATATTTTCATTAACATAGCTAGATTCAATTATAAACGGCTGTAATTCTAAATATTGCTCTTCGGTAAAATTAGGAATTGGTATATAATCACTATCAAATCTATAATTGTTTAAGGCTAATTCGTCTGTTATTTGTCTAGCAAGACCCTGATATAATGTAACATTTTGATTAGCTGTATCTCTTAACAATGTATTATCTTCTAATAATTGTGTTACTACCACAATTTGTGCTTCTACTTCAGAAGTATCTTGACCGTTGGCAGTTAACACTTCCAGTTCTTTTTCTAAGACAACTAAAGAACCAGAATAAGTTTCAACCCAACCTTGATAATATTCTTGTGTATCAATTTCATCCACCATTAATCTTGTATAATTAGCATAAGCAGCAGATGAAGAAGTTACTTTATCTTCCCATGCATCTATTGCACTTATTAAACCTTGACTCATCCAACTTGTATCTTTAAAATAATTAAATCTATAAATGTTATCCGTACCTAACGGATTTATATATCTGATATCGAGACTGTTTCCACCAACCACATTTAAAGATGTAGCTAGTTCATCTGTTACTTCTTCTATATTAAGTTCTTTAATTAAATTATCATGAGAAATAAATATATTTGTATTTACTATAACCTCATTAGGGTCATAAACTAATATTTTTTTTTCAACAGTATCAAAATAAAAAACACAACCGTATGCTTCTTCTACATCTGTTATTAAAAAATCATAAACAGTTTTATCAGAAATATCAAAACTTCTACTTCTATTTCCTATTGTATCATATTCTGGATAAGGAGCAGTTTGCCCGGGAATAACAGATGTTCTAGTCCATCCCGGAATATATGTAATAGAACCTGATGTGTCTATTCCATCTATTAAATCATCCAAAATATGTTCCAATCTTACAGGAGCAGCATCACCAGAAACCTTTACTCCTTCTTCGTCATATATACCGCTTCCCGATAAGTATGCTACTAATCTTTTTGATGCCATCTCTATCTCTAAAGATTGAGCACTAACTTCTTTATATTTTGAAATTCCATCATTTGTCTCTGAAACTTCTGTTATCATAAAATAACCAACACTGCATCCAGAACTTATTACACTTATTACTCTTTTGTTGACCAAATAATTATAGTATTCCATTTCTATACCATCTATATATTGGTCAGCACGAAAAGATAATTCAGAAAGAGCATTGAATTTTGATTTAAGGGTTCTTTCAGATATCCCACCCAAAGCATAAAGTTCTTTCTTATCGGGGTTACATAGAATGAACTCGGGGATTACACCTAGGTCAAAATAATCAAAGGTTATTTCGGGTATTCCTCTTGGTATTATTGGAAGTCCTGCCATAGATTTATCCTCCTATTTTCATTCTTTCTGTAAATCTAATCACATAGTCTATTATAGTATCGGTTTCTACAACAACAGCCCTGATTGAATTGTTTTTTGGTAATAATCTAAACCAATTTTTATTAAAACAATTTAATAATGTATACATGGTTTCCCCATCATTACTGTATCTAGGAAAAGGATGATTATTATATTCATCACTAGCATATATATGAGACGAAACTATCTGTAAATCATTATCTATAGTTATTTGGTCACCGTGGTATAAACACGACCAAGTAAAATCCCGGAGAGTATTATCTGTATCATTATAAAAGCTTACTGTTCTTTGGTCTTGGTTTCCATCAACTGTGGTCACACTAAAATAAAATGATGGATATAGATAATCATCTTCACTAGATGTATTATAAATATCAAATTCATAAGCATTTCCTCCAATGAAACTCCCACTTACAATATGCTCCGGAGAATAAGCCCAAGGGCTATCACATGTTACATTACATGTGAAAGCGTAATTTAGACCACCTATATACAACGGTTCTGGCTCGGTAAAAAGGCAATTGAAATATGCTCCATTCAAATCATCTTGTAATATATATAATTTTTTATATATTGACCTACCGAATAACCAAGCAGAAATCATATCTCTATCTAGTGCGCTGATGGGAGCAGCGGTTCCAAAAGTTAAAGGAAATTCTAAAACTGTTTCTTGTGTTCTGCCTAAATAGTAAGGTTTTGACTTTCTCAAAACTTTTTGAGTTATAATGTTAATATCGGAACTTCCGACACCATTAAATAATCCCCCATCTTCGAAAGTTATAATTTTTAAATCCCATTTTTGCGAAGGGATATTATCATATACAAAATCATATGCATAGAATGAAGCCATGTAGATACTCCTTTTATTTTATTATATAGTGAAATTTCCAGCGGTTCTTCTTATACCTTTAATTTCTAATGCTTTATTTACCGCTTTAACAAATCTTTTTTCTAATTCTGGTATTGCTGCTTTATCAAGAGAACCTTGAACATCAATTTTAATATTGAAATTTATATCTCCGGTTTTAGGTGGTGCAGCAGGAAGTCTAGTTGGGGATATACCTGCTCCTCCAATTGTCATGAGTTTAGGAAGAATACTTTTCATAAAATTATTCATTTGCCCTTCTGTAGCAACATATTCACCCTTTAGTAATTTTGCAAAAACTTCGTTAGTCATTAAGTTTCCTGCAAAATTACCGTCGTGATGTTCTTCGACAAGACCACCGTAATGATTCGCTATAGGAGCATGGTGTGCAGGAGGAACCTGACCGGGAATATAAATATCATTATCTATTTGTGGTCGATATGGACCCTGACCAGCATTATTTGCTTCGTTTATTGCATCTCTTAAAGCTTGATATCTTGCTATCATTGCACCAACTGCTCTTTCAACAACGAGTTTAGCTGCTTCAACAGAGAGTCCCATGTTAACTTGTTCTTGAATCATCTCCAATATTTTATCTTTAGTTAAGCCCATTTTACCTAAAATGTCTCCGTAACGTGCCATTATATCAACAGCGGCAATCTGAACCGCTTCTGAAAAATTGGTCATTCCGGTGCTCAAAGTTCCGAGCATTCCACCACCCGTATTACCAACCTCACTAAGTTCGTCTCTCAGTTTTTTCCATTCTTCAATTTGTGCTTCTAAAGCATCAATTAACAATTGTTGAGATGCTTCAAATGCATCTGCCATATCATCTAAAGCTTGTATCATGAGGTCGTATTTTCTATCTTCAACATCCTCGGCTATATCGAGTTCCATCTCCGCTGCTTCTGATTCTAATTCTTCTCTTTCTTTAATAGCTTCTTCGCTATTATCTAAAGATAATATAGCAATACGAGCTTTTATTTTTCCTAAATCCTTGTGTTTTTTAGCAAGCTCTTCTTGAAAGTCAGCTTCTTCTTTAGCACGTTTTAGAGATTCTTTCTGAGCATCGATGTAGTCTCTGTATGCTTCTATTGCATCTCGAATTGCTTCTATTTCTTCTTGTTTTAATCTTATTTGTTCATCTAGAGCGTCTATTTGTGCTTGATTAGGATTTCCTCCACCACCCCCGCCCCCTCCTCCACTAAAACTAGGAGGAACAGGTGTATAGCCACCATCAGTAACAAATCCAGCAGCTTGCCCAAAATAAGACAATGTACTAGATAACATAGAATTAGTAACTGCTGATATTTGTTGTATAAAAGCAGCATAATTTTGAGCATTTTTAGCCAATGCTTCTGCAACTTGAGCACTAGATTGGATTACTTGTCCATCTAACGCTCTTAATGTAACTCCTGATGCTTGTGCTTGTTCCCACATTGTTTGAGATACCATATTTGAAAATTGAGCAAA
>Ga0316626_10001556_pt1 | contig 10304 bp, 3 predicted proteins | sample OWC_Aug_T1_C1_D5_FD_207656 | JGI IMG/M metagenome (GOLD analysis project Ga0316626, IMG submission 207656) | Wetland soil microbial communities from Old Woman Creek delta, Ohio, United States - OWC_Aug_T1_C1_D5_A | ecosystem: Environmental > Terrestrial > Soil > Wetlands | place: USA: Ohio...
CGGTCATGAACCCGCCCAACGCCAACGCGACGAACGTCGACCCGGGCAACGAGTCGCAGGCGTACAGCTGGTGGGAGGACAACGCGTGGGAGTCGGTCGAGCGCACGCTCCCGATCATCCCGGGGCACATGAACACGACGGTCCTGTACGACTACAATGAGACCTACGCGGGCAACTACACGGTCGCCAACGACACGCTCAACCGCTCGTCCTACATCGGGGCCATCAACGGGGGCGCCTCCATCCTGGTGTCGACCACGCATGGCTGGATACCCACCGGCAACGGGCTGCCGCAGTACAACGGGACGGGCATCAACTTCAGGTGGGCCAACCTGTTCTACTACACTGACATCCCCGGGCTCACGAACGGCAACAGGACGCCGCTGGCGTTCTTCTCATCGTGCTACGTGGGGAACTTCACCGAGTTCAACGACACCAACTTCGAGCGCCTCGTCACGAAGGCCGACGGCGGGGCCATCGCCGTCGTCGCCCCCACCGAGAACACCTACCGCGGGGAGGAGGTGGTGGGGTGGTCGGACGGCAACTGGTGGATGTCGGAGACGTTCTGGTCGCACATACTCGGCGGCACGCCCCGGCCGGGCGATGCGCTCTTCCAGATGAAGCGCGAGTACTTCCCGCACATCCGCGACGGCGGTGGCAACCCCGACTCCTCCTACTTCAGGCAGAACATGGCCGCCTACAACCTCCTCGGGGACCCCGAGATGCCGGTGTGGCTCGACACCCCGCGCGCGCTCGACGTGGCCCTCCCGCCCTACATGTACGACCTGGACTACACCGTGCCCGTCCGCGTCAGCTCGGGCGGCGCGCCCCTGCCAGGCGCGCGCGTGTGCCTCAGGGGCGAGGACTTCTACGCGTCCGCGATGACCAACGGGACGGGGTGGGCGGCGCTGCGCATCGCGGCGCAGAGGGAGGGCCAGGCGGTCAAGGTCACCGTCACCGCCCCCCAGCACCTCGTGTGGCAGGACACGGTGGGCATAACCCCCTCGGGGACCGAGCTCATCTACGTCCCCGACACGCTGCGCGCGGGCAGGGTCCGCCCCGAGGCGGGCGCGCCGACCACGCTCTCGGCCGAGGTCCGCAACATCGGCCACGAGGGCACGGGCGACTTCTCGGTGCGCTTCTACGACGGCGACCCCGCGGCCGGTGGCGTGGCCATCGGCGACCGCGTCGACCTCGACCCGGTCCCCTCGGGCGCGAGCGTGCCCGTCGTCACCGCCTGGACCGCGCCCTCGGCCGGGTGGCACGAGGTCTACGTCGTGGTCGACTCCGAGGGCCAGGTCACCGAGGTGCTCGAGGACGACAACATGGGCGCGGCCTCGGTGTACGTGAGCGGGTACGACGCGGTGCTCCGGCAGCTCCACCTCAAGGGCGGGGGCGCCGCGACGCTCGCGGTCAACGAGCAATCCGAGATAGAGGCAGAGGTCCTGAACGAGGGCTCGATCGCGCTGGACGGGGCGACGGTGCGCCTGTACCTGGGCGAGCCCGGCAGCGGCGGTGTCCAGGTGGGCACCGACATGACGACGGTGACCATCGCGCCCGGCACGTGGCGCGCGGTCTCCTTCACCTACCGCCCCACGTCGGTGGGCCAGTTCAAGCTCGTGGCCGTGACCGACCCGGCCGACCTGCTGCCCGAGTTCGACGAGACCGACAACACGGCCGAGCTGTGGGTCAAAGTCGCGCACAGGCCCACGTGGGACGCCATGCCCGTGGTGACCATGGTCGAGGACGCGCCCAAGGACCTGGACGTGACGCGGTACCTGCACGACTACGACACCGCCGTCGGGGACCTGAGCCTGTCCGTGGTATCGGTCACGACCGACCGGGTCGGCGTCTCCGTCTCGGGCCTGGTGGTCAAGCTCACGCCCGAGGAGGACTGGTCCGGCGACTTCGACGTCACGATCTCGGTCACCGACGGCGACTTCGCCGTCGACGCCGCGCTCCGCGTGTCGGTCGGCGCGCGCAACGACGCGCCGCGTTTCCGCAACGTCGTGCACGAGGCGACCATCACCGAGGGCGAGACCTGGCGGTTCCAGCTCGACGCCTACGACCCGGACGGCGACCCCGTGAGCTACACCGACAACTCCGAGCACTTCGACGTGGGCGCGGACGGGCTCGTGGTGTGGGCGCCGACGTGGGCGCAGATCGAATCCACCCCCATCCACGTCGTCAGGTTCGTCGCGACCGACGGCTCGGCGCAGACCTACTACGCCATGAACCTCGTGCTCGAGGCGAACAACACCGCGCCCGTGCTCCGGCTGCCTGGGAGGCTCACCGCCAAGGTCGGGGCGGACTTCCTCTACACCTTCCAGGCCACCGACCGCGAGGGCGATGCGCTCGTGTGGAGCGTGTCGTTCGGCGAGGACAGCGCCATCTTCGACGTCATCCCCACCACTGGCCAGGTCATGTTCGCGCCGACGCGGGGCATGGCGGGCGAGCACAACCTCACCGTCCGCGTGACCGACGGCACCCACACGTCCCAGGGCTGGGTCATCATCGAGGTCCTAGGCGAGGAGGAGGACGGCGGCACCCCCGCGGCGGAGTACATGGTGCTCGCTGTCGAGCTCGCCATCGTCGTGCTGTGCCTGCTCTACATCCCGTACTACCGCGCGAGGCAGCGGCGCGAGGCGGCCCAGCGCGCCGAGGCGGCGAGGGAGGCCAAGGCGGCCAAGGAGGCCAAGGAGGCCAAGGCTGCCAAGGAGGCCAAGGAGGCCAAGCCGGCCAAGGTGGACAAGGAGGGGGAGCGGCCGTCCGCCCCCGAGGGCGGCAAGGGGAAGGCCTGAGGCGCCCAGGCGAGGCTCAGTAGGACATGATGGGCGATTTCATTATCTCACGCATCACGGTCGTCGCGTAGCAGCCCTTGGGCAGGGCGAAGCTGAAGCTCGCCCTCCCGTCCGCGACCCCGGTCGCGCTCCGCACGCCGACCAGGAGCAGCTCCCTGCGCAGCCCCTCCGAGGAGAGCTCCGGCAGGTGAGGGATGCGGAAGTCGCCGGGCGAGAGGCGCTCGCGCTCGAGCACGTGGGCCTCGACCTCGCCCATCTCGCCCCCGGCCACGGGCGCGGCGGTGCCTGGCACGAGGCCGGTCACGAGCGCGCGGCCTCGCTCGACCTGCAGCGCGGCCTTGGCCAGGTTCGACGCGGTCACGGGCACGGGCCGCGCCTGCCCGGCCGCCCCCCCCGGCCCCAGAGCCACGAGGATGTCGCCCTCGACTGGCCTGTCGAGGGGCAACCCCCGCCGCAGCCGCTCGCTCAGCACGAGGTTGAACAGCAATCCCTGGTACGCGTGCACGAACATGAGCTGCAGGTTGAACGGCAACCGGGCCAGCGCGCCCACGGGGTCGTCGGGGTGGTGCAGAAGGTGGTCGAGCATGGTGCGCTCGTGGCCGAGCTTGAGGGGGAGGTCGCGCAGCGCGGCCCGGGCGTCGCGAGTCTCCGCGAGCGCGCGCCTCGCGGTCGCGGCGTCCTCGGCCTCGCGCGGCCCGACCTGCGTGAGGTAGGCCCAGCAGGCTGCCTCGGGGTCGCCGCGCACCAGGTGGCGCCCGACCACGTGCGAGATGGGCCGGGTCACGCCGAACCGCTGCACGCCGTAGAAGTTGGGGGACCCACCGACCGCGTCGAGCTCGGCCATGACGGCGGCGATGCGGGCCCGAGCCTCCTCGTCCGGGACCTCGAGCCGCGTCACCGCTATCTCGAAGGCGTTGGAGGCGTGGTCCCCGAGCGACACGTGCGCCGCCGTCGGCCAGGCCTCGAGCACCTCGACGTCGGGCATGCGCACCCCGCGCACCTGCTCGACGGGCGCCTCGACGGTGAGCAGCTGGGTGGTCACCGCGCGCTTGTCCTTCACGCCCGAGAACCGCACGCGCCTCGCCGACACGTGCAGCCGCTTCGCCAGCTGGTGCACGAGCCTGTTGGTCTCCCAGTTGCGCACGCGCAGCCTCACGGCGGTGACGGGCCCGCCCTCGACGAGGGGCGGGGGGGCGCCCTGCTCCACGACGACGAAGTCCCCGGCGTCGGCGCGCAGCTTGCCGCCGATGCCCGGGGCCGCCGTGGCGAACCCGAGCATCCCGCACTCCTCCTCGCCCGTGGGGGGGTCGGGCACGTGGAGCGCGCTCATGGCTCCCGCACGCGCGCTCCGGGTAAAGAAGGTGACGGAGCGGGGCTGAGGGGCGGGGGGAGGTGGCGGAAGGGCCTGTGGGGGGGACGGCGCGGCGGGGGGGGGGGCGTCAGCCCTCCTTGGTGTCCTTGGACCGCTCGACGAGCTTCAGCATCTCGCCGTAGCCCTCGCCGAGGTCGCGCAGCGCGCGCTTGATGGCGTTCTGGGGCTTGCCGCTCTTGACGCGCACGAAAAGGTGCTTCTTGCCGTAGAGGGGGTGGTCCGCGTCGACCGAGGCCATGTCCACGGTCTCGTCGGCGAGGAGGCGCTCGCGCAGGGGCTCGAGAAGGACGTACGCGGCCGTGTCCCTGAACTCGACCTCGATGGTGTCCTTGCCCTTGTCGACCAGCGCTATGTCCATGCCAAGCACCTCGCGGACTGGGCGTAGGAGCGGTCCCCTTAAAAAGGTTTGCCATCGGGGGACTGGCCAGCTGGGGGCCCTATCCCCCCCTAGAGCGCTTCCAGACGTAGACTGCAATGGTCGCGGCCACGATGGCCACGATGAGGATGATGAGCAGCCAGCCGGAGATGGGCGCCCGTGGCTCGGGATTGTCGACGGTGAGGGTCAGCGTGGCCTCCTGCGAGTAACGCTCGCCGTCGAAGGCCCTGGCCCTGAGCACGTGCGCCCCGTCCTCCAGGAGCTCGGTGTCCAGCTCGAACGTCCACGCGGTCGTCCCGATGGCCTGCTCCCAGGGACCGCCGTCGACCGAGACTGACACGTTGCGCACCCCTATCTCGGGGTCCGTGTGGGATGACGTGCCCTTGACCGTGACCTTGCCTTGAACAGATGCCTGTGGGACGGGCTCGTCAACCGTTACGACGGCGACCGGGACAAGCACCCTCACGGGATCGGAGGTCGCGTAGTCCGCGATGTTCCCGGCAATGTCGTGCGCCCTCGCGCGGAAGGTGTAGGTATGCCCGTCCGTGCCCGCGAACGTGGCCTGCGTGACGTTCGTCCCCGTGAACCAGTCGGTCCAAGGCCCGTCGCCGATGCGGTACTGCGCGTCGTGGCTCGCGACCCCGCTCGTGGCGTCCGACCCCGTCCAGGTCACGTTGAACGAGGGTGTGGGCGATTTGCGCGGGAGCTCGCCCATAAGGACGGTCGGAGCGGTCATGTCGAGCACGATGGTGTCCCATGCGGCCTCACCGACGTTGCCCGCGGCGTCGCGCGCGCGGACATGGACGGTCCTCTCGCCATCGCCGCTCGTGAGCGTGAATGGCCTGGGCGTCCCGGGGGCCTCCCAGAGGGAGAGCGCGAGCAGGGGGTCCTCCCCGACCTGCATGGCGGCCACCGCGTTCGCCTCGTCGAACGTCACCCCGAGGTCGATCTCGGTTTGATTCGTGTAAATCGCACCGCCATCGATGGTGACATGCGCGACGGGCGCGGTCGTGTCGAGAACAATGGTGTCGTTCACGACCACGGATTCGTGCCCTAGGGGGTCGCGGAAGGCCGCGTGGACGGCCTTGATGCCATCGCCAGCCGGGAGCTGCCAAGACAGGTTCTTCGAGAACGGGCGCCATGGCTGTGACGACAGGTCCGGCGCGTCGCCCACCCTCATCTCGGCAACGCCGCTCATGTCACCGGCGTCGAGCGCGAGCTCGACCCACGTGTCGTTGGTGTACTCCGCGTCGTCGTCGATGTGGATGGAGCCCCACGGCGGCGTGGTATCGAGCAGGATCGAATCGTTGGCGGTCGCCGACGTCCATCCATTGCGGTCGCGGAACCTCGCGTAGACGTTCCGTGCGCCGTCGCCTGACGTGAGCGTGAGGGTCCTGGTGGGCTCGAACGGCGCCCACATCGCGTCGACGAAGGTGGGCGTTTCGCTCACCATCATCTCGGCGACGCCGTACCTGTCCGAGGCGGAGAGCGCCAGGGTCACCGTCCTCGACGAGGTCATCGCGTCCCCGCCGTTGATGACGACGCTCCCTAAGGGCCACGTCGTATCGACGTCGAACGTCACGGAGGTCGTGCGCGTGTCGCCCGCCACGTCAGTGGCCCGCACCCATATTGTCACGGGTCCGTCGGGGACGCTGACGACCGCGGACCACGCCTCCCTGCCCGAGGCCCTCGTCCAGTTCACCTGGTCCAGGCTCACGTCCACCCACTTCACGGGCTTCGCGTACGAGACAGTCACGTCCTTGAGCGAGGGCGTCACACCACCAGGGCTCGTGAGCGTCGCGCGGTACTGGAGGTATCTCCTTGCGGCCGGCAGGCCGGAGGACTGGCCCTTCGTCAACTTGGCCCAGGTCGTGGAGTTGCCCATGTCGGCCGTGTCGCTCGACCGGACCTCGATACCCACCGACGTCCCTGATGGCAGCGAGGCATTCCACTCGGCCCGCGTGAGCACGGGGTCGACCGCTCGCGTGTCGTGCACGCCGGAGACGTACGTGCCCGAGGCGGAGAAGTCGGCCTTGAAGTCGTCCCAGATGGCATCGATGCGGTCGCCGTTGTACAGCACCGTCGAACCGAATTTCGCCCTTGGGGCGGTAAGCGTCATCGTGAAGGTCTTCACCACGGTGCCATCGACCCAGAGGTCGACCCGCCCTCCGGTGTGCGTCACGCTGAACCTGTGCGCCACACCAACGATTCCCGTCAGCACCCCGTTGGTCTGGGCCCCCTTGTTGATGCATCCCCAGTACACCGTCGGATTATCCCATCCGCGCGCGGAATCCTTGATGATGCCGATGCCCGCCTGGTTGGAATCGTCCTGGAAGAGGACTATGATGGAGTTGTAGCCCGTGCCGGTCCCGACGCATCCTCCCAGGTAGGCCTCGATGGAATCGCCCACCGGGTCCTTCGAGAGCACGATCGTCCTCGCGGCCCAGTTGCTCGAGGCGGTGCTGGTACCGACCTGGTGGAGGCCCCCGTTCTCCTCCCGTGTCACCAGGCCCCCGGTGTCGAACTTCTCCCAGGCGGCCGTGTCGAAGGAGTTGTCGTCGAACGTGTCGAGGAACCGATGGTCGAGCTGGAGGTCGATGCCGTTGACGACGGTCCTGTCGTGCGTGCCCGTGGCGAAGTCCGCGGCACCACCATGGGCCCATTCGGCGTGCGACCCCGAGGCCGTCCCGGCCACGGCGACGCTGCTGGTCAGCACCATGGCCCCATCCGCGGGCGCTGTCACCGCAACCTCGGGCGACGCGGACGCACAAGGCGATGACAAGACAAGGAGGGTTAACAGCACGAATGCACAGCGCATGGTCCTCAAGCCCATGCACTTGGTATGTGGATGAGGTGATAAAAGCATTTGCGGCTGCCCTCACCAGCAAGGTTAATAGAGCCGCGCGCGAATGGTCCACAGGACATGGGAGGGACTGCCATGCGATGGAAGGTGTCGGTCAGTGCGCTGCGCGCGAGGTCCGTGCTCGCAATCGCCATCGTCCTCCTCATGGCCCTGCCCGCTCTCGACACCGCGGCCCCCGCGCCTGCCGCCCCGTACAGCGCGATGCCGCCGGGCCGCGGCTCGGGCCAGTCCGACCCCCCCGCGGTATGGCAGGACCTGGACTCGATGAGCGCGACGCTCGAGATCCCACCCGGGGAGATGCGCGTGCTGCGCGCGAACATGACCTCGGGTGCCCTCGAGCCCGTCGACTGGCCGGACCCCCTCGCGGGCGTGTCCGCGACGGGCAGGGAGGCCGTCGCCAGGGTCGAACCCTGGCTGCGCGGCGGCCTCGCCGCTGGCCTCAGGCGGCTCGGCTACTCGGCGGACGCGTTCGCGCGCGAGGTGCGCGACTGCTCCGACGCACGGTTCAGGGACGAGGTCGCGTTCGCCGTCGCGCACACGCCCCCCGAGGTGCTCGCCGGCGTGCCGCCCGCGCTGCTCACCACCAACGCGCGCCTGCTCTACTCCCAGGACGCTTCCCTCCCCTACGCCGACCTGGTCGAGCGCCAGGGCGACGACGGCAACTACACCACGGTGAGCTACGTGAACGCCACCGGCGCGCGGTGGGAGCTGCCCCGCGACGTCTACTACTTCTACGTCGCTCACCCGCGCGTGTTCTGGGAGGGCCCCGCGGCGGTCAGCGGGAAGTCGCTGTGGCGCAAGGCATACTTCGACGAGCTCACCTACGGCAGCTCGGGCACTCTCGCGTCCGCGCTCGGCGCGTGCGGCGACTACGTCGCGGCCATCCAGAACGCGACGGTGTGGCTCCACCGGCAGCTCGAGTTCGGCTACGGCACCAACTACGTGCAGCCCGTGGAGATAATACTCGACCGGTTCGGCAGCTGCGGCGAGTACAGCATCGCGGCCGCGGCCGCGCTCAAGGTCGCGATGGTGCCCGCGCGGGTGACGATCTACACGGCCTCGGACCACCAGTGGAACGAGGTGTGGCTCGACGGCGGCTGGACGTTCATCGACGCGTCGAGCGACGTCGCGGGCGCGGCCACCGTCCGCGAGCCCGAGCTGATCCCGCTCATAGGCAGCATCAACTTCAACGACCCGGACAACTTCGAGCGCTCGGGGTGGAAGCCCTTCATGTCCATGACCAACAGCTTCCGCCCCGACGACGTGGACATCAACTCCATCGGCATCCGCACGTACGGCCCCGCGTACACCTGCAGCGGGGGCAACTGGTCGTCGCCACGGGTCGCCGTCCCCCACAAGTACACCGACACCTCGCGCGTGCACATCACCGTGGTGGACGCGCAGGGCGACCCCGTGGAGGCCGCGTGGGTGGGCGTGCTGGAGCTCGCCCACGACCCGTACAACGTGAACTCCTTCCCCTACGCGCTGTTCGCGTGCGCGAACTACACAAACGCCACCGGCCAGTGCGAGGTGGAGGTCGGGAAGCAGGGGACGTGCGCCAGGGGCCACGCGCACTCCTACACGGTCGAGATACTCTCGCCGTACGGCGAGAAGGAGGCGGTCTACCCCGGCGACATGCCCGTCACCGAGGAGGGCGTGGACCTGTACTACACGTACACCGTGTATGGCGACGCGCCCGCCCTCGCGTCCCCGCGGTGGACCGTGTCTCCCCTCCCCGAGCTGCCCCCCCAGGTGCTCATCGACCTCGACATCGCGGCCTCCGGCGCGCAGCGGCACTCCCACGGCGAGTACGGGGGCAACGAGATGTTCGCCTTCGGCACCACGTTCGACCACGAGTTCCCTGCCACCGTCGACTGCGCGCTGATGGACGCGGACGCCCTGGCGGCGCTGCTCGCGGGCGGCGCGCCGGAGGTCGTGTGGGGCGAGTACGACGTAGACCATGCGGACGTGACCGTCCCGCACTACGCCGAGTGGTCCGACCTATACCTCGTCATCCTCAACACCGACTCCTACGCGTCTACGAAGGTGGTGGAGCTTGGGACCTCGCTCAGGGCCAAGATGTTCCCGCGCCTCGACCTCAGGGCTCCAGTGGGGGGCGTCGACCTCTCGACGGCCGCGCCCCTGGCGGTGCGCGGCACGGTGCGCGACCACTGCCCCGTCGCCGCGCTGTGCGCGACCGTGGACAGCAGCACCTGGTACGACATCATGGGCGCCCTGGATGACGGGGAGTTCAACACCACGCTGGACGTCTCCGGCCTCCCCTCGGGCGAGTACACCGTCGCGGTGCGCGCGACCGACGCGGCCGGCGTGTGGCGCGAGGAGAACGCCACGGTGTACCTCGACGCGGACGACCCAGTACTGCGCGTAAATTCGCCGCTGGACGGCGAGCACCTTGCCGCCGAGGGCAAGGTCCGCATCGAGGGCACGGCCATCGACAACAGGTTCATCGCCCTCATCAACGTGCGCTTCGTGGGACGGTCCTGGTCCTTGGACCTGCCCCTCGACGACGGCAGGTTCGCCATCGATGTCGAGCCCCTCGGGGAGGTCGGGCCGCTCCCGCTCGAGGTCGAGGCCTGGGACGCCTGCGGCCGGTCGGCCGCTGTCAGGATACAGGTCGTCCTCGACCCCATGCCCCCCATCATCCAGCTGCGGAAGCCCGACAGCTCCAAGCCCGTCGTGGTGGGCCCGGTGGCCTCTGTCGAGCTCACGGGCTCGGTGTGGGACGATTACGGCCTCGGCGCGCTCCTCTACCGCGAGGGCGGCGGCGACTGGGTCGACGCCACCGAGTACATGTCAGGCGACGGCGCGTTCACGCTCACGGTCCCGACCGCCGGGTGGGCGGACGGCCACCGCGTCCTCGAGCTCAAGGCG
>Ga0316626_10001558_pt1 | contig 10298 bp, 7 predicted proteins | sample OWC_Aug_T1_C1_D5_FD_207656 | JGI IMG/M metagenome (GOLD analysis project Ga0316626, IMG submission 207656) | Wetland soil microbial communities from Old Woman Creek delta, Ohio, United States - OWC_Aug_T1_C1_D5_A | ecosystem: Environmental > Terrestrial > Soil > Wetlands | place: USA: Ohio...
TACCTTCTGTATTACCCGTGCTTCTGGCTGCTCGAACGGCAACGGGACTTCCATCCGATCCATGCCGCGGGAATCGAAATCGACGGCAGCGTCGTCGTGCTCGCCGGCCCGAGTGGGGTCGGCAAGTCCACGCTCGCCGTCGGGCTGAGCGCCTCGCCCGGCGCACGTCTCCTCTCCGATACGTTCCTCTTGCATCGTGGGACCGCGGTCTTCTCGGTCCCGGAACCACTGCTCCTCGACGAATGGAGCCGCGCCTGGCTCGGCGACGGCGCGGCGCTGTTGCAGCGTATCCCTCACCGCTATTGCAACGACCGTGACGGTTTTCATTTCGCCGACGCGCGGCGCTGCACGCACGGGGAGATCAAGCTGCTCCTGTTTCCGTGTCGGGCTGGCGCCCACTTCGTGCGACCCATGGCGCCGGCGCAGGCGCAAGGCCGGTTGCGCGCCGGGGACCTCATCGTCAACGATCTGCGGCGCTACTGGGCTTTTGCCGCCGTCATGGAACTGCTCGACTCGACCCCCCTCGTGCAATCAAGAGAAGACAGTCTCGCCGCCCTGGTCGCGCAGGTCCCGACCTACGAGATGGGCCTCACCAAGGACGTCACGCGGGAGGAGTTGCTGGCGTTGATCCGAAAGCTGTTGACGTCCGCTGGCGATGCCGCCACAACCGGCCGCGCCGCCACTGTCGCCTGACGGAGTCGCGCGGCGCGAGGAAATCGCGCCTCCCCATCGGCCACACCTGTAGGCGCGGGCTTCAGCCTGGCTGAAGCCCGCCGCTACAGACCCGGCCGCATGGCATCTCCGCCGCGTTCCGCTATAGTCAAGAACTTTATGAGCACTCCAGTACCCTCAGAAAATCCATCCGCGCTTGCGGGCGATATGGCCACCGCCACGGAACCGCTGCGCCGCCACGACATCCGCAACATCGCGATCATCGCCCACGTCGACCACGGCAAGACCACGCTGGTCGACGCCATGCTGCATCAGAGCGGCATCTTTCGCGCCAACGAGCAGGTGATGGAGCGCGTCATGGACTCCTTCGCGCTCGAACGCGAGCGCGGCATCACGATTCTCGCGAAGAACACGGCCATCGAGTACGCCGGAGTGAAGATCAACATCGTCGACACCCCCGGCCACGCCGACTTTGGCGGCGAGGTCGAGCGGACGCTGGCGATGGTCGACGGGGTCATGCTGCTCGTCGACGCTTCGGAAGGCCCGCTGCCGCAGACGCGGTTCGTCCTGAAGAAGGCGCTCGAGGCCGGACTGCCACCGATCGTCTGCATCAACAAGATCGACCGCCCCGATGCGCGCGCCGCCGCGGTTCTCGACGAGATCTACGACCTCTTCATCGATCTCGACGCCAACGAGGAGCAGCTCGACTTTCCGGTGGTCTACACCAACGCCCGCGCCGGCCTGGCAACGCGCGACCTCGAGCGGCCGTCGGACGATCTGCGGCCACTGTTCGAGCTGATGGTGCACGCGTTGCCCGGACCCGTCGGCGACCCGGCCGCGCCGACGCAGTTTCAGGCCAATAACCTCGACTACAGCAACTACCTCGGCCGGCTGGCGATCGGCCGCATCAAGCAGGGAACGTTGACGACCGGAGCGACGTACACGCACTGTCGGGTCGACGGCACGCAGCAGCCGGTGAAGATCACCCAGATCTTTGGCTGGCACGGGTTGAAGCGCATCGAGCTCGACCATGCCGGCGCCGGCGATCTCGTCGCGGTGGCGGGCGTCGAGGACATCGGTATCGGCGACACCATCGCCGACCGCGAGCAGCCGCGGGCGCTGCCGCCGATCCGGATCGACGAGCCCACCATCGCCATGATCTTCAGCGCCAGCACCGGTCCGTGGTCTGGCCGCGAGGGCGAGTTCGTGACCTCACGCAAGCTGCGCGAGCGGCTGTTCCACGAGGCACGGCGCAACGTCAGCATTCGCCTCGAAGAGACTGATACCACCGACGCGTTGCGCGTCACCGGCCGCGGCGAGCTACAGCTCGCGATCCTCATCGAGACCATGCGCCGCGAGGGCTACGAGTTCCAGGTGTCGCGACCCACGGTGGTGACCCGCGAGATCAACGGCACCCTGCACGAACCGGTGGAGTTGCTGGTGATCGACGCACCGGAGGACTACATCGGCGTCGTCTCGCAGCTCTTGGCGGTTCGCCGCGGCCAGATGACGAACATGGTGCATGGCGGCTCGGGCCGCGTGCGCCTCGAGTTTTCGGTTCCGTCGCGGGGCCTGATCGGCTTCCGCTCGCGATTCCTCACCGACACGCGCGGCACCGGCATCATGAACGCCCTGTTCGACGGCTGGCGGCCGTGGCACGGACCGATACCCGGCCGCGTCAACGGCGCCATGATCGCCGACCGGGAAGGCGTCGCGACGCCATACGCGGTGTTTCACCTGCAGGAGCGCGGCACGCTGTTCGTGGCCCCCGGCACGCCCGTCTACGAGGGCATGGTCGTCGGCGAGTACTCGCGCACCACGAATCTGGACGTGAACATCTGCCGCGAGAAGAAGCTGACCAACATCCGCGCCGCCGGCCGCGACGAAAACGTCATCATCACCCCGCACCGCGAGATGGGTCTCGAGGAGGGCATCGAGTGGATCGACGATGACGAGCTCGTCGAGGTCACGCCGCGATCGATTCGACTGCGCAAGAAAGTGCTCCGGCAGGTGGAACGTCCGAAAAAGAGGCTCGACATCAGCACCTAGTCGTTGGTCTGCAGTAGAGCCTCGTCAAACCTTTGCCCTTGCTCCGCGCGTCGCACATCCCTTCCCTTTGTCCCCTCCCCTGTTGCTCAGCAACGGGGGAGGGTGAGGGAGGGGGCCGCGGCCTCCCCCATGAATCTCGTCCTCCTGTTCGCTGGCGACTTCATCGACACCCGCCGCGCCCGCCTCACCGGCCGGCGCGCGCAGCACATTCGCACCGTGCATCACGCCAAGGTTGGGGACACCCTTCGCGTTGGTCTCCTGAGCGACCAACTCGGCACCGGCGCCGTCACTCATCTCACTGATACCGCGGTCGAATTGGAGGTCAGGCTCGACCAGTCGCCGCCACCACCGTTGCCGCTCACCCTGCTGCTGGCGTTGCCCCGGCCCAAGAGCCTCAAGCGCATCGTCCAGGCCGTCACCGCGATGGGGGTGAAGCGCGTCATCCTGATGAACACCTGGCGCGTGGAGAAGAGTTTCTGGGATAGCCCGGCGCTGGCCGAATCGGCGCTGCGAGCGCAAATGATCCTCGGCCTCGAGCAAGCCCGCGACACGGTCCTGCCAACCATCTCGCTGCGACGGCGGTTCAAACCCTTTGTGGAAGACGAGGTGCCGGAGCTGAGCGCGGGAACACTCGCCCTCGCGGCACACCCGTTCGCTGACGACGAGTGCCCGCGCGCCGTCGAGCAATCCGTCACGCTCGCCGTCGGCCCTGAGGGCGGATTCATTCCGTACGAGGTGGAGCTGTTCCGCCAACATGGTTTCCGCCCCGTTTCGCTCGGACCGCGCAGCCTTCGCGTCGAACATGCCGTCCCGGCATTGCTCGGGCGGTTGTTCTGACGAAGCCACGTGGCGCCCTGTCTGCTGGAGCCGGCGTCCCAGCCGCTTTGCCTTGCCAGATTCCCGGATCCTCAGGCCCTTGGACCCTCGATCCCTTGATCCCTTGATCCCTTGATCCCTCGATCCCTCCCATTGCAGACCCGCAGCGCTTTGTGCCAGGGAGTCACATGACCCACCGCATCGTCCTCGACACCGACCTTGGCAGCGACGTCGACGACGCCCTGTGTCTGGCGCTGGCGCTGGCGTCGCCGGAGATCGAACTGGTCGCCGTCACTCACGTCAGCGGCGACACGCGCCTGCGCGCGCGCATCACGCGACGGCTCCTCGACCTGGCCGGCCGCGCAGATATCCCCGTGTACGCCGGTTGCGAGCAGTCCCGATCTGGCGCCAACAGCTTCGTGTGGTTCGGCAACGAAGGCAAAGGCATCCTCGACACCGAACCCCACGCCGAGGCGGAAACGATTTTTCACGACCACGCCGTGGATGCCATCATCCGGCTGTTCGGTGCCGCCACCGATCTCGAACTGGTGGCGGTCGGGCCGTTGACGAACGTGGCTGCCGCGCTCGACCGCGATCCCAGCCTGGCCGGTCGCATCAAGCAGCTCACCATCATGGGCGGCCACATCCGCCGCGTGGAGTACGGCGGGCAGGTGTTTCCGCCGATCGTCGACTACAACCTCTGCTCCGATCCGGCCGCCTCGCAGCTCGTGCTCGGCGCCGGCATCCCGACCCGGCTCGTACCCACCGACGTCACCATGCAGGTCTGGATGACCGCGGGCGAGCTGCAGCAGCTCGAGACCTCGTCGTTGGATCTCCACCGGGCGTTGGCCCGCGCGGTTCACCTCTGGACTCCAATCATGCGCCAGCTCTTCGGCGCCACCGGCGCAGCGATGGACGAGGACCACGTCGCCTTTCTGCACGACCCGCTCGCCATGGCATGCGTCTACGAGCAGTCGTTCTGCACCTTCGAGGATCTGCCGATTGAGCCCGTGGTGGACGACGGCATCTTCCGCACCGTCGAGCACGCCCGTCCCACCGGCGCCACCCATCAGATTTGCTGCGCCACCGCCGTCGACGCCCCCCGCTTCCGCGCGCATTTCATCGACCGATTACTGCGCAACACCTCGCCAGCCGCCGAAATCCCCTCCCCCGTGAGCACTTCTGCGAACGGGGGAGGGTGAGGGAGGGGGCCGCACGCAGCGAGCTTCACCGTCGATCAAACCGGCACAACCCCTCGCCACGCGCGCATTCGACCACACGCTCCACCTCGCCCTGTGTCGGCCGGCGACACAGCTCGGGGAACTTGCCATCCTCGACGGCGCCGGCGGGGCGGTACTGATCCATGATGTTGACGTACGTGTCGGGCGACACCTCGCGCGCCAGGAAGCGCATGATCTCGCGGGCGTCGTCCGCACACCCGGGCATGACCAAGTGGCGGACCAGCACCCCACGGACGGCCACGCCCTGGCCATCGACGCGCAGCGGCCCGACCTGGCGGTGCATCTCGCGAATGGCGCGGCGGGCGATGTCGGGATAGTCCGCGGCCTTCAGATAGCGACGCGCCAGCTCGGGGCTCCAGTACTTGAAGTCGGGCATGTAGATGTCCACCACGCCGTCGAGCAGCTCCAGACTGCGCAGCGAGTCGTAGGCGCTGGTGTTGTACACGAGCGGCAGGTGCAAGCCCGCTTCGGCAGCGAGGAGCACGGCCTCGAGCACCTGCGGCACGACATGCTCCGGCGTCACGAAATTGATGTTGTGACACCCCTGCTGCTGGAGCTTCAGCATCAGGGCGGCCAGTTCCTCCGGAGCGACTTCGATGCCTTCTCCCGCCTGGCTCAGGTCCCAGTTCTGGCAGAACACGCAGCGCAGATTGCAGAAGGAGAAGAAGATCGTGCCCGAGCCACGCGAGCCGCGCAGGCAATCCTCTTCGCCGTGATGCGGGAACGCCGAGGCAACGCGCGCCAGCCGCCCGGTGAAGCAGCTGGTCCCCTTCGGGATGTGCGCCGGGACCACGCGCTGCGCTGCTCCGCCCCGCACTCGCATCGGCTCGATCGGCGTGCGTGGCGCGGCCTCGGGCGGCAGCGCGTGGAGCCGGTCCACCCGACAGTCGCGCGGGCACACGCGGCAGTCCGCGAGCTCGGCGAGCGCCTGCTGCACCCGGCGTTCGAGTTCCCCCGAACGCAGCAGCGCCAGATAGGCGGGCTCCGGAGCTTCATCGACGACGAAGCAACGGGCCGCCGCCGGAGCTTCTCCTCGCCCGTCTTCGTCGCGCGCCGGCGATCGCCCAGTCATTACCCCTCCATGTTTACGCTTCTCTCCGCAGCCCTCAACCCCTAGTCGGGCCTCAATTGACACCTGCGACCTGCGAGATAATGATTCGCCAGCACACATCATCCGAGGAGGAGGCACCATGAGAGTCTGGAGCGACAGTTTCAAGAACGGCGAACGGATCCCGGACCGCTGCGCGTTCGGCAAACCCAACCCGCAGACGCACGTCGAGCTCAGCGACAACAAGAACCCGCACCTCGCGTGGGCGGACCTCCCGGCCGGAACGAAGTCGCTCGCGATCATCTGCCACGACTCCGATGTCCCCAGCCGGCCCGACAACGTGAACCAGGAAGGAGTCACGGTGCCCGCCGATCTGCCGCGGGTTGACTTCTACCACTGGGTGCTCGTCGATCTCGCGCCGAACGCCGCGCCGATCGCCGAGGGCGAGCTCTCCAGCGGCATCACCCCGAAGGGCAAGAGCGGCCCCGCCGGTCCGCGCGGCACGCGGCAGGGAGTCAACAACTACACGCAGTGGTTCGCCGGCGATGCGGGCATGGCCGGCGACTACTTCGGCTACGACGGCCCCTGTCCGCCATGGAACGACGAGATCGTGCACCATTACCACTTCACCGTGTACGCCACCGATCTCGCGCGCTGCCCGCTGGAGGGGACGTTCACCGGCCCCGACGTGCTCAACGCCATCAAGGGCCACGTGCTCGGCCAAGCCGCGATCGTGGGGACCTACGCGATCAACCCCAAGCCGAAGCGTTAGCGGGGCCGCAGGCGCGGATTACTTCCTCTCCTCCCAGGCCTCCCAGGAGAGGACCGAGGTGATGGGAGGTGACGCGTGGAGCGTCCACCGCGTTCTCGCGGTTCCCGCCAAACCCCTACTGCTTTTTCTTCCGCGGCGCCTGCTGGCGCTCCGCCTCATCGACTTCGGCCCACAACTCGTCCAAATTGAGCGCAAGGCCCCGGCATCCCGGAACGGGAACCCGTCCCTGGCTGCAAGCCAGCGCAACGCGATAGCGTCCGCGCACGTCGAGCTCCAGCACTTCGAGCGTCCGCAGTTGCGGATCGAGAATCCAATAGTAGCGGATGCCGGCGCCCGCGTAGTCGCCGATCTTCTCGACGCGATCGCGACGCGCGTCGCGCGGCCGCGGGGAAAGCACTTCCACGACGACATGGGGTGGAGTGCGGACAAGCGTGTCGGCAAGTGCCGGAACCTTGCCGCGCAGGTAGATTGACAGGTCAGGCTTGCGGCCGCGGCGCGCCCCGACAGCGATCTTCGCCTCGGACACCGCAACGTATCCGTGGCGCGGACGCACCCACGCACGCAGGATGCTCGTCAGCCACGCCACCACGATCTCGTGGAGAAAGGTGGCCATTTCTTCCTCCTCCAGAAAGCCGTCGACCAGCTCGCCCTCAACGTCCTCATCGAGGTTACCCCACTCCTCGAGCGTCATCGGCTTCAGTTTCGAGACCATAGTGACGGAGTCTGGCATGGGGCGACATTATCACGAGAGCGCGCAACGAGCGACAGACGCCCGACTAGGGCAACGGCAAAGTCACCGACAGGGCCTCTCTGGCCACCGAAGCAATGACACCGCGTTCCTACAATCGGCTGTCATTCCGGCGAAGGCCGGAATCCATGCCCGCGCGAGCTGTCGCGTTCCTCTGGATGCCGGCTTTCGCCGGCATGACGGATCTTCGACTGAGGTCCTGCCAACGCTGATACCCTCCGCGGACGACTCTGCCGGGGCCCTGGGCGCCCGACGACAGACGGAAGGCGCCCCGAAAACGGGGATAGGCTACTTTTCCCCGGGCTCCGGCGAGTGCAATCAACGGCTTGGACTGCGACAGGTAGCCACCCGCTACCGCCCCAGCTCGCTCAGCACCCGACCGAAGAAGTCCGCGAACACGTCGGCGCGCTTGGCTTCTCGGTTCGCCACCAGGCCAGCCAGCGCCGATCCCACCGAAGTGTTGGCGCCGACGAGCCAGGGAATCCGTGCCGCCGCGGCCAGCTTCTCCTCGAGCGGGCCGACGTCAACGCCGAGGCCGCTCTCCTTCTGGGCGAGCAGATCGAGCGCCACGAGGCCCGCTTCGCCGAGCAGAGACAGCTTCGTCGACGGCTCCAGCAGTTCGCTGGCCAGCGCCGCGTTCCCGAGATCGGTCTGCAGTTCGTTCCGGTTGCGAGCAAAGCTCTCGAGCAGTCCGCGCAGCGTCGATCGGCTCGACGGCGAGCGGGTGCGGAAGAAGTCGTCGGCCGCCGCGGCGAACTCGGGCGACTCGTCGGCATCGCCGATGAACGGATGGCTCTGAAACTGTTGGGCGAGAGTGCGCAGAGCGTCCGTTCCGCGCCCGTTGCTCACCGTCTGCAACGCATCCTCCCATGCCTGCCATGGGTCATAGGCATCGCCTTGGGCGAAGAGCCTGCCGATCGTCCACAACGGAATCTTGGCTGCTTCCGGCTGCAGCATCAGGTTGGCGAGCACACCGTCCAGCACCTCGCCCAGACCGGGCTCGCGCCCTTGATACGGACCGAGAAAGAGTTCGCGACTGACCAGCGCGTCGTTTGCCGGGTAGTTGTCCCACACCACCACCGGCCGTCCGGCGAAGGCGCGGAACTTCTGAGCCTCGGCTCGCGTCAAGCGCTCGGAGAAGACCGCGGGCCCGGTCCACATCACCGGCACGTCGGCGGGAATGCGAGTGTAGGCGGCGTAATACGCGGAGGAGGGAATGGAGAACAGGAAGCGAAACGGCGACTGGTCGTTCGCCAGCTCCTCGGCGGTTCCGGCGTAGTAGTTCGAGATGAACCACAGGCTCGCGCCGGGGTCGCGGCCGCGAAGGAAGTGGGAGACCTCGGTGACGATATCGGCTTGGACCTCCGGATCGGCACCCGGGCGGCCCGCGGCGATGTCGTCGAAGAGCAGGCAGAAGTCGCGCACGTCCACGCTAAGCAGGCTGGCCAGCTTCTGCTGCAGGATGTGCAGATCGTCCGTCGCTGGATCGAAGGTGAGCCCGGGAGCGATGGTAAAGACGAACCTCACCCCGATTTCGCCACCGATCGCCGCGAGTTCGCGAAAATGTTCCACATACTCGGACGGGTAAGGATCGCGCCATTGATCGCGATGGAAGGGATCGTCCTTCGGCGCGTAGGCGTAGGTGTTCAATCCCGCCGCCGGCAGAAAGCGAAACAGATCGCGGCGCTGATCGAAGGTGTAGGGTGGCCCATAGAACCCCTCGATCACCCCGCGCACGCGTGGCGCTCCATTCATCGCGCTTCCATCCTCGTCATCGCCGCAGCCAGCCATCAGTAACACCACGGCCAGCGCGGCGCACCAAGCCAGCACGCCGACCTTACGGAGATGACCGCGCCGCACCCGCATGCCCGGCTTGTAACCCGGGTCGCGCACAATTCCCAGCGGCGCTCTCGCCGACGCGCAACGCTTCCACTCCTGGATGCGACGGTCGATCTCCGTCGCGGTGATGGGTTCCTCCCTTTGAAAAAGCATGCCCTGAGCTGTGTCGAAGGGGGAGGTGAGGAGGGATTTTGGAGTGGATCATCCGGACAAATCCCACTCAATCCCCCTTTCCCCAAGGGACTGTCGATTTTCTCCGCGTCGATGTAGCCGCGGCCCTTGTGGCCGCCCGTCGCGCTGTTTGGAAGCGGGGACAAGCATGTCCTGAGCGCCGTCGAAGGGCCCCGCGGTTACGCAGACGCGAACGACGGCATCCAGGTTGCTGACGGCCGCTCGATACTCGAATCGAGCATTCATCGACAGTCCCCCAAGGGGAAAGATTCAAGCCCTGTGCGGTAACCGAGTTGTCGACACTCCCGGATGGGAGAGGAATGAGGTGAGTCCGGTCAACCCTTCGGCCGGGATTTGTCGCTGCTCAGCGATTCTGTCCGGGGTTAACTGCTCAGTGATTCTGTCCTCCCCCGGGGATCATGACGGTGAGGGAATCATGTCGGTGGGGAAAACGGAAGGAGCCCGTAGGGCGAGTGAAGTTTTCCCCACCGACGCCGCGCTCGGCGGACGCCGGCGGCGCCTGACCGTGCGCAGCTCCCCGGTGTTCGTGGCCGCCGCCATAGCGATCAGGGCCTCTCCCCGATACACCCGCCAACTCCCGTCCAGGAGCTGGCGCAGCTCCACCCGCGCCCCGGCGTAGCTGCGCTGACGCGGTCCGGGGGGAACGTCGATCACGAGGCCCGCCAACCGCACCGTGTTGTCGTTGAGCACCGTCGCCTCGTAGTGGAAGCTGCACACGCGCGCGAGGTCGGTCCCCCGGCGCACGCGCCGCCACGCGGGCGCGGGATTGGCTGGGCCGACCGCGAAGCGCTGGTTGTAGTCTGGACGAAACCACTCCAGCACGGCGTTGGCCTCGGCCGCCGTGCGCGCTCTGGCCAGCCGCAGCTCGGAGACCAGCCGATCCTGCAGCGTGCCCCACAGGCGCTCCACTCGCCCCTTGGC
>Ga0316626_10001561_pt1 | contig 10294 bp, 5 predicted proteins | sample OWC_Aug_T1_C1_D5_FD_207656 | JGI IMG/M metagenome (GOLD analysis project Ga0316626, IMG submission 207656) | Wetland soil microbial communities from Old Woman Creek delta, Ohio, United States - OWC_Aug_T1_C1_D5_A | ecosystem: Environmental > Terrestrial > Soil > Wetlands | place: USA: Ohio...
GAAACCCTGATGCACCTGATCACCGCGCTCCGTCTTGCAACGGCAAGATCACACGATCCCTCGGCAAGCTCAGATCAGTCGGCCAGACCGGCGTACGGAATCTCAAGCGCGGGATTGCGAGCACCAACGGTCGCATTCACCGGCGCTGGTGGGAAGACCACAGCCATGTTCCAGCTGGCTCGCCAGTTCAATGGGCCGGCCTACGTCACGACCACGACGCACGTAGGGGCCTGGCAGGTTGGTTTGGCAGACCGGCATGTGATAGTCGCATCAGCGGACGACCCCCGATCTCAGGTACCCGAGCTGAGCGGTGTCACCCTGTTCACAGGCGATTTTGATGGCGATAGGGCTACTGCGATCCCGGCTTCGTCGCTCAAGCAGCTGCGCATCCTCAGCCAAGAACGGGCAGTTCCGCTGCTGATCGAGGCCGACGGCGCGCGCGGCCGCGCATTCAAGGCTCCGGACCAAACTGAACCCGTCATTCCGCCGTTCGTCGCGAACGTGGTGTACGTGGTTGGAATGACGGCCATTGGAAAGTCGAATACCGCCAACTGGGTGCATCGGCCGGAAGAGATCGCGAGAATTGCAGGCATCGGCATCGGTGAGCCAATTACGGCGGATGTCGTGGTGCGCGTGGCCTTGGATCCCTCGGGTGGTCTTAAGAGCATCCCCCGCCGCGCGCGACGCCTGCTGCTGCTCAATCAGGCCGAAACGACTGAGTTGCAGGGCGTCGCCCTGCGCATTACTCCGGCCCTGCTGCGCGCTTTCGACGCCGTGCTGGTAGCCTCACTGGGAGCGCCGCTCCCGGGACCTTTAGGTGAAACCTCGATCCCGAATTCAGCTCACGGCCAGGTCCATGCCACTCATGAGCCCATCGCGGGTGTTGTGCTCGCGGCTGGCGGTTCGAGCCGTTTTGGGAAGCCAAAGCAGCTGTTGGACTGGCACGGCCAGGCCTTTGTTCGGCGAGTGGCTACGGTTGCACTTGAGGCCGGCCTTTGGCCCGTCGTGGTTGTCGTGGGTGCCTACGCCTCGGACATCAAGGAATGCCTGAAAGATCTTGCGGTGAGAATTGTCGAAAACGAGGTCTGGAGTCATGGGCAGGCATCATCTCTGCGGGCAGGGCTGGCGGCGATCCGTCCGGACGACGGCCGGGCAAGGCACGGCGATCCTCGTGCCGTCGGTGGGGTTGTGTTCCTGCTGGCGGACCAACCGCAGGTAAGCAGCTCGTTGATCAAAGCATTGGTGAGCGAGCATGCTCGGACTCTGCGGCCAATCCTTGCGCCGCTTGTCCCCGGCGGCCGACGCGCCAACCCAGTCCTCTTTGATCGTCGGACCTTCGCGGACCTGGACGCCCTTCAAGGCGATCTTGGGGGAAGGGCGATCTTCGGAAAACACCCGGTCTCCCATCTCACCTGGCACGATGAGCGCTTGCTGTTGGACGTCGACAATCCTGAGGACTACGCGCGCCTGCTCAGGGAGGACGTGGACTAGATGGAGGACCCCCAAATCGCGGCTGTGATATTGGCGGCAGGCAGATCATCACGGATGGGCCGGCAGAAGCTCAGCCTTCCGTGGAATGACGACTCGGTCCTCGGGCACGTCATTTCGGTTTTCGCACACGAACTGGGCACCGAGGCGGTGGTGGTCGTGACAGGTGCCTCACGAACTGCCGTTGAGGATATTGCGAAGCGAAAGGGTGTGAGGACCGTATTCAACGCCGACCACGAGATCGGTGAGATGCTGAGCTCGATCAAGGCTGGCCTCCGGGCCTTGGGACCTGAGGTTTCTGCCGCCCTGATTGGCTTGGGCGACCAGCCACTGGTTGAGGCAACAACCATCCTAGCGATCCTTGCGGCCCATGAATCGACGGGGGCGCGACTGGTGGTCCCGAGCTTCGACGGCCGGAGAGGACATCCCTGGCTTGTCCATCGCACTTTCTGGGCGCCGCTGCTGCACCTTGAACCGTGGAAGTCTCCTCGGGATTTCCTGCGAGCGCGCGCAGATGAGATTCATCATCTGTCCGTGCAGACTGCCAGCGTACTGAGCGACCTCGACACGCCCGACGATTACGCGAGGGCGCGGGATGATCGCTAAGTCTGAGGGCTTGGCAGCCGCCACATGGTGTTGAGGCTCTCGGAGTCGATGTCCCCCAGATGGGGGATGCGGAAAGCCCGCCAAAAACCGCTTCCCTTACACAACTGTCAGGGTCGATCCCCAGCGTGCGTAACTTCTCTTCGTATAATTCGTCATGATGACTAGGAGAGCAAAAGTGTCAATGCACTCACATAGACCACTACTCGGAGGTTTGAGCAATGAATAAGAAAGCACTGTTTGGCGCCCTCCTCGCGCTCGCGCTGGTGGCAGTTCCAGCCGGCGCAGTGTTTGCGGCACCAGCCACCCAAACTGATGTCCTCACGGGGATAGTCCGGGGGATCGTCATCCAGACAGATGAATTGGGCGCCCAGACCGGCGTTCTGGTCACCGTCGAGGACAGCACGGGTGCGCTGCAGGAAGTCGTGATCACGCTTGAGGAGGCTGCGCTTCTCGGATTGGTGACCCAGGATCCGGTAAGCCTGCTGTACACAGTCAATGCAACGGCGGTCTGCGCTGAGGGCGCCACGGATTGCGTTCCCGTCACCTTTGAGGGCGTCGAGGTCGTTACGCACCCGGTGGCTCTGGCCCTGGCGGCCTTCTTCGGCCTAACCGCAAACGAAGTAATGGCTGTGCATGACGAAGGCGTCGGCTTCGGCGTGATCGCCCAAGCAATGTGGCTCAGCAGCAACATCGGCGGCGACGCCTCGCTTTTCGACGAGATCGTCCAAGCCAAGCAGGACAAGGACTTCAGCGGCATTGTGCTCCCGGATGGCACGACCTCCAGCGCGACGAACTGGGGTCAGTTCAAGCAGGAACTGAGTGAACACGGCCAAAATCTGGGTTGCGTGATGTCAGAGAAGTGCACGCCTCCCACCACGGAGACGACACTTACGACCACGACAACTACCCTGACCACGTCTCAGGGACAGGGCAATGGTCGAGGCAACCACGGTGGGAACGGCAAGGGGAAGGGACACAACAAGTAGTAGATGAGCTGAGCCGAAGGCCACGCTCTGAAAGGGGACCGGCAGTTACAAGCTGCCGGTCCCCTTTTTCTATGCGAACAAGTTCGGGCGTCAGCGACAGGCGTGATCCGACGCCGGTATCGCCGTTCGTCGGTAGACCAGAGTCTGATTGAACTCGCGGTCGAGCTGATAGTGCAGACAGACATAGCGAAAGACCGCGGGCATGCCAGGTGGCACCGAAACACGAGACGTCACAGCTGCGCGTCTCTGCGCGTTGAGCGGCAGAATCTCATCGGTATCCACGACGGGCTCGATGATGAACACGGGCATGTTCTCGGAAAGGTCCCGCAGAAGTTCCGCAGTTCGGCCCTCGGAAGCATATCCGGGCAGGAACAAGCCATATTGATAAGCGTATCGGGTGGGCGATGGGCGGTCCGAAAGGAAGTTGATCCACACGTTATTCCCCCACACCAGCACGGTATCTTCAGACGTGGTGTTTTCAGAAACATACGCGGAGACTGTGTCCGTGAGCTCAGACGGAGCAGAACCAGGACGCCACGCCCGGGCCAGCGCCAGGTATCCGCCTGCTGCCGTCTGATGCAGAAGAAGAAAGGCGAACAAGCACAGGAACGCCGCCAGGGCGGCAGCGTTTCGAAGGAAACCACGCGCGGCCCAGCGCGGGATCGCGGACGAGAGAGTCGCAGGTAGCAGCAACGCAAGATAGGGCAGCCAAAGGATGTAGTAGTGCAGCAGCGCACGGCCCGACATGACCGTCAACGCGACCTCGAGGGGCCAGGCAACAAGGAGGGCGGTTTCGATGCGATGCCTCACTGTGTCGTGGCCGGCGAGGATGTTCCGTTCGCCAACGCTCCTTGTCACGAGGGCGCCCAGGAAGGCCCCGAGCGGCAGCCACCACAAGGCCGCGTTTCCGGATCTGAATACCGACCACGCAGTCGATGCCGAGAGATTCTTCGCGCTGTAGGCGAGGCTGTAAACAAACACCTGGTCCCAGAGATCTGCGAGCCCACCGCGGATCGTGAACCAGACAGCAAGGCCGGTGATGACAAGCAGCGCCCCCAGCACGATCCAGCCGGTGTGCCGCACGCCCTCACGCAGGCGGTCCTGATGGCTGGAGTGGATACTGCCCGAGACAATCAGGCCCAACGCAAGACTCACGTTGTTCGGCCGGAGCGCGAAGGACGCGCCCACCAGCGCGCCTGCCATGACCAGTCCAGCCGACGCGCGCTGGCTATTGTGAGCTCGGATCCAGAACCACAAGGCACACACGTTCATGAAGACGGCATAGGTCTCCGTGTAGTTCGAGTCCCGAAAGTGCTGGTAGGGGCCGACCTGGAACAAACCAAAACCAAATGCAACGGCCGCCATCAAGCTCGCCCAGCTTCCCCATGCGGTGCCCGCCACCCGGGCCAAGAGGTACCCGGTCAGCGCCACAATGCCAAGTTCAAGCAGCCATACGCCCCAGCGCGAACCCGAGCCGAGGGCGAGGCCCGCCGCGTTGATCAGGTAGATGAGCGGGCCCTTGTGATCCCAGAAGTCCACATATGGGGTCTTGCCAAGGAGGAGCTGCTGTCCTCCGTATAAGAACACACCGCTGTCCTGACCAGGCAGCCGCTCTCCCGGATTGCTGGGATACATGATCAATGCAACGGCTCCGAGGATGCTCAGCAGCCAGACTCCGGCCGCTAGTCTTTTGGACCAGTGGGCTCGGGGAGCGCCAGAGCTCGTTGCCTCGGGGAGTATGCTAGCCGGAGGCATGCTTTCGGGAGGAGGGGGCTGCTCTGGGTTCGTGGGGCGCGGTCGCAGCGCATGTGGAAAGGCCGCGCGGCTGCCTGTGAGACGGGCATTGCCGTCCCTCAGCACTGCACGCTTGGCACTTGACGAACTCCCGCGATCTCAACTGCCTGCCGGATGTCGGGCACGGCGCGGCGGGATCCCCCGGTAGCCAGCGCGCTGCTGGCCAGCAGGCGGAGCAGTCCGCGCGTCTACCTGCCGAGGTACAGATTGAAGAACGAGTCACGATTGCCCAGTCTCTGTGCGACGATTTCCGGATCATTCGCGGTAGCGGTGGTCTGAACCGTCGTGACAGACGGTGGACCAAAATGGTAACGGTCGATCGATTCGGAGATATTCACTATCGCCGGATGGATGCCAAGCAGCATGACCAGCGCCATGCCCGCAAGCCATCCGGCGTTCCGGCGGCGGGCCTGCGACGTCGAACGGAACAACAGGCGCGCCACGCTAGCCCACAGCACGAAGAGAGCTGGGATTGATCCGCGCATGGCCAGGTCATTGTAGATCCCGACCGTGAATAGAGGCAAGACGCCAAGCACGGCCACGGCGAGGAGCAGAAAAGTGAGATCTGCTCTGTCCATCCCAAAGTCGAGTTGCAGCCGCTCCAGATCGTGCCGAGTTGACTGCGGTCCTCTCTTCGCCACTTTGCCGACCTCTGCGAATGTGCTGCGAAAGAGGACAGCCCACACGAGCGCAGCGATGATGCCAAACTCAAGTAGCCAGAACGCGATCAGGTACCGCACGTACGTGCCGTGATCCTGAACGATTCGCCACAGCAGCCCGGAGGGAAAACTGAAACGATTCGAAAGCACATAGGCGGCCTGGATACCTCCCAGCACGAGCGCGCCGAGGCTGGCTGCCCAGAACGCCCTTGCCCGCCACGGAACAGAGGCCGAGGAGCCCAATCCGAGACCAAGTCCAGCCACGGCGAAGGGCAGGATGCCTAACAGTGCAATCGGACTCCAGATCAACAGGGCTGCCAGCACAAGGCCCGCGTACGTCCATGCGCGCCCGTTCCGCCCAGCATCGAGAATCAGTCCTGTGGCCAGCCATGCGGGAATTGCCTGCTGCGGCACCCAAAACAGAAGTGTCGTGTTGCTGGAGTACTGAAAATAGCCCGCCCACCACTCATTCTCGGAACTGATCGTAATGAGTTCGTTTCGGAGGAAGGTGGAACCAAGAAGGTCCAGGCCGCCTGCAAGGCAGAACAGCAGTGCCACGCAAAAGAGAAGTACCGGGCGCGCATGGAGGTCAAATCCACTCGCACGGAAGAACCACAACAGCGATAGACACGCGCCGAGGACGGTCCAGATCCAGAGCAGCACGTTGGCTGCCTCCCATCCGAACACGTGGCCCGCGCCGGCGGCTGGGAGGTAGTAGGCTACATAGTACACGAGTGGCTCCTGGACCCCGTCGACCACGACGGTGGGAGGCCACGGACGGGTGACCAAGTCGTACAGAATCGCGTTGCTGGCACGGTAGTCACGATGCTGAAAACCGAAACCTCCAGTACCTGAAAGCAGGACCCACACAACCAGCAACATCAGAGACGGAATGACCGCTCTCCATGGAGGCATTCCGTGGGCACGGCCGTCCAACGCGTACCCAGCCGCTCCGCGACTCGGACGCACGGCAGTCACGTCCCTCACAAGTAAGGCGGCAAAACCGGCCAGTTTGAGGACGCTCAAGACTGCGAATCCCGGCCTCAACCATGTGACTGCAAACAACAAGCAAGGCAGCGCCAGATAGCTGACGCTGATGGGAACGAGCAGGTCGTCGCGTCTATTCTCCCGCAATGCCGTATTCGGTCTAGCGCTCGCCGCCAACGTGCCCTGCTCTTGCTCTATGCAGCCAACCCGCCGGCCAAATCCAAAAACGATCGTGAGGCTCGCGTTCGCTGTTCACCCGGCAACTACCGTGCCAGAATCCAGCCGCCGCAATCCAAGTCGGATGATTTCGCCGTCCAAGTCCTGCTCGCTTGCGGAAACCTCGGCCGGTGGATGCTGGAAGTGCAGAGTCGTGGCAAGTGTCTCACCCATGACAAAGTCACGATGCACCTGAAAGGCGGCCCGTAGTGCATGACCGCCATCTATGAAAAGCTCTATCCGATCGGCCACATCCAGCCCAGAGGACTTGCGCAAGTCCTGAACACGCCGCACCAACTCCCGCGCCAATCCCTCCTGAACTAGAGGCTCCGTGAGCTCAGTGAGGAGGGCCGCGACGTAGGCGCCCTGCTCTGCCACTGCGAAGCCTTCCTTCGCGTGCGCGACCACCTCAACCTCTTCCGGAAGGATCTCGTATCTCTCACCGTCTACATTCACTTCAAGTCGGCCCTCGGAGCTCAGCCGGCGAGCGGCATCCTCTGCGTTCAGGTCCAGAATGGCCTGGCGAATTCGAGGGAAGCGATTTGCGTACTTCTGGCCGAGCTGTTTTGGCAGAGGCTTGATGCTGTGGGCCACAACCTCACCCGAACCTTCGAGCATGCGCACGGACTTTACGTTCAATTCCTCCGCAAGGATCCCGGCGTACTGCTGGATCACCCTGCGGTCACTCTGGTTGCCGACCGAAAAGGCAGCCTCCAAAAGCGGCTGGCGAACTTTCCGATTCGCCTTCTGCCGCGCGGCATGCCCCAGCGATACAAGGTCGATCACAAGCTGCATGTCCTGGTTCAGCTGTTCATCAATGAATTCAGGCATCCACGAGGGCCAGCTGGAGAGGTGCACGGATTCCGGCGCCGTCCCGTCGACGGATCGTACAAGGTTCTGGTACAGTTCCTCCGCCAGGAAAGGCATGGCCGGAGCGAGCAGTTTCGAGAGCGTAACCAGCGCGGTGTACAGGCTCGAATAGGCTGCCTGTTTGTCGGTGTCCGATTCGTTCTTCCAGAAGCGGCGACGACTGCGGCGAACGTACCACGTTGAAAGCCTCTCCACAAACCGGTCGATGGGCCTCGTCGCGCCGAGGACGTCGTAGCGGTCGTAAGCCTCCGTAACATCGCGAACCAGGACATTGAGTTCGGACAGCAACCACCGGTCCAAATCGCTTGACGGCGCCGGCACTGTCGTGAGCCTTGGCTGATCGAGATTAGCGTAGGTCACGAAGAAGCTGTAAACATTCCACAGCGTCAGCGTAAAGCTACGCACGACCTCGCCGACGAGGTCGGCCGAAAAACGGCGCTCGTTGCCCGGTAGCGAGGCGGTGTACAGGTACCAGCGAAACGCATCGGCGCCGTGCGCGTCCAGGACGTCCCAAGGATCCACAATGTTGCCGAGGGACTTCGACATCTTGCGGCCCTCGGCATCCTGGATAAGTCCCAGACTGATGACATTTTTGTAGGCGACGGAGTCAAACAGCATGGTGCTGATCGCGTGCAGCGAATAGAACCAACCTCGAGTCTGATCTACGCCTTCACAGATATAGTCCGCAGGGAACTGGGACTCGAAACTGGCCTGGTTCTCGAAGGGATAGTGCCATTGCGCAACAGGCATCGATCCAGAGTCAAACCAGACATCGATCAGGTCGGGCACTCGATCCATTCGGCCGCCGCACTGGGGGCATTTCCAATGCACCTCGTCGACAAAGGGGCGGTGCAGATCCAATCCACCAAGATCGACTCCAGCATGCCGCGCGAGCTCCTCGACCGAGCCGACGCACTCCCGGTGGCGGCACGACCCGCACTCCCAGACAGGGAGCGGGGTGCCCCAATAGCGCTCGCGGCTCAGTGCCCAGTCGACGTTGTTTTCCAGCCAGTTACCAAACCGGCCTTCGCGTACGTGACTTGGCACCCAGTTAATGGTGTTGTTCAGGCTGCTGAGCCTGTCCCTAAGCTGGCTGGTCCGCACAAACCACGATTCTCGGGCGTAATAGAGCAGCGGCGTCTTGCACCGCCAGCAGAAGGGATACGTGTGGCGATACGTTTCTGCCCGCAGCAACAGGCCGCGCGAGCGTAGGTCGTCGATGATGAGCGGATCGGCATCCTTGACGAACAGGCCGCGCCACGGCGTAACTTCCGGAGCGAAACTGCCATCCGGGAGGACCGTCATGAGGACCGGCAGGTTGTACTTGATCGCAACATCCATGTCCTCAGCGCCAAAAGCCGGAGCAATATGCACCAGCCCGGATCCGTCCTCCGTGGTAACGTAGTCCGCCAGAACCACGCTATGTGCGGGCTTGTCCGGCGGCATGAAGGTGAACAAGGGTGAGTACCTCAATCCCTTCAGCTTCCGGCCCCGGTACGTCTCGACGACGCGGTAAGTCTCTTTCCCCAGAACGCGTTCGACGAGCGACTTGGCAAGGACCAACCGCTCCTTGACGCCCGCGGCCCCCGAGTACTCCACCGTGACATATTCAATGTCTGGGTGGACCGCGACCGCCACATTGCCAGGCAGGGTCCAGGGAGTCGTTGTCCAAACCAAGAGAGAGGTGTTGGGCTTTGAGACGATGGGCATCCGCACGAACACCGAGGGGTCGTCAGTCTCCTGCATGGCGCCCGGGTAGTGCACCTCATGGTCTGACAGGGGCGTGCCGCACCGCGGGCAGTACGGGACCACCTTGTAGCCCTTGTACAGCAGGCCTTTGTCCCAGAGGTTCTTCAGGATCCACCAGACAGACTCGATGTACTCGTTGGTATAGGTGACGTAGGCGTCGTCGAGATCCACCCAGAATGCAATGCGATCCGTCAGGCGCTCCCAATCCTGGATGTAGGTGAAGAGAGAGCGCTTGCAGAGTTCGTTGAAGCGCGCGATACCGTATTCTTCTATCTGCTGCTTGTTGGTGAAACCAAGCTGCTTCTCCACTTCGATTTCCACAGGAAGGCCATGGGTGTCCCAGCCGGCGCGGCGCGAGACGTGATAGCCGCGCATGATCTTGTAGCGAGGAAACATGTCCTTGAATACACGTGCTAGAAGGTGGTGCACTCCCGGCTTGCCATTGGCAGTCGGTGGGCCCTCGTAGAAAACGTACTCAGGAGCGCCGGCGCGCGCCTCCAGGGTCTTCCTGAAGATGTTCGACTGCTTCCAGAACCTGAGGACGTCCTGTTCCATCGAAGCGATGTCGAGCTTGGACTGCACTGCTTTGAACATGCGTTGACTCCAGTAGGGGTGAGCGCCCTCGAGATCCGGTCAATTAAGAGAGACGCCCGTCCCTCATCGGGACGAGCGTTCGGCTCGCGGTACCACCCGGATTCCTGCATTCATGCAGGCCCTCGTTCGGACTCGGAGCCCAGGCTCCCATCCGCACTCCTGATAACGGAGGAGTGACTCCGACGCTCCTTAGTCCGTGCGCCGCCGCTCCGGTTGAGCAGATGGGCGCAGGTTTCGGTGGGCGGCTCCGGGAGGATTTTTGGTCTCGAGTGCCTGTCCGGCTCGCAGCGATTTCCCGGACTCTCTGAAGGCATCGTCGGACCTACTCGTTCCCATCTTGGCCGT
>Ga0316626_10001562_pt1 | contig 10293 bp, 8 predicted proteins | sample OWC_Aug_T1_C1_D5_FD_207656 | JGI IMG/M metagenome (GOLD analysis project Ga0316626, IMG submission 207656) | Wetland soil microbial communities from Old Woman Creek delta, Ohio, United States - OWC_Aug_T1_C1_D5_A | ecosystem: Environmental > Terrestrial > Soil > Wetlands | place: USA: Ohio...
GATATCTTCACGATAATAGCGATCTGAGGCGGAGATATCACCTGGTAGGGTGAATCCTGGCAGGCTGGCAAGGGCAAGGTTGGACGCCCTGCCGACGCCTGTTTCCAGCATCCCACCACACCAGACTGGAATGGCTTTGGAACGGCAAAGGTCATGGATGGAGACAGCCTGGCTCAACCCCCCAACCCGCCCGGCTTTGATGTTGATCACCCGACAAGCTTCCATCTCGAGCGCTTGCCTTGCATGGCGAGTGGAAAGAATGCTCTCATCCAGGCAGATGGGCGTATTGAATTGCTGCTGCATGCGGCTGTGATCCCACAGGTCGTCTTCGGGGAGAGGTTGCTCAATAAGTAAGAGGCTGAGGCCATCGAGGGGTTTCAAGGTGCTGGCGGAAGATAAAGTGTAGGCTGAGTTAGCATCAACTTGCAAGCGCAGTTGGGGATATGCCCGGCGTACTGCGCGGGTTTCTTCGATGTCTCTACCGGGCTTGATTTTTATCTTGACCCGGCGGTATCCCCGTTTGAGATAGTTCTCAACCACTGCCAACAGCTTTTGAGATGAATCCTGGATACCAACCGATACGCCTACCTCTACCTGGTCGAATACACCCCCCAGCAAGGCCTTCAAAGAGCGACCCTGATATTTTCCAAGCATGTCCCAGAATGCCATCTCCAAACCGGCTTTTGCCATAGGGTGTCCGCGGACATTAGATAAACGTTCCTGCAATTCATCGGCCTGATGAAGTTCATGGTTCAATATGGCCGGGATTAAAAAATCCCTCAGGATATGCCAGGCCGTCCCGCTGGTTTCATAGGAGTAGCCAGGATCACGGTCAGCCACGCACTCACCGTATCCCACCAACCCATCCCCATGGATTTCCAGGAGGATGCTGTCCCGGCTGGCGATCGAACCGAAAGAAGTCTCGAACGGAGAGACGAGTGGCATACGTAAATGGTGCAGGACAACACGGGTAATCTTCATAGTGTAGCCTCTCCATAGCTCAATACATAGTAGCTACGAGGGTGGGTGCCTGGGAGGTGCACAAAATCTGTCACCAGATAGCCCCTCGCAAACAGGGACTCAAAAAGATAGCGCGAGTGAGTTCGCCATTCAAGCGCCAGGGTTGGATTAGTTACTTTTAGGGCGCTGAAACCGGATGGGATTTCGACCAGGAGGATTGGTCCTAACCCTCCCGTTAGGCTCACCTCGTAAGATTCAACATCAACCGTGGTAGGGTGAGGGGCGCCCGACTCATCGATGACGGAGGGATTAATGACCTCGGCTCCGCCCGCTACGTAGTGGGCAAGGTCGAGCGGCAGGCGCGCCCTGCGGCTCAGACGCCGGTTCACCCGCTGTGTGTTCACCCACCAATCTACTTGAAATCGGTCGGATGGCAGGCCGGCATTTATCCCATCCCGCATCTCCCCGTACATCTCACGCAGGTATGTGTTGCACACCGCACCCAGCTTGGTTATGTTTAAATACGCATTGCGACTGAGCAAGGGGTCAAAGGTCCAGGTGATCAAATCCAAGCCCTGGCGGCGGACTATTTGCCATTGGGCCCGTTTCAGGCTGAACCCAATCCCTTTATCGCGTTGGTTTGGATCGACGCCTAACATATGGGAGCAGTGCTTCAGACGAGGGCCGTCCGGCGTCTGGTAAAATCCGGGAAATCCGAACACAAAACCGGCGAAAGCCAGATCTGCTGATAGGGTATTCTGGTCTATGCTATTACCCTCTTCGGAGCTAACTGCACCGATCACCAGTCCACCGTTGTGAATAACCGCCAGAAGAAGATGGGCTGGGACAATATCCACTTCGCTCCCTGGCCAGATCGTTCGTTGCAGGTTTTCAACAATAAGCATCTCTTCCGGTGTTTCCAGGATGCGAAGCGAGTTGTGTGACATAGAATTGTCTCCCTTGCAGCCTGAGGAAGGTTAGCGAGGTCTGCGGAAAAGAGACCTGACCAACGAACGCCGCCAATCAACACCCTGTAGATAACCAAGCCGTTGGAACATGCGGGCAGGCATCAGGTGAAACACGCGGGGAATAGTATCCAGCGCACAGGTTCGATTTGTCGCCAGGTAATCCAGCCAATAGACTGAAACTGGTGAGCCAGGAAATATCGCTTCGAGGATCACTGTAATCCCGAGTATGGATGATTGTGCGCTGGATATTGATGGCTTGCATCACGTTCTCCAAGACCTGATTGAACGAAAGATATTCTGAGCCGCCGATCTCATAGGTTTCATTTTTAGTCGTTTCATCCTCCAGCGCCCAGACCAGGCAGGTTGCCAGGTCCTCCACCCAAATGGGTTGTAATAATGTTCGTCCGTCCCCCGGTGTGAGATAGAAAAACGGTACGGTAGCGACCAAGCTGGCCAATGCGGTGGTGAAACCATCGTTCGGTCCGTAGACAATGGCACTGCGTAAGATGGTGTAATCGATTCCGCTACGCCGGACGTGTTCTTCAGCGATTGCCTTGGCTTTGAGCACCGGGTAAGCCGACGCCCGGTCAGCGCCCAAGTGACTGGTTAAGAATATCCGTTTGACTCGTGCATCTGCGGCTGCTGTGACGATTTTACGTGTGCCATCGATGTCCACATTCTGAAGATCGGCGTATGCACCTCGTCTTTCGACGCCAGCCAGGTGATAGATCGTATCCACGCCAACCATGGCAGCACGTAAACCGCGTTCATCGCTTAAGCTGCTCACGGCTACGTCCACTGCGACCCCGACAGGCAGATCGGGGGAGCGGGGAGAAGGCCGGATCAACATGCGCACAGCGTACCCAGACTCTACCAGGTTGCGTACCAGCGCTTTTCCGATAAAACCAGTACCGCCTGTAACGAGGATCATTGCCTGTGGATTATAGCATGCCCCTCCAGGCTGGTACTTCGGTCACATCCACAAACGTCGCTGGTTGTGTCATAATCGGGGCATTGAAGAGCAATAAAATTTGTGATCCACATTGAAGGATATCGATGAAAGGTACTCCGAAACGAGCTGCACTCATGGGTCCATCCCGGCATGTTGCCAGCGTCAATGGTTGGTCTAGAGCTACCCTTTGGCTGATCATATTGTCATACTTGATGTTAGCCGGTTGCAGCAATCCGGCTGCATCCACGGGGGGACCGGTGGGGAGTACCAGCCAGATTGAGGTTGAAGCAATCACATTACCTCCCACTACAGTGGCTGTACCTTCGGCGTCACCTACAGCCAGCCTGATGCCTGCGGATACCCCTACACAAACGATCCCAACAGGTACTTCAACGCCAACGATCACATTGACGCCATCTGTCACACCTTCACCAACCAGTGAATTTCCGGCTGCGCGAATTTTGATGCAGGCTTTCTGCCGGTATGGTCCAGCCAAAGCTTACCTTTATTCGCACGGCTTGTATGAGGGAGATCTCGCGGAAATTCACGGACGCAACTTCAATAGCAGGTGGCTGTGGATCAAACCAGCCAACCTGGAGCGCCACTGTTGGGCTGCCGCTTCGGTAATGGAGGTGTCAGGTGATGTGTCTGGCTTACCGGTGGTGCAAACCCGCTTGCCTCATTCTACATTGTATGGGCCTCCAGAGGATGTGCAAGCCGCCCGGGATGGTGATCAGGTCATCGTGACCTGGAACCGCGTGGAGATGACCCTGGATGACGACCGGGGATATTTGATCGAAGCCACTGTATGCCAGGATGGCACCTCGGTTTGGGTTGTCATCCAGACCAATGAGAATTACTATGAATTTACAGACGAGCAGGACTGTTCGGGGACGTCTTACGGCAAGCTCTATACGGTTGAGAAGCACGGATATACCGATCCGGTAGATATTCCCTGGCCTTAATGGCTGAAGAGATTAAAATTGAACTCATCCGCTATTTTGTTGTATATAAAAAGCGGAGTTTAGATGAAAGAGACGCGTGTCCCGTTTCTTACCCCGTTGATGCGCTGGTTTTTGCTCGCCATGATCCTGGCGAACATCGCGGGCAGCATGGTCCAGCTGCTTATGCCAATCTACCTGACCGAGCTGGGTGCAAGCGTAGGCCAGGTGGGGTTTGTGTTTACAGTTACCTCGGTGGTGATCCTCTTCTTGCAAATCTTGGGGGGGTGGATCTCAGATTCCATCGGCCGGTTGAGAGCAATCGCTATTGGCAGCCTGGGCGGGGTGCTTGCCTTTGTCTTGATGCTCTTCGCGCCGAGCTGGCAATGGATGCTGTTAGCTCTCTCGATTAGCCAGATCCCTTATGCACTGGTAGGCCCAAGCTTCAGCGCCTTCATCGCTGAAAATTCTACAGAGGGGAACCGCGGACGGGTATATGGCATTACGGATACCATCTATCAAGTCGTCGGTATTGTGGGACCGCCTTTGGGTGGTTTTCTGGCGGGTACGTATGGCTTTAAGGCAATGCTGCTTTGCGCTACTATCTTCTATTCATCGGCAGCGGGGCTACGGATTTGGATGGCTCGCACCATGCATTCCGCCAACGAAACCGAACCCCGCCAGCTGACAATGGCGTCTTTCAAAAGTAGCATCGGATTGATCATCACTCTATTGCTGGGCGGTGGCGTGATCACCTGGATATTCATTACCGATAGCGTGCGGGATATTGCCTTTCGCATGTCCAATGAGTTACAGCCGCTTTACCTGGAACAAATCGCCGGTCTTTCCCTCCAGCAGATCGGTTTTTTGGGCTCCTTCTTCTCTGTAGCTATGATGCTTACGCCGGTGCTTTCCGGTCGCATCTCGGACAGGTACGGTGAGCGTGTGCCGATCTCGGGTGGATTCCTGGTCGTCTTTTTCGCTACAGTGGTTTTTCTGCTGGCACACACTTACCCGGCGTTTATCCTAACCTGGTTTCTGCTTGGAATCGGAGTCGGAATGCTCAGCCCAGCCTACCAGTCTCTGATCTCTAAGGTGGTACCTCGCAATATGCTGGGTACCTTCTCTGGTCTGTTCTATGGCAGCCTGGGGTTATTGTCCCTGCCCGCGCCCTGGATCGGAGCCCAATTGTGGGAGCGTTTCAATCCGCGCCTGCCATTCATAATCACTGCATTGGTAGCCTTGCTCACCATCATCCCAACCTGGCTCAAGTTTAAGTTGCCGGATACCGCACAAGCGCCTCTTACAGTGCAGCCCGAATCATCTGCCTTGCCTCCTGCTAACGATCCTGATCCAGCACGAGACGAAGAACAAAATCCTTAGTACAGTAAGCGCCAATCTGGATCAGTAGCAATACTAGTTTTATCCTCCTCCCAGACCCCTGACTGATATCAACTGGTGCCACTACTCCCTGGCACATTGTTGGTTTCAATGCCAGTGATACAATTGGATGATGCACCTGCTCGGTTTGTTAAAGGTAGAAGCCGTTCGTCGTGGATTGTTGCATCCAGATGTTGATCTCGACGCACCTACGGTTTTTGCGCTGGTACGAGACATGCCATACCATCGCGCCAGCAACCGCCAGCCTGAAACAACCATATCCGAGTGGCGAGGCACCTGTTCTGGCAAACACTACTTGCTTCAGGCATTATTTGCCGAGCTGGGCTTATCTTCCCAATTGATCGCCTGTACTACCACCGTTCCAATAAACGCAATAGATGTCCCCCAAGAACTTCAGACTTTATATCGAGAAGCGAACTCCCGGTTTGTAGATGTACACAACTACTTGTTGCTAGATGTACCCCAAAGTGGGCGGATGGTTGTTGATGCTACCTGGCCACTATCCGCCCAAAAGGAGGGGAGGATCTCAAATGAATCTTTTATCCTGGGGATCGATCAGCAACTCGCAATGGTCCCCATTGAGAATTGGCCAATCCCCGAGGGGTGCGATCCGCAAGAGTTTAAAGAAGAGCTTTTACGAGAACAATTTACTCCAGCGGAGCTAGAGTTCAGGGAGATTCTTATCCGGGCAGTATCGGAGAAACCGCGAACGGCTTGAAATTTGGAATACCAAATCGAGGAGAGAAATCTTGGCAGTACTGACTCCTAGTGAGATGAGGGCTTTGGTACTCCCATCACCAGGGAAATTTGAAATCCAGACTGTGCCAGTCCCCATTCCGGGGCCGGGTGAAGCGCTATGCCGGGTGCGCGCTGTAGCGATCTGTGGGAGCGATCCAGAGATTCTACGTGGCGACCTGGCAGGTAGCTGGCCTCCCGATTATCCTTTTATCCCTGGACATGAGTGGAGCGGAGAAGTTGTTGCTGTAGGGCCAGGTGTTAGCAAAGTGAGGGTTGGTGATCGAGTTGCTGGTCAGGCGCATCGCGGCTGTGGCAAGTGCCCAAATTGTATGCAAGGGCGCTACACCATCTGCGAAAACTACGGCCACCCAGAGACCGGTCAACGGCATTATGGCTTTATCACTCAAGGTGCATATGCCCAGTACGCAGTGTATTCTCAGAAAAGCCTGGATAATATGCCGGATTCAGTCAGTTTTCGCGCAGGGGCCCTGGTGGACACGGCAGGCGTCGCGTTGCACGGGCTTGAGCTAATCGGCGTCACCCCAGGGGGAAGCGTGGCGGTGATTGGGCCAGGTCCGATTGGCCTGTTGACCATGCGCCTAGCCCACGCCATGGGGGCAAGTCAAATCATCGCTGTGGGGCGCGGCTCACGTTTGCAAGCTGCACACAGCTCTTTTGCGGATTTGTTGGTTGATATTGATGTGCAAGAACCAATTTTTGCAGTAAGGGAAGCAACCACTGGTCGCGGGGTGGATGAGGCTCTAGAATGTTCCGGTGCGCCGGGGACATTCTGCCAGGCAATCAAGATGGTAAAAAAAGGCGGGCGGATAGCCCTGCTGGGAGTGCCTCCCAATCATGTTCTTGAACCAATCCCATTTAAATATGTGGTGCATAACGAGATAATGATCACAGGTGTTCGCGCGAATCCTAATGTTTCCCGAAAGATCCTGAATATGGTCGCTCGCGGTCAATTAGCTATGGAAGACATAATCACCCACACATTCCCCCTGGAGGAGTTCTCCCACGCTCTGGATACTTTTGTCAACCGGCGCCAAGGGGCGATCAAGGTGGTGATCGAACCAAACGGTGCAGAAGTCAGACTTCCCCCTACATTCAAGGAATGACGAAACCAACCCGTTGCAAAGTCAGAATGGACTGCACCACGAGTGTACAGGCTACGAAGAAAAACACCACTTTGCTGTGCTCAATTTTTGTAAGGTAGAATGCAGCGGGAATTTGAAAAAAGACCGCCAGGTAGATCCATAAGCGTGTGATTTCGCCTCTATTGATCCCCAGAAACAGCACTACACAGAAGGTCACTAACAAACTCAAAATATATATATTTTCTATCGACCAGCGGGTGATGTTGTAATTTAAAGTTCTCAATTGGCTGATCAATTGAGATGTCAGGTATATAAATAAGATCATGACGGGGATACCGGCGCTAAAAAGGAATTCTTTTGGATTTTCTCCGATCCAGATCCAATAGTCACGTTTATCGATTAGGTTGAAATTGACCGCGTCTCTCAAGACGTATTGGAAAGCTTCAAGGAGATTAAAAGAATAAAATACAAGAAAAAATACATATACACCAAGAAACCCGAGCGCGGGGAATATCAATATTGCCCAAATATCCTTTTTGGATATCCGGTTTTCTCCAATAGCATTCATCAGAATTCCAATAAAAATAATTCCTGTTACCAATGGCGTGGGCTCAAAGAGAACCTGTATATATAAGGCCCCACCCAACAGCAGGAGAAATAATAATTGTTTCCGATCAATGTAAAGCAGAAATAGATACAGACAAAGCAGGATAAACAGAGGTGTTACAGTATTAAGTATGGGGAAAAAGAATAGTCTGCAGGGGATCAGTGCATATAAGATCAGCGCATAGAAGGCAATTTGCCGATCGTGAAAGAGTCTCTTACATATCCCATAGAGCAACAGCGCCCCAAAAGTGGACAGCAATATGACCAGATAACCGATCCTTTGGGGTGAAGATGTAAAAATATTAAGTAGTTGAAATAGTAATATCTTCCCTGGCATATTGGTTCTGGCATGTAACGGGAAGGACGGAGCTAAGACGTTGAACTGAGATAATATTTCAAACGGTGAGTAGCGCATGGCTGTTGTGTAGAACGAGTTGGCCATATCACTCTGCACAATTTCTCCCAGTGTGTAGGGGTATATCCTATGGATCAGGTATTGGATAACCCCTGCAATTAGTAACCATCCGAATAAAATCGTTTTTTCATGAGAATTAATCAGCCTACTGCCAATGATCACGGATAAGCCGAGTAGAAGAAAAACAATTATAGGTATCCAAAGGGGTATAGAGGTCAGGGTTTTAAAATACGGATAATCCCAATTGCCAGGTTTCGAGCCAAAAATAAAGTTCTTCGAATAAACCAAATAGATGAAAAGCGCATTGATTGCAAAAAAGGTCAGGATAAGTGCAACTGAGTTAGAATGCGATGTTTGTGTTATGGAAGGGGATGATTTTGTGTCCAAATTATTTCACTCTGCGATTAAAAATTCATTCAATAACTCCACTGTTAGTATATAACGGATTGTTTGGGTATGATGGTTATTATTTTACGTCGATTTCCGATTGAAAATAAATTCTCAGACCACAATTTGTGTTAAACTACCGAACACGTTGTCCTCAATTAGCCCTGGAGGAATATGGACGAAAAGACGAAATCCAGTAATCTGGTTACCTTCTCCCTCGGCGCTTTGATCGGTGTGCTGTCCGCAGTGGCCGTTCTGTTCCTCCAGCGCATTCTGCGGATAGCTCCGCGTTTGAATCAGGATAGTCTAATCCAACCTTATGAAGACCTGCCAGTTACAGATACTGACCAGGGCATGCCAATTGGGCAACCTCAGGGTGCTGTCCGGCAGATTCCCGCAGTGAGAGCTAACCCTCCAGTACCAACCAACAGGCAAGGCATACCCCCAACCGCAAGCGCGGCTGGTGCGGTCGATGGACCGCGGTGGACCACCCCCACTAAGTACATCATGGGCGTGATCCTCTTTTTGGGAGCTTTGATGGTGCTTATCATAGGGCGAGGGGTAATCCCTATGGTGATTTTTGCTGCCTTACTGGCTTTATTTATCAATCCATTTATCCAGTTACTGAACCGCAGGCTGCATCTAAAATGGGCGGCAGCCGTAGCCCTCACTTATGTGCTCGTTATTCTTGTGCTGCTGCTGATCCCTCTCCTGGTGATTCCAAATGTTTTAGCGGCATTAAATTTCTTGCTTGTATTTGACTACCAGCAGCTTGCCAGCCAGGCAGCCCAGGCCCTCACTTCGTATTCGATCTCCCTCCAGGGTAACCCGGCATTGAATAGCATTTTTGCTCCGCTGCTCGATTCGCTGGTAAAGGCCCTGGAAAACTTTAGCGCTCAGGGTCAAGTGCAACCGGCTAACGTCGAAGTTACTTTGTATAGCCTTAGCAGCCAGTTGGCAGATAAACTGGGTGCGCTGGTGGATATTATTGGCCCGATCTTCGCAGTGGTTGTGAGCACTGTTCTCACTTTGCTCATGGCGTTACAGATGTCACTGGCTGCCAACCAGATCTCGGGCTGGTATCCCGATCTAATCCCGCCCGCTTACAAGGTTGAATATACGACACTGTTTGAGAAAATCAGCCAGACATGGATCTCTTTCCTGCGTGGACAGTTAACTCTGATGCTGATTATCGGTGTGACGATCTGGATAGGGAACCTGGCCTTAGGCGTGCCTGCTGCTTTGTTGATGGGAGTTTTAGCCGGATTGCTTGAGCTGATCCCCAACATCGGCCCGACGTTGGCAGCTATCCCTGCAGTGCTGCTGGCGTTGATCTTTGGCTCCACGTACCTGCCGATCGACAACCTGCCCTTCGCTCTGCTCGTGGTTGGATTCTATGTGCTGATCCAGTTTCTGGAAAACCAGTTCATCGTACCTTACGTGATGGGCGATGCGGTCGATCTCCCACCCCTGATTGTGCTGATAGGAACACTCGCCGGGGCGTCAGCCTTCGGCATTCTTGGTGCGCTGTTGGCTACGCCAGTCATCGCCACGGGTAACTTGATCTTCCGATATATTTACCGCAAGATATTAGAGCCCCCACCGATTCCAGTGAGTTTGGAGCAGAAGCCATCCATCTGGGAGTCTGTAAAAGGATGGGCCAGACGAATCCCTCTTCGATTGCGCAAGAAGCAGGTCACGGACGCGCCAACTGTGGCGAGGGAGAGCGTGCGGGGTGGTCTCGCCGATGGTAATGCTCAGGGGAAATCCTAACCCAACATAGCTAAGCTGATTCTCCCGTCGTAGCAGACAACACTCCGGT
>Ga0316626_10001564_pt1 | contig 10288 bp, 12 predicted proteins | sample OWC_Aug_T1_C1_D5_FD_207656 | JGI IMG/M metagenome (GOLD analysis project Ga0316626, IMG submission 207656) | Wetland soil microbial communities from Old Woman Creek delta, Ohio, United States - OWC_Aug_T1_C1_D5_A | ecosystem: Environmental > Terrestrial > Soil > Wetlands | place: USA: Ohio...
AAGTGGATGCACGAGCCCCGTGTGATGTACCGTGACACGCAGAAATGCGAGACCGCTTCCGACGACAAAGAGCTGATGATCTGGCTGCGCGAGTTGCTGGACGAGGCCGATGTAGTTGTGGGCCAGAACGTACAGAAGTTCGATATGCGGAAGATTCGTGCTCGCATGATCTACCACGGTCTGAAGCCCTTCCGTGAGCCTGCAATCGTAGACACGATGCTCATGGCCCGCGAGGTAGCTGCGTTCACCTCGAACAAGTTGGAGTACCTAAGCACGCTCACCGACGAGCAGAAGTCGAAGCACTCGAAGTACCCCGGCTTCGCACTGTGGCTGGGCATCATGGCGAACGAGCCCGGAGCATGGCGTGAGTGCAAGGTGTACAACAAGCAGGACGTGGTATCGACCGAGAAGCTGTACATGCTGCTGCGCCCTTGGTCACGCAAGCACCCGAACCTCGCGCACTACTACGATGACGATGTGCAGCGCTGCCCACGTTGCGGGCATGACCACTTGACCGCCACCGGCATGATCTACCGCGGTGTGAGCCGTTACCAGACCCTCGTATGCGATGGATGTGGTGGACATAGCCGCACTCGCTTCACCGAGAACTCGAAGGCCAAGCGCAAGGCATTGATTACCTGTATCTAAGGAGAGCACATGGAACTCATATTCAAAGTAGGGGACACGGTGCGCCGTGTTCGCGGTTCGCATGCTGGCATGAAGATTGGCGATACAGCCACCATCGAAGACATTAAGAGTACTGGAAATCTGGTCCTAAAGGAATACCAGTACAACTCAGGTTGCCCGGGTTCGCATGACGTCGAGTACTTCGAGCTCGTCGTACCTGCGGTCCTGAGTGCTCCTATGCACCTGAGTACAGACGCCAACACCCGTAAGGCTACGCCCATTACGACTGGCGTGCTGGACTACTTCCCACGTGCCCTCGCTGCGGTAGCGCAGTGCAGCAAGGCAGGGAACGACCAGCACCACCCGGGCCAGCCGCTGTACTGGGAGAAGGACAAAAGCGCGGACCACGCGGACTGCATCGCCCGGCACCTGATTGATCGGCACACGGTCGATACGGACGGCATTATGCACGCAGCTAAACTCGCATGGCGGGCACTTGCCCTACTGGAAATCGCACTCGAAGAACAGGAGACCAAATGATTTTAGAACTGAAGAACGGCAAGCAATCCGCTGCCGACGCACTGAGCGACAAGGTGTACGCAGCAATGGAAACTGGCAACCCTGCGGGAGCCCGTGAGGCTCTGGCCGCTGCCCCTGAGGACTTGGATGGGCGGTGCACCACACTGCGTATCGAAATCCAGCAGAAGTACGGCATCCGGCTGTAATCATGCAGGATCAACGCGAGGTACAACTACAGGCTGAGCTCGCATCGGACGCAGATGCGCAAGCGAAGCGTCTACAGGAACTCATCAAAGCAAGTAAGAAGGGTGATCCAGAGCTGCCACGTGCGCACGCGTTGATCGGGCGCATGTGCGCCACTGTGCAGGAGAAGTTAGAGCAGGCCGCGGACGAGAAGACCCGGGGCCTTGGCGGTAAGTACAAGGGCTGGCTCCGTGCCCTCCCGAGCGACGTGGCCGCAGTCATAGCCATTCGCGAGTGCATTCGCCTGTGCACCAGCCCCGAGACGCATGTGCACATTCAGGACCTCACGTTCAACGTGGGGAAACTCTGGGAACTCGAAGTGCGCATTCGGCAGGCCGAGGCCGTTAACCCTATGTATATGCAGAAGATTCACGACCAAGTGAAGGAGAACTGTACACGGGACTACGGGCACTTGCGTCGGCTGTACAACGTGGCATGCGAGCGTGTGTTCAAGGGCACCATCGACCTGAACCTCACCAAGGCAGAGATGATGCAGATTGGGAAGTTCGGCGTCGATGCGTGCTACGAAGCTGGCATGGTGGACACCGTGCGCGGCACGAACAAGAACGGCACGACCGTGGCGTATGTACTCGCACCTGAAGTTTCAGAGTTCTTGCATGGGTACACGCACTCGGATGTGCGGAACCTCATCAGCAAGGAGGACACACGCATGGTGTGCCCTCCCGATCCATGGACCACGCTGCATGATGGTGGGTACCTGAGCCTGCGCCGCAAGACGGCAGCACCGCTGCTGAACGTACGCAAGCTCCGCAAGAACATGCGGGCACCCGTGGCCGAGGCATTCACCGCCGAGAAGATGCCAGAGGTGTTCGCTGCCGGGAACTACATGCAGAGCATCCCGTACAACCTGCATGGCCCTACCCGCGACGCCATTGTGCGCGTGTGGCAGGCGGGAGGTGGCGTGCTGGGTGTGCCGAAGGTGGCAGGCCCGACGAAGCCCGCGTTCCCGTTCGCTGATACGTGGACCAAGGAAGGGGCACCCGAGCAGGAGCTCGACGTGTTCAAGCGCTGGAAGCGGCAGACCGCCGCGTACTACACCGAGCTACGAGAGTGGCGTGGCCGGGTGCGTGAGGTGGGTGCGTTCATCAAGGCCACACGGGAAGCCGAGGGACCGTACTGGTTCCCGGTGTACTTCGACTCCCGTGGCCGATGGTATTACCGGGGCCTGCCGAACCCGCAGGGCTCCGACCTTGCCAAGGCAGTGCTGCACTTCAGCAACCGCAAGCCGCTGGGACACCGGGGCATCTTCTGGCTGAAGGTGCACATCGCGAACTCATTCGGCTTCGACAAGGAGCGCATGCAGGACCGGGCTCGCTGGACTGAGCAGAACTGGGAGCGCATTCAGACCGCCCTAGACGCCCCAGAGGACCACATGGATGTGTGGGGTAAGGATGCCCCATGGTGCATGTTCGCGGCCTCGTGGGAGCTCCGTGAGGCCCTCCGCTCGGGACGCCCAGAGATGTACTGCACTGGGATACCCGTGCACATGGATGCAACGTGCTCGGGCCTACAGCACTTCAGCGCCCTCCTCCGTGACCCGGTGGGTGGCCTGTACGTGAACCTGACCGATCCTAACCAGTGCGGACCTAAGCAGGACATATACGGCAGGGTGGCGAGCGCTGCCTTGCAGATGATCAAGCGTGATACAGAGAGCGCGGACGCCGCAGAGGTGGCGTTGGCAGAGTGGTGCATCCGGGTGGGCATACCCCGGGCGCTGGCGAAGAAGCCGGTAATGACGTACGTGTACGGGGCAACCCTGCGCGGCACGGCAGAGCACATCGAGTACATGCTTGGGAAGGAGGTACTGGCAGAGGCGGGCGAGACGTGGTTGGATGAGTCCAAGACGTTCGAGCACTGCATGTACATCGCGAAGAAGTTGTTCCAAGGAATCGCAGCAGCAGTGCCCGCGGCGGCTGCCGCAATGCACTGGCTAAAGGAAATCGCACGGCAGCAACCCTCAGGGAAGCGCATGTCGTGGAGGACTCCGACTGGATTCTGGGTACAGCATGACTACCAAGACTTCTCCGACACGAAGGTGCGGTTGAACTCATGCGGAGTTGTGCAGGTATGGGTACGGGAGTGGAACGATGGTACACGCTCCCACGCAATGCAGAATGCGATCAGCCCGAACTTCGTGCATGCACTCGATGCAAGTCACCTAACCATGGTGGCGAACTCGATGGCGAGACAGAACCTCAGTATGGTTGCAATCCATGACTCATTCGGAACTCATCCATGTGATGTGGATGCTCTGCACTTGCATATCAGAACTGAATTCGTGAACTTGTACTCACGTCCAAGTCTACTCTCAGAATTCTTATGGGAGATTGGAGGTGTTGGTGAGCCTCCTGCACGTGGTTCTCTTGATCTATCAGAGGTTATGGAATCTGAATTCATGTTCTCTTGATCCCAAGTAGTTATATACATTCTAGGGTGATTCTAAATGGATAGCTATACATATCATGTACTTAGTGATAGGTTGCTTAAATTAGAATCACCCGTAATGGAGCTAGGTAAAGCTATGACAAAACACACAGACACAGTATTCTTCTCACTTGCACAGTTACAGTATCTCGAATCTTTATTTCCAGCCCTTGTGCTGGGACCTTCCACACCAGAGGCCGCACTCCGCCACCACTTCGGTACGCAGGATGTGCTCAGTGCAATTCGACGGAAAACGCGAGGACTCAATGGACGAACTGAAACGGCAGACATTCCATCGCCTCAAGGGTGAACCTGTACAGAACGTAGAACTATTCCGTATGGCATGGCATGAGTTCCCTGAGCTCAAGGTTCAGGATGAGCACGTATGGCTCAGCAACTCACTGTACACCATGTCGGAACTTGATCGCTTCGAGATTGCCATCACCGCGGGAGACAGGATCATTGGTGCCGCTATTGTGGCCGACGATCCATGGGACCCGCACGTAGGCCCCTGCATGAGCGTGTTCGCACAGTACGTGATGCCTGAGTATCGGAATCGTGGCGTAAGCCGACTGATCATGCGTGAAGCACTTACACTGGCCCGGGAGTACAACGCCGGGGTACTGGCGTATACACATCGCCTTGGCCCATGGAAGTACGCCACCATTTACAAGAGGAACGTATGAAGAAAACAGGCATGAAGGGTATCACCTCGGTGGCCCAGCAGTTCGCCGCCAAGCAGGCACAGGACGCCATGACCCCGCCCACAGCCACCAACACGGTGAGCACGGAAGGGGCCTTGGTAACACCGAACACAGAACAGGTAGCAGGAGCGCCCGGCGACAGCAGCAGCGTTAAGCGCAGACGCACAGGTGGCCTTGCCTCACAACTCGGCATCAACACCTAAAGGGAAACCATGAAAACACCTAAAGTAGACACATCCGGCAGCATCGCTGCATCGAACGCAATCGCAGAGGCCCAGAAGGCCGCTACGAATCTGCAAAAGAACTTCTCTGCCGACCTCAAGAACGAGAACGTGGCTCAGGTCACTCCGGGCGGCATGGCCGAAGACGCAGCACAAGTGAGCTCCGTACGCAAGAAGCGCACCGCTGGCGGTCTCGCATCCCAGCTCGGCGTTAACGTATAATGGCCGGGCCTTCACATAAGGCTCTGTTCCACAAGTTCCGCGACGATACCGTAATCAACCGCTGTGAGCAGTACGCGAAGTGGACGCTTCCGTACCTCATGGCCGACCTGCAAGAAGTGAGCTCCTCGGGGCGTGTGCTGGTCGAACGGGACTTCCAAGAAATCGGAGCACTCTTTACGAATCATCTGGCGAGCAAGCTCACGCGCCTCCTGTTCCCCACGCAGTACCCGTTCTTCCAAGCGGGTGCCTCCGGTGCCTTCAAGGCAGCGGCAGCGCAGCAGGGAATGGATGAGGACGCGGTACGTGGCATGTTCGCCCGCATTGAAATGTCCGCGAATAAACGCCTGTTCGTGAACTCAGGGTACGCAGGTTTGATCCTCGCGTTGAAGCACCTGATCGTCACTGGACAGGTACTGTTGCACCGCGACTCTGGCAAGGGCGTGGTCACAGCGTACGGTCTACAGAGTTTCGCCACACGGCGCGACAGCATAGGCGGTCTGCTTGACTGCGTGCTGCGCGAGTACACGACTGTGGAAGCCCTGCCCGAAGAATTCCAAGCAGCGTTACGCGCTGCGCACGGATCGAAGTACGGTCGCCCAGAGCAGCCGGTTGAGAAGTACACACGGATTCACCGCGTAGTGCGCAAGGGCGTCGAAGGCCACGAGGTTTCCCAAGAGGTCGATACGGTCTCTGTTGGTGATCCAAGCTGGTACCCGAAGAACTTGTGCCCGTGGATGTGCCCGACTTGGGTACTCATCCCCGGCGAGCACTACGGTCGCGGCATGGTCGAAGACTACGCTGGTGGCTTTGCCCGCCTGTCCACCCTGTCCGAAGCCGCAGCTCTGTACGGTGTCGAAATCATGCGTGTTGTGCACCTAGTCGGTGCTGGTGCTGGTAGTGACATCGACGAGCTCGCAGAGTCGGAGTCTGGTGAGTGGGTGCGTGGTGATCCGAATACCATCGCAGTGCACGAGGCCGGGGACTCCCGTAAGCTCGAAGTCGTTGAGGCCCAGTTAGAGCGCGTTATCGCTCGCCTAGCGAAGGCGTTCATGTACCAAGGTGCAACCCGAGATGCAGAGCGCGTGACCGCGTATGAACTGCAACGCGATGCACAGGAAGCTGAGTACGCCCTTGGTGGCGTGTACAGCACCCTGTCGGGTGGCATTCAGGTACCGCTGGCGCACATCCTTATGACCGAGGTATCGGAACTGGTCCTGCCGGGAATCATCACTGGCGAACTCGCCCCGGATGTCACCGCAGGTATCCCCGCACTTGGCCGCTCGTCGGACGTACAGAACCTGTTGCTCGCAGCACAGGAGCTCGGAGCCGTACTACCCGTAACGCAGCTTGACAAACGTATCGACCCGCAACGTGTCACCGACATGGTACTCACCGGACGGAGCATCGACACCACGGCTATCTACTACACGCCAGAGCAGCAGAAGCAGAACGCTGATGCAGCGTCAAGCATGGAAAGTGCACAGCAGAACCTGTTACAAGCAGGCACGCTGTCCGACCAATCTGGGCAGATAACCGACACATTACAAGGAGCATAATGAATGGCAGAACAAGTCCCGACTAGCGGCTTCATCGCGCAACCCGCAGTAGCCCCCTCCGTTCCATCAGCCGCAGAACCCGGCGTGAACGGCAACCCCATCACGTCGCCCAATCAGACGCCGGGATGGCTCCCACAGGGACAGGCTGCGCAACCCGCGCCCGCTGCCCCTGCTGGCACTCCTGCTGCCCCTACCGATATGGCTGGGGTGGTGGCAATGCTTCAGGCTGCACTCGCAGGTAAAACTGATGCTGTCCCCGTTGCGCCTCCTGAGGTTGGTACGGTGCAGCCCGCATGGCTCGAAGGCTCTATCAATGAGTTCGACATCTCGACCATTGATGATCCCATCATTAAGTCGATGGCTACCGTCATGCAGGTTGTCGGCAAGGACCTCGACCTCGACCGCGTAATGGGCAAGGCGCTCTCGCACGGTGACATCTCACTGATCGACTTGGCATACCTGCGCGAGAAGGGCGGCGACTCCGCACCTCAACTCGCTGAGATTGCTAAAGGTATCGTGCAGGCAGTCTCCGCGAAAGCCGATGCAGTTATGGCGTCCGTGTATGACATCGCCGGTGGTGAGGCAGGCTGGGGCAATGCCGTGGCCGCTTTCAACACTTCGGCACCGCAGGAATTACGAATCACCGTCACCCAGATGCTGAACTCGACTAACGAGAACTTCATCAAGGCGGGTGCAAAGATTGTATCGGAGTTCGGTAAGAGCTCAGGTATGATCCCGCAGGCTGGTGCGCCGCTGTTGAACGCATCGCCTGCTAGTAATGTCGGACAAGGTTTGACCAAGGCTCAGTTCCAAGCTGAATTGGTGAAGCTGCGCGCCGACACTCCGGGGTACGCGGAAACTCGCGAAGCCCTGTTCACTCGCCGTGCGCTGGGTAAGCGCTCAGGTAATTAAACTTTAAGAAGGAAATACCATGTCTCTCGCCTCCGGCACCGACACCACTGCTGAAATCGTGACCCTGTACCAGAAGGTCGCACAACTGGAAGTTATGTTGCGCCCGTACAATGACGGCTCCGCTACTGCAACCAAACCGGGCCGCTTCACTGAAGCGCAGATCGACACCGCGATTACCGCAGTCTCGAACGCCATCACCGCTGTCAACGCTTAATAATCTGAGGACCTTATAAATGGCCGCAACTCCCTACGCAGCAACTCTGGCTCGCCCGCACTGGGCTGGTACCGATGCCGATCTCGACATCCACCTCGAAGCCTATGAAGGCGACATCGAAGGCTCCTTCCGTGTCGAATCTCTTTTCCGTTCCAGTGGTCTGACTAACTTCAAGACCGTCGCTGGTAACACTAATACTTGGCGTGGTGATCGCGTCGGCGGCGCTTCGGTCAAAGGCCGTAAAGCTGGCGAGTCGCTCGACCCGACCCGCATCGTGAACGAGAAGCTCCTGATCACTGTCGATACCACTTCGTACATCCGTACGCCCATCGACTATCAGGATGACTGGACCGCTCCCGACTTCCAGAGCGAGTACAGCGCTGAGCACGGCACCGCGCACGCTAAGGCATTCGACCAAGCTCACTTGATCCAACTGATCAAGGCTGGCTCGTGGGTTGCCCCTGCATCGCTGGCTGCTTCTGGCGCGTTCTACGATGGTATCGCTACCACCATGACCGGCTACGCTGCTGCTGTTGCACTGGGTACCGAAGTTGGTAACGAGACCGCTGCTGACCTGATCGTTAAGGCTCACAAGGCTGCTCTGGCTACCTTCGTGAAGCGTGACCTTGGTGGCTCTCTGGCTGAGTTCGTGACTCTGATCGAACCCGACACGTTCAACGTGCTGTTGGACCACAAGAAGTTGATGAACGTGGACTTCCAAGGCGGCATGGGCGACAACAACTTCGCCACTCGTCGTATTGGTTGGCTGAACGGCATCAAGGTTATCGAGACCCCTCGCTTCCCTACCGCTGCCATCGCATCGCACATCCTCGGCCCGGCATTCAATGTGACCGCTACCGAAGCTAAAGCTCGTCTGGTTATCTTCCACCCGCGCAAGACGCTCGTGACCGTGGAGGCACAGAGCATGGTTGCCCGCATGTGGGATGACAAAGAGAACTTCGCGAACGTGCTGGACTCGTACACCATGTACACGGTCGGCATCAAACGCGGCGACGCTGTTGCTGTTCTGAGCACTGACTAATAGCACCTTCTAAGGGGAGCATCCGTAAAGGGTGTTCCCCTTTTTGTCGTTTTGGAGGTTCAAATATGGAACTACTGGACGCAGTAAATCTGGTCCTGCCGAAACTAGGCGAGCGCGCCGTGACATCCCTCACGGTCCGCCACCCTACCTTGGCTATCTTACTACCGATCATCGAGCAGACGCAGCGCAATGTATTGCGGCGCGGTTGGTGGTTCAACGAATTCGTATACACTGCATACCCCGCCGTGAATGGCGAGATTGACATTGGTATCAACACGCTCTCATTCGTACCTGACATGCCTGACACGGCTGTGGTGCGTGGGCAGCGCCTGTACAACCCCGTAACCCTGTCGTACGTGTTCACCGAGTCTGTACCCGGGCGCGTGATTCACTACGTAGAATTCAACGAGCTCCCCGAGTCCGCTGCGCAGTACGTGTTCAATTCGGCGCTGGTCGATGCGTACGCTACAGACCTCGGCGTAACGCAAGAGCTCTCCGTGTGGCAGAGCCTCGCAGGCATGTCGTGGAGTGATCTCCTGTCGGAGCACCTCCGCCAACGCAAGCACACTACCCGGAACTCCCGCCGCTGGCAACAGCTAATCCGTTCAATGCAAGGATAATCCATGAGCACTTACGAAGCAGCATATAAGTCCCTGCTACAGGGAGTATCGCAACAACTCCCGGAAGAACGCTTGCCGGGACAGGTGACGGCCCAGACTAACATGCTCTCGGACCCCGTTACCAATCTCCGCCGCAGGCCGGGCGTGCTGTTCCGTAAGGCATTCGCATGGACCAGCGCGAACGACACGCACACGCTTGGATGGTTCACGGACATCGCGGGCTCCCGCATTCACATCCTCCTGAATACAGTCACCGGAAATATCCGCATCCTGAACGAGAGCTTCGTTGAGGAGGCATCACTCGCCGGTGGCGCGTACCTCACGAACGTAGACCCGACGAACATCCGTACCGCTTCGGTGGGGAATGAGTTCTTCTTCTGCAACGTGGACGCTACGCCGACACTGGTGTACGGCGGTACCGAGCAGAACCCTGCACTCGCAGGCTTCTTCTACGTGGTGGCTGGTATGTTCAGCAAGACGTACGAGATTAGCGTGGCGCACTCCGGTGGCACATACACCGCGAGCTACACCACCCCGAGCGGGGCCGGTGCGGGCGATGCTGCGTACACCACTCCCGAGTACATCGCCACGGCACTAGCGAACGCCCTCGCCCTGAACGTGCCCCTCACAGTGACCCGTGACGGCCCGTACGTGTTCATCTCGAAGGCTACGGCCATCAGTGTGAACACAAGCACCGGACAGGCGTACATGATCGCCTCGAAGGCCGCTGTGGTGTCTGATGTGGGCAACCTGCCTGCACGCCTGCCCTCGGTCGCCAATGGCTTCATCTGCCGCGTGGGCTCTGGGTCCGCTGCGCAGTTCTACAAGTACGACAGTACGCGCACGGAATGGCTTGAGTCGGGCAGCTACGGTAGCCCTACCAGCGTGACCGGCACGCCTATCAGCTTGATCTGGAACGGCACGGCATGGGCTCTCGACACTACCGCCTTCTCTGGCCGGGTG
>Ga0316626_10001567_pt1 | contig 10277 bp, 9 predicted proteins | sample OWC_Aug_T1_C1_D5_FD_207656 | JGI IMG/M metagenome (GOLD analysis project Ga0316626, IMG submission 207656) | Wetland soil microbial communities from Old Woman Creek delta, Ohio, United States - OWC_Aug_T1_C1_D5_A | ecosystem: Environmental > Terrestrial > Soil > Wetlands | place: USA: Ohio...
AGGAGAGGGGCATCCCGTACCGTCTCTGGCTCGGCGACCACCTCGTCTCCGGCGCGACGGACCGGGATCGGAGGACGCGGGCGCTCGAGGCGCTCGCGACGGCCCGGGCGGACGGGACGCCCGAAGGGGAGGCCGGAACGTGAGCGTGCGGGGAGGGGCCCGGCGGATCGCCTGGTGGTCCCTGCGGGCCCAATGGGGGGTCGGAGTCCTCCTCCTCGCCCTCTTCACCGACGTCTCCCGCGGCGCCCTGTCCGTCACCGTCGTCGCGCTCGCGGCCGGCGTCGCGATGGACCTGGGGGGCGTCCGACGGGACGGTCTCTCCCGCCTCGGCGCCCCCCTTGCGATCCTCATCCTCGTCGCGGCGGCGGCGGACCTTCTGATCGGGAGCCGGGACCTCCTCTCCTCCATCACCCTGATGGTTCTCGGCGTCCAGTCGATCGGGCTGCTGCTCCCCAAGCGGGTCCGCGACGGGTGGCAATTGTGCGCCGTCTCCTTCCTCGAGTTCCTCGCGGCGGCGGCGTCCACGGATGAACTCCTGTTCGCTCCCTTCGCATTCCTGTTCCTCACCTCCTCCGCCGGGGCCATGTGGGGCCTTCATCTCCAGCACGAGGAGGAAGTGGAATCGGAAAAGCCCTCCGGGGGCTACGACGTCCCCGCGCGCGCAGCGGCGGCGGCCATCGCGCTGTCCGGGGCGGGCGGCTTCCTCCTCTGCGCGGCGTTGTTCGCCACCGTTCCCCGCCTCGATTTCCGCCTCCCGCTCCATCGCCTCTCCCGGGCGCACTCCGTGACGGGGTTCTCGGAGACCATAACCTTCCGGGAAGTGACCGGCGTCAAGACGTCCCGTCGCGTCGTCGCGCGGGTGGAGTTCCCCGTCCCTCCCCGCCGGCCGCCCACGGCGCTCTACCTCCGGGGGGTCTCCTACTCCCGCCCGGACGCGGGGGGTTGGAAGATCGCCCGAACCGGCACCGCGCGGGCGCCCAGGGCGGGATTCCATTACATCGTCGGCAGCGCACCCGGCGGCGTCCCCCTTTCCGTCGCCGACATCACGCTGGAGCCGGCGGACCACCCCGCCCTGTTCGCCTACGTCCACCCGGTGACCGTGGAGGGGGCCATCGGCGAGATGCTCGCCGACGGGGAGGGAAACCTGTCCCTGTCCCTGCCCCAGGCCGGCCACCCGACGATGCGCTACCGCGTGCGGTTCGCGGAGGAGATCCCGCCGCGCAGGGCGGCGGCCCCCGGCCGGGAATTCCTGGAGATCCCCGCGGAGCTCGCGCCCGAGAGCGCCCTCGGGCGGGAGATTGCGGGAGACGCCGGGAACGATGCAGAGCGGGCGGACCGCCTCCTCCGATTCCTCCGGTCCGGCTTCCGCTACACGCTGACAGACCCCGCATCCTCCCTGCGGGAATTCCTGTTCGAAAAGCGGGCGGGGTACTGCGAGCATTTCGCGGCGGCGCTGGCCATGATGCTGCGGGGTGCGGGGATCCCCTCCCGCGTCGCGGCCGGGTATTACGGAGGCGAGTGGAGCGACCTCGGCCGGTACCTCATCGTCCGGGAGTCGGACGCCCACGCGTGGACGGAGGGCTGGATCGACGGTCGCTGGGTCACCCTGGACGCGACCCCGCCGCCTGAAGGGGACTCCCCGTTCCTGGTGAGGACCGGCAAGCCGGGCCTGTACCTGGACTGGGTGCGCCAGCGGTGGGACAAGTACGTCATCAACTACTCCCTGCGGATGCAGGCGGAGGCGGTCGCGGGGGGGTGGTCCGCCCTGCGCAGGACGGGGAGAGGATTCCGCGGGCTGGGCGGGCCCGGCGCCAGGACACCGCTGCGCGCCGCGGCGCTCGCGGGATTCGCGGGACTCGGCCTGTTCCTGCTGTACCGCCTGTCGGCGGGAAGGAAGGGGGAGGCGCCGCACGGCGGGCCGGGCCGGCTGCCTCCCGCCTATGCGCGCCTGGCGCGCCGCCTGGAACGCGAAGGGTATCGCCCCGTCCCCGGGACCTCCATGGGCGGGATGCTCTCCGAAGCCGTCCGGTCTCGTCCCGCACTCGCCGGGAACGCCGGGCGGTTCCTGGACCTCTATCACCGGGACCGCTTCGGGGCGCGCCCCCTTTCCCCGGCGGAGCGGGAGGAAGCGTTCCGGCTGGCCGGGACGCTTCGGCGGGGGGCCCGGAGCGGGCGCGCCAGGTAGTCCCCGCTTTTCCCGCCCGTCTTCCGGAGCAGCCGGATCCCCTCGATCCGGATCCCGCGGTCCACCGGCTTCGCCATGTCGTACACGCAGAGCGCAGCGGCGGCCACCGCGGCGAGCGCCTCCATCTCGACGCCGGTGGGGGCCACGGCCCGCACCGTCGACTCCACCCGCAGCGCCCCGCGTCGCGGGAGGGTCACTTCCACACCGACCGAAGAGAGAGGTACGGGGTGGCACAGGGGCAGGAGCCGGGGGGTATCCTTCGCCGCCAGGATCCCCGCCACGCGCGCCACCGCGGGCACATCCCCCTTCGCCATGCGACCGTCCCGGATCATCTCCCACGCGGCGCCCGAGAGGAACACCCACCCCTCCGCGACCGCCTCCCGGGCAGTCGCCTCCTTCCCCGACACGTCCGCCATCCTGACCCGGCCCGCCGCCCCCATGCCCTCGCCCTCCCTCCGCGGGAAACTCCCGCGCGACACGATCCGGTGTCCGCGTTTCCCCAGAGCGCCATTGTATTCGACTCCGCCATCCCCCTCAACGAACTGCCCCCGTCGGACGGAGCGGACGGAAACCGGTAACCGGCTGCCGTCGATCCCCACGGCACGGACGTTGCCGTTTCCCGCCCGCGGTCTGTCCAAGCAAGGGTTCCGTCGCCCGTCACCTGGAGGTGCCCCCGCATGCTCGTGCGCGCCCTGTCCTTCGCCGTGATCGGCGTGGAAGCCGTGCCGGTCGAGGTCGAGACGGACATCACACAGGGTCTGCCCGCCTACACGGTCGTCGGGCTGCCCGGCGGGGCCGTCCGGGAAAGCGGCGACCGGATCCGGACGGCGGTCCGGAATTCGGGGCTCCCCTTCCCCGGGAGGAAGGTCACCATCAACCTGGCGCCCGCGGATCTCCGGAAGGACGGCTCCCTGTTCGACCTTCCGATCGCGCTCTCGGTCCTGTGCGCGGAGGGGGTCCTTCCGGGGGAGGCCCTGGAAAAATGGGTGATCGCCGGCGAGCTGTCGCTGGACGGCACCGTGCGCCCGGTCCGCGGCTCGCTCTCCCAGGCCCTCCTCGCCCGGGAGCGACGTGTCCCCGGGGTCATCACCCCCGCCGCGAACGGAGAAGAGGCGCGGCTCGTCCCGGGAGTGCGCGTCGCGGCGGTCCGAACGCTGCGGGAAGCGGCCGCGGTCCTCTCCGGCGATGCGCCCCGGGACCCGGTCGCTCCCCCCGATCCCCCCCCGGCCCGGGGCGGCACGGAGCCCCGCCGGGAGCCGGACCTCCTGGACGTGGCGGGACAACCGGTGGCGCGCAGGGCCCTCGAGATCGCCGCGGCCGGTTCCCACGCGATGCTCCTGGTCGGCCCCCCCGGATGCGGGAAGACGATGCTCGCGGAGCGGCTGCCGGGAATCCTCCCCGACCTCTCCCCTTCCGAGGCGCTGGAGACGACGCGGGTGTACAGCGCCGCCGGCGAGCCACCGTGGCCCTCTCCCCTGCTCCGCCGCCCCTTCCGCGCCCCGCACTCCTCGATTTCCCCCGCCGGTCTTCTGGGGGGCGGAAACCCGCCCAGGCCGGGAGAAGTCTCCTTCGCGCACTACGGGGTCCTCTTCCTGGACGAATTCTCGGAATTCCGTCCCGAGGCGCGGGAGGGGCTGCGCCAACCCCTCGAGGCCGGGGAAATCCGGGTTTCGCGGGCCGGCCACCGGTACCGGTTCCCCTGCCGCTTCCTGCTGCTGGCCGCCACCAACCCCTGCCCATGCGGCAACGCGGGCCACCCGAAGCGGGTATGCCGGTGTTCCCCGCATGCCGTCACCCGCTTCACGCGGAAGTTCTCCGGCCCCCTGCTCGACCGGATCGACCTTGCCGTTTCCGTGGCGTCGGTGGCGCCGGAGGCATGGTCGACGAATGACGCCGGCGAGAGCTCCTTCGCCGTGCGCCTCCGGGTGGCCGCATGCCGCGCCATCCAGGAGGAGAGGTACGCGGGGCGTCCGCAACGGTCGAGCGGTACGGTCCGTGCCTCGACGTCCGAACTCCTGCGCGAGCTGGCTCCCGAAGCGCGGGCGTTCCTCCAGCGGGCTTCAGAGCGGATGTCCCTTTCGGGAAGGGCGATCGGGAAGGCGTGCCGCGTGGCGCGCACCATCGCGGACCTGGCGGGGGAGCGAAGGGTGGCCCTCCCGCACGTGGCGGAAGGCCTGCAGTACCGTCTTCCGGGGGACGGGAAGGATCGGGATGGTTAGAGCCGGTCGGCGATGTCCCAGAACACCTTCTCCACGTAGTTGCGGAAGCCGTGGATGAAGGCGCAGCGGCGGTGGAACATCGCGAGGGAGCCGCAGAAATACAGGCCGGGAATGCTGGACTCCCCGACGCGCGAGATGACGGGGAACCCCTCTGCGTCCGTCTTCACCGTCCCGCCCGATACCGGAAGCCACAACGGCCGGTACCCCGTCCCGCAGACGATCCAGTCGAAGGTTTCCTCCGCCCCGCTCCGGAACCGCACGAGGCGGTCGTTGACCGAAACCACCGGGTCCCCCTCCCGGAGGCCGAGGATCCGGAACCGGATGAGCTCCTTGAGGACGCTCTCCGAGGATCCCCGGATGTGGTCCAGCTCCCCGGTTTCGCTGAAGTACCGGAGGGGGCTGCGGGTGCACAGGGTCACCAGCGCGGTCCCCGCCAGTTCCACGCACAGCTCCGCGGCGGAGTTCCCTCCCCCGATCACCAGCACCCGCTTCCCGTCGTACGCCATGCAGTTCACGAAATCGCTCGAGTGGAGGACGCACGGGTTCCCGGCCACCCCCGGGATCTCCGGGTAGCGGGGGGTCGTTGTGCCCCCCGTCGCGACCACGAGGAAGCGGCACCCGATCTCCCCCTCCCCCGTGGACACCGCGAAACCTCCCGGAACCACGCGCGCCGCCGTCGCGGGCGTCCGCTCCGCCACGGCGACCCGGTTCTCCCGGGCGAACGCATCCACGTAGCAGAGGAAGTCCTCGCGGGTGGGGAACGGGCGGCGCACGCCGTGCAGCGCCCAGATGGGGTGATGCAGGGTCAGGGAGGTCCAGTCGGTGCCGGGGACGGCGGGCGAAAGCAGCACAAGGCCCGGCCGCATGTCGCGCCACGTCTGGCCGATCTTCCCCCGCTCCAGCGTCCGGTAGGCGATGCCGTGCTCCTGGAGGCAGAGCGACAGGAGTAGACCCGCGGGGCCTCCCCCCACGATGACGACGTCCTTCATCACGCCCCTTTCCGGCCCGCCGGTGCGGGCCCGGGTGTACTATATCCCAAGGTCCGGGGGGTTTTCGCAGTTGACACGGGAAACCGCTGTCCCTATAGTAATTTGTTCTTATCGAACCGGATGGAGGGCGATGCCATGTACGCCGTTGTCCGCACGGGGGGGAAGCAGCATCGCGTCGCCCCCGGCGACGTCATCAACGTGGAGAAGTTGCCGGTCGAGGCCGGCGCGACCGTCGAACTCACCGACGTCCTGATGGTCGCCACGGAGCAGGGGACGACCGTCGGAACCCCCACGGTGAGCGGCGCCGCCGTGGTGTGCAGGGCGGTGCGCAACGGAAAGGCGAAGAAGATCCTCGTCTACAAGTACAAGAAGCGCAAGGGGTACGCCCGGAAGCAGGGGCACCGCCAGCCGTTCACGACCCTCTCCGTCACCGAGATCCGGGTCGGGTGACCCGGGAACAGGGGGAAACACCATGGCACACAAGAAAGGCGTAGGCAGCTCCCGAAACGGCCGGGACAGCCAAAGCAAGCGTCTCGGCGTGAAGCGGTTCGGCGGCCAGGCCGTCACCGCAGGATCCATCCTCGTCCGCCAGCGGGGGACCGCGGTCCACCCCGGCGAGAACGTCGGGATGGGGAAGGACCACACCCTCTTCGCGCTGATCGACGGGGTGGTGCAGTACGGCCGCATGGGGAAAGACCGCAAGAGGGTTTCCGTCCTCTCCGCCTCCTGACGTCTACCCGTTCATGCACTTCATCGACGAAGCCACGATCACCGTCCGCTCCGGGGACGGCGGCCGGGGCTGCGTCAGCTTCCGCCGGGAGAAGTTCGTCCCCCGCGGGGGACCCGACGGCGGGGACGGGGGGAACGGCGGCTGCGTCCTCCTCGAGGTGAGCCCCCACCTGTCCACTCTCCTCGATTTCCGGTACCGGAACATCTTCAAGGCGAAGCGCGGCCAGCACGGCATGGGGAAGAACATGCACGGAAAGAGCGCCCCCGAACTGCGGATCGCCGTCCCGCCGGGGACGATCGTCCGCGACGCCGGGACGGGCGAGACGCTGGCCGACCTGGTCCGCCCGGGGGAGACATTCCTTGCCGCCCCCGGCGGGCGGGGCGGGCGTGGGAACTCCGCCTTCACCTCGTCCGTGAACCAGGCTCCCGACCGGGCGGAACCCGGGGGGCCGGGACAGGAGCTATGCCTGCGGCTGGAGCTGAAGCTCATCGCGCAGATCGGGCTGGTCGGCCTCCCGAACGCGGGGAAATCCACCCTGCTCTCCCGCATCTCCCGTGCGCGTCCGAGGATCGCGGACTACCCCTTCACCACCCTCTCCCCCGTTCTGGGGGTGGTCCGCCATCGCGACGAGGAGTTCGTCGTGGCGGACCTGCCCGGGTTGATCGAGGGGGCCCACCGGGGTGCCGGGCTGGGACACCGGTTCCTCAAGCACGTCGAACGGACGGAGGGGCTGGTCCACGTGCTCGACGCCGGGCAGGAGCCGGACCGGATCGTGGAAGCGTACCGGACGGTCCGGGACGAGATGGAGCGGTTCCGGCCGGAGCTCTCCGCCCGGCCGACGCTGCTGGCCTTCAACAAGATGGACCTGCCGGGGGCGCGCGAAAACGCCGAGGGGGCGGGCAGGGCGATCGGCCACCCCGAGGGGGCGGCCCACTACATCTCCGCGGCCACCGGGGAAGGCCTTCCGAAGCTGCTCGATGGCCTCGTCGACCTGCGAAGGAGGCAGCCGCATGTCGCCTGAACGCGCGCACCCCGGCCTCGCGGTTCCGGACCGCGGGACGATCCTCGCGACCCGCCGGATCCGACGGGTGGTGGTGAAGCTGGGGAGCGGGACGGTCGCCGATCCGGTCGCGGGCCTCCGGGAATCCACGATCCGCGCCCTTGCCGCCCAGCTGGCCCGGGTTCTCGGCGGAGCGGGGATCTCGTTCGTCGTCGTCACCTCCGGGGCCATCGCGGCAGGGAGGAAGAAGCTGGGAATGGCGGAGCGGCCGCGGACGGTGGCCCTCAAGCAGGCCGCGGCGGCGGTGGGGCAGACCACGCTCATGCGCGCGTACGAGCGCGCCTTCGAGAAGCGGGGGCGCCACGTGGCCCAGCTGCTCCTCACGCACGAGGACTTCGAGAACCGGGAACGGTACGTCAACGCGCGGAACACGCTCGAGACACTCCTCTCCCGCGGGATCGTCCCCATCGTCAACGAGAACGACACGGTGGCCACCGAGGAGATCCGCCTGGAGGGAGGCGGGGGGGGCGCCAACGACCATCTGGCGACGCTGGTCACCCAGATGATCGGCGCGGATCTCCTGATCCTCCTGACCGACAGCGACGGGCTGTGCACGAAAGATCCCCACCGGCACCCCGACGCGCGCCGGATCCCCCTCGTGGAGGACCTCGACGACGAAACGGTGCGCGCCGCCGTCGGCCGCCGCGCCTCCGCGACGGGCACGGGGGGGATGGCCTCCAAGATCCACGCGGCGAGGGTTCTCTCCGCCTCCGGGATCCCCGTGGTGATCGCCTCCGGGCTGTCCCGCCGGTCCGTCCTCGACGTACTCGCGGGGAAGGACGCCGGTACACTGATCCTGCCGAGGAAAACCGGCCGGCTGTCGAGCCGGAAGATGTGGATCGCCTACGCCCGGAACGTACACGGCACCATCGTGGTGGACGACGGGGCGCGCAAGGTGCTCCTGGAGGGGGGCAAGAGCCTCCTCCCGGCGGGAGTGACCGGGACGAACGGCGACTTCCAGCCGGGCGACGCGGTGGAAGTGGCGGATCGGCGCGGGCGCGTCTTCGCCCGCGGGATAGCGCGGTGGGGCAGCGAACAGGTGGATCGGGGGAAGGGGAAGCGCAGCGGGGAGATCCGGACCCTTCTCGGGCCCGACACGCCGGCGGAGGTGGTCCACCGGGACGATCTCACGATCCTCCCGGCGGCCCGGCCCCCCGGAGCCCGGAAAGGAGGCGGACCGCGGTGAGCGCGCACGAGACGACGGAAGCGATGGTGGAGCGCATCTGCCGTGCCGCGAAAGCGGCGTCGGTGCCCCTGGCCCGCGCCGGCACGTCGGCGAAGAACGACGCCCTGCGGGAGACGGCGAAGGGGCTGCGCGCCCGTGCGGAGTTCCTCAAGGCGGAGAACGGCCGGGACGTGGAGGCGGGGGCGGCACGGGGGCTTTCCGGCGCGATGATCGACCGGCTGCGCCTTACCGACGCGGTGATCCGGCAGATGGCCGACGGCATCGAGGAGGTGGCCGCCCTCCCCGACCCCGTGGGAGGGATCGAGCGGATGGAACGACGGCCGAACGGGCTGCTGGTCGGCCGGATGCGGATCCCCCTCGGGGTGATCGGGATCATCTACGAGTCGCGCCCCAACGTGACGGCCGACGCGGCGGCCCTGTGCGTCAAATCCGGCAACGCCGTCGTCCTCCGGGGGGGCTCCGAGGCGATCGCGTCCAACTCCGCCATCGCCGGGATCCTGCGGGATGCCCTGGCCTCCGCGGGCCTGCCGGAGGACGCGGTGTCGCTGATCCCCCGAACGGACCGGGCGGCGATCGACGCGTTGCTGACCCAGGAGGAGCACGTCGACCTGATCATCCCCCGCGGGGGGGAGGGGTTGATCCGAAGCGTCGCGGAGAAGTCCCGCATCCCGGTGATCAAGCATTACAAAGGGGTCTGCCACATCTACGTGGACGAGGGGGCGGACATTACGCTTTCGGTCCCGGTATGCGTCAACGCGAAGGCCCAGCGCCCCGGAGTCTGCAACGCGATGGAGACGCTCCTGGTGCACGAGGGCGCAGCCCCCGCCTTCCTCCCGAAGGTGGCGGAAGCCCTCGCCGCGGCGGGAGTGGAGTTGCGCGGCTGCCCGGAGACGCGACGGTGGGTCCCGTCCGCCGTTCCGGCGAAGGAGGAGGACTGGGGGACGGAATACCTCGACCTCATCCTCGCGGTGCGCGTGGTCCCGTCGATGGAGGCGGCGATGGAGCACATCCGGACGTACGGTTCCCTCCACACGGAGGCGATCCTCACCCGCGACCACGGGCGGGCGATGCGCTTCCTCCGGGAGGTGGACTCATCCCTGGTGCTGGTCAACGCATCCACGCGCTTCAACGACGGGTACCAGCTTGGGCTGGGAGCGGAGATCGGCATCAGCACCACCAAGATCCACGCCTTCGGCCCCATGGGCCTCTCCGAGCTGACCACGACGAAGTTCATCGCTCTCGGGGACGGGCAGGTGCGACGGTAGTGCACGGCGGGCGTCCCGGCATCGCCCTCTTCGGGGGAACCTTCGACCCGTTCCACAACGGCCACCTCCGGATGGCCATCGAGGTCCGGGAGGGCCTCCCCCTCCCCCGCGTCCACCTGGTCCCTTCCGCCCAGCCGCCCCACAAGCCGCGGCAGCCGGTGGCCACCGCGCGCCACCGGTACGCCATGGCGGAGGCCGCCGTGGCGGGCGTAGAGGGGCTGTCGGTCCTCGACCTGGAGCTGCGGAGGGAAGGCCCGTCGTACTCTCTCCTCACCGTGCGGGAGATCCTCGCGGCGAACCCCGGCGTCGGGGTCCTCTTCCTCGTCGGCGCGGACGCGTTCCAGGAAATCCCCGCGTGGCACCGCTGGGAGGAGCTGCTGGCGGCGTGCGATTTCCTCCTCCTCCCCCGGCCGGGGACGCCGCCGGAATCCGCGTTCCCGGCGGGGGTGCGTATTGAAAAGGAGGGGGACGGTTGCTATAGTTTACCGGGACGCACCTACCGCCTGCCCGGCGGGCGACGCCTGCTGTGCCCCGACCTTCCGGTCCTCGACATCTCGTCGCGATCCATCCGGGAAAAGGTTCGGCGGGGGAGGTCCATCCGTGGGCTGGTGCCGCCGGAGGTGGAGCGGCACATCGCGGCCCA
>Ga0316626_10001569_pt1 | contig 10265 bp, 20 predicted proteins | sample OWC_Aug_T1_C1_D5_FD_207656 | JGI IMG/M metagenome (GOLD analysis project Ga0316626, IMG submission 207656) | Wetland soil microbial communities from Old Woman Creek delta, Ohio, United States - OWC_Aug_T1_C1_D5_A | ecosystem: Environmental > Terrestrial > Soil > Wetlands | place: USA: Ohio...
TCAGGACAGGGAACGATGCTTTGGTATCCGCGCCTCTGCAATCGACACCTCCACCAATGCTGGTCAGGACAGGGAACGATGCTTTGGTATCCGCGCCTCTGCAATCGACACCTCCACCAATGCTGGTCAGGACAGGGAACGATGCTTTGGTATCCGCGCCGCTGCAATAGACACCTCCACCAATGCTGGTCAGGACAGGGAACGATGCTTTGGTATCCGCGCCTCTGCAATAGACATATCCACCAATGCTGGTCAGGACAGGGAACGATGCTTTGGTATCCGCGCCGCTGCAATAGACATATCCGGTTATTTCAGTTACGTTGCTATAGTCTGCGTTTTTGTCAAAAATCACATCGCCAATAATTTTCATTTTATTCTCCAATAAAAAAGGCTTTTAAGCTCCCGTCATCTTTCGATGTTGGTGGACTGGTGGATTACCAGCACGAGAGCTTAAAAGCCTTACCCGTTATTCGCCACCAAGCGATGCGGTAATGTAATCCTAAATTGATTTATTGTCAACGCAAATATCTAAATTTGCTTTTTCTTGTTCAACAATCTCGCGCATCTTAGCTATTTCAGCCTTGTACTTTTCAATCAGGTCTAACTTGTTGTTCGCATGTGCGAGCATTAGCATTTCCTGAAGATTGCGTAGCTTTACTTCGGATAGTGTTTTCACTTGAACCCCTTTGACTTGTAATCTGGCTTTGCGTCCCAGTCTGGCAACGTACCAGCAAAGTTTTCAAACCTGACTTGATGACCGATATATCCAGCACCAATTCGACCAAGCGCACCCTGACGATTTTTTGCAACGTGAATATCAGCATAGTTCTTCCATTGAGTTTCTGGATTGTCTACCTCTTCACGATGAATAAAAATAACAACATCAGCATCCTGTTCAATACTTCCGCTATCCCTCAAGTGCGATAACTTCGGACGGCGGGACTCTTCGGTTTTTCTTGAAAGCTGCGATAGCAGGATAATCGCTATATCCAGTTCCTTTGCAAGTGTTTTCAGATTTCGGGTAATCTCTTCGATCTGCGAATGGCGTTTTTCTCCTTCTTCTCCGGCCATAAGCTGAAGATAATCCACAACCAGTAAATCAATCCCATGTTTGCGTTTATGTCGGCGCGCACACGTCGCGACTTGAAAGAAATTAAGCCCCGGCCTATCCATCACAAACAATGAAATATCGCTAACCTTTCCAGCCGCACGGCTTACGCCATCCCATTCATTCTGATTCATATTTCCGGTTAGTATATTTCCTAAATGCACATGGCCTATCGAAGCTATAGCCCTATCTGCTAGTTCACCAGCAACCATTTCCATACTCAAATACAGCACGCCATAGCCCTCTTGTGCGGCATGAATCGCATTGTGCATAGATAAACAGGTCTTTCCATGACTCGGCCTTCCAGCAACTACGATAACCTGTCCACGGTGCCAGCCACCGTTAAGAATCTCATCAAGGTCAATCAGACCTGTTGGAATCCCTTTTTTTCCACCATCTAAGCGATGCCCGATTACATCAAGATGGTTGCTCAGTATTTCCGCAAGGCTCTTTGGTTCGTCCGTTTTCGCGCCTTCTGTGATCGCCAGCAGCCTAGATTGCATCTTATCCATAGCAACTGCTACGTCACCCTTGCTTGCGGCAATCTCGGACATTTCAGCAGCAGCAGCCATGATTTCACGACGTACAGAATGCCCACGGACAATATCTGCATATCTAGCAATGTTTGCTGAACTGGGTACGTTCTGCGCGAGTGCGCCTATATATGGCAAACCACCAGCAGCATTTAACCGCTGTGCAACTTCTAACATTTCAGCAACCGTGATAACGTCCCATTGCTTACCAGCAGCGGCTTGTTTTCGGATTGCTCGGTAAATCAGGCGATGTGATTCAGTAAAGAATGCAGACTCTTCCAAGTCTCCCATTCTATCAATGGCTCCATTGTCGATAAGCAATCCACCTAGTACACTTTGCTCGGCTTCTACTGAATGCGGGACAGAATAGTTTTCGATATTATCGTTCATGTCGTTTCCGATTTAATCTCAGCCTCAAGCTGTTTGCCTTTAGCAGTTAAAAAATACTCTCCATCACGATTTATATTCCAAACGTTAAGCCATTCTGGATTTTTGCAATAATTCATAAACACAGCGCGCCAATCCTTATATTTTTTCGGCTTTCTTTTCGAGTCAAGCCATTCTCGTTTTTTAAAAGCGTGCCATCCAACAAACATAATTGAATCTGGAAGATTCACAGATTGCGCCCACTTAAAAACTGGATCATCTTTAGGGATAGGCAATTCATTCTTTGCTTTACAATCTTCCAAAAACTGTTCAAAGGTAATTTCTGGCGAGACAGAACCGCGTACTTCCTTTCCCTTCCCTTCCCTTCCCTTCCTTCCTTCCTTCCCTTCCGCTTTATCGCCACTTTCACGCGTGCATGACGCGTCATTTACACGTTCAGGTCTTTCACTATCGGACTCCCGATTATTTATTACCTGATGCTTTGAAAATGATGGTATCTCTGCATAATCTACTCCATCAATTTCATATATGATAATCAGACCGACATTAACAAGTTCTTTAGCCATTGATTCAATATCGCAATCATCACCGGGGAAATATCTCAACTTAAATGTTTTTGGTTTCCAATCCAACCTTCCTTCTCTATCAGATTCACACCATAAAGATATGTAAAATAAACGTGCCAATGGAGTCAAAGAAACTATATCTGCACTTGTAAAGAATTCTGGTTTAATCGTTCTAATCCTTGCCATTTTTAAGCACCAATCGATTTTTTAAGCTCACTGAACAACAAAGCAAAAACGCGATTCTTTGATGCTTTAGATGTACACAATGGGATGGCTTTGGCGATTGTCAAAGCTGTAGAAAACTTAGGATTGATATTGCGCATGATTTCCCCAAATGAAAAAAGCTCTAGTAACTACTCCAACAGATAATCTGTTTTGGCGGCGCATCAGGTGGATGCCGGAGTAGTTACTAGAGCTTACCTGTTATCCCGCCAAGGATATGCCGAATGTTCAGCAAGCATGATTGTACTACACTTTTAACCAGTAATACCACTTATTTCCACGGCGTTCGCAATCAACGTCAATTCCGTTTGCGCGAATTTCGGAAACAATCGAGTTAATAGCACATTGTCCTGACTTTCGGATTAGGTCGCGTGTGGTGTGCTGGCATCCGTCCTGTAGAACTTTTAGGACACGTTGTAGACGTTTAGATTTTGATAAATCGGCGTAATGAAGTGACATTGTTATTCCTTAGTGGTTATTCCGTGGACGGATGGTGGGGCTTCGTTATGTAGTGCTTGGCTTTCAAATAGGCGTACCCTCTTCCGTGTTTCGCACAGGATGCCGGTACAGCAGCGTTCCGGCTACACAATCCTTAGACGCTATCATCATGCTGGCGTAAGCAACCCCGCCGTTGAAGCAAATACGGGCGGCGGGCTCATCCTTCGCGGACAACAAATCGCGCGCCGCGAGTAATTCCGCTTCAAGCTCCGCAATGCGCTGAATATATGGCGCACGAATAGCAAAGTCTTTGTCGTCTTGGTTGCTCATTTTCCGCTCCGTTTATCTGCTGCCATTCGGCGAATTACAGAAATGCCAACATATCCAGTATTAGTGACATCTTTCGATATAGCTAATTCTTCCAACGCTTCAGCCTGTTTATCACGAATGAATTGCTCGGATGATTCTGCTGTGGCGGATAGTAACAACTGAGATTCTCCGATAACCTCTTCCCATGCCCACCCACCTCGCTGGTGCGCTGTGTCATCTAAGCAGAGACACAGTGTATTTATTTGCTTATTCAGAATCGCTAGTTGCGCCTTGTCATGCTCGCGGAGTTTGTCGAGGGCGGAAGTGTCTAATAAAGGCGCTTCTAGGAACGTTCGTACTTCTTTCCAATTTTCGGAAAGATTGTGTTTTGCCAGCAACGCTATTCGATGTAACTCTTTCGCGTATGCCTGCGCTGCCGCAAGTTGCGCATTGCAACCATCAAGCTCCTTTTGAAACTCCGCGATGCGCTTTGCGCTGTTTGCTGCGGATGCTTGCCAATATCCCCAGCAAACGCTAGTTTCAATGTCCGTGTAATCTCCGTCTTCATCGACAGTCAGAACATCCGATCCGATTGTGGCGTTTACATGAGACTCGAAATCATCCCGCATTTTTTGATTTTCAGTTTTCATTTTTTAATCTCCATATCCACAGTTCCAGCGTCATACTCAGCCATCTGCAATAACTGACCCATGCGCTGCCGTGTAATGCCATGTTTGTCTGCAAACTTGCTAATAGTCATGCCAGCCTTTGTGCCTTGCAGACGCTTAAACTCTTTCAGCAACTTTGCTCGGCGTTTCTTTGCGGCTGCGATTTCTATTGATTTCTCAATTCCCATGCGATGCTCCTTGTGTAATAGGCGTAAGGATTTTAACTTTTACAGCCTCATAATCAAACTTGCTGGTTTTTTTATTTAATTTTTCACATTCTTTTTTTGCTTGCCTCAATGTACCTTCATATATTGCATATGGTTCTGTTGTAGCGAACCCCCATCCAGAACAGTTATATCTCATAATAATTACCATTATCCAAATCCTCAAATAGTTAATCAACATTACAGCCGAATTATGGACTATATTTATTTTTCTTGCAACTACTTTGTAAACCGCTTGACACGAGATTGTAGATATGGATAATGACCACATCGCAGCAAAATATCGATTCGGTTAATCAGCAGCAAGGTGGCGCGGCGTTGAAAGCAGAAACGCACTGAAAAATATATGCGCACCTTCTGGAGTGAAGGAAGGCGGTATAACAGGAACCCAAAGGCCACGGGAGCTTGAGTAGCGACAAGCAGCCACCTTACTGCTGATTATTGCAAGATGAATAAAAGAATTGATGGGTTGAGTTATCGCATCCCTGAACTGGTGGCCTAGTAATTAGGGAACTCGCCGAACAAGACGGATTGATAAGTCGGGTGTCGGGTGAAATACAGCGAGAACAGTTGCGGTATGACAGGAGGCAAAGACCCCATAGATTAACGCTCAATTCGGGTGCGGCCTGCCGGGTACAACCGCCATCTGAAAAGATGAAAGTGACTGCAATTCGAGTTTGCAGGAATTGAGCGCAATGGCGCGATGCGATGAAAGAGGCGAGTATCTACGAGAAAAAGCATTGATTCTATAAGCGCGCATAAGTGATACCGGCTTGATGGTACGAGACAGTGGAAGGCTGCACTAATTAACTTGGAGAATGAAAATGGCAAAGGCAAAAATCAAAATCGTATACGAACTTGAATATGAGCTTAATGAAAATTACTATCCTGATTCCATTACTCATAATCAGATGCTTGCTATTGACGTACAAAGTGCAATCGAAGATCCATTCCAAACTATGGAAAATGAAAAAGGTAAATGGACAATTACTGGCGAGATAATTGGAGAATGAAATGAATCGTGAACAATTTTTGCAACAAGCTAACCCAATGCTTAACGCAGTAGATGAAGCAATGTCGCGCATGTTCGGCAAGCGTCAAACTGAAGAAGAAATCCGAGAAAAGTTGGAGAAAGCGGAAGATGAGTTTATTGCGCGTAAAGCTGCTGAACAGAAAAGCAACTAATTGAAGTTAAACATACAAGGAGAAAAACCAATGAAGCCTGAAACTATTACTATTGATAAAGTTAAATACATCCGCGCTGATTCAATCGTAAATGAAACAATCAAGCCTGTTTTGGAGGGCGAATTCCAGCCATTTGAAATCGGAGCTGTATATCTCATCCGAACAGTTACCATGATTCAGGTCGGGTGTGTGGTAGCTGCATGTAAGCAGTGGGTTATTTTGGAAGATGCCGCATGGGTAGCGTCTACTGGTCGATTCGCAGATGCGCTAAAAAAATGGGAATTTAGCGAAGTAGAACCATTCCCTGATGGCCTTGTTGGTGTTTCTTGCGGTTCTATCGTTGATTTCGTTAAAGGTAAAGAAATCTTGAGGAGTCAAAAATGAATGCGGCGATGATACGTTCTGGTCTTGATATGAGCGGGAGCGGGAGCGGGAGCGGGAGCGGGAGCGGGAGCTGGAGCGGGAGCTGGAGCGGGAGCTGGAGCAGGAGCAGGAGCGGGAGCAGGAGCTGGAGCGGGAGCTGGAGCGGGAGCTGGAGCGGGAGCTGGAGCGGGAGCTGGAGCGGGAGCTGGAGCGGGAGCAGGAGCTAATGATGGCCGAACAATACACAGAACAAGAAGAGCGAGAGAATCTATCCGGTGCTGATTTGAAAAACTTTGGAGAAATAAATGGCAACTGATTTAATTGAAATTGTCGAAGGGCAGCGCAATGATTTTATGAGGGTTGCTTGCGATCAATCCATAGGGTTTGACAGAGAGGCCGGATTCGCTTTGCAGATTTTGAACGGCAATGACTACCTAGGGAAAGTTGCACTTTCAAATTCAAACTCTTTGCGTGCAGCAGTAAATAATGTAGCGGCTATAGGAATTAGCCTTAATCCAGCATCTAAGCTGGCATATCTTGTGCCGCGCAAGGGTGCAGTTTGCCTTGATATTAGTTACATGGGTATGATGCACTTAGCCCAAGTTTCTGGTGCAATTCAATGGGGTCAAGCTGCGATTGTTCGTAAGAATGACCTGTTTGAGCTTAACGGTGTAGACAAACAACCTACGCACAAATACAACCCATTTTCTGACATTTTGGAACGCGGTGAGGTTGTTGGATGCTATGTTGTTGTAAAGACTGATGGCGGAGATTTTCTGACAACAACAATGACAGTTGGGCAGATTAACTCAATACGTGACCGTTCAGAGGCATGGAAGGCTTATGTTAAAAACAAAACACCATGTCCTTGGTTCACAGATTACGACGAAATGGCAAAGAAAACAGTTGTCAAGAATGCGGCGAAATACTGGCCTCGCCGTGACCGAGTAGATACAGCAATCCACCACATGAACACAGAAGGTGGAGAAGGTATTACCATTGAAGCTGGGATGCTGTCTGATGATGTTCAAACTCATATTGAGGCTATTATTGCTTGCTCAACAAAAGAAGAACTAACGGCTAAATATAAAGCAGCATGTCATAGCGCAAGCGAAGCAAAAGACGCGGATGCTTATGCAAAATTCAAAGCAAACATGCTTTTAACTGCATCCAAAATTGCGGATGGTGAACAAAAATGAGTGACCTTTCTCCGCATAGAGTTGGGCAGATTACCGCCTCTCGTATCAAAGATATGCTTGCAGAGGGAAAAGGGATTAGCCGCGCAAAGTATGCAGCTGAGCTTGCTGCCTCACGAATGACGGGGAATCCTCATAGAAGTTCGTTTGGTGGTGCTGCAATAGACCACGGAAACGAGTTTGAGTCTGTGGCTAGAATGATGTACGAAATACGAAATGGCGTTATGGTTGAAGGCACGGGGAAGGAATACTACCCACATCCGCAAATTGCTCGATCAGGATGCAGCCCTGACGGAACTGTAAACGATGATGGACTGACTGAATTCAAATGCCCCGATACTCACACGTTCATCGGATATAAATTAAGCGGAGAAATCCCCCGCGCATACCGACTTCAAATGACTTGGCAATGCGCAGTAATGTGCCGTAAGTGGTGCGACTTCGTTGCATATGACCCAGACTTGCCGGAAGATTATGGTTACTTGCAACTTCGTTTCGTTCCTACCGAAAAAGAAATTAAGGATATGGAATTAGAGGTAATCAAGTTTGATTTAGAAGTCGAAGAATTGATTAAAAAAATAAAGGAGGAATAAAATGGCTAGTGTTAATCGTTGTACGTTTATCGGGAATCTTACCCGTAATCCTGAATGCCGATTTATGACTTCAGGAGAGGCAGTTACAAATGTCAGCATCGCTTGTAACGATTCCTACAAGAATAAAGCAGGCGAAAAGGTTGATTCTGTCGAGTTTATCAATCTTGTTTTCTACCGGAAACTGGCTGAGATTGTTGCCGAGTATTGCAAGAAAGGCGCGCCTATTTACGTTGAAGGTAAGATGAAAACACGCAAGTACACCGATAAATCTGGCGTTGAGAAATATAGCACTGAGATTGTCGTTGACCAGATGCAGATGCTGGGCGGGAAGCAATCTGAGCATGCCGAGCCAGCGCGTCAGGATAAGCCAGCTAATCAATCTATACCAGCGCAATCGTCTGGAGGTGCATTTGATGACTTTAGCTCAGATATTCCCTTTGCTCCACATGGCAAAAACGGTGCTGATGTATCTTGGCGTAATCTTTAGGGGAATGAAATGGAAATCAGACTGTTTGTAACCACAGAATCAGATGATTTGGTAGAAACGCTTACACAAGAACAAGCCGAACAGTTAATAAAAGAAATTGATTCGGCTATGGTTGATTATGAATTTACAGAAAGAATTGCTAAACATTTAATCTCAGAATTGTCGAAAGAATGCGCAGCAGTAGGAGAAGTGTTCGATATAAATTCACTCGTTGATAAAGTTTAGGAGAATGAATATGAGCAAACCTTATCCAGCACTATGCAAAGATTGTAAACATTCAGAACCTGAACGTGGAAGCGAATGGTGTTTGCGTTGTCATCATCCAAGAGTAAATGCGAAAGATTCATATGCGCTTTCTTGCTCAAAAGGTAATGGTACATCATGTTCAACAGAACGTGGAAAAATCGGTTTCTTGTCTGAATGCGGTATGTCTGGAAAGTTATGGGAGCCAAAATGACTGATACACGCGACGAACTAACCGCCGATGCTATCCATCAAAAACGGATGCGCTTTGATGCTGAATATCACGAGCGTTTCATCCTTGGAGAGCTTGAGAGTGAAATGCACGCTGGCGGTAAATATGACCCTACCAATCCTATCAATATTGAACAGGCCATGAGTGAGATTGTTTTCGACTACACGCTAATCGGTAGCTGTATGCAGCATAACGGCATAGACATGATGCGCATGGCTGGACATATCACGAGAGCCATTAAGGATTACTGGAAGATTGAGGGGCGTAGGTTAATTGAGAAGGAGTTGGCTAAATAGCAATTTTATTGATTTCCGTTAATTGTTTATTCTATGCTCCATAAAGTTTTATTTTGTATATTTGATAGTAAAGTTGCAAAAATACGTTGACTTCACTATTGCGATTTAAGATAATGATGGCTTAGTAATATGTATTTTGTGAAGTTAAATTTAATGGAAAGGTCACTAATGGCGAAGATCGTGATAAAACATGTAACCGCTGCCATTCGTAAGAATGGATTGCGCGGCGGTATCGTGTATCGAGTAACACTTGATTGCGGACACTCCAGAAATGTTCGCACCACATATCCGGTCGCGCCAACCAAAGCAAAATGTTTGGATTGCACGGCCACCGCAAGACATGCGGCGGCATAACAGGAAAGGATTTCAGCATGTCGAACAACATCCGACTTCTTGCTGCTGATGCAGGCGACCATATTGTGATTCGCTCTTACTTTGGATTGGGATCGCTCCATGATGTTGTCGAGGCGTGTATCAATGCTACCGTAGCCGCAGGCAAGCCGGGAATGTTCCGGGATGAGTTGGGTGCCGAAACATGGTTTCACCAGGAAAGTGTTGCTGTTGAGCGCACCGCATACATGCGAAAGCAACGTGCAGCTCAAATTGCTGTCATGCCAATTTGGGTGCGGGTTTTGCGTTTAATTAAAAGATAGTGGAAAGGAATGGGGATGATAAATATCGAAGCAATGACTCCTGTAGGGCATAAAACCTTGCGGCTCCGTGATCTGATGCCAGAAAAGTTCGCATCCTTCTCGCCAAATCTTTATCGCTGGATGAAGGAACACACTCATTTCTATCGCGATGGTGGAATGACTGATAGTGTGTACCGGGTAAAGCCTGGAACACGCGCCGCTGAACGCTTAGGAGCGGGTACGTTGATGATTGGTCATCCTTTTAACGGGCATCCTGGTGATACTGATTTTTCAGGTGCAAGACTTGTTGGAGCGTTGTGCCAAGGTGGCAAGGCAACTCGCTTTTGTTACGGCGGACTTGCGCCTGACATGGAGTTGATGGAAGGTTTCTGGGATCGTTATTTGCAAGTTGGCCGGTGCGCAATTGATCCAGAACATGATATGCACTTTTCTGGCGGCGAGCGTTATTCAATCAATGGCGATCAGCGTGAATGCCTATGGTGCGGTAAAAAGCAACAGAAGGTTCTCACGCCGAGAACCGTCTATGACGAGACTTGGGTTTAACCCGGAAAGGTGCAAATGG
>Ga0316626_10001571_pt1 | contig 10262 bp, 9 predicted proteins | sample OWC_Aug_T1_C1_D5_FD_207656 | JGI IMG/M metagenome (GOLD analysis project Ga0316626, IMG submission 207656) | Wetland soil microbial communities from Old Woman Creek delta, Ohio, United States - OWC_Aug_T1_C1_D5_A | ecosystem: Environmental > Terrestrial > Soil > Wetlands | place: USA: Ohio...
CACCTCCCATCGGGCAGCAGACTTTTGATTTTACTTTGGAGAGCGAGGAGGTCTTTCGGGATCAAATTGCTCCGGCGAGGACATTTGGTTTTGTCAAAGACATGGAACTGTTTGACAGGATGGGAATGGGAGAGGGTGCGCGAGTGCACAACTTCATTCTGGTTGATGATGAAAAGGTCGTCAATACCGAACTCCGATTTGCTGATGAGTTTGTCCGGCATAAAATCCTCGACTTGATCGGTGATTTCTATCTCCTCAATCGCCCGGTTCGAGGGCGCGTAACCGCTCATTTGACCGGTCACACGGAAAACATCGCTCTCCTGAAAAAGATTCAGGAAGCGACCAGGGAAAAAGAACGGTGAGAGGTCACCCGTTTCTTTGGAGGGAAAAATGGCACAGGAAGAATACAGACCCCAGATCAGAGAATTTTTAGACATGCTAGCAGACCTGTTGGCCGAGAAGTATTTCGAACGGATGGACGACCGTATGAAAAAGATTCCCGAACTCAATAGACTAATTACTGCCAAAGAGGCGAGCCAATATTTAAGCCTCTCGACAGATACAGTCTACCGGATGGCCTCGCTGAAAAAGCTTCCTTACCTCAAGATCGGGGATCGTGTCCTTTTCGATGTGAAAGCCCTCGACCACTGGATTGAGAAGCATATGATCCGGGAGAAGGAGTGGAGAAAAGAAGAATTAAAACCCGGCATTGAAAAGGAGAAGTCCAATACAAAATCTTCCAAGGAGTCTGATTTCTTTGGCTTGCTGAAGAAAAAAGGGAAGGATTAGAAAGTTTAAGGTTCTTGGAATGGGAATTCCTCTCCAGACCACCTACGATATTCATCCTATTGAAACCATATTTTTTTACACCCAATATTTCTTTTACTTGACAGGGAAGGGGAAGTGAATTTAAAATATATTTAGAAAAAGGAGGTGAGGTCCATGAGATGGATGTTCCCCCATGCAACCCATTGTTCGACCTGCGGTTCGTTACGCTGGTCCTGAGCAAGACGTAAAACGGCTCACCGGAAAATAAAAAAATCATTCAAGGATTGAAAGGCCGACATGAATAGTCGGCCTTTTTATTTCCCTCCCCTCATTCTCATTAACTTTGCAAATCCTATAGACTCCTGCCAAAATCAACTTTCCATTATATTTTCTCCTCTTGAAAAATTTGTTGGAAAACGGAATGATCTATAGAAAGGGGAATCTGATATGAAACAATGGCGGATTCTTATCTGCTTTGTTCTTCTATTTTTTCTGTTTACAACCTCTTTGTATGGTCAGCAGGTTGACATTAGAATACTCCATATCAATGATTTTCATGGGTTTGCTGAATCCTATAAACCATTGGGATCGGATGAGCTGTTAGGGGGCATTCCTTGTCTGGCCACAAAAGTCAAAGAACTCCGGAAAGAAAAACCCACTTTATTGCTTTCTGCGGGAGACATGATTCAGGGAAATAACTCCAGTCTTCCATTAGTGAGAAGGTAAGTACTCAGATAGAACTTGTGAAGTGAAAAATTAAACAGATGAAGACACAACATCCCTCCCTTCGTTCCCAGATGGTGCCCCTTCTCTTTCTGGTAGGGATCTTCTTCTTAAACTTCATTTCTCGAATTGTGCTGTCGCCCCTGTTGCCTACCGTTGAGAAAGATCTAAAGATAGGGCATGACGAAGCGGGTTCTCTCTTTTTCATGATCTCCCTGGGGTATTGTATCGGGTTGCTTTTCTCCGGTTTCATCTCCTCCCGTCTCACCCATAGGAAAACCATTCTCCTCTCTGCCCTTGCTCTGGGCGGAGCGCTCATGATGGTTTCGATCAGCCATCACCTGTGGATGATTCACCTTGGATTGATCTTTTTAGGGATTGCTGCAGGATTTTATCTTCCTTCTGGGATTGCCACCGTCACCGAATTGGTCCGTCCAGAACACTGGGGAAAGGCCATTGCCATCCACGAACTCGCTCCCAACCTTGCCTTTATTATTGCACCCCTTCTTGCCGAAGCACTTTTAGGCGTTTTTTCATGGCGTGGTGTATTGATGTGGTCAGGGGTTGGGTCTGTGGTCTCGGGGGTGATCTTTATTATTTTTGGAAAAGGAGGAGGTTTTCCAGGGGAAGCTCCAAACGTGAGTACTCTCCGGATCATCCTGAAGGAGCCCTCCTTCTGGATCATGATGGGGCTTTTTAGCTTGGGGATTGGTGCAAGTTTTGGAGTGTACACGATGTTGCCTTTATATTTGGTGGCAGAAAAGGGAATGGACCGTACCTGGGCCAATACCTTCGTTGCCTTTTCACGGGTTTTTACTTTAGGGTCTTCAATCCTGGTGGGGTGGATTACAGATCGAGTAGGTCCCCGAAAGACCCTGATGGGTGTCTTTATGGCAACCGGCATCATCACCCTTCTCTTGGGGCTTGTCTCTGGAACCTGGATTATTCTCATTGTCTTTCTTCAGTCAACCCTTGCCACTTCCTTTTTTCCAGCCGGGTTTGCAGCGCTCTCTCGGATTGATTCTGGGAGGCTTAAGAACGTTGCGGTATCTCTCACTGTTCCTGTTGGTTTTCTTCTCGGAGGTGGCGTCATTGCCGCTGGATTAGGAATTATGGGGGAGATGGGATCTTTCGCTCTCGGATTTATTCTTTTTGGAGTCATTCTTTTGTCGGGTGTCCTATTAGCTCGATCTCTGAAAATTGCAAAAGCTTGATACTTTAACGGCACCCAGCTTCATCTTTTGAAATAGGTTCAGAAGCAAAACTAAAGAGATTCTGCGATGCAATATTATGTTTCCGACACCCCCCTATAAATGTGTTAATGCAAGGCCCCATATTTCACCCTTCTGCATTCCGCAAGGGGGTTGTCCCTCAATAGTATAAAATAATTTTTTGACCTTGGGTAACAATTGTGTATACAATAGATAACACAATTGGAGGCTGATCCTATGAAGTTTATTAGCGTACGGGATTTGAGGAGCAAGTCGGCTCAAGTTTGGAAACAGCTCCCCCAGGAAAGAGAGATGATCATTACGAGCAATGGGCGCCCCATCGCCATCATTGCGGCAATCGGCGATTCGGACTTAGAAGAATCGCTATCGGCATTTCGTCAGATGCGGGCGGTTGAGGCGGTGGCAAGTCTTCAGCGCCGGTCCGTGGAGAGAGGGAACGACAAGATTACTATGGATGAAATAGATGCCGAGATCAAAGCTGTCCGCAGGAAGCGAGGTCGATGAAAATTGTTCTTGATACCAATGTTGTTGCCGCTGGCCTCTTATCGCCATTCGGCCCATGTGCTGAAATCGTCCGCATGGTTTCCTCAGGCGAAGTGACGCTCTGTTTTGACGCGCTTATTTTGGCCGAAAATAGGGAAGTCTTGGATCGGTCCAAGTTCGGGTTTGACAAAGACAGGGTCGCAGCCCTCCTGGACCATATCGAGCATCGCGGCCGCATAGTGGCTTCCTCACCACTCAGTCACTCTCTCCCTGACCCTGACGACGAGCCCTTCCTGAAGGTTGCCGTTGCCGGAAAGGCGGTATGCCTCGTCACCGGAAATGCTTCTCATTTTCCTCCCAAACTGTGTCAAGGACGGAAGGTTCTTTCTCCAAGCGAATTCTTGACTTTTTACAAGACGCAGCAAAGACTTCAAAGCAGATAAGTTGCCTTAGAACCTATGACTCCCACAAGCGTTTTCGATTCGAGATTTGGTGTTTCATGTTAGTGTCTCCTTCAGGGATGGTGGAAATCCCTCGCCTTCAGGCGAAGCAAAGTTTTGCGAAATGGTCGACATGATTTCGCGTCGATAAAATCTGCAATCGTATCTCTATGGCGACCATGAGCATCTGAATCCTATGGGATTGGAATTGTCATTCCTGTGAAGACGGGAATCCAGGACAGTAAAGAAAAAGCTGGATTCCTGCTTTCGCGGAATGACGACCAGAAGAACGAGAGTCGGTAAAGTCGACAATATGTTTAAGAACCCCTCGCCTTCAAGGCGAGGGTAGTTTAGGGGACGCTGGGGCAATGAGCCGGGGGACAGGAAAGATTGAGAGGAGAATGGAAATGGATAAAATCTTGAGAAGGAAACTTCGGGAGTTGGAAGGGACAATCGTATTGGATCGGAAGCGAAAAATAAGAAATTAATCATGCCTGACCCAAAACCTTTTCATTAGGTTATTTGGAGCACCCCATTATTTCACCCCATCGCACCACTCTCTCGCATTTTGAAACATTTGAATCCACGGAGATGCCTTGAGCTCATCGTTCAGATCAGCAGGCATCCATGCCCATTGCCATTTCAGAAACGCTCGCTCCGGATGAGGCATCATGGCCAGATGTCGTCCGTCAGGCGTACAGAGCCCTGTCATCCCGAAAGGTGAACCGTTGGGATTAAAAGGGTAGCTTTGTGGAATCTTCCTATCCACCCGGCCGTCATCATCCACGAAGGCGACCGGAGCAAGTTTCTTGTTGATGACCTCGTCCATCAGTGTTGAGTCGGGGAAGTGAAGTCTCCCTTCGCCATGAGCCACCCAAATTCCGAGTATTGAATCGGTCATGCCTTTGAACATGATTGCCGGACTTTCTAAAATCTTCACGGTCGCCCAGCGAGATTCAAACCGCCCGGACAAGTTTTGAACGAACCTTGGTTGCTTAGGGTCAGGGATTCCCAACCAAGGCACCCATCCGAGAAGTGCGAAGAGTTGGCAGCCGTTGCACACCCCTAAGGAAAATGTATCGGAACGATGATAAAAATCGTCAAACATTTTCCTCAGTCTTTCGTTAAATCGGATCGCTGCCGCCCACCCTTTGGCACTTTCTGGGACATCGGCGTAAGAGAATCCTCCGACCGCAACAAGTCCTCTGAAGCGCTCCAACGTCATTCGTCCACGGATCAGATCGGTCATGGTGATGTCCCACGGGCTGAAACCGGCCTGATAGAAAGCAGAGGTCATCTCGCGATCACCATTACTTCCTTCTTCCCGAAGAATGGCCACCTCGGGTTTGTTTTTCACTTCGAGAATAGGTGGTGATGTCGGTTTGGCTTTAAAAGGAATGATGTAGCTTGGACCTTTGCGATCGAAGATATTTTTTCTCTCCTCATCAGCACATCGGGGATTCATTTGAAGACGCTCGATGTGATAGGATGTTTCCTCCCACCATTCGCGAAGAACACACATGCTCGATTCAAGAACCTTCCGCGAATTATAGGTCACAAGAATCTTCTTTTCCTCCGTCGTTTCCCCGATGACGGTCGAGCGGAGACGAAAAGAATCAAGAATCTCGAGGACATTCCGAACGTCACTCACTTGACACTCAATGACCAACCCTAACTCTTCAGTAAAAAGCCTTTCGAAGGGGCTCCATGAACCGTCCAGTCGAATGTTCACACCGCAGTTTCCGGCGAAGGCCATTTCGAGAAACGTCGTGATGATGCCCCCATCGCTGATGTCGTGTCCTGCGAGAATTAAATTCTCTGACATTAACTTTTGGATGGCATGGAAGGCACGTTGAAGCATATCGGGATCATCCACGTCAGGAGATTCGTTTCCAACTTGTCCGAAAACCTGCGCTAAAACCGAACCTCCAAGGCGGGCCTGAGGCTTAGCGATTTCAATGAAGATGAGCTGGCTGTGGCCTGGTTTTTTGATATCCGGAGTGACCACCTTCGTGATATCGGGCATTGTCGCGTACGCAGAAATAACAAGCTCACGAGGAGATTTCACGATTTCATCTCCTACCCGGGTCGCCATGGAAAGACTATCTTTCCCGCCATCCACCGCAATCCCCAACTGGATCATGAGGTCCCGCATCGCGCACACCGCCTCATAGAAGGCTACCCCTTCGCCGGGAAGTTTGGGTGCCCACATCCAATTGGCCGAACACTTTACATCTTGCAAGTGACTGATTTGCGCCCAGACGATATTGGTCAGCGCTTCTCCAACGGCCATCCGAGCCCCCGCCTTTGGATCCACTAGCATTTTAATCGGTTGCTCGCCGATCGAGGTGGCTGCTCCCGTTAATCCGAAATGGCTTTGGGCGATCACCGCCACATCGCCAACCGTTAATTGAAGGGGACCACAACATTGTTGTCGCGCAATCAATCCGGTCACGCTTCGATCCACCTTATTGGTAAGAAATCTTTTTGACCCCACGGCCAGGTTGCGAAGCACACGAGACAATGCCTCTTCTACCGACAGACCATCCGGCCATTCAAGAGGTTTTAGTGAATGGTCAATCCTCTGATCCTTGAACGTTTTCTGCGGCATATTGCCCAGAACCTTTGCGAGGTTGAGATTGACCGGCGTTGAATCATCTTTCTTGTCGTGCACAACGAAACGACCATCTCCTGTCACCTCTCCGAGGATTTCGCAATTTACTTTTTCCCTTTCGCAGATGGATTTGAATTCTTCAATTCTAGGAGGGTTAATCAGGAAGCCGCATCGTTCTTGGTATTCGGCAATCCAGATTTTGAGCACCGACAGGGTTGGGTCTCCTAACTTGATATGCCTCAGCTCGATTCTGCCTCCGGCTTTTTCCACCAGCTCCTTCAGGATATTGGCAGGTCCGCCCGCGCCTTGGTCATGGACACTGACGAAGGGATTGTGATCACCCATTTCAATGCAAGCCCGGATGACCCGGTTCATCTTTTGTTCCATCTCTGCATCGCCACGCTGGACAGCGTTGAAATCAAGCTCTTCTTCATTCTCGCCCTGTAGTTTGCTGGAGGCCGAACCCCCGCTAACCCCGATCCCATAAGCGGGGCCACCGACTTGAACGATCAGCATTCCTCTCTGAGCTTCATCCTTTTCAACATGCCCGGCATCGATCTGTCCGATACCACCCGTAAACATTATTTTTTTAATCCATCCCCAACGTTCACCGCTGGGAAGCTTTTGGTCGAAAGACCGCGTAAACCCAAGGACCACCGGCTCCCCAAACTTATTTCCGTAATCGCTGGCACCATCACTTGCTCTGATCTCAACGGCTAACGAGGAGGCCAGGTTCGATGGATAGGCAAAAGATTTGGTTTCCCATGGCAAGTCATACCCAGGGATGAGCAGATTGGCAACGCAGTATCCCGCTGTCCCGGCAACCACCAGGCCTCCTTTTCCCGTCGCCTGGATATCCCGAATCCGTCCGCCCGTGCCTGTCTCAGCACCAGGGAAGGGAGCGACCCCGGTCGGGAAATTGTGCGTCTCTGCAGTAAAAATGATATGGTACTGAACCCTCTGCTTCTTGAAAGGTGCAGGTTTTCCGGGTCGCTCGGGGACGATCGTCCAGCAGTTATATCCTTTGATCCCGCTCGAATTGTCTTTGAAGGCGATGATGCTGTTTGATGGATTCGCTTTTAAAGTCGATTTGACGATATCCATCAGTGTTTCTGGCATCGCCACGCCGTTGATCATCTGTTTCCCTTTGAAATAGCCGTGCCGCGAGTGCTCGCTGTTAGCGTTATCCAGATCCCTTATTTCCACGATCGTAGGATTTCTTCCCTCTTCCTTGACAAAGTAATCATAGTAAAGATTTCTGTCCCACTCATCCATTGCAAGACCCGGTATTTCCAAAAAGGCGTTCAGACCCTTTTCCAACAAGGGGATCTCAAAAACAGGTTCTGGTAGCATTCCAGTTTCGAAAGTCTGCAAGGGTTGGTCATACAAGCATTCGGTCATTCGATCGTGATGTTCCTGGATAAAGCGGTCCTTATCCACTTCTTCAGAAAGTGGATATCGCCGGGAACGTTCTATACGAGTCACTTTTTCGAGCCCACAGGTTTGGCAGATGGCGACGATATTCGTTGAATAGGCTGTCGCAAAATTCATACGGGGACCGAGTTCCACTACATCGCCTCCGTCCGGATGGGTCGGTTTCGTAGAGATACTTTCCGATACAAAGCCGTCGGCTAAGAGCTGCCTTAAAATCGAAAGTTCATTCGCATTCAAGGGGGCAGAAGTCTCCACATTGAAGCAGTATTCAAGGCTTTCATCTCTGGCCAGGAAAAAGTGTAACATTCCTTTTATCCTTTCTTAGTTTTATCATTATTAAGCGCTTTGAAAAAGTTTGTCTAATCCCCCTTCATCCCCCTTTGTCAAAAGGGGGAAACACTTCTCCTCCCTTTGGCAAAGGGAGGTAGGGAGGGATTTTAAAAAGTTATTTCAAAGAGTTAATTTGATCCTCTTAGTAAAAGAGTCTTTTAGGCCTCTCGCTTTCATAAAAGACCTGTCCCTTGCTAAGATAAATGTGCCGATGGACGACCAAGTTTAAAATATGACTTTGCCAGGCGCGTTCTTTTTCGTTCACCCTTTTAGCCAGGGTCTCGGCATCATCATCAGGTCGAATCAGTACCGGCATCTGGAAGATAATGGGACCATGATCATAGGCGGCCTCGTCAACAAAATGCATCGTCACCGCGCTTTGAATAATCTCCCCTCGATGATAAGCGGCCATGACGGCTTCATGCACATAATGCCCATACATTCGTGGTCCGCCAAACTGTGGCAGGGGTCCTGGGTGTATATTAACGGTTTTAGCAGGGTCGAGACCTCTAACAAACTTTAACCAACCGGAACATATAACAAAGTCTGCCTGATATTTTTCAACAAATCTTCGGTAACCTTGGGCATCAAATGGCCCGGACCAATGCTCAAAAGGAATATGAAGTGCATTCGCTCTTTGACACACTCCTCCACTTTGATGATTAGAAATGACTCCGACGATTTGAGCGTTCAGGACAGGCGGGTTCGTTCGGGAAAATTCGACCAATTCTTGAAAACCGGAGCCTCCACCCTTCTCATCGCCACTCGCAAAAACTAAAACCCTGATCCTTCCACTGTTTGACTCCATCTTTAATCCCTCACTTAAAAAAGCAGATTTAATGACCGTCCACTAACCCTTCACAGGTTCAGCTATCCTTATATATGCAGAGTAAATTATTTGTAAAAAAAGTCAATAAGGAAAATCCGATCAACGAACCCCCAACGTTGAACCGAGATACTCCAGACCCAACGGGTGGATGACGACTTTCTTAATCTTGCTGGACTCCACAGTGCCGGCTCGCAAAGCAGACATACCAAGGGAATGAGCAATGGATAGGGGTTTTGCCACATCGTTCTCTGGTACATAAAGGGCGAATCCAGCTCCCATGTTCAGATTTGCATAAGCCTCCTGATCATCCACCGGCCCGTGCTTTTGAATAAAAGAGAAGACAGGGTGCGGCACGGGAATATGGTCGATGATATACGCAAATGGCCGTGTGGCTCGCGTCAACTTACGCCAACCATGGCCTGTGACATTCACCGCATAATGAATCTCTACGCCTTCATTGAAGCAGTCCTCAACCAAGGGAACATAGATCATCGTCGGGTCGAGCAACGCCTCGCCATAGGTTCGTCCATCGCTGAGCTTTGTGAGATAACCATTAGGTAACTTTCCGGCGATCTCCCGCGCCAGCGTAAGCCCGTTGGCATGAATACCGGAGCTACCGATGAGGATAATCGCATCCCCGTGTTGAATGTTGGCCGCATTGATAAGACGGCTCTTGGGCTTTACGACTCCGACAGCCGAGCCGCTAAGGACAACAGTATCCGGATGAACGATCCCCTTTAACGTTGGCGTTTCCCCTCCGCCCCATGTACAGCGCGCCAGTTCACAGGCTTTTTTCCACCCATTGATGAGATCGCCACATCGTTTTTCATCACTGAACCAGCTTGAAACACCAACAGCCAGATGCATCGCCACGGCGAGCGGTAACGCACCGAGCGTGATCATATCGTTGACAATCATGGCAACGGTACACTGCGCGATAAAATCATAGTAAGACTTCCCGGTTAACCTGTACATCGCGTCCGCCACCAAATTTTTAGTCCCCAAACCCTCCTCCACATGCGCCAGATAGTGATCCCCTGCATCCATGAGATAGGCGCTTTCTCCCCTGCTCATCTCCACTTCCGAAAAACCGAGGCGCAAAATGGCTTTGGCCGTTTCTCGCCCGGCCCGCTGCGCCAGCCGTTTAAACGGATCCATTGCCTCATAATCAACACCAACGCTGGCATAAGTCATCTTCTCGGTCATCACCCTTCTCCTCTCTGATAAAAGCGAAAATTTCCTCCCGAATTTATTCTAATGTTTTCCAGTTTACCTCATATAATGATACGATACAAACACATTAAATAAAATGAAATCACCCCCACCCCTACCCACCAGACCTGGCCCTAGTCGAGGGCGGGGCAGGCTAATCCTCCCCCTTTGAGGGAAGGTGAGTGAGGGGGTAAAAT
>Ga0316626_10001572_pt1 | contig 10261 bp, 8 predicted proteins | sample OWC_Aug_T1_C1_D5_FD_207656 | JGI IMG/M metagenome (GOLD analysis project Ga0316626, IMG submission 207656) | Wetland soil microbial communities from Old Woman Creek delta, Ohio, United States - OWC_Aug_T1_C1_D5_A | ecosystem: Environmental > Terrestrial > Soil > Wetlands | place: USA: Ohio...
CCGGCGAGGACTACATCCGTTTGATGGATGCGTCGGGAATCGACAAGATCGTTCTGCTCGCCAGCCTCAACGAGACGGTGCCGCCAACCCCGGACTGGCAGATCGCAATTCTCCGGTCCCTGCTGCTCTCCCCGCTCCATCCGATCGGCAAGCGAACTTACGAATCGCTGATCAGGGACGGATGCCTCAAGGGCGGAGGAAAAACCATCCGGATCATCCACGACCCGGACAACGACAGCGTCTATCGGGTCGTCCAGAGCCACCCCGAACGCTTCATGGCCTTCGTCGTCATCAACCCCAAGTTGCCCAACGCCATGGAGGTCTTCGAGAAGGGGGTGGAAGAACAGGGAATGCTCGGCGTCAAGTGCCACTCCTGGTGGCACCAGTTCGACCCCGCGTCAGATCTGCTACCGGTGGCGCGGAGATGCGAGGAGAAGGGATTGCCGCTGCTCATCCACCTGGGCGGTGGGCCGCGCACCGGCAACTTCCAGGGCCTACTGGAGAAGTGTCCGCGGCTCAAGCTGATTCTGGCCCACGCCGCGATCCCGCATTTTCGAAGAAGCTGGAGCGCCATCAGGGAGCACCCAAACTGCTTCGTGGACATCTCGGGTTCGTATCTCAACGCCGCCCTCGTCCGAAGGGCGGTCGAGGCGCTCGGGCCGGACAAGGTGATCTTCGGATCGGATGGCCCGGTCAGTCTCCGATGCAAGGCCGGGCACAGTTACGAAGGCATTCTGCAGTGGACCCGTGCGCTGCCCATCTCCGACACCGACCGGGAAAAGATCTTCCACCAGAACCTGGAGCGACTGCTTCCGTGAGCGGAGTTGGAGCGTCGATGGCGTCGCGACCGGAAACCAGATCGGCTATCGGTCAACCGCGGGGCGTGGGTCGGACCTCGCGAAATAATCCGCTTCGAACCCTCCGGGTTCAGGCAGGCATCTCGAACCTCAGCCCCTTGCCCGCGAACTGATCACAAACGTACAGGGAGCTGTACGAAGATTGGGGTCTCTGCTTCCCCCTCAGTCCAGCACGAGCTCGCCGCGGTATAGCCACGCCGTGTCGTCGGCGGTCTTCCCGTTGGCATCGAATCCACCGGCGTAGATCACGCGCCCCGCGTCCTCGGGGAAAGGCGAGGCCAGCATCGTGCGCGTGGAGACCAGCGGGGGCTCGTCCTCGATGGTAGGATCGCTGATGCGGCGCAGTTCGTAGGTCCCGCTCTCCGAGCGCACCAGGTATGAAGCGTGCGGGTGCCAGAAGTTCCAGTTGCCCTCGACTAATGGTGTGGACGCCTCGAGTCCGAGCAGGGTCACCCACTTGCCGCCGGGCAGCTCGAAGCGAGCCGCCGTGTCGTAGGCCACGATCGCATAGCCGACGGGCGTGTTCCAAGAAGTCGCCAGGAACTCATCCGTGTCCAGCTCCTGGTGGGCCACGATTCCGCCGTCCAATTCGAGCCGCGTGATGTTCGGCCTCCAGCCTTCCATCGACAGCAGCAAGCAGTCGCCCGCCTCGCACGGGATCGGTGTCGCACCGCGGAAGCCGTTCTCGCCTGGCCCCGCCGGGCAGAAGTCATCGGGATGGGCGTACGCGAGTCGCCAGCCTGGTGTCGCCCCGTCGACCCGCTCGAACACCTTGCCGCACACGGTCGCGTAGAGCTTTCCGCCTACCGCCGCCATCGAGGTCACGCGGTCGTAGGGGTTCGGCGGATCGAACCAGGGCTCTGGTTCCGCGGCCCACCGCAGCCCCCCCGGGGAATCGGGATCGTAAACGCCGCTGAAGATGAGCGCCGGGCAGCCATCGACGTCGTCGCCGCCGCTGGTGCCGGCGAAGACTAGGTCCACGCCGGTCTCCGCGTCTCGGTGCGCCACGAAGCTTCGTACGTGGCGCGCACACACGCCGGGTCCAACCAGCACCGGGGGCTGCGCCCCCTCGATCAGGGCAACCTCGGTCCACTCACCCCGCACGGTGCGAACCCAGATATTGGTGGCGTCGTGCCGATCCCAGGCGCCAGCCAGGAGCAACGACACCGGCTCGTCGAGGGGTTCCCCTTTCGCGTCGGTCTCCAGACGCACCGCAGCGAGAACCGAGACGGTCACGTAGCGCCGGAACCCGTCCGGCCGTTGCCCGGGCAGGTCGAGGCGCTCGGAGAGTTCGAAGTCCAACCGCCAGCGGCCGCCCGTGTTCTCCGAGCGGTCCAGCACGAACACCTGGGGTCCCGGCTGGTCGGCCGCGGCCACGTCGGGATCCATCCAGATGCCGCTGCTCGCGAAGAGCTTGCCGTCGAAAGCGACCAGAGAACGGATCTCGGTGCCGGTCAGGACGTTGCCCTCCCCGTCGCGCGATCCGTTCACCAGTGAGCGTCGCCACTCCACCTGCGGCAGCCGACCCTCCTCGCACGCGGTACACGTCGGACCCCCGGAGGAGGAGCCGCCACAACCGACGAGAGTGAACAGGCAGATGGCAGCGATGCAGCGCACGCCCGTTGGCACCAGAGCCCACGTCACGGTTGTCTGTTTCATGATCACCTTCCTTGCCTCGTCTGGTTTCGAATCCGACCAGCTGTAACGCATCTCGCGCCTCACCCACGACGTCGCCGCCCGCTGCCGGGGCGCAAGCGAAGCTGATCGTGCTCCTTCGAAAATTCAGCCGCCTACCATTTGTTCCGGGTCTTCTCCAAAGTACGTGGGTAAACTCGCCACATGAAACCGTGGACAGCGTTGTGCGACGAGGGCAAGTCGATTTTCTCTGCCAAAACTCCAGCCGCAAGAATGCGCAAAAGGCGCAAAGCGGAATGAGAATGGAACAGCCGGGCGGAGGAGAACCCAGGGCCCCGGCAAAGTCGTCCGCGGAGGGCATCAGCGTTGGCAGGGCCTCAGTCGAAGATCCGTCATGCCGGCGAAAGCCGGCATCCAGAGGAACGCGACAGCTCGCGCGGGCATGATTCCGGCTTTCGCCGGAATGACAGCCGATTGTCGGAAGGCGGTGTCATTGCTTCGGTGGCCAGAGAGGCCCTGTCGGTGACTTTGCCGTTGCCCTGGAGGAGAACCAATTTGACGTTGACGTTCTGTGTTTCTTGCGCTTTTTCGCGGCCAAGTATTCTTCTTGGTATCGACGCGCTCTCCGGGCGTGCCGCCGCAACCGCACAGAGTTACCCACACGCTTTGGAGAAGAGCCTTTGTTCCGTCGTCCCCGCGAAAGCGGGGACCCAGGGGCAGCCGAGGGGTCTGGATTCCCGCTTCCGCCGGAATCTTGGATCAAGGCGAGATCATGCGCGACCGTAGCCGTTCCGGATCCCCCATGGCGCGCTGTATGGCCCGCCAGATCTTCTCTGGCGTGAGCGGCATGTCGATGTGCTTGATACCCAGCGGAGCCAGCGCGTCCATCACGGCGTTGACGACTGCTGGCGGAGCGGCGAGGGCGCCCGACTCGCCGACCCCCTTGGCCCCCAGCGGGTTCACCGGCGTGGGCGTCTCGGTGCGGTCGGTTTCGATTTCCGGCAGCAACGTGGAGGTGGGCATCAGATAGTCCATGAACGAGCCCGTGAGGAGTTGGGCGTCCTCGCTGTACAACGCCGCCTCGAGGAGCGCCTGCCCCACTCCCTGCACGATTCCACCCTGGACCTGCCCCTCGACGACGGGCGGGTTGACGACGACGCCGCAGTCGTCCACGGCGATGTAGCGCCGGATCTTCACCTCACCCGTGCTCGCCTCCACCTCGGCCACACAGATGTGCGCGCCGAAGGGATAGGTGAAGTTCGGTGGGTCGAAGGTGCTGGTGGCCTCCAGCCCCGGTTCCATGTCGGCTGGCCAGCGGCGATCTCCGTACGCCAGCGCGACCATCTCTTGAAAGCTCATTCCCCTCTCCGGCGCGTCCCGCAGGCAGATCCGTCCCTTTTCATAGAGTAGGTTTTCCGTGTTGGCCCCCAGGCTTTCCGCGGCAATGCGCTTCGCCTTCTCCTTCAGCTTCCGCAGACAGAGCAGGAGGGCGCTGCCCCCCACGGCGAGCGAACGGGCGCTCATGGTGCCGACCCCATCTGGCACGACGTCGGTGTCGCCGTGAATCACCCTGACGTCGTCAATCGAAACTCCCAGCTCATCGACCGTCAGTTGAGCGAAGGTGGTTTCCACCCCCTGGCCATGGGGCGAGGTCCCGGTGAGCACCGTCACCTGACCGCTGGCGTCGACCCGAACCGTGGCCACTTCCCAGCCGCCAGGGGCGTAGCCTGGTATCATGCGGGCGGTTGGCCCGAAGCTGCACTGCTCCACCCAGGTCGAGAAGCCGACGCCGAGGTAGCATCCCTCCCGCCGTAACCGCTCCTGCTCCCGGCGGAACCGCTCGTAGTCCAGCCGCTCGAGCGCTCGGTTGAGAGTCAGGTCGTAGTCTCCCGTGTCGAGGACCAAGCCCATCGCTGTCGTGTAGGGAAATTGATCGGAGCGGACGAAGTTGCGGCGTCGCACCACCACGGGGTCGATGCCGAGCTGCCCGGCCACCAGGTCCATCAGGCGCTCGATGTAGTAGGTCGCTTCGGGTCGCCCGGCGCCGCGATAGGCGTCGGTCGGAGTCTTGTTGGTGAAGACGCCAACGACCTCGACCTCACAAGCGGGTACGCGGTAGCAGCCCGGCATCGCCATCGCGGTCAGCGTCGGGATGACGTGGGTCATCATCTGTAGGTACGCCCCCAGGTCGGCCGTGATGCGCACCCGCAGGGCCGTGAGCGTGCCATCCCTCCGCGCTCCGGCCTCGAGGTATGCCGCCTGGCCGCGGCCGTGGGTGGTGGCGAGCATGTGTTCCAGGCGATCCTCGATCCACTTGACCGGTCGTCCGAGACGAATCGACAGAGCCGCCGTCAGCACCTCCTCGGCGTAGATGTTGAGCTTGGTCCCAAACGCCCCGCCGACGTGGGGCGCGATCACCCGCACCTTGTCCTCCGGCAGGCGCAACAGCCACGCCAGGTTGGTGCGCAGGATGTGCGGGACCTGAGTCGCGACCCAGGCGGTGAGCTTCTCGTCACCGGGCTGGTAGTGGGCGACCATGCCGCGCGTTTCCATGGGATTCGCGATCACGCGCTGGTTCTCCATGCGCTGGCGGACGACGAGATCGGACTGCCGCAGAGCTTCGTCCACGTCGCCGCCCAGCCGCAGCCGATACGCGATGTTGCCGCCGAGCTCTTCGTGCAGAATGGGGCTGCCAGGCTCCATCGCCTTCTCGGGGTCCACCACCACGGGGAGCGGCTCGTACTCCACCTCGATCAGCTCCAGAGCATCGCAGGCCACGTAGGGGTCCGAGGCCACCACGGCCGCCACGCCCTCGCCGGCGAAACGCGCCGTATCGACCGCCAGCACGTGGTGCGCGGGGATCTTCACGTCCGGTATGGCGTTCGACATGGTGGGCAGAGGCGGAGCCAGCCGCTGCGCCTCCCGCCCGGTGACCACCGTCACGACACCGGACAGGGCGAGCGCAGCGCTGGAATCGATGGACACGATGCGCGCATGCGCGTGGGGGCTGCGCAGCACCTTCATGTGCAGCATGTCGGCCAGGCGAACGTCGTCGACGTACATGCCCTTGCCAGTGACGAGCGGCAAATGCTCGCGGTTGTTCATCCCATTGGCGGAGCTCATTCCTTGCATCTGCTGTCGATTGTCACGCGCGGTCGAGGCTGGGGCGACTACTGGGCGACACGGCCGGCATCCACCGGCAGCGCCACGCCGTTCACGAACGAGGCGGCGTCGCTGCACAGCCACACCGCCGCCTCGGCCACCTCCTCGGGCCGAGCCATGCGGCCGTACGGCGACGCTGCTCTCAACCCCTCCTCCATCGCCGCGTTCCCGCGGACGAAGGCCTCCATCATCGGGGTCCACACGGTGCCCGGGCAGATGGCGTTGATCCGGATGTTCTGGCGGGCGAACTCGAGCGCCGCCGACTTCGTCAGCCCCACCACCCCGTGCTTGCTGGCCACGTAGGCAGGCAGGTCCGGGAAACCCACCAACCCGGCGCCCGACGCCGTGTTGACGATCGCCCCACCGCCCGCCTTCAGCAACTCGGGGATCTCGTACTTCATGCACAGCCACACCCCGGTGAGGTTGAGGGCGATGGTTGCGTTCCACTGCTCCTCGCTGCACTCGACGATGCCTGCCGGCGTGCCGCACATCCCCGCGTTGTTGAGCGCGCAGTCGAGCCGCCCGTACTCGGCGATCGTCGCCGCCACCAGTGCCCGCACCTCGGCGGCGTGGGTGACGTCGGCGGCAACGAAGGTGGCGACACCGCCGGCCGCGTGAACGAGCCGCACCGTCTCGTCGGCCTCGGCCGCCGCCCGCCGCAGGTCGGCCACCACCACCTTGACTCCCCTGCGGGCGAACGCCAGGGCCGAGGCTCGGCCAATGCCGCTGGCCGCCCCCGTCACCAGCGCAACCTTGCCGTCCATCTGCCCCTCCATGACCTTTCGGGTCTGACGAACCTTCACCTGGCGCTTCGTTCCCTTGCGTGTGCGTTTCATGGTCGAAATCAGCCTCCACCTCGTTATAGAGCCTTGCGTAAGTAATCGGAACACGGCAGAGACCATCCAGCCACAGGCGCAGAGGTGACGGGGATCGAGCGGGGCTTGCTCATCAACTTCATCGTCGAGCGCCTCGTCGATGGGCTCAAACGCGTCAGCCTCTGAGGTTTCCTCTGTGCTACTGACGTTCGTCTTCTTCGCGTGGCGCAGAGGCTACGGGTCATCGCCCACAAGTAAGGCCGGGCAGACCGGCATGTTGGAGCTTCGTTTTCCGGGTCGAAATGGCTGTCACAGGGAAGAGCGGCCGACGGGTCACATGGGCAAGTTGCCAGCGGGCCAGGGTGAGGGCATGAAAACGTCAGAGCGACCGCAGGTAGCGCTGCACCTCCTCGTGGGTGCCGACTCGAACCAGCGTGCACAGATCCCGCTCGGCCGTAAACACCAGACGCAGGCCCAACCGACGCGGGCTTCCCAGATGCCTGACCGGTGGAGCTTCCTGATCCCGAGCCCTTGGTGGCGATGCACGTCGCCGATGGCGGCGGGCAGCGCGAGGACGACGTTGAAGACCATTGCGCGTTGGGCGTCGTCGAGGCCGCGCACGTCGCGTTGAAACCGCTCCGTGAGCGCAATGCGCATGGGCGCGGTTACGATACAGTCCGGCGCCGCCGCGGTCTGTTGAGGAACTGGACTGCCGCCTCCGGCGTGCCGAACTCGCGCACCTTGCCACGTGCGCGCCCGGCCGCGAGTTGCTGCCACAGCCGTTGGGCTTGGGCATCGGCGAGCGTCGCTTCCACGGGAACGATCGCCGCAATCCGACGCGCCCCGCGCTTGAGCACGACCTGCTCACCCTCGAGCGCCGCATCGACGAGCTCGCCGAGTCGCTCCCTCGCCTGCTCGATCGTGACTGCTCGCATTCCGGCACCATAGCTCATGGCAACCGCGTGGCAAAGTGGGCCGCTTTCCCCTTTCCCTCCTCACCCGCGTCTGCAAGAAACGGGGGGACGCACTTGCGATTGCCGCCTGCGACCCGGTGTGTCACTGATAAGCGTCTCAACGGAGGCGTCTTCATGATGTTCGAGGAAATCCGCGCCGGCGGGTGCTGCTCGTACCTGGTCGCGTGCGGCGAGACGTGCTGCCAAACCTTGCCAAGCACGGCGTGTCGTTCGACGAGGCGAGCACCGTGTTCGCTGATCCACTTGCGACTACGGTTCCTGACCCCGACCGCCCGGCGAGAGAAGAACGCCTCTTGACGACCGGCCTTTCGGGACGAAACCGGACGCTGATCGTCTGGCACACGGAACAGAACGACACCGTTCGCATTATCGGTGCACGCGAGGCAACGCCTCGCGAACGGAGGACGTATGAGTCAGGTGAGTAAGTCGGTACCGGAAGACGAGATGCGACCCGAATATGACATTCGTAGTGGCGTTCGCGGCAAGTACTACGAGCGTTAACTCCTCGGCCTTGACTAACTGGCAGTCCAGGCAGACCGCGTGCGCAAAGCCTCCGTCGGTGAACCGAGCGCAGCGAGGGTTGCCTGCGATCCCACGACGACCAGGTGAAGTCGCGCCCGCGTGATACCGACGTAGAGCAGCTCGGCGTTGTCGTGCTCGACGGACCAGTCGATGTCGACGTGATTGTGTACCTGTGCGGGACTGACGTCGGCTGGCCGTCGCAGGCTGCCCTGGGCGACTACCAGCGCCCGGCAGACCTCGGTCCGGTGCCAGTGGACATGACCGGACGCGCCTGGATCGCCGAGTTTGGCTACAGTTTGGCTACAAAATGCGCGGCGGGCGGGGTTTACGGCGCGGACCCGACCCGCCAACTGCTTGATTTTGAGGAGAAAAGAAAAGCTGGCGCGCGGATTCGAACCGCGGACCTGCTGATTACGAATCAGCTGCTCTACCGACTGAGCTACGCCAGCGTGATCTCGTGGGTCGTCGTTCGTGAATCGTGATTCGCGACTGGATCGACATAACGGAACTCGCGGGCGGAGTCTAGTTGGCGAACTCCTGCGGCCGGCGGTGGTGAGTGGCTCGCCTGCTTGGGCACCGATGGGTATGCGGCGGACTTTCCGTGGCATTGAACCGCAGGGGTGATCGGTCCGTCGGTTTCCGGAACGAGGACGGATGGGGTATGTTGATCACGTGCCTGAGCTGGACGACAGCGCGATCGAGCCCGACCCGGTGGTCGAAGCGTACAAACGCGACATCGACCGGCCACTCATCCGGGAGAACCTCAAGCTGTCGGTCGAACAACGACTCGAGCGCCTCATCGCTCTGCAGCAGTTCGCCGAGGAGTTGCGCCGCGCGGGACAGCGCGCGCGGAGTCGATGACGGACTTCAAGGCGCTTTTCCAGGCTTTGGCGCACGGACGAGTCGAGTTCATTCTGGCAGGCGGAGTCGCGGCGGCGCTGCACGGCTCTGCACGACTGACACTCGACATCGACGTCGTCTACCGCCGCTCGGGCGATAACACCGAGCGGTTGGCGACGGCGCTCAAACCGTTCCAACCATGCCTTCGCGGCGCCCCTCCAGGGCTCCGTTCCTATGGGATTCGGCCACGCTCAAACGTGGCCTCAACTTCACCCTGACGACGACTCTTGGTGACATCGACCTGTTAGGCGAGATCGTCGGTGGTGGGACATACGACGATCTCGTTCAGGGATGCGTGACGGTCGAAGTGTTCGGCATCACGTGCCGCTGCCTCGCTCTCGACCAGCTCATCCGGGCGAAGCGCGCGGCTGGACGGCCCAAGGATCTGGAAGCGATCGCCGAGTTGGAAGCGATTGCGGAAGAGCAATCCCGGCCGAGGGGTGTTGTAGCTCAGTGATTCTGTCCGCCTAACTGCTCAGTGAAAATGTCCGCCCCTCCTGGGAAGAAAGGAGGATGGAACGGATGAGCGAGAGGCAGTGGAAGCGCTTGGACGCAGTGGAGCGGGTAGAGCGTGGGACGCTGACGAGCCAGGAGGTGGCGCAGGTGCTGGGGTTGTCGGTGCGGCAGGTGCGGCGGCTGCGGCGCGCAGTGGCAAAGCAAGGGCGGGCGGGGGTGGTGCACGGCAATACCGGGCGAGCGCCGAAGCACCGCGTCGCGGCGGCGGTGCGCATGCAGATCGTGGGATTGCGGCGGGGGAAGTACGCCGGGTTCAACGACCAGCACTTCACCGAGAAGCTGGGGGAAGTGGAAGGGGTGGCGATCTCCCGAGCGAGCATCCAGCGGCTGCTGCGGGCGGCGGGGATCGGGCCGCCGCGCAAGCGGCGGGCCCCGAAGCATCGGCGGCGGCGCGACCGCAAGGCACAGGCGGGACTGATGATTCTGTGGGACGGGAGCCGCCACGAGTGGCTGGAGGGGCGCGGGCCAATGCTGTGCCTGATGGGGGCCGTGGACGATGCCAGTGGGGAGGTATTGCCCGGCGCGCACTTCGTCGAGCAGGAGTGTGCGGCGGGGTATCTCACGGTCCTCAAGGCCATCGTCGAGGAGAAGGGGCTGCCGTGGAGTGCGTACATGGACCGGCACGGGAGCCTCAAGCGCAACGACGCGCACTGGACGCTGGAGGAGGAACTGCGCGGGGAACAGGACCCGAAGCAGGTGGGGCAGGCGCTCAAGACGTTGGAGATCGAGGTGATCTACGCGCTCTCGGCGCAGGCCAAGGGGCGAGTGGAGCGCCTGTGGGGCACGCTGCAGGATCGGCTGGTCTCCGAGCTGCGGCTGGCCAGAGCGCGCACGGCGGCCGAGGCCAACGCCGTGCTGGAGTGGTTTCGTCCAGACTACA
>Ga0316626_10001575_pt1 | contig 10259 bp, 19 predicted proteins | sample OWC_Aug_T1_C1_D5_FD_207656 | JGI IMG/M metagenome (GOLD analysis project Ga0316626, IMG submission 207656) | Wetland soil microbial communities from Old Woman Creek delta, Ohio, United States - OWC_Aug_T1_C1_D5_A | ecosystem: Environmental > Terrestrial > Soil > Wetlands | place: USA: Ohio...
CGCAAGATGTTGATCGAATGCAAGGGCGTATTCATTGGGCATGGTGTACAGGCATGGGGAGCTCCGAAGGAAGAGGTTTACATTATCAAACTTGGAGCGCAGATAGAATGAACCTCCAGCGCCTACTCCGATTAAACCACACAATGCACGGATGCCGGAAATGAAAGCCGACTACACAACGCCAAAGTGTTGCGACCGCGCATCCATAGCGGTAATGGATTACCTTTGGCCCGTGTTCACCAAGGATGAAGAAATACCAAACCCGCACGTAAACCGCATGTGCATGAAGTGCAACACGCATTGGGCTGGGCCGGTGGATAACGTGAAGCAATACACAGGCAAGGAATGGGATAGGTATGTTGAAAAAAATGCTTGACAAAGAATACTAAATTTTGTCATCATCATGGTATGATACACATCTCGCACAAATACAGGTTTTATCCAGATGCAGAGCAAACGGTACTGCTGGCGAAAACTTTTGGCTGTGTGCGGGTAGTCTGGAATGACATTTTGGATTGGAGATCAAAAGAGTACACACTGAATTCCACCAAGATAAATTATTCAGGATCAACAAAACACCTAACAGAGATAAAGCAACTTGAAGAATACAAGTGGCTTTACGATGTTAGCAACGTGGCTTTGCAGCAATCTCTTAGAAGTCAGGATGCTGCATTCAGCAACTTTTTCAGCAAGCGTGCGAAGTACCCAAAATTCAAGAGTAAGCACGGAAAGCAATCTTTTAGGCTTACACACAGCGGCTTTAGAATCAAGAATGGCGAACTGTATATTGCCAAGTCTGCAACGCCGTTAAAGATGGTTTTGACGCGCCCTATGCCGGATAAATTAAACAGCTTAACCATTAGCAAAGATAAAGCCGGAAGGTATTTTGTGTCAGTACAAGGAGAACAGGAAAAGCAAGCGTTACCGGTTATTGAGAAATCAATAGGCATAGACCTTGGGTTAACCCATTTTCTGATTACCAGTGATGGAGACAAGGTGGATGCGCCTAAGGTTTACCGAAAAGCAGAATTGAAGCTGGCAATATTGCAGCGCAGGTTAGCAAGGAAGCAAAAAGGCAGTAAGAATAGCAACAAAGCAAGGATCAAGGTGGCTCGGCATCACGCCAGAATTGCAGACACACGCAAGGATTTCCTGCACAAACTTTCAACCAAGTTAATTCGTGAAAACCAAACGATAGCGGTTGAGGATTTGAATGTTGCTGGAATGGTAAAGAATCGCTGCTTGGCGAAGTCGATCAGCGATGCAAGTTGGAGTGAGTTCACTAGAATGCTTGAGTATAAAGCTGGGTGGTATGGGCGCACCGTGGTAAAGGTGAATCGCTGGTATCCGTCTAGCCAGATTTGCTCATCGTGTGGTGATCGTGGTGAAAAGAAAGCGCTAAATGTCAGGGAGTGGACTTGCACAGAATGTGGAGCAGTTCACGATCGAGATATTAATGCGGCAATCAATATCAATACCGCTGGATTAGCGGAAATCAACGACTGTCAGATATGAGTACGTGCAGTAAGGCGGCTCAGGGCAGTAACCAAATCTGCGAGGTTTTGGAATCCCCTGCGTTTGAGTATGGGGAGTATGTCAAGGCAGGGATAGAAACAGGGACGCCGCACTCTGAATTGATGCGGCACTAATAAATGAGAAATAACATGGCATCAACAGTTGCTGTAGTGCATTGCGAAAAACACGGAAAAAATTCAGCCGATAAATTCAGGTGGGCAGGTAAAGCTGTTCAGGTTCCCATCCCAAAATCAAAAAGTAAACGTAAAAACGGCGGCTGTCCGTTCTGCAAAAAAGAGCAAAGCGGCGCATAAGCGATGCGGCACTAATTTACAAAGGAGAGTTGAGATGAGCGATTGTTGCGTAGAATACAAGCCTGCACTGATGCAAAAAATCAAATGGAAAATTTGTCGCATTTCGCATATCCGCGACAAAATACTTGTGTCTGTGGCGATGTACATAATCAGGTGGGTTGAGCGCGACAGCAACTATGTCAAGCACGCGAAAAGAGAATTCGCAATCATGTACAAGGATTTGCCAACCGAAGAAATGGAAGGGCCGAATACATGGATTCGAGACAACATCATTGATTTGTTGGCTGTGCTTGGGACTCAAGGGCATTCCGGTGGGTCAATTGGATATTGCTTGAGTCGCTTCACTGCGGCGGCTAACTTTAAGTGTTTGACTGCACTTACTGGCGCAGATGATGAATGGAATGAGTGCGGCAGCGGTACTTGGCAAAACAGGCGTATGAGCGAAGTATTCAAGGATGAGGACGGCAGAGCGTACACGATATACGGTTATGTTTTCCAAGAACCAAATGGCTCATGCTTTACAGGGAAAGGATCGCGCAAGTACATCGAGTTTCCGTATTCTCACGTAGACCCGATTTATATCAAGGTGGACGAAAATGGAATTCCATTATCAGAGGCTGATAGGATTTTGACTGGACGATGATTTGCAGGAATTGCAAAAACGCAATAACCGGCCAAACCAAAGGCGACCGAGAAATGGCTGAAATGAAATATCGAAGTTGCGCTGCTGCCAGGACACCGGAAGAGAAGGCAAGATATGTTTCTGGGGACACTAAATGCGTATATCCGCAACGGTTTAAGGAAAAATGAGCAATTTGACTGCCCGCCCAATATCCCAGAAGGAACCAAAGCAGAAAACCTGCAAAGTCTGCAAAAAGAAATTCACGCCGACCAAGCCATTGCAGACAGTATGCGACTTCGGATGTGCTATTGAGCTAAACATTATCAACAAGGCTAAGAAACAAGCCCAGGACGCGAAGAAAGAACGAAAAGAGTACAAGGATGCCAAAGAAAAACAAAAGTCCCGCAGAGATTGGCTTGGAGAAGTACAGGCGGTGTTTAACGCATATCGCAGGGAATCAACAAAGCATCTCGGGTGTATATCGTGCGGAACATTCAAAGGAAAGGCCAATGGAGGGCATTACAGATCAGTCGGAAGTGCACCAGAATTGCGATTCACGGATGAAAACTGCTGGTGCCAATGTGAACGATGTAACACCCACTTATCAGGGAACCTTATCAATTACCGTGTCAGGCTGGTTGAGCGTATCGGACTAGATCGGGTGGAATGGCTGGAATCGAAACATGAGGCAAAACATTATAGCCTAGACGAACTAAAAGCATTAAAAGCCGAATATAAACTGAAACTTAAAGCATTGGAGAAGAAATGACCACCATGAAACGAGGTTACTATTTGAGTTTAAGCGTGGAGAGTGGGCGCAAGAATATAAAAATGAAGGGTGGTGTCCTGCGAAGCACCATGAGGCAAGTGGAAGAGGGTATGTTGGGTATCTCACAAAATATCAGCGTGACCAATTGGATGCGTTAATAGACGGCTACCTAAATAATATGGAAGCAATAAGGGAATGGATTAGCGTTAAAGACCAAGTTCCGGTAGATAATCAGCGCGTGATAATTCACCGCGATTCGATCAACCCTGAATTGGTGATTCAGTGCGTTAAATGGTCTGCAACCGATGTTGTTGACATGAAAGTTACCCATTGGATGCCCTTGCCGGATGCGCCAAAATGACCGAGGACTGGGCCGAACTAACCATAAAGCAACACCAGCTAACCCAACAGCTTGAGTCCGAACTGAACGAACAGGACTATAAAGCCGCGTTTGCCACTTCAATTCAAATGGTGAATACTTCGATTAAATTGCAATCATGGATTTGGGATAAATTGCCTAAAATCGGAGAAACGCTTGAAAAATAGCTGTATTTATGGCAGTATGTAGGTGCATTAAGAAGTATGGGTATGTTCACAATTTAGCGGACGCGCGGTCGCACCAAGTGGTCACTAAGTCGCGGAAGTATCCATTCTTGTTGGTGTATCAAGACGCATGAGAATCCTTTTTCATTGATAGCTTATTGCTATTTATGGTTCCGTCTATGCAACGGGGTTCTCAGCCGTGTTGGTGTATGCAGAAATGTGCGTCTCCAAAACATAGTTGGCGCACGTGCCAATAACATAGCAAACTAACAAGCCGAAAGGCTAAATGAATCAGGCGTGGAAATCCTCCTCATGGTGATGTACGCTAGATTGCATTAACTACCCCCAGTTAATGATGACAGGCTGGAAAGACAGCCAACTTATTCGCCTAACGGCAAACAAAGACCACTCTCCTCCCCGGTGGTGGCTTGGCCCTCAGATTGGGGATTCTCGGTCTGAGGGATTTTTTCTAGGATGATAAATTGAATACATGCAAAACATGCAAATATTGGGGCGGAATTCCTAAAGGTAGTTATTCATCTATTGATAGTCATAAAAATTTAGGTACTTGTAGCTGTCCAAAGATTCAATATGGATACGGTGCAATAGATGTTTCTGACAATGGTGCAGTGATAGAGGATGACGAGGGATGGGGAATGTTAGTTGGGCCTGATTTTGGGTGTATTCATCATTCAGAATGAAACTAGACTTTATCAATATACTTGTTTGTATGATCGTGGGACTTACTTGTTATTGGCTAGGTTTCTATCACGGTCAAAAAGTATTCGGCGTCAAAAAATTCATTGATATTGTGCTGTTCTTCATAGAAAAGCCCAAAAGATAATGAAGCTGGACTTTATCATCGTCGGTCTCCCACGCTCCGGTACTACATGGGCTTCGGCATTTTTCACAACTGAGCATTCAATTTGCTGGCATGACGCATCAGGCCACGAACTCCCCAAAGAACTAGACCTAAAACCCTCCTCTAAGAAATATCGCGGAATCTCCTGTACCGGAGCTTGGATGTGGAAAGACTGGTTCGAAACTCACCCCGCCAAAAAGATCATCCTGGAACGCTCATACGAAGAGATTAACGCCTCTTTAATTGAAATGGGACTGCCACCCCTAGGCGATGAAGAATTTTCAGCCTATGAAGCTCTACGCGGGCCTAGAGTGCCATTTACAGAGCTATTCACTAATCCAGAGCCTATCTGGAAACACTTATTGCCTGACTTGCCGTTTGACCCCGAACGACATGAAGAATTACTGAAAATGAACATCCAGCCGATTGATCGAGTACAAATACCGGATGCTGAGTATATTCGTCGGGCTATGGCGGATTTGCAGGCGCAACTTGCAAAATAGGGTATAATGCTTTTGTCGGTCAGGTGGAGACTTGGGCAAGGTTCAAGTGCCTTATACATTTGAACGCCGACACTACTCACTCACGTTTATAAGGAACACACAATGAATCTGCCAAGCCTGCAACACAATCAACAAATGTCCAGCCGCGAGATAGCGGAACTTGTTGAGTCTCGCCATGATAGCGTTAAGCGAAGTATGGAAACATTGAGAGACAAGGGCTTAATCAGCTTTACACAGTCTGTGGAAACCTCTCATTCTGGTGCTGGAGCTAGGCCGGTGGATGTTTACGTTGTTGGGAAGCGAGACAGTTATGTGATTGTCGCCCAACTTTCCCCAGAATTTACCGCCCGTCTTGTTGACCGCTGGCAAGAACTTGAAAGCCAGCAACAATTCAAAATCCCCACAACACTATCAGGCGCGTTAAAACTGGCCTATGAGCAGGCAGAACAGATTGAAGCGCAACAATTGCTGATTGAAAAGCAAAAGCCTGCTGTAGCCTTTTTGGATAACTATGTCGAGGCAAAATCTAGCAAGTGCCTATCCGATGTGGCGAAAATTCTTAATCATAAACCCCAAGCGTTTATTGCAATGCTTAATGCTGATGGCGTTATATTCAAGCGCAGCGGGGTATGGGTTCCATATCAAAACCATATTGATGCTGGACGATTCACTGTAAAAACTGGCGAAAGTGGCGGACATTGCTACGAACAAACAAGAGTAGAGCCTGTTGGCATAGCATGGCTGGCGACGAAGTATGGGAATGCAAGCAAATAAGGAATTTAGATAATGTACATATTCCTATTGCTGCTAATTCCTATACTTTGGCCCATTGCCTCTAAATTCATTTGGCACAATGAAATAACATGGGCTGAAATGCTTGTGAATATGGCCGCATCTTCACTAATAGTCATTGCGGTCTATTATGCTGGAGCATATGCAAGCCTAAGTGATACCCAAGTAATGAGCGGACAGGTAACATCTAAGACCCGCGACAAAGTATCGTGTCGCCATTCTTATTCGTGCAATTGCAGAACCACATCATGCGGTAAAAATTGCTCAACCACTACATGCGATACCTGTTACGAACATAGCCACGATGTAGACTGGAACGTACATTCAAACATTGGCGGATTGTCAATTAGCACCATAGATCGGCAAGGATTGAGAGAGCCTCCCCGCTGGACGCAAACAATCATCGGCGAACCATTCTCAACGACTCAATGCTATACGAATTACATAAAAGCCGCACCAGATAGCCTATTCAATCGTCTAATTGCGACAAAGTACATAGACAAAGTACCAGAATATCCAAGTGCAATTTATGATTATTATCGCATAAACAGGTTTATTCCTATTGGAATCTCAGTTCCAGACGAAAAGCAATGGAATGATGGTATAAGCAACATCCTGCGCACTTTGGGGCCGCAGAAACAATCCAATATCGTCATGGTAGTGACCAAAGAGCCTAAAGAATTCGCCGATGCGGTGGCTTATAAATGGCTGGGCGGGAAAAAGAATGATGTGGTTGTAGTAGTCGGGGTTTCAGCCTATCCTGAAATATCATGGGTGCGCATTCTGACATGGGCGAAATTCAGCATCTTTGAAGTGAAACTTCGGGACTTGTTGATAGAGCATAAAACGCTTGATTCAACCCAAACTATTCAAGACCTAAATGACACGATAGCAAAGTATTACGTGCGTAAGCCGATGAAGGAATTTGAGTACTTGCAAGACGAATTAGACCAGCCAGTATGGGTTATATGGCTGTCCATCATTGTTTCGATTTTGGTAACTGTTGGGCTAACGAAGTATTTTCACGATAATGATTTTTGAAAGGGATGGAAATGTTTAAAAATATGTCAACAACAACGCGGGTCTTGCTGGGCATCGTTGCAGTGCTGTTTGTGTTTTTCGTAATGCTAGTACTGTGGGTTATTGGTTCCTACATTGGCGCAAACAACTACTCAGTACGCACTGAGGCTGCAATTGAAGCTAGATGGAAGGATAATCAGAATATCTTTTCCAACTACGGACAGAAAGTTATGGAAGCGGCCCAGGTTCCAGCTATGTACCGCGACGATATGACTTCCGTGATGAAAACAGCTATTACCGCCCGTTATGGTGATGGTGGAAGTAAAGCGGCTTTCCAATGGTTGAAAGAAGCGAATATTCAGTTTGACAGCAAGATTTACGCAAACCTGCAACAGATCATCGAAGCGGGGCGCAATGACTTCCAGAATGGTCAAACCGCTCGATTGGATGTATGCCGCCAATACTTCAGTGAGCAAGGTAAAATCCCTCGCGGATGGTTTATCCGTTTAGCCGGATACCCAAAGATTGATAGCAAGAAATGCGAGATTGTCAGCGATGACCGAACTGATAAAGCATTTACCACTCTCAAGCAAGATGCGGTGAAATTACGCTAGGAATTCAAAATGAATCTACTGAAATGGTTTAAGAAAGAACCGAAAGAATGCAAAACTCAGACTGAATACGAGGAAATGCGTAGACAGCAAGGAATGAAATGGCAAGAAGATAAAGTTGAGCAAGCAGATAACGCAAAAGCCGCATGGGAAGCAGAAAACGAACTTCTAAAGAAGCTGGATGCTTGCAACCTTGGAACGACTCATTTGGCGTTTAATGGCACTTATGAGGATTACATGAGAATTAAAGCAATGCGCGATTACTCAAATATGCAAGGATATGCCGCTCAGCAAGCTGCGCAAATGCAAGAATCGCGGAATATGGCAGGGCTTTCAGGACAAGCGGCATACGGAAATCAATTATTCCGTATATTTGGCTGATTTAATGCTAAAATATAACCTGCGATGGTCGTCTAAGTGGATAAGACAATGCCCTCATACGGCATAGACGGGGTTCGAGGCCTCGGTCGCAACCAAGATACTCTGCTGCTAGCTTAACGGACAAAGCAACCGGCTTCTATCCGGTGAATGGGAGTTCAATTCTCTCGCGGCAGGCCAGATGAGGATTTAATGAGAGAGCTTTCACTAAAACCATATAACGGTCGTGTTTTTTTGGCGTCATCGGCCAAAGATTACCAAATTGCACATAAAAAGCTATTCAAAGAGCCAGATATTTTATCTTGCGCACAAGTTGGTAGATTTTCCGGAGGATGTGGAAAAGATCAATTCTGGACGTATTTAGTGTGGGCCACGTCTCCGGCAACATTGGCGCATGAAATGTCCCATGTGGTGCTTCATGTGTTTGAACGATGCGGAATTGACCCTAGAGAAGCTGGAGGGGAGCCATTTTGCTATATGCTTTCTCAACTAATTCTGGATGCTAAAAATGGACACTAACCAAATCTGCGCACTAATTGCAATAGTTGGAATTGTGGTAGTATTTATCTATCAGTACGCTAAATCAATTTTTGAGGCTAGCTAACATGGCTAATATTGAAACATCACTGTTTACGCAAGCTGATGAAATCAGAGAGGATGCTGGACAAATATTGCTGACATCTACTAACGAATTCAAAGGCGATCATATTATGATTCGCGTGGAAATGTTATATTCCTATGCCAAAGGTCTTGAATTTGCCTTACAATGCATGAAACCAACTGAAAAGAATGAATAAGGTTGAAGAACTGCCGAAATGGTTGCAAGAAGCGATTGAGCGAATTAACGCCGAAACTCAACGGATTGTCTTGGATACACAAGAAAAATTAGATAAATTCCAAGATGAGAAGGAATATGGGCGGAAATTGCGTTTGGGGGATACAATAATCTTTACGGTTCCGCCTAAATTTGTGGCAGATGTGCAGCAAGAATTGGATGATTGGAAAGCGCGGGAATTTTTAAGAAATAACCCAGAATATAGGAAATAATCATGGCAAACGCACTCAAAAAGCTAGTATCAGGTATTTACGACCGCCAGCCAGATCAAACGCAGGGGATTGAAACTACCGCCAGACCTAATCCAGGAATGCTTGGAACTGGCCTAGCCAGCAATGCTGCAACCGGAATGCTTATGGCGGAATACCGCAATTATATTGCTGAAGCCGAGGCTAACGGACAGCCTTACCCCACTTTTGAAGAATGGATGATGCAGAGGCGATAATGACAGAACAACAATACACCTGCCCCAAGTGCTTCAAGAACTACACCCGATTTACCATCGCCGAGCATTACGCATGTGGCGTTGAGCCGCTTGACAATGAAGTCAGGCCAAAAATCAATATTGATGCGGTGGTGAGCAACGTAGAAAATATGCTGCAATCAGGCCTTGAGGCTGATTTGGTCAGTGAAATTCCGGTAGAGCCTGTAGCTTATGGCGAACCAACTGAAACAGAGTCAACTGTCGAAACCACGCAACCAGCAGACCCAAATCCCGCACCAAAGAAGCGCGGCAGGCCAACTAAAGCAAAGTGAATAAACTTATCCCGATAAGCGAAGTAGTTAAAGATTTTATACGCATTGAGGCGAAAGTGTGCAAGGAACACGGATGGAAACCCGGAGAGCTTCTTGCCGCAATAGTAAAAGCTGAGACGCAACCAAAAACGGACTAGACCATTTTCTAGGCAATGTGTGGTAAAAATGACACATTATGAGCAACGAAGAAAAACAACCATCCAAGAGGCTAACAGCCCAGCAAGAACAATTCTGCCTTAATATCGTTAGCGGCATGAATCAGGCTGACGCATATAGAAATAGCTATAAAGTTCAACCAACTACAAAGAACGAGACAATCCAGGCAAATGCCTCTCGCCTAATGGCTGATAGCATGGTGTCAGCAAGGGTTGCAGAATTGAGACAGCCGATCATTTCAAAGGTGCAACTAACCCGCGAATGGGTGCTTGAGCAGCTTATCGAGATTGTGGAGATGGGCAAGGCAATCGAGCCTATTATTGGCAAGGACGGGGAACATACGGGAGATTTGAAGCAGAATCTTGCTGCCGCAAACAAGGCGTTAGAGTTACTTGGCAAGGAACAAGGTATGTTTGTGGATAAGTCTAAGGTTGAAGTTGCGTCCAGCGTAACGCTTACACTATCCAATGACGACACCAGCATTTAAGCTCACCCCGAAGCAATTACAAGCTAACTCACTGCTTGCCAGTCCAGCCACGCATATCATGTTGTTTGGTGGCTCCAGAAGTGGCAAGACGTTTGT
>Ga0316626_10001576_pt1 | contig 10259 bp, 8 predicted proteins | sample OWC_Aug_T1_C1_D5_FD_207656 | JGI IMG/M metagenome (GOLD analysis project Ga0316626, IMG submission 207656) | Wetland soil microbial communities from Old Woman Creek delta, Ohio, United States - OWC_Aug_T1_C1_D5_A | ecosystem: Environmental > Terrestrial > Soil > Wetlands | place: USA: Ohio...
AGACCCGCTCCGGCTTGCCCTGTTGCCAAAATGCCACGGCTCCGGCGGTTCCGGCTGTCAGGGAGGCAGCCGGGGGTCCGCGCGCGGCGGGCGCATGGGAAATTGAGACCCGCAAGCCGCAGTGGTATGTTCGCAACGTTTTTTGAGCCCGGCCAGGTCGGGCCCGTCCAAACAGAGCAGGGGGATCACATGAATATTGCCAAGTCTCGGCTGCTAGCGCTTGCCGCGGCGCATGGTGCGTCGCTGCTGGCCGTGCCCGCGGTGCTCCAGGCCGCGACTACTTCCGGACAGATCGAGGAAATCGTCGTCACGGCGCGACAGCGCGAGGAAAAGATCGAGGACGTACCGGCCACGATCACCGCCTTCACGGCGTCCGAGATCAAGAACGCCGGCATCGAGCGGCCGCAGGACTTCATCGCGCTGACACCGGGCGTGGCCCAGGTGCAGACAGCCGAAGTCGGCGACATGCAGGTCACCATCCGGGGCATCAACACGGGCCGGGACGCGGAGACCAACTTCGCCCTGGTCGTGGACGGCGTGCTCCAGACCAACGTCAACGCACTGAATCAGGAACTGAACGGCGTCACCCAGATCGAGATCCTGAAGGGACCGCAGGGTGCGCTCTATGGTCGCAACGCGCTGGCCGGCGCAATGATCGTGACCACGCGCAAGCCCGGTGACGAGTGGGACGCCGAGGTCGGCGCCGGCTACGGCAGCGACAACACCTACAAGGTCAACGGCTACGTCGGCGGACCGGTGTCGGACAACGCGAAGCTGGGCGTCTCGGCGTACTACCGCAATCAGGATGGCCAGTGGACGAACGACTACGTCGGCTGCGACGACTGCGTGGACTACCTCGAGGACATGGGCATCACCGGCAGGCTGCTGCTCGACGTCGGCGAGAACGGCGCGCTGGATTTCAAGGCACGCTACTCGACGGTCAAGGCAGGCGCCATCAACTTCAACGCGGCGTTCGCGCTGCCGGCGTTCACGGCGATCCCGACCATCGGTCACCCTGACTTCTTCGAGGACTCGAACTCCCACGACTTCAAGTACATCAACAACATCAAGCCCGAGAACGAGCAGGACAACCTGAACCTGTCGGCCAAAGGTGACTGGGACCTCGACTTCGCGACCCTGACGGGCGTGCTGGCCTACAACAAGCAGGACAACTACCTGCTGACGGACGGCGCCAGCCCCTTCGGCCAGTACCGCGCCGAGCCGCACTGCATTGCCACCAACGACGCGATCTTCTTCGGCGATCCGGACCTCAACCCGATCAATGGCACCGGCGTGGTCCCGCGCCCGGGCCTCGTCTTCCCGACGGCGGGGACCGGCGGCGAGGTCGGCAGCATCCTGCCCCCCTACGACCCGACCAGCTGCGGCGGCTACCAGTACCAGGAGCGCAACCAGGACGACGTCAGCCTCGAGCTGCGGCTCACGTCCCCGGGTGACCAGCGCCTGCGCTGGGTGGGCGGGCTGTACTTCGCGGACATCGAGCGCGACGTGACTGTCTCCACCGGCTCGGATCGCGGCCAGGGCCTGCAGAAGAAGGGCTTCGTGCCGACCAGCGGCCCCAACCCGACCGACCAGCTGTACGACGACACGTTTACCAGCAAGGTCTACGCCGTGTTCGGCCAGATCGCGTACGACGTCGTGGACAACGTCGAGGTCGCGCTCGCGCTGCGCTACGATACCGAGGATCGCGCGGTCGACAACCACGTCGACCGGGTCGCGGCGCAGACGCCTGAGTTCTGCGACATCCCGGGCGCCGTCGGGCCGGCCGCCACCGTCTGCCCGGATTCGCGCACGATCTACATCAACCCGGCCTACAACATCGACCCGACGCTGACGAAGATCCCGGACCGCGACGAGACGTTCAGCCAGTTCCAGCCCAAGCTGACGGTCAACTGGCAGGTGACCGACGGCTGGTCGCTGTTCGCCTCGTATGGTTACGGCTTCCGCTCGGGCGGCTTCAACTCCTCCGGGAGTCAGGCGACCGTGCAGGCCTACCTCGGCAGCCTGACGACCGCGGATCGCAGCCAGCCGGCGATCAGCAACGTCAGCGACGAATACGACAAGGAAGTGTCCAAGGCACTGGAAGCAGGCTTCAAGGCCGAACTGCTCGACCGCAGCGTGACGCTGAGCGGCGCCGTGTTTCATACCGACCTGGAGGACATGCAGTTCTTCAACTTCTTCGTCGGGCCGTTCGGCCTGCTGCGCGTCGTGACCAACATCGACAGCGTGCAGATCGACGGTTTCGAACTCGATGCGCGCTGGCGCGTCACCGACTGGATGACCGTGTTCGGCGGCTACGGCTATGTGAACGGCGAGATCGACCAGTACAAGGGCCGCCCCTACACCGAGGGCAACGAGATTCCGTACGCTCCCGAGTACACGGCGAACCTGGGCGTGGACTTCCGGTTCCCGATCACCGATGCGCTGGCTCTGACGGCGCGCCTCGACGGCAGCTTCGTCGGCGAGACCTGGTTCCATCCCGTCCAGAATGACTCCGTGTTCACCCTGTTCGGGGCGCCGGGCGACTACTCGAAGACGAGCCGCGATCCGTACAACGTATTCAACGCCCGCATCGGCGTGCAGGCGGACAACTGGGGTGTGACGGCCTGGACCAGGAACTTCACGGACGAGGACTACCTCCAGGAGAACATCACGGCACCCGAGTTCGGCGGATCGTTCATCCACGACTCGGCGGGGATCTCCTACGGTCTCGACGTGACCTTCAAGTTCTGACCGGAGCGGGGCAGGAGCCCTGCCAAGCAAGGCCCGGGGCGCGCGGGCGCCCCGGGCCTTGCTTCAGTCCCGCTGCAGGTTCCCTGCCTGCCCCACTGTGCAGCGAGGCGGCATCCGGTGGATTTCTAGGCCTGCAGGCCGAACACCCGCATGGCGTTGTCGCGCAGCAGCAGCCGGCGCACCTCTGGCTTCAAGTTCAGCGCGGCAATCTCATCCACCGTGCGCTTGAAGTCGAGCACCGGGAAATCGGTACCGAACAGGACCTTGGTGCGCCCGTAGCTGTTGATGTACTTCACGAAGCTGTCGGGCCAGTATCTCGGGCTGTGCGCGTCGGCGACGATGTGGACGTTCTCGTGCTTCCACGCCATCGCGATCATCTCGTCGTGCCACGGGATGCCGACGTGGATACCGAGCAGCTTCAGCTCCGGGAAGTCGCAGGCCACTGCGTCGAGCGTGATCGGCCGGCCGACGCTCCTCAGCCGCTGGTCCGGCGAGTAGATGAGCGACTGTCCCACCTGGGTCAGGAACGGCACGCCGAGTTCGCAGCACTTCGCGTAGTAGGGATACCAGCGTGCGTGGTCCGGCGCGGTCTCGAACCAGTGCGGGTAAGCGTGCGCGCCGATGAAGCCCATGTTCTTCACGGCGTCCTCGAAGGCATGCAGGCCGCCCATGCCCTGCGTGGGATCGACGCCGGCGAGGCCGTAGAACCGGCCCGGAAACTTCTCGCAGGCGCGCGCCACCACCTCGTAGGGCATGTGATAGGAGCCAGGCAGGCCGAGACGGCCGGTCCGGGCTGCGACGAGAAAGCCGCGCTCGATACCCGCCTCCGCCATGCGCTCGAGCATCTGCTCGAGGCTCATCGCCGACATCGGGCTCTTCGCCTTGACCTTGCCGGCGAAGAAGCCGTCCTTCCAGTCCGGCCGGTGCGACAGCGCCTCGGCCGTCCAGAGGTTGACGACCGCGTCGATCGCCTTCAGGTCCACGTTGTCGAGTCCCATCGTCGTACCCTCGTGCGTCAGTCGCCGGCTGCGAGCGCGGCGCCCGAGGCCAGCATGGATTCGATCCGCTCGCCCGGGTACCCGAGTTCCTCGAGCAGTTCGCGCGTGTGCTCGCCGAGTCGCGGCGCGTGGCGGCGCGTGACATCAGCCGGCGTGCCCGAAAAATTCACCGGAAAGGCGGTCGTGCGCAGCTGCCCCTCGGTCGGGTGCTGCACTGTCTTCCAGAAGCCCGTGTCGAGCAGGTGCGGATCCTCCGCCAGGTCGGAGAGCGTATTGACGCGATTGATGGGCACGCTGGTCGACGCGAACAGCCCCAGCCATTCCTGCGTAGTGCGAGTTGCCATGATCTGCGCCGTCACAGCATAGGTGTCGTCGATGTTGCGCGTTCGGTCGCCCATGGTGCGGAAGCGCGGGTCGTGCTTCAGCTCCGGGTGTCCGGTCACGTCGCAGAACGTGTCCCAGTGCGCGTTCATGTAGGGCAGGATCGCCACGTAGCCGTCCTTGGTGCGGTACGGACGGCGGTGGCTGCTCATCAGCCGCACATACCCCGGCGGCCCCAGCGGCGGCTCGAACGTCATGCCCCACAGGTGCTCGGCCATCACGTACGAGACCATGGTCTCGAACATCGGCACCTCGAGTTCCTGCCCGTGGCCGTTGCGCTCGCGCGCAAACAGCGCGGCGAGCACGCCGTACACCACCGTGATCGCCGTGGTCTTGTCGGCCACGATCGTCGGCAGGTAGCGCGGCTCGCCAAGCACCATCTCGTTCAGCATCGCGATGCCGGCGATGGACTGGATCGAGTCGTCCAGCGCGCCCTTGCTGCCGTAAGGACCCTTGCGGCCATAACCGTACGACCCGCAGTAGATCAGCATGGGGTTGACGGCCTTGAGCGCCTCGTAGTCTAGCCCGAGCTTGGTCATCACCTGCGGACGGTTGTTGTGGACGAACACGTCCGCGGTCCGCACCAGGTCCAGCACGGCTTGGCGCGCCACGGGCTGCTTCACGTCGAGCACGATGCTGCGCTTGTTACGGTTGCAGGTGAGATAGAGCGCCGCCATCCCCGGGTGGCGCGAGGCGCCCAGTTGCCGGTTGCTGTCGCCTGACGGCGGCTCGATCTTGATCACGTCCGCGCCCATGTCGGCGAGGATCTGGCAGGCCCAGGGTCCAAGCACCACGCTGGTGAGTTCGACGACACGCACACCTGCTAACGGCCCCGCCATGACAACCCCCCTCACGCCGGCGTCCAGCCGGCCTCGTCCGTATCCCATGCGCGCTTCAGGGTCTGCGCAAACGTATAGCGATCGCCCGGATGCTCGGACACCGACACGCACAGGAGGTCGCCCCGCTCGTCCCGGTAACGGCGCACGACGGTCATGCTCGGGCTGCCAGCGTCGACTTCGAGTGCCGCGGCCGCATCCGCGGGCATCGGCCGCGCCATGATCTCGACACCCACCTCGACCACGTGCACCCCATAGCGCCGTTCGATCAGCTGGAATGCCAGGTCGCGGTTACGACCGACCTGCCCGGCCACCGCCGCGAACTTCGGGCGCAGGTACAGCTCGAGCTGGCAGATCGGCGGGCGACGCCCTGGCATGCGCCGAACGGCGCGGATGCGCATCCACCGTGCGCCCGGCTTGCAGCCGATCACCGCTGCCTGCACTGCGCCCAACCGCACGTAGCCGGTACCAGCAACCTGCATGCGGCTCTCGCGCGGGTACTTCATGAGCTCGGCCGGCGAGCGCACCCGATGCACGTAGGCACGGCTCGCCCGGCGGGCGAGCACCCGCGTGCCGACGCCACGGCGCCGTTCGACCAGACCGAGTTCCTCGAGCTGGCGCAGCGCGTCGCGGATGGTGTGGCGGCTCGCGCTGTACTCGTCCATGAGCTGCAGCTCGCCGGGCAGCACGCCGCCCACCGGTAGCCGCCCGCTGCGGATCTGCCCGATGAGGTCCTCGGCAATCTGCCTGTAGCGCGTCACCGGCTGCCTCCAAGCCCGGCCCGGACCCGCAATTGTCCGGACAAAGTGTGAATGATATACAGGAACCCGGTCCCGCGCCGCCCTGGGCTCCACCAGAGAGGAAAGCATGGTCCAGAACGTCAGGCAACTGGGCGGTCAGCGTTACCGCGAGACCTTTGGCCGCAGTTACGAGGATTTCCAGGTGGGCGACGTGTACGAGCACCGGCCGGGGCGCACGATCACGCAGACCGACAACACCTGGTTCACGCTGCTCACCATGAACACCCACCCGCTGCACTTCGACGAGCAGTACGGGAAGGCGAGCGAATTCGGCCGCTGCCTGGTGGCGAGCCCGCTCACGGTGGCGATCCTGGTTGGCATGAGCGTCACCGACGTGAGCCAGAAGGCGATCGCCAACCTGGGCTGGCGCGAAATCCGGCTCCCGCACCCGGTCTTCCCGGGCGACACCTTGTACGCGGAATCGGAGGTGCTCGAGGTGCGCGAGTCGAAGAGCCGCCCCGAGGCCGGCCTCGTCACGGTGCGCACCACGGGCCGCAACCAGGACGGCATCGTGGTGTGCACCTTCGAGCGCACGATCCTGGTCGCCAAGCGTGGCCAGAGCGTCGAAGACCGCATCGGCTACTGAACTCGACCGGGACGGCAGACCATGTCCAGCGTACAGCAGGCCCGCCGCGCGGGCGCCTCGCCCGAAGAAGAGCGGCAGTTCCTCGACACCATCGGCCGCTGGGTCGAAAAGGAAGTGCGCCCCATTGCGCGCAGGTTCGACCAGGCCGACGAGTACCCCGCCGACCTGGTCGAGCAGATGAAGGAACTCGGGCTGTTCGGCGCGACCATCGGCCAGGAATGGGGCGGGCTCGGGCTGTCGGCCTCGACGTACGCGCAGCTCGTGGCGCGCATCTCCCAGTCCTGGATGGCGCCCACCGGCATCTTCAACTCGCACCTGATCATGGCCGCCTGCGTCGAGCGGCACGGCACGGACGAGCAGAAGCGCCGCTACCTGCCGCGCTTTGCCACCGGCGAATTGCGGGGCGGCATCGGCCTGACCGAACCGAATGCGGGCACCGACCTGCAGGGCATCCGCACGGTTGCGCGCCGTGACGGCGACGTTTACATCGTCAACGGCACCAAGACCTGGATCACCAACGGCGTGCACGGCACCTGCTTCGCCGTGCTCACCAAGACCGACCCGGACGCCGCGCCGCGACACAAGGGCATGAGCATGTTCATCGCGGAGAAGGGTCCGGGTTTCACCGTCGGGCGCAAGATCCGCAAGCTGGGTTACCGCTCGATCGACAGCGCGGAACTGGTGTTCGAGAACTTCCCGGTCGGCGCCGACCAGCTCGTCGGCGGCACCGAAGGCCGCGGCTTCCATCACGCGGTGGGCGGTCTCGAGCTCGGCCGCATCAACGTCGCGGCGCGCAGCGTCGGCCTCGCCACGGGCGCCCTCAAGGACGCCCTCGCCTACGCTCAGCAGCGCCAGGCGTTCGGCAAGCCCATCGCGCAGCACCAGGCGATCCAGCTGAAGCTCGCCGACATGGCCACACGCGCCGAAGCCGCCCGACTGCTCGTCGAGCAGGCTGCGCGGAAGTACGACACCGGCGAGCGCTGCGACCTCGAGGCCGGCATGGCCAAGCTGTTCGCCTCGGAGACCGCGGTGGAGAACAGCCTCGAAGCGATGCGCATCTTCGGCGGCTACAGCTACTCGGTAGACTTCGACGTGGAGCGCTACTATCGGGACTCGCCGCTGATGTGCATCGGCGAGGGCACCAACGAAATGCAGCGCATCATCATCGCCCGGCAGCTGGTCGAGAGGAACCCGGTGTGAGCCCTGCCCTGCCGCTTGCGGGAGTCCGCGTCCTCACCTTCGAGAACTTCGGCGCCGGGCCGTTCGGCTCGATGTACCTCGCCGATCTCGGTGCAGAGGTCATCAAGGTCGAGAGCCCCGACCTGGGCGGCGACGCCACGCGCAGCATGGGCCCGTTCTTCCTCGGCGAGCATGACAGCCACTTCTTCCAGACGTTCAACCTGAACAAGAAGAGCGTCGCGCTGAACCTCAAGCATGCGGCGGGCCGCGATGCCTTTCGTCGGCTGGTGCGCACCGCCGACGTGGTCATGAACAACCTGCGTGGCGACCAGCCGGAAAAGCTCGGCATCGACTACGCGACGCTGGGTCCCGTGAACCCCCGCATTCTCTGTGCGCACCTCTCGGCCTACGGTCGCGACAACGAGCGCAAGGGCTGGCCCGGCTACGACTACCTCATGCAGGCCGAGGCGGGTTACCTGCACCTCACCGGTGAGCCGGGCACGCCGCCGGCGCGCATGGGTCTGTCGATCATCGACTACATGACCGGCATCACCACGGCCGTCGCAGTCCTCGCCGCACTCGTGGGCGTGATGAAGAACGGCCGAGGCCGTGACATCGACGTTTCGCTGTTCGACGTGGCGCTGCACCAGCTCACCTATCCCGGCAACTGGTATCTCAACGAAGGTCATGCCACCGAGCGCCTGCCGCGCAGTTCGCACCCGTCCGCGGTGCCCGTGCAGCTGTTCAAGACCCGTGACGGCTGGATCTTCGTCATGTGCATGACCGAGAAGTTCTGGCACGCACTGCTCGGCGTAATGGGCCGCCAGGACCTGGCATCCGACCCGACGTACGCCGACGCGCAGGCGCGCCGCGCCAACCGTGATTCGCTCACCGTAGTGCTCGATGCCGAGTTCCAGCGCGAGACGACGCAACACTGGCTCGGATGCCTGCAGGGCCTGTTACCGGTGGCGCCCGTGTACGACCTGCCCCGGGCGCTCGATAATCCGTACGCGAACGCGATCGGCATGGTGCGTCCGCTGCCGCACCCGGCGCGGCCCGACTTCCGCGTGCTTGCCAACCCGATCAAGCTCGATGGCGAGCGCCTCCCCTCGCGACGCGCACCGCGGCTCGGGGAACACACGGATGAGATTCTGCGCGAAGCCGGCCTGTCGCCCGCCGCAGTCGAATCGCTCAAGGCCACAGGGGCCGCAGCATGAAACTGGAGGGGGTGCGGGTCCTCGACCTCGCGCTGTTCCTGCCGGGACCGTACCTGTCGCAACTCATGGCCGACCACGGCGCGGAGGTCATCAAGTTCGAACCGCCCGGCGAGGGCGATCCCGGCCGCCACATCGGGCTCGGTGAACACGGACACAGCGTCTTCTTCCGTAACCTGAACCGCGGCAAGAAGAGCGTCAGTCTCAACCTGAAGTCCACGGCCGGGCGCGAGGCGCTGCTGCGCATCGCCGCGACGGTCGACGTGTTCATCGAGGCGTTCCGCCCCGGCGTCGCCACCAGACTCGGCTTTGACTACGAGACCGTGCGCCGGCGCAATCCGCGCATCATCTATTGCTCCCTCACCGCGTTCGGCCAGACGGGACCTTACCGCGACGTGCCCGCGCACAACCTCGCGTGCGAGGCGTATGCCGGCACGGTGAGCGTGAACCTCGGCCAGGACGGGCAACCTGCGATGCCGCACGTTCCCGTGTCGGATTTCGCCGCGGCCTCGATGGGTCTCGCCGGTGTGCTGATGGCTCTCTACCGGCGCGAAAAGACTGGCGAAGGCGACCGTCTCGACATCAGCATGCACGACGCCGCCCTCGCGTGGCTGCCGAACGTGCTCGGTCCCGTGTTCGTCGAGAAACGCGCACCCGTGCCACAGCACGAGCGCACGTGGGGAGGCGGCGCCTTCTACCGCATCTATCGCACGACGGATGCCCGCCACGTCGTTCTCGGCGGGCAGGAACTCAAGTACGCGCGCAACCTGCTCCACGAGTGGGGTCGCCCGGACCTGGTGGCGCTGTGCGAGCGCGGCCCCGGGCCGCATCAGCAGCCGGTGGTCGACTTCCTTCAGGGCGTGTTCGCGACGCAGACGCAGGCCGAATGGGTCGAGTGGTTCCGCGGCCGGGACGTCTGCTTCGCGCCGGTGAAGAACCTGCGCGAGGCGTTCGACGACCCGCAGGCGCAGGCACGGCAGATGCGCCTGGTGGACGACCTGGGGCAGGAACACATCGGCATTCCGATCAAGTTCACCAGTGAGCCGGGGCGCGCGGATTTCCGCGTGCCGCAGCTCGGCGAGCACACTGAAGACGTGCTGCGATCGGTCGGGTATTCCGACGCGGAACTCGTTGCGCTCCGCGAAGGCGGCGACTGCGTGGCACCCTCCGGGGCCTGCGGCACGCCGTAGCTCACCGCGAGATCGGTGTCGGGATCAAAAGGCGCAGACCTGCTTTGAAATCGTCCTCCACCTCGGCCAGGTCGCAGGCAGCGCCGGCGCCCGCCCCTGTCGAGTCGCCCCGTGCCGGCGACGGCCACAGCCGACGGCCGCCACTCCAGTCTCCCGCCGGCCGAGGCGTGGGTCGCCAGCCACCCCTGGCCTGGCACCGCCTCCGGCCGGAACAGGACGGCGTCCTCTCCGCCAGGTAATCGACGAAAGCGGCGCCCTGACCAGCCTCCGTCGAGCACGCCGTCGCAGGCCGCGCCCAGCCGCATTCTGTTAACATCGGCAGCC
>Ga0316626_10001578_pt1 | contig 10258 bp, 5 predicted proteins | sample OWC_Aug_T1_C1_D5_FD_207656 | JGI IMG/M metagenome (GOLD analysis project Ga0316626, IMG submission 207656) | Wetland soil microbial communities from Old Woman Creek delta, Ohio, United States - OWC_Aug_T1_C1_D5_A | ecosystem: Environmental > Terrestrial > Soil > Wetlands | place: USA: Ohio...
CTTTCACGCACATCGTGGTCCTGGATAATGCGTGACACCATGCACCGAATAGGCAAAACAAGGAAAGGGTATCGGCAGGACGCAGGTTCGGCCCTGATCCTGACGGTCGTGCTGACCAGCCTGCTGGCCATCGTGGGCGTGCTGTTTCTGATGGCGTCACGGATCGACAAAATGGCGACCACGGCGACCGCGGACAATCGGCAACTCGGCTTTGCCGTCGATAGCGTCGTCGCCCAGATCAGCGAGGTGCTGGCGAAAGATGTGCCGGTCGCTTCGAGTGGCCAGGAATACTACGACTATCCGGATGCGAACGACGCGTGGCTGGCCGACCTGGAGCCGTGCATGCTATCGACGGACCCGAATCACTATTACTGGCGACAGATCAGCAACATGACGGGTGGCAACACGCGGCATGTCCTCATCGGAGTTGTAGGGGAGCGAGAGCCAATTGACTTGACCGTCGCCGGCACCAACGCGGACGCAGACGGCGACGGGGTCGGCGATGCGCGGTGGTTTGCGGTGCCGGGCGTGACGTCGAGCAAGGGCGATCCGATCTACGCCGCTGTGCGCATCGTGGACAACAGCGCCATGCTGAACGTCAACGCCGGTTGCCGGTTCGCCCCGGCCGGGCCGACTGACCCGGTGGATAAATCCAGAGTTGATGGGCACAGCCAGGTCCAGGTAAATGTCGTGGCGCTGGTGAAGGGGCCAGGGTACGTGCCGATCATCGCGGACGAGGCCACGTTGCTTGGAATTCGCGCCAATCATGATCCGGCCCTGGCGATGGACCTGGCGACCTATGGGCAGCACGAGATCTGGCAGTACGAATGGCCGAGTGGCCTGTTCGCACCCTTTGACTTGTCTGATGAACTGGAGCTACGATATCGTTATCTGCTGAACCAGGAGGACGTCGACACCCGCGTGGAGGACTGGGGATGGTTCAAGTCACGAACGCTCTCCACTCCCGTCGATTCGAGCGGCGATGACCTGGACAGTTGGTTCACCCGGGCCACCGGAGCGAAGCTGTTGAAGCCGGGCACGTCGGTCGATCCCAATCTCTTCCCCGTCGATCCCAACTACGCGTATCGTCACATTGCCACGACGTACAATCTGGACCGTGTCCTGACGCCCCGGCCTGTGCCCAAAGGTCCTGGAACCGAACCTTACAAGATGGTCAACGTCAACAACACAGACGAGTATGAGCTCAGCCAGGCGGTCGTGACAGCCCTGCAAGGCGCGAATCTCAGGGACTTGGGCGATGCCGCGCAGATGATCGCCAATATCCGGGACTACATTGACGACGACTCGGAAGTCACGGTCTTCTCGGGGACGGCGGCGACCTCCGTGTATTTCGGATTCGAGCGGCCGTGCGTTTATCTCTCGGAGCTGGCCTACCGGTTCGTGCGCGACCCGGGCACGAACCTGGTGCACAGATCGTTCGCCATAGAGCTATGCAAGCCTTACCCTGAGGATCGCGACCCCCACCAGAGTGAGTACCGGCTGCTGTTGGGCGGTGGCGTCACTCAGGTCATCACGTGGTCGGGCGTGCGACAGTTCCACGTGCTGCTGTCCGAGGATTCCCGAGCCCCGTTGCAGAGCGGCTACGTCTCGTTCAAGGCCTTGGGAACGTCGGTGGACACAACACTGTGGGATGAGTACACCGCGGCCAAGTACAACAGTCCGTCCACGCAGGCGCTGGATTCGGCGGGCTTCGGGCCTGGAACGGCCATCGAGTTACAGCGCAAGGTTGTCGTCAGCGGGCAGGACCGATGGCCCACGGTGGATCGCGTGATTGTGCCTTCGGCGTCCATGGATCCCAGGATAGCGGAGGATGGCACCGTCCACAGACTCCAGAGGGACGTCTCGCACGAAAGATGCATCTTCCGCTTGTGGGGACCTGCCGGTTCTGCCGCGGCGAGCCTCGGCAATGCGGACGACAACTATGTCAGTACGGACCCGCGCAAAGTTCAGGCGCATCCGGCCAACAGGCCGCTAATCAACATCGGAGAGCTCGGTATGGTGTTTGCCAGAAGCGCATATGCTATGCCCGATCCGAATGCGGCGACCGCGGACAACCTGTTGATCAACCTCGCCGAGCCGGTTTATCAGAACCTGTTCAACTACCTTACGCTGATGGATCCCACAAGTCACAACTCCAACCTGACTCCGATGGAGATGCGTGTGAAGGGCCGGATCAACATCAACACGGCGCCGCCGTTCGTCCTGGCGCAGCTTCCGTGGATGCAGTACTATGACCCGCTTCTTCGCAGGGCACGCGCCATCACCGCTTACCGGGATGTGAATGGCGCGTTCAAGACCATCGGCGGCCTAATGCTGCCCACTATAAGGAGAAATGACGGAACGCTGGTTCCCGCGCTGGGGGACCTTCGTTACGATGGAATCAACAATCTGTATGACGTACCGGCCGTGAGGGGGCCCGATCTGACGCAAGATGACGTGACCGATGATCTCGAAGAGCGGGACCTGCTCTTTACCCGCATCAGTGACCTCGTGACTGTGCGAAGCGACGTGTTCACGGCGTACATCCTGGTCCGGCTCGGCACGAATGGGCCGCAGAAAAGGGTTGTCGCTATCCTGGACAGGGGCATGACCATGTCAGCGAACGATGCTGTCCGCGTCATCAGCGTCGAGCAGGTGCCGGACCCGCGGTGAAAGGCGGCTACGCATTCATCCGTTCGACCAGTCTGGGATGGGCCTTTCGATTGGCCGTCAGGACTTGGAAGCTCCGGCCGTCATACTGATCGAGGTCGATAGGAAACAGGCTCCGCCCTTTCCAGTCGGTCGTGATCCCACCGGCAGCCTCTACGAGGACTGTTCCTGCGGCGATGTCCCACAGCTTTGGCGTGCAGACGACAGCCGCCGCCAGGCCGCCCCGAGCCACATAGGCCATGTGCAGGGCCGTCGTGCCGAAATTGCGAAACCGTGATTCTCTGATGAGGTCGCACGCCCAGGACGGAAGTTCCTCCTCGAAGTGACTGTCGAGGCCAACGCTCGTGAACGGGCCCACCAGCTCGTCGCCGGCGACGATGCGCTTGCCGTTGAGGTGGGCCTCGCCGCCTTTGAAGGCGGTGAACATGCTGTCGACGGCAGGTTGAAAGACCACGCCGACAACCGGCTCTCCCTCGGACAGGGCGGCGATGCTGACGGCGAATATCGGTATCCCGTGGGCGAAGTTGTTCGTGCCGTCGATCGGGTCGATCGCCCACCAGACGGCAGGCTCGCCACGGGGCGGTTGCCTGAACATCTTGCCCTTCTCACCTTCCTCGGCAATGAAGCCGTCATTGGGATAGGCCTCTCGTATCTGTCGGATTATGATCTGCTGGCACTGCGTGTCGGCCTCCGTGACCAGCTCACTCTCATTCTTGCGGGTCGCCTTGACATGATTCATCGCTTTCACGGCATGGCGGCCGGCTTGGCGAGCCGCCGCGACAGCGGTTTCCAGCATCTGGCTTAAGTCTTTTTGCTGCAAAGACATACGTATCGTTACTCCACAGATTGACACGGTTCGGGGCTTGCCCTATTCTACCGGTATGGTGGATTCACGCCAACAGAGAAATAGCGGCCCGAGTGTGCGACGAGCCTCGGCCCTGCAACGCAAGATTGCCGCGCTGGTCGCCTTGAGTGTGTTCGGTCTATTTGTATGCCTTTGGCTGTTGCAGCGGGCGGGCTTCGATTTCGGGTTGGTGTTCGGTCCCTGCGGCATGAAGCAGCGGACGGGGTGGCCGTGTCCGACCTGCGGGATGACGACCAGCGTGCTGGCCTTCGCAAGGGGTGATCTGCTCACGGCGTTCTATGTCCAGCCGGCAGGGGCGTTTCTATGCACGCTCCTCGTTGTTGGAGCATTTTTTGCTTTTCTGATGAGTGTCTTCGGCGTATATTTCAGTGCTTTTGACCGGCTGTTCGCCGAGCTGAGAGTCAGGTACTTGATCGTGGGTCTGCTCGTGATTCTCGCCGCCGGCTGGGCGGTGACTATGGCACGCGCCCTCGTGGCGCAGACCTGAGGTGAACAATGTGTATTGGGGGACTGGAGCTTGAGCATGATCAACGTGTTGATCACAGACAAACTGGCACAGGAGGGTATCGACTTGATTAACGCCACGGAGGGGGCGGAAGCCGTCGTCAAGATCGGCATTCCCGAGAATGAGCTGGCGAGTATCATTCGCGATTACGACGGCTTGATTGTACGCAGTGAGACGAAGGTCAACGCCACAGTCCTGGCCAACCCCGGCCGGCTCAAGGGCGTCGCGCGGGCGGGCGTCGGCGTGGACAACATCGACGTGCCTGCGGCCACCCGCAAGGGCATTCTCGTGATGAACACGCCGGGCGGTAATACGCTCAGCGCCGCCGAGCACACGATGGCCCTCATGCTGGCCATGAGCCGGAACGTCGTGCAGGCCTGCAACAGCCTCAAGTCCGGCGCCTGGGACCGGAAGAAATACACGGGCAACCAGCTCAACAGCAAGGTCCTCGGCATCATCGGCCTTGGCCGCATCGGCATGGCCGTCGCCAAGATGGCCCGCGCGTTCAACATGAAGATCGTGGGCTACGACCCGCTGGCCGCGCCCACCGATGCCGAGCAGTTGGGCATTCAGGTGACCGACGATGTCACCCGGGTCTTCCGGGAGTCTGACTTCATCACCGTTCACGTGCCGAAGAATCCGCAGACATTGAACATGATCAACACGGACCAGATCGCGATGATGAAGCCGACAGTGCGCCTGATCAACTGCGCCCGCGGTGGCATCATCAATGAAGGCGCCCTGTACGATGCACTGGCCAAGAAGCGGATCGCCGGGGCGGCCCTGGACGTGTTCTCAACGGAGCCTCCGGAGGACAAGCGGTTTTCGAGCCTCGACAACTGCATTGTCACGCCGCACCTCGGGGCCAGCACCGAAGAGGCCCAGGTGGAGGTCGCTGTCGAGGCGGCTCAGATCCTGTTGGACGCTATCAAGGGGGGCCCGATCCGCAATGCAGTCAACGCGCCGTCCACGGCCGGCGCCATGCCGCCGCTGGTGCGCAAGTACGCCGAGTTGACCCAGCGCATCGGCAGGATGCTGAGCATCATCGCGCCCGGCAATATCAAGGGTGTCCAGGTCCAGTACCGGGGAACCATCGCCGGGATGAGTGTGCAGGCCGCTACGCTGAACTTCGCCATGGGACTGCTTCAGAGGCATTTTGACATGCCGCTGAACATGGTGAACACGCCGGTCCTCGCCAAAGAGCGCGGCATCAGCATCGACGAGACCAAGAATACGGAACCTCGTGATGTGGCGTCGAGCTTCGGCGCGACGGTGACCACCAGCGAAGTCACGCGGACGGTCAGGGGCTCCGTCTTCGGCGAGACGCTGCTGCGCATCATTGAGATCGACGATTTCCACGTCGAAATGACGCCGCAGGGCACTGTGCTGGTGATCTTCAACGACGACAAGCCGGGCGTCATCGGCGCGGTCGGTACCATCCTCGGCCACCACGGCATCAACATCGGCACGATGGGCGTCGGACAGAAGCTCGAGATCCAGAAGGCGATCCTCGCGGTCAGCCTCGACAAGGAGCCTGATGCGGCAACGGTCGAGGAACTCCGCGCGCTCGACTTCGTCAACGAGATCTACGTTTGCACGCTGGATTGACGTTCAGACGCGTGTTCATCTGATGGCGAAGCATCGCTCGGTCGTCGTAGCCCGGGCCGCGGATCGTAAGTCGTATGCGCAAGGAGTCAGCGGTATGGCGGAAGATCTCATCATAAGCGTCAGCGGGATGAGAGGGATCGTGGGCAAAAGCCTCACCCCGGTTGTCGCGGCGGAATACGGCGCCGTCTTTGGCGCGTTTCTCAAGGAAAACGTTGACACGGAAGGTGCGCGGTTCAGCGTCTGCGTGGGGCGTGATTCCCGCGTCAGCGGCCCGATGCTGGCCTCGGCGGTTGCTGCCGGCCTATGTGCCACGGGCGTGGATGTCATCGATCTTGGCATTGTGACGACGCCCTGTGTTGGCATCATGGTGCGCGAGCTCGGCTGCAAAGGCGGGATTGTCATTACGGCCTCTCATAACCCGATCCCGTACAACGGGATTAAGTTGATGCTCAGCAATGGCGTGGCGCCTCCCGTAGATACGGCCGAGCTGATTCGCCAGCGGTTCTTCGCCAGGCACTATCATCTCGTCGAATCGATTCAGTGCGGCCGCATTACCTCCAATACCCAGACAGACCAGGTCCATATCGACAGGGTCCTGGCCATCGTCAGCGCCGAGCAGATTGCGGGCAAAGGCTACAGGGTGGTGCTCGACAGCATCAACGGGGCCGGGGCGAGAGTCACCAAGAAGTTGCTGTCCGCACTTGGCTGCAAGGTCGTCGCTGTCAATGATGAACCCACCGGCCTGTTCGCGCATGAGCCCGAGCCCACGGCGGTCAATCTGACGGACTTGTGCAAGTGGGTAGAGCAAGAGGGGGCGGATCTGGGCCTCGCTCAGGACCCGGATGCGGACCGGCTGGCCATCGTTGATGAGCAGGGCTCGTATATCGGCGAGGAATACACTCTCGCCCTGGCCGCCATGCACATGTTCGCGACGAATGGCGGCGTTGCGGCCGCTAACTTGTCCACTTCACGAATGATTGATGATATCGCCCGCCGCGCGGGTGCTCACGTGATTCGCACTCCGGTAGGCGAGGCCAATGTCGCTAATGTCATGCTCGACCACACGTGCGTCATCGGTGGCGAGGGCAACGGTGGCGTCATTGATCTGCGGGTCGGCCCGGTCCGTGACAGTCTCGTCGGCATAGCACTCGTCCTGCAATTGATGGCAGAAACAGGCAAGAGCATCAGCCAACTGGTGCAGGAGATCGGCGGCTATTCCATGCACAAGGACAAGTTCGCCGCCGACTCCCGGCAGGCGGCGAGGATCATGGAACTGGCGACGGAGAGGTTTGCCGATGCTAAACTGAACACCGCCGACGGCTGCCGGTTCGATTTTCCGGACGGGTGGATTCATCTTCGTACGAGCAACACGGAGCCGGTCATGAGGGTCATCGTGGAGGCCAGGGACGAACCGACGGCGCGACGATACAACGAAGCCGTTGCGGACATACGCAGATCCGTCTTGCAGCAAGCCTGAGGCGGAATCCGTTGTGACAAGGCGTGCTCGTGGGTTGTGCGCGCGCGGTATGCCGGCCACCCGGTTGACACGACGCGACGCGCACTTCCGGCGAAAAACTATTGCAGGCGGGCCCGCCGCGAGCTATAATGCGCCGCTTCCCGGAGAGGGTCCAGCGCAAGAAAGGATAGCAGCAGCATGAGTCTTGAGAGTTTTTTTCACCCGAAATCGGTCGCGATCGTTGGCGCCTCTCGCCAGAAGGGCAAGGTTGGCTATGAGATCCTCGTCAACCTGATCCAAGGCGGCTACCCGGGCAAGATATATCCGATTAATCCCAACGCCGATTCCATCGAGGGACTGAAGTGTTACCCGGATCTCAAGTCAATCGGCCAGAGCCCGGACCTCGTCATCGTGATTGTCCCGGCCAAATTCGTGGCGGGGGTGATGGAGGAATGCGGGAAGGTCCGCGTCCGGTCGGTGATCATCATCACGGCGGGGTTCAAGGAAGTAGGCAAGGAAGGTCGGGACATGGAGGAGGAGGTCGTGCGGATCGCCCGGCGGACGGGAATCCGATTCATCGGACCGAATTGCCTGGGCGTCATTGCACCGGCGCACAAGCTCAACGCCAGCTTCGGCGGCGACCTGCCGACGCCGGGAGCCATCGGATACATCTCCCAGTCCGGTGCGTTGCTGGCGGCCATCCTGGACCTGGCCAATGCCAGCGGCATCGGGTTCAGTACACTGGTGAGCATCGGAAACAAAGCGGACGTCGACGAACTGGATATCATCCAGGCGTTCGGCTCGCAGAAGGATACCCGGGTCGTTGCCGGATATCTGGAAAGCATCACCGACGGCGACGCCTTCGTACGGGAGGCCGAGGAGATTTCCTACAAGAAACCCATCCTGCTGATGAAGTCCGGCGGGACCGAGGCAGGGGCTCGGGCCGCCTCCTCGCACACAGGCAGCCTGGCCGGCGGAGAAGTGGCGTACGAATCGGCCTTCAAGCGCGCCGGAGTCATTCGCTGCGACTCGATCAAGCAGCAGTTCGATTTCGCACAGGCGTTCGCCAACCAGCCTCTGCCGAAAGGGTCGAAGGTGGTGGTGATCACCAATGCGGGCGGGCCGGGCATCATGGCGGCTGACGCGATCGAGCAGGAAGGCCTGACGTTCGCGAAGCTGGAGGAGGAGACGCGGAAGAAGCTGATGGAAGGGCTGCCTCCTGCGGCCAATGTCTACAATCCTGTCGACGTCCTGGGCGACGCTTTGGCGGACCGGTATGAGTTTGCCATGAACATCGTGCTCGACGATCCGAATGTGGACAGCGCGATCGTGCTGTTGACGCCGCAGGCGATGACGCAGGCGAAGGAGACGGCTGAGGCCATCGTCCGGATCGCCAGGCAGAAAGGCAAACCGATCCTGGCTTGCTTTCTGGGCGCGGGGAAGGTCGAAGAAGGAGTCCGACTTCTGCGACAGGGGAATATCCCGCAGTACGATTCCCCCGAGAGCGCCGTGGCGACCCTCAACGTTATGACGGATTATGTCCGGTGGCGCAACCGGCCCAAGCGGGTCGTCCGGCTGTTCCCCGTGAACCGTCGCAAGGTCGAAAGCATTGTCGAGCGGCATCTGCGACAAGGCTTAATGGATATCGGCGAGGCGGAATCGAAGGAAATCCTGGAGGCGTACGGCTTTGCCACGCCCAAGGGCTCCGTGGCCACGACGGCCGAGCAAGCAGCGAACATCGCCGAGCAGCTCGGTTACCCGGTCGTGCTGAAGATCTGGTCACCTGATATTCTCCACAAGTCCGACGTCGGCGGCGTAAAGGTAGGATTAAAGAGCGAGCAGGAAGTGAAAGACGCTTTCGACCTGATGATGTACCGGATTCCCAAGAAACGGCCGGAGGCGCACATCCTCGGAGTCCTCGTGCAGGAAATGGTTCGTAGCGGCAAGGAAGTGATCCTTGGCATGCACCGCGACCCCAGGTTCGGCCCGCTGATGATGTTCGGCATGGGTGGCATCATGGTGGAAGTCCTCAAAGATGTCTCGTTCTACCTGGCGCCGCTGACCGCCGAGGAAGCGAAGCAGATGTTGATGAACACCAAGACGTACCATATCCTCCAGGGCGTGCGGGGCCAGGAGGGTGTCGATATCGAAGCCATTGCCGAGGGGCTGCAGAGGGTCTCGCAGTTAGTGACAGAGTTCCCGCAGATCAGGGAAATGGACATCAATCCCTATGTCGTGGGCGTTCCCGGGACGACCTCCATCGCCGTGGATGCCCGCATCAGCTTAGAGAAGAAATGACATGCACAATTTCGAGTGGAAAGAGAAGTACAAAGAGAAAGTAAAGACGGCTGCGTCGGCGGTCAAGCTCATCAAGTCGGGCCACAGTGTCTTCATCGGTACGGGATGTGCTCAGCCACAGCATCTCGTCCAGGCGCTTGTCGAGCAGTCGGATCATATCTATGACACGCATATCGTGCACCTGCTGACCATGGGCGATGCGCCCTACGTCCGTGAGCAATTCCGCGACAGATTCAAGATGAATAGTTTCTTCATCGCGGAGAACGTGCGCGATGCGCTGGAGAAGGGGATCGGTGACTATACTCCGATCTTCCTTTCAGAGATTCCGATGGAGTTCGAGACGGGCCGAATCCCGATCGACGTGGCGTTGATCTCGGTGGCGCCGCCGGATGCCAACGGCCTGTGCAGCCTCGGCGTGTCCGTGGACATCGTACAGGCGGCGGCCTCAAATGCGCACTACGTGATTGCGCAGGTCAACAGTCGCATGCCGCGAACCTACGGCAACAGTTTCATCCACGTGAACACGATCGATGTGCTCGTGGCGTACGATGAGCCGATCGTGGAAATCCCGATCCCCGAGCCCGATGAAGTGCTGCGGCGGATTGGCCAGAACGTGGCGCGGCTTGTCGACGACGGAAGCACCATCGAGTGCGGTATCGGGCGGATTCCCCAGGCGCTGGCTGAGTACCTCGTCTACAAGAAGGACCTTGGCGTCCATACCGAGATGTTCAGCGACTGGATCATCGACCTCATCGATTGCGGCGCGATCACCTGTGCCAAGAAGTCGCTCAACCGCGGCAAGATCGTCGCCAGTTTCTGCATGGGGTCCCAGAGGCTGTACGATTACATCGACAAC
>Ga0316626_10001579_pt1 | contig 10256 bp, 8 predicted proteins | sample OWC_Aug_T1_C1_D5_FD_207656 | JGI IMG/M metagenome (GOLD analysis project Ga0316626, IMG submission 207656) | Wetland soil microbial communities from Old Woman Creek delta, Ohio, United States - OWC_Aug_T1_C1_D5_A | ecosystem: Environmental > Terrestrial > Soil > Wetlands | place: USA: Ohio...
CCCCCTCTTTCTTAAAAGGGGTTCAGAGAATTACAGAGTTTTTGTTTATTAGCCCTAATTCAATTTCTTCTCTGTGCCCTCTGTACTACTTACCTTCAAATTCTGAAATTTTCATCAAGAAATTTCGTACCCCGAGTTACATGTTAAATGTTAATGGTTTCTTTTGGTTGCGGCTGCGCCGCGCTATGCCTCTGTGGTGAAAAAATCAGCCTTCTTCTTCCGGCTTATAGATAAACCGATCGAAGAGCTTGTGGTAGGAAGTCCACCGGGAAGGAGTGTCCTTTTCCTTTTCGATCCAGGCCATGAAACCGTTCATCTTCGCGTCCAGGTCATCCAGCTGATGAAGAAGGAGGGCTTCGAGGGTCTTGGGTCTTTTGGGGGACCCGAATTCGTATTCCCCGTGATGGCTGAGGATGATATGTTTGAGCAGGACGGCCAGGTTCTCGGGGAAATCCGGGATGGACTTGATTTTTTCATCGAGCATTTCCGCGGTGAGAGTGATATGGCCGAGGAGACGGCCCGGGTCGGTGTAATCGAAAGTCCGGTCGAAGGAAAGCTCGGACACTTTCCCCAGGTCATGGAGGATGGCCCCGGTGAGCAGAAGTTCCTGATCGATTCCCTTATACCGTGGACCCACCAGGAGAACCAGCTGAGCAACGGCAAGGGTATGCTCCAGGAGGCCCCCGAGGAAAACGTGGTGAACCGCCTTGGCCGCAGGGGCCATTTTAATTTTTTTGACCAACTCCTCATCATTCAAGAAAGCGCTTAAAAGTCTGCTCAGAAAGGGCCGGCGAACCTGAGAAGCGATATTCTTGAGTTCCTCGAACATCTTTTCGATGTCCTGGGAAGTCTGGGGGAGATAATCGCCCAGCTGGATTTCCCGGTCCTCGCATTTCCTCAACTTGGTAATGCGAAGCTGCAGCATCCCCTGGAATTCGTCGACTTCCCCCCGAATCTTTATAAAATCATCTTTTTCAAACAGCGGGAGAAAATCCGGGGCACTATCCCAGATTCGCCCCTCTGTTTCCCCGGTCCGGTCCGCCAGCTTGATGGAGAGGTACGGGTTACCGGCCTTGGTTTTAGCCAAAATCTTGTCCCGGACCAGAAAAGTGCTCTCCACCGTCTGGCCTTTACTCAGCTGGCTGATGAATATCTTGGCCATGGTTCCTCCCCCAAAAATAGTTTCGAGTCTCGCGTTTCAGGTTTCGAGTTTTTTAGCCCTTTAGCTTTTTGAAAAAAGCCATCCTAATTTCACTGTCTCTCTTTTTTGAGCAAGGCATCTGCAGAAATCCCCCCATTCCCCCCTTTGAAAAAGGGGGGCGCGGGGGGGATTTAAGAGGGCCATTTCAAAAAGCTAGATTCATATTAAGTGCTAAATCGGCAACCCGAAACTCGCAACCCGAAACTTCATTCCATCCGTTTCAGGACTGCCTCCGCCGCTTTCATCCCGTCCAGGGCGGAGCTGATGATGCCGCCGGAATATCCGGACCCCTCCCCGATGGGAAAAAGACCATGGATATTCTGCGACTGAAAGTCTTCCCTCCGAAGGATGCGGATTGGAGAAGAGGTGCGCGTTTCCACACCCATAAGCATGGCTTCTGGGGATGAAAATCCGCGCATCTTCCGGTCGAAATAAGGAATCGCTTCCCGCAGGCTTTCCACGACGAAACCTGGGAGGCATTCATCCAGGCGGGCCGGGGTGACTCCGGGCCGGAAGCTCGTCTTTTTGGCGGAACCCGGTTCCTTTCCTTCGAGGAATTCGGGGACCGGCTGGCCTGGGGCCCGGAAATTGCCTCCCCCCATTTGAAAGGCCTTCTCTTCCCATCGCCGCTGGAATTCCATGCCGGCCAGGGCATCTTCTCTCCCGAAGTCTTCTTTCCCCACGCCGACCACCAGAGCGCTGTTGCCCCAGGGGGAATTTCTCCTGAAAAAGCTCATCCCGTTGGTGACGATCGTCCCTTTTTCGGAGCTGGATCCGATGACCGCTCCGCCCGGGCACATGCAGAAAGAATACACGGCGCGCCCCTTGGAGGTGCGGTGGGTCAGTTGATACTCCGCCGGGGGCAGCCGGGGATGGCCCGCGGAAGGTCCATACTGTATCCGGTCGATAAGCCTCTGGGGGTGCTCGACCCGGAGTCCCACGGCAAAGGGCTTGGGCTCCATGGATACGCCCGCCTGACCAAGCATCCGGTACGTGTCCCGGGCGCTGTAACCGAGCGCCAGAAAAAGGAGGGACCCCTGGACCTCTTCCCTTCCGTTGATTACCGCCCCCTCCAGTTTGCCGCCGATGATTCTCAGGTCGGTCACCTTTGCCTGAAAACGGAATTCGGCGCCCTTTTCCAGAAGGAATTGACGCATGGCAGGCACAATCCTGCGCAGCCGGTCGGTCCCGATATGGGGCCGTTGGAGATACTGGATTTCCGGGGGAGCTCCGAAACGAACGAAGGCTCCCAGGATTTCAGAGATGCGGGGATCGTTGATGCGGGTGTAGAGTTTCCCGTCGGAAAAAGTCCCCGCTCCTCCCTCGCCGAATTGTACGTTGCTTTCATCTTCCAGGATCCCCTCTTCCCAGAATCGATTCACATCCTTGACCCGGACTGGAACTTCTCTGCCCCTTTCCAGGATCAGGGGTGGAAGGCCGGCCAAGGTTAGTCTCCAAGCCGCAAAAAGGCCTGCCGGCCCGGCTCCCACGACCAGGGGGGGGTGTCTGGGTTTGCTCTTTAAAACGGCAGGGGCCGCTGCGAATTTTTGAGGGGCCTCTTCGACTTGAAGCCCGGGGGGAGGCTGCCGCAATAAAGATTGTTCCCGCTCTGGCGGCAGAGAAAGTTCGACGGAATATACAAAATGAATTCGATTCTTCCGGCGGGCGTCGAGGGATTTCTTGGTAATCCGAATTTCATGAAGGTCTTCTATGGGCAGCTGGAGAATCTGAGCCGCTTTTTCGCGGAGGCCGGCTTCATCCTCCGATAGGGTAAGGTTGAGGGGGGAGACATGGATGGTCATTTGGCATATACCTTAACACATCCATTCCGACGGTTCCATGGGCAAGGGCCTCCCCCGGAAGGTTTGAACTTTGGCCGACCCTATGCTATTTAATATAGCTAGCCCGATGAAAAAGGCTCTTTCTCCGAATTCCGGGAGGTTCGTTTCTATCCGTGGCTGAAGTGATTTTGAAAAGGGTAAGGAAGACCTTTGGCAAGACCGTCGCCGTTCACGACGTGGACCTCCGTGTGGCCGACAAGGAGTTTGTCGTTCTCGTCGGGCCGTCCGGTTGCGGGAAGAGCACGACCCTGCGCATGGTCGCGGGTTTGGAGGACCTCTCCGCGGGAGAGATCTATATCGGCGCCCAAATGGTAAACGACATGCCCCCCAAGGACCGGGACGTGGCCATGGTCTTCCAGAATTATGCCCTCTACCCTTACGCCACGGTCTATGAGAACATGGCTTTTGCCCTGCGGGTCCGCAAATATGCCAAAGAGGAGATTCAGCGCCGGGTGGAAGCCGCGGCCGAAACCCTGGGAATCAACGACCTCCTCGACCGGCGTCCCAAGCAGCTTTCCGGGGGACAGCGGCAGCGCGTGGCCATCGGGAGGGCCATTGTGCGGAACCCCAAGGTGTTTTTGTTCGACGAACCGCTGAGCAACCTGGACGCCAAGCTGCGGGTGCAGATGCGGACCGAGATCAAGCAGCTCCATCAGAAGGTGGGCACCACGATCCTGTACGTAACCCATGATCAGGTGGAGGCTATGACCCTGGCGCAGCGGATCGTGGTGATGAATGCGGGAAAAATCGAGCAGATCGGCACACCCCAGGACATGTATGAGCGGCCGCAGAGCCGCTTCGTCGCCGGATTCATCGGGTCCCCCTCCATGAATTTCATCCCCTGCATCCTGACCGAATCCCCTGGGCGTCTGGCCGTTCAGGTCGAAGGGGGGCCGGTCCTTCCCGTTCCTCCATCCCGAATGGATCGTTACCGGCGGTACGCGGGAAAGGAGATGGTCTTGGGGATACGCCCGGAGCACTGCGTGGAATACCGCCCCCACGACGAAGATTCGGGGATGGCGGAGTTCCAGGCCCGGGTGGAAGTCGTTGAGCCCCTGGGGATGGATACCATGATTCATTTCCGGTTCGGAGCCCGGCAGATTTCGTCCCTGGTGGACCCCTATGCGGCCAAAGAAGCGGGGGAACCCATGCATCTCATGATCGACATGAGAAAGATGCATCTCATCGACCCAAAAACCGATAAGGTGGTGTGATATGGGAAAGAGAAAAGTACCGGTTGACACGCTCCGCATCGGGATGATCGGAAGCGGCTTTGTGGCCAAGTTTCATCTCCAGTCTTTGATCGGAGTGCGAAATGTGCGAGTGGCGGGGGTCTGGAGCCCCACGGCAAAGCATCGGAACGCATTTGCCGACATGGCCAACCGGATGGAAGTGGGCCCATGCAAACCGTACCCCACCCTGGAAGCCATGGTCGTTTCGCCGGAGGTGGACGCGGTCTGGGTACTCGGCCCGAACTATGCGCGGCTGGAAAACTTCCAGCTTATCCATGACCTGGTGAAAAGGGGAAAAACATCGCTGCTGGGGGTGGCCTGCGAAAAACCGCTGGCCAGGACGATTGCCGAAGCAAGGGAGATTGTTCGTCTGGCCAAGGATGCCCGGCTCAATCACGGCTACCTGGAAAACCAGCTCTTTGCCGCAGCCGTTCAGAGAGGGAAGGAGATCATCTGGCGGCGGGCCGTGCCGATCAGCGGCCGTCCCTACCTGGCCCGGGCCGCGGAGGAGCACGGAGGCCCCCACGAGCCGTGGTTCTGGATGGGCAGCCGGCAGGGCGGGGGAGTCCTGTCCGACATGATGTGCCACAGCGTCGAGGTGGCCCGGTTCCTGTTGACCGAGCCGGGCGAGGCCCGGTCCTCCCTGAAGCCGGTCAGCGCCAGCGCCACCATCGGCTTTTTGAAATGGACACAACCCGATTACGTGAAGAAACTGAAGAAGAGCATGGGCCCGGCCGTGGATTACGGCAAGCGTCCGGCGGAGGACTTTGCCCGGGGGACCCTGGTCCTGAAGGACCCGAGGGGACGGCAAGCCATCATCGAGGCGACCACTTCCTGGGCTTACGTGGGGGCGGGGTTGAGGCTCCAGCTGGAACTTCTGGGGCCCGAGTATTCCATGGAATTCAACTCCCTCAGTACGGGGCTCAAGGTCTTCCTGTCCCGCGAAGTCCGGGGCGCCCAGGGCGAGGACCTGGTCGAGAAGCAGAACGCCGAGCAGGGTCTCATGCCCGTTCTGGAGGATGAGGCGGGCGCCTACGGGTATGCGAACGAGAACCGGCACATGGTCGAAGCCTTCCGCAAGGGGAATCGACCCATGGAGACCCTGGACGACGGCCTGGCGGTAGTGGAAATACTGATCGCCCTTTACCGTTCGGCGGAAATCGGGCAGGTGGTAAAATTTCCGCTGAAGGGACTGGAAAAGTACGTTCCGCCCGTGGCGCGGAGAAAATAAGAAAGGGGAATTTTCCCTTTGTCGATAAAAAACTTTGTGCTCCCGGTTTGTTATCCATTTGCCGGGGCCTACCAGAAATCCCCCCAACCCCCCTTTATGAAAGGGGGGCGAAGGGGGGATTTCTGGGCCGCCTGGACGGGGAAAGATGGGCGGTTGAAGCATTTTCCAGAAAAAATAAGTGACTAAAAGGAGGGTTCAAAATGATCACCAAATGGAGAACAGCATTGATTTGTGTTTGGTTCCTCATGGCAGTTGCCATTCCGGGGGCTCATGCCGAGACCACGATTAAAATTGCCTACCCGGGATGGGACAGCAAGGACCAGGAGAAAGAGGTCACTTCCATTTTTGCGGCCTGGGAGAAGCAGAATCCGGGCGTGAAGGTGGAAATCATCAGCATTCCCTTCCACATGATGAAACAGAAACTGGTCGTGTCTCTCCGCTCCGGCGATGCCCCGGACATGGGGTACGTGGACGGCCGCTGGCTGCAGGAGATGCAGGCCGCCGGGTTCCTGACCGATTTGACGGACTACTCCAACAGCCTGGATAAGAAAGACTTCTATGAGCTTCCCTGGGTGACGGCAACTGTGGCCGGAAAGGTGTACGCCATTCCGGACCGGATCGACCCGTGGATGTTCTACTACAACACGGATATGTTCAAGGCCGCCGGGATCAAGGAATTTCCCAAAACCATGGATGAACTGGTCGAAGTGTGCAAAAAGATTACCGTGCCCGGAAAACAATACGGATACGGCATGGTGGGGGTCAATGACGCTACGTTCATCGGCCGCTTTCTAAATATTCTCTACGCCTTTCACGGGGATTTTCTTACCCCGGACGGGAAAAAGGCGGCCATCAACAACGAAGCGGGAGTGGCTGCCTTCCAGTTCTATGGAGACCTGCTGAATAAATACAAGGTGGCCCAGCCTTCGGCCATCGCCAACAGCAACGCGGATGTGCGGAAACTCCTGCTGACCAGCCAGGTGGGCATGATGATCGACGGCCCCTGGGCGACCGGAACCCTGCGCCAGCAGAATCCCAGCCTGAACTGGTACGTGGGGCAGATCCCGCGGGTGAAAGACAAGAAGCCCCGTTTCACCATGAGTTCCTGGTACTACGTGATCTTCTCCCAGAGCAAAGTCAAGGAAGAAAGCAAAAAATTCGCCACCCACGTTCTGAGGCCAGAAAACCAATCCCGAAGCGTGGTCACGATCCCCGGCCGAAAATCCGCCGCGGCCATGCCCCGGTTCCAGACCAAAGATTGGAAGCCATGGGTGGAAGCCGCTCCCTACGGAGAGCCTCTGCCCATTACCGACAAATTCAGCCAGATCGCGGATATCGTCGGCAATGCCTCACAGCAGGTTCTTTCGCAGAAGGCCACGGCCAAGCAGGCGGCAGACCAGGCGGCGGAACAGATCAACAACCTATTAAAGTAGGGGCGTGGTTCAACCCGCCCCAAACGGGAGATCGTAGGGGCGGCCCCCTGTGGCCGCCCGCAAGATGGGCAACCACGGGGAGCGTGCCCCTACGGCAAGGATCAAGATGAGCGAAGTGAAGATCGCCATGCTGGGAACCGGGTTCATCGCCGAATTCCGTACCCAGGTGTACCGGCGGCTCGATGGAGTGACGGTGACCTCTGTCCTCGGACGGGACCCGGACCGAACCCGGGCATTCGCCGAGGCCAACCAAATTGGCTTTGCGGCGACCTCCTTCGAAGACCTTATTAAGGGGCCGGATTTTGCCGCCGTGGACCTCTGCCTGCCCAATCACCTCCACTTGGAGGCGGCGGTTCAATCCGCCCGGGCGGGCAAGCACATCCTGTGCGAAAAGCCCCTGGGCCGCACCGCGGAAGAGGCCAAGGCCATGCTCGACGCGGCGGAGGCGGCCCGGGTCATTCACTGCTACGGGGAAAACCTTCTCTTCACCCCCGACATGCAGGAGATCCTATCGGTCGTCGAGCGAGGGACGATCGGAACTCCGCTGTGGATGCGGGGACGGGAAGGTCACTTCGGCCCCCACTCCCCCTGGTTTTATGAGAATCGATATTCGGGGGGCGGGGCCCTTCTGGACATGGGCTGCCATGTGATCGGGGCGTTCAATTTCATCAGCCAGCAGAAGGCAGAGGCGGTCTTCGCTCACACCCCTACGCTTCACCACCGCACGGATTGCGAAGACAACGCCCTGGCCATCGTCCGGTATGGGGAAAAGCTGGTGGGCCAGGCGGAGGCCAGCTGGACCCAGCGGGGGGGGATGGCCGTGGTTTTCGAAGTCTGGGGAGACGAAGGAATGATCACCTACGACCGCTCCGGCCTTTCCCAGCCCATCAAGGTTTTTTCCAAAAAGCAGACCGATGCCTACTTCAGCGAAAAGGTGGAGCACAAACAGGGCTGGTTATTCCCCACGGTCCAGGAGTACTGGAGGTACGGCTACTACGACGAGATCCGCCATTTCGTGGAATGCGTGCGGGAGTGCAAGCGTCCGATGCTCACTTTCCGAGACGGATGGGAAGTGAACCGAATCATCGACAAAGCCTATGCCTCAAGTCGGTCGGGTAAATGGGAAAAGTTGGATTGAGCCCTCTTCCCGGAAAAGCGAAAGAATGGTTTCTCAAATCGTAGGGGCGATTCATGAATCGCCCTTACGGAGGGAGAGATTTTCTAGGGCGCGATCCCCGATCGCGCCGGGCCTACTTCCACCGAAATCTCCCCTAACCCCTCTTTTTCAAAGAGGGGAATTCCTCCCTTTTGTAAAGGGAGGGAAGGAGGGATTTCCTCCTCGGTGTCTATAAAACCATGGCTTGATTAATAACCGAATTCGGATGTAAGGACAGGATTTCAGGATTGCTAAAAAGTCGCACCAAATTCATCAAAGGCTACCTCTTTGCAATCCCCCTCCTGGTGGTTCTCGCCGTGGCGGTCCTATTTCCTGCGCTCTACAACCTGGGGATTGCTTTCTCTGAATACAACGCGACGAGCAATTCTTGGCGGTTCGCGGGCCTGGAGAATTTCGCCAAGCTCTGGAATTCCCCCCTTTTCTGGAATTCCTTCAAGGTCACCCTTCTGTGGGTGGCGGGAAACGTTTCGCTGCAGCTGATCATCGGCTTGGGCATTGCTTTGGCGCTGAACTCCATCATCCGGTTTCGGGGGCCTTTTACCGGGATTTTGCTCATCCCCTGGATTTCCTCTTTCGTGGTGGTGGGGATTCTTTTCCTCTGGATTTACGACCCCCAGATGGGGGTGCTGAATGACCTCCTGCTGCGCCTGGGCCTGATCGAAAAACCGGTTGCCTGGCTGGCTTCCCCCCAGCTCGCCCAGGCCTCCCTGATCGCGGCCAACACCTGGAAATTCTTTCCCCTAGTCATGATCACTCTTCTGGCCGGCCTGCAGGACGTATCCCCGGAGCTTGTGGAAGCTACCCAGGTGGACGGGGCCAACTGGCTGGGGACTTTCCGGATGGTCATCTTCCCCACCATTCTCCCGAGTATCTCCACCGGCGTTCTGCTTTCCACCATCTGGGCGTACAACTCTTTCACCCTGCCGATCGTCATGACCGGAGGAGGCCCGCTGCGGGCTACGGAGATCTTTGGGCTGCATATTTTCAAACTGGCTTTTGACGCTTTCGATTTTGGCGCGGCCGCGGCCGCGTCGCTGGTCCTGTTTATCCAGATCATGATCGTCATTGTGCTGTACCTGAAAGTTGTGGAGAGAGAATAGGCGGAAATGTTTAACGGTCCCCTCCCCCTTCGAGGGGGGAGGGTCAGGGTGGGGGTGAATCGAAGGATCGTCCCCCTCCCCTCAATCCCCTCCCGCGAGGGGAGGGGATATTTCGAAAGCCTGAGATGAAGATTTTCAGAATGGAAGTTATAGGAATCTGATATGTCCCTGATGACCTCGAAACGGGCGCGCAGAAGACTGACTCAGGGGTTCGTCTACATTTTTCTGGTTATGGCCTCGGTCATCGTGATTTTTCCTTACCTATGGATGACCCTGACCAGCTTCAAGCCCATCGAGGAGTTCTTCACATATCCCCTACAATGGTTTAGCAAGAACTGGACTCTCGCGCAGTATGCGGGGGTCCTGGAAGACCCGAAGTTCCTGGCCTGCCTCTGGAACAGCCTCCTCGTCTCTTCCATCGTTACAGCCATGAGCCTGGTCCTTTCCATCCCTGCGGCATACGGACTGACCCGGCTGCGGGCCCCGGGGGGAAAATCCGTTCTGGTGGGAATCCTGAGCTCCCAGTTCTTTCCGCCCATGATCTTTTTCGTACCCTTTTACATCATCCTCTCCAAATTCAAGCTGCTGAATACAATCCCCGGTCTCGTCTTCGCGTACCTTTCGGTGACCCTGCCCATCTGCACCTGGATGGTGGCCACCACGTTCCGTAACATCCCCCGGGAGCTGGAGGAGGCCGCCCGGGTGGATGGGTGCGGGGATATCAAGACCATTTTCGAGGTCGTGCTGCGCATGTCCTTGCCCGGGATCCTCACCGCCGGTCTTTTTGCCTTCGTCCTGGCCTGGCAGGAGTACATCTTCGCCCTACTGTACACCACCACGACGGCGGCCCAGACCGCGCCGGTCCTCCTTTTCTACTACCTGGGGCAGCACCAGATCGATTACGGGCGGCTCATGGCTGCGGCCGTATTGCTCAGCCTTCCGGTTATTTTCCCCTTTGCTTTCATGCAGAGGTATTTCCGGCAGGGGAGGGGAGAGGGGAGTATTAAAGGTTGATAATGCTATAGTCAACCACTTTGAAAA
>Ga0316626_10001580_pt1 | contig 10256 bp, 7 predicted proteins | sample OWC_Aug_T1_C1_D5_FD_207656 | JGI IMG/M metagenome (GOLD analysis project Ga0316626, IMG submission 207656) | Wetland soil microbial communities from Old Woman Creek delta, Ohio, United States - OWC_Aug_T1_C1_D5_A | ecosystem: Environmental > Terrestrial > Soil > Wetlands | place: USA: Ohio...
ACCGCGAACAAGTGCTTCGCGGTATCGACGGTGAGCGCCGAGACCGTGCTCGTCGGTGCGGCTGCGCTCTCGTACGCGTAGCCGCCTCCGACGGCGAAGCGTGCCCCGTGATACTCGACGCCGAGCGACGGCGAGAACGACGTCGCGTAGTCGCGCGCGATCGTCATGTCGCCGAACGGATAGGGCCCGCCCGCGACGTTCTCGATCGCGATGTCGGTCGTGTCGATCGCGATCTCGTCGTGCAGCGACCACAGCTCGACATCGAGCGCGGCCTCGACGCGGAGGCCCGTCGACGGATGCGCTTCGACACCCGCACGGATCGTCGGCGGCAGCGTGTACGAGACGGCGACGTCGTCACCGGTGATGCGTCCACCGTCGAAGATCAGCGACGTCGGCAGCTTCGCGGTCAGCGTGCCCTGCCCGGCCACGCGCATCGGCGCTTGGATCGCGAGGCCGAGCGTCGCGTACGGCGACGCATCGAACTGCACGCCGACGGACCCGCTCGGCGAGAGGAAGTCCGTTTGCTCGATGTCGACGGGCATGTCGAGCGAGCGATCGTCCGCATCGCAGGTCGCCGTCGGCGGGCAACCCGACATCACGATCGACCACTGCAGCTTCGAGAAGAAGTTCTGCAGCGTCACACCGACGCGCAGCTGATCGGTCACGCGATACCCGACGCCGACGGTCGCGACGACGAACGTCGAGCCCGTCCAGCTCACCGAGGCGAAGCGCGCCGCGCTGGCCTTCGGGTAGCGGTGCAGCGCCGCGTACGGCGCCGTGATCCCGCCGGCGATCACGAGGCGCTCGCCGATCCCGAGCGAGCCCGCGATCGTCGGCAGCGGCTGCGATGGCTGCTCGTTCGTCGCGGTCGTACCGTCCTCGGCGGTGTACTCGACGGGCTGATAGACGAGCGCGAGATCGAACAACAGGGCCTGGTTGCCGTCACCTGCCGCATGCGCAAGCCCTGCGGGGTTCTGCCACAGTGCATCTGCGTCGTCGGCGCCCGCGACGAATGCGCCCCCACGCGCGAGCGAGCGAACACCGCGAACCGGCAGCACCATGCCGCCTGCATGCGCAGGTGCGCTCGCGACGGCGATGACGAATCCGACGGTCGCGACGGTACGACGATGCACGTAGGCAATCTAACCCGTGAATCGTCCCGCGGGTCTGCTCGTCGAAGTCGACGTGCGAGTGCCCCCCAGGCCAGCAACCGAGACGGCATACGCCGGCGCTGTCCGCTGCTACCCTCAGAGGTACATGCGGGTCTGCATGGCGTGTTCGACGACGACGGACGAGTCGGGACGGTTCTGTCCCGAGTGCGGTGCCGTGCTCGCCGTCGGCGCGGCAGCCACGATGGAGACACCGGCGCAGGTCGCCGAGACGCAGCCAGGTTCGGCGAAGCAGAGCGCGGCCGAGAGCCTGGTCGGGACGAGCGTCGACGGCTTCAAGATCGAATCGGTCCTCGGCGGCGGCGCGTTCGGCGCCGTCTATCGCGGGCGGCAAGTCGGGCTCGATCGCATCGTCGCGATCAAAGTGCCGACGCACGAGATCGCGGCCGACCCGGTGATGGCACGACGGTTCGCGCGGGAGGCACGCGCCGCCGCGCGCATCGCACACCCCGGCGTCGTGACGATCCATGCGGTCGGCGAGCTACCGGACGGTCGCCCGTACATCGCGATGGAGCTGATCGAAGGCGAGCCCCTCGACACCATCCTCCGCGACGGTCCACTTCCTCCGACCCGCGCACTCCAGCTCACGCGCCAGGTCGCGAGCGCACTCTCCGAGACGCACGCCGCCGACGTCGTGCACCGCGATCTCAAGCCGTCGAACATCGTGTGGCGCCGCGACCGCAACGGCGACGATCGGATCACGCTCGTCGACTTCGGCATCGCGGTCTGCAAGCCGGGCACCGCCGACGCGACGCGCCTCACCGCCGGCGGCCTCATCGGCACGCCGCACTACATGTCTCCCGAGCAAGCGCACGGCGATCAGGTCGACGCGCGCGCCGACATCTACGCGCTCGGCTGCATCTTGTTCGAGCTGCTCACGGGCGAGCCACCGTTCGAAGGCTCCGGCTTCGAGGTCCTGCTCGCGCACCTGGGCCGCCCCGTGCCGAAGCCCAGCGAGCGCGTCGCGACCCTCCCGCCGAGCGTCGACGAGCTCGTCGGCAAGATGACGGCGAAGAAGCCCGACCAACGCGTGCCGTCCGCCGACGCGCTGGTCGCGCTGATCGACGACGTGCTCGACGAGCTCGAAGGCCTGCGTCCCGCGTCGCCCGCACCGAAACCGACGCGTGCGAAGCGCAAGACGAACAACACCGTCAAGGACCGTCCCGAGCCGCCGCGCGCGACGAGCTATCTCGAGCCCGAGCCCGCCGCCGTGACGCAGCCGATCCATCGCCTGCGCTGGATGTTCGCCGGCATCGTGATCGCATCGGTGATCGCGGTCGCCGGCTTCGCGACCCTGCGCTTCACGAAGACGTCGAGCGCGCAGGATCGAGATCCGTCGGGCGAAGTGAAGCGCGTCGAGATCTTCCGCGACGACGGCGAGACCCGGCTACGCGTCTGGGTGCCCGAGGTCATGCAAGCGGGCCGCATCCACCGCACGCGCATCGAGCTCCGCAACAAGCTCGGCGCCCTCCTCCTCGCCGATCAGGTCGTCGTCACGGTCGAAGGTCCCGACGGCAAGGCGACCGGGGTCATCGCGCGCCCGCGCAGCACGGATCCGAACCAGTACGGCTTCGCGCACAAGTACGACAAGCCCGGCACCTACAAGATCCGGATCTTCCCGCCGGAGACGACGAGCACGTTCGTGGTCGAAGTGCCCGTGACCGAGTAGCTACTCTTCTTCCTTCGAACCGCCGGCCGCTTCTTCTTCGGAGAAGTCGACCTTGCCGTTGTACCGCTCGCCCTGACCGAGGATCCGGAACCGGCTCGATGCGAGGACCTTGCCCTTGTTCTCCATCGTCACGAGCAGCTCTTTGTTGACGCCCACGTGCTTGCGCTCGAGCGTCATGTTCGAGACCAGCGCCGTCATGCCGCGTTCACTCGTGAACTGCTCGAACGTGAGGAGGAGCTGTTGGCGACCGCCGTTGAGCTCGTAGACCTTCACCAGATATTCGAGATCGTTGAGGGGCTGACGAAGGAAGCCGGCGAAGTGGATCTTCCACTGCTTCTTCTCTTTGTCCTCTTGGAAGTTGAGCTTCGACTGCGCGCGAATCTTCGCGTTGAACGCGGCGAGACTCTTTGCCTGCGACGGGAACCGCTTCTCGCTGAGCATGATCTTGCCGGCGAACGCGGTGTTCGGTTTGTCGGCGTTCGCTTGTCCCGAGAACAAGACTGCGATGGCCACGACAGACGAGACCAAAAGGGTACGGGCGCTCATCGTCGTCGATGCTATCGAACAGGCGCGCGCACGTCGATGTAGGACATCGTGCCCACCCCAAAAACTCACCTATCCGAGTCCGGGGCGCATGCGGCGCGCGGCACTCAAGACTGGTCGAGCAGTGCGCGAATCGCGTCGAGTCCTGCGCGATCGGGGGCGTCGGGCCCGTCGATCCGCGATGCGATCTCGACGGCACGCCGCGCAAGCGCCCGATAGGTCTCGATCAGCTCGGGCTTTCCGCGCAGCGCTTCGAGATGCCTTCGAATTGTTTCCGCGTCACCACGTCGAACGGGGCCGGTCAGGCCCGCGGTCGTGCCGTGCGCGGTGATGTTTCGGAGCGCGCCCTCGGCGAGCGGGACGAGCGCTTGTGCCGCCTTGTCGGGCGCGACGCCCGCGGTCGACAGGATCTGTGCGGCCGCATCGATCGCGGCGACGACGTAGTTCGAGGCGACCGCCGCGGCGGCGTGATACGCGGCCATCTGCGAGCCATCGAGCGGCAACACGACGCCGCCGAGCGCACCGACCAGGCGCTCGGCCGTCTCGCGACCGACGTCATCGCCTTCGACCCCGAACACGGTGCCACGCAACGCGCGCATCGACGTCTTCGCATCGGCGATCGCCGACAGCGGATGCATCGTACCGATGCCCTTCACCCGATGACGGACGTCGCCGAGCAGCTCCTTCGCCGACGTCGCGCCGGCGCAGTGCAGGAGCACGTGACGCTTGCCGATGAGGCCGGTACCGCACAGCATCTGCGCGACCTCGGCGATCGCGGAGTCGCGCACCGCGAGGAGCACCACTTCGGACTCGAGCAGGATGTCGGGCGGCGCCGAGGAAAACGCCGCGACGCCGGCCGTCGAGCCCGCCGACCGCGCCTGCGCCGCACGCCGCGCCCACAGCCCGAGCACGGGCACGCCGCCGAGGCGAAGCGCGCCGGCGAGCGCGGTCGCGACGGGGCCGGCTCCGACGAGGAACGTGGTTGGATTACGCGTGGTCATGGGCGGTAGAGAGCGTGCTGGGCGATATACCCCATCACTCCCCTTGGCAAAAGCCCGTGCAGCTCGTCTTCCTCGCCACGGGCGGCCAGCTCGCGAATCCGCGTCGACGAAATCTCGGGCATCGTCACGCCGGTCGCGACGCTGTGCGGTGGCAGCGCGTGCCCCGTGCGGCCGACGACGATCAACGGCGCCTTCGCGACGACGTCGCTCCAGCGGTACCACTTCTGCGTCTCGTGCAGGATGTCCGTACCGATCACGAGGCGCAGCTCGTGGCCCTGCGCCGCGATGTGCTCGACGAGGTCGAGCGTGCGGCTGGACACGAAGCCCGGACGCAGCGCGAGCTCCTCCTCGGCACGCGAGACGCGTGCGCGTGGACCGAGCGCGGCGATCGCCAGCTCGCACATCGCGACCCGGTGCTCGTACGACGCGAGCGGCTTGCCGAACGGATGCGCGTACGTCGGCACGAACCACAGCTCGTCGACGGGTTGCGTCTCGAGGATGTAGAGCGCGACGAGCTGGTGCGCGACATGCGGCGGGTTGAAGCTGCCACCGAACAGCGCCACGCGGCTCATGTGTAGAGGAGGAACGGTTCGCGCTCGTCGGCGAACGTGCCTTCGTCGCGCGGCCAGCGCGCGGACAGCTCGTCGAGGCTCGCGCCCGCCTCGATGCCTTTGCGGATGGCGTCGCCGCCCGTCAGCAGGTCGATCGCCGGAATCTTGTCGACGAACTCGTACGCGTGCTCGCGCCACCTGAACTTGTCGGGCGCTTGGTCGTGGCACGCCTTGAGGAACGCGATGCCCGTGAGGTACGGGCGGAACGCGTCGGGGTGCTCGACGTGCAGCTGGACGCCGCCGCACGCCGTCTTCGCGTGTTTCTGGAACTGCGGCGTGAACACGCAGGGCCGGAACCGCACGCCCGGCAGGTTCATCGCCGTCAGCCGCGCGGCGAGGTCGTACCCGTCGAGGTGCGGCGCACCCGCGAGCTCGAACGGCCGCGTCGTGCCGCGCCCCTCCGACAGCTCCGTCCCTTCGACGAGACACATCCCCGGATACACGAGCGCGGTGTCGACCGTCGGCATGTTCGGCGACGGCAGCACCCACGGCAGGCCGGTGTGCTCGTAGCGCGTGTCGCGATCCCAGCCGCGCATCGTGATGACGGACAGATCGAGGTCGAGCTTCTCGACGGCGTGCCGCCACGCCGCGATCTCGCCGGCCGTCATCCCGTGACGGTTCGGGCACGACACGAGCCCGACGAACGACTCGAAGCCCGGTGCGATCACGCCGCCCTCGATGTGCACGCCGCCGATCGGGTTCGGCCGGTCGAGCACGCAGAACGCCTTCTTCGCTCGGGCGCAGGCGCGCATCGCGAGCACCATCGTCCACACGAAGGTGTAGTAGCGACTGCCGATGTCTTGGACGTCGTAGACGACGACATCGACCTGCTCGAGCATCTCCGCCGTCGGCGTGAGCGACGCTTCGGTCGCGCCGTACAGGCTATAGACGGGTAACCCGGTGCGCGGGTCCTTGCTCGTGTCCACGGAGATCATGTCCTGCGCATCGCCCCGCACGCCGTGCTCGGGTCCGAACAAGACGGCGAGCTTCATGTCCGTGCGCGCCGCGAACAGGTCGATCGCGTGCCGGTATTCCAGATCGATCGCCGTCGGGTTGCAGATCAGGCCGACGCGCTTGTCGGTCAAGAAGGAGCTGCCGTCCTTCACGACGCGGGCGAGGCCGGTCTGGATCGCCATCGACAGCTCGCGCTAGGCGAAGATCGGCACGGGCTTCAGCGTCACCTTGCCGTCCTTGGTGACGACGCGGAAGCGTACCGCGCGGCAGTTGTACTGCGCCTTCAGCTTGCCCTCGTTGACCTTCAGCTTCGCGATGAAGTTCTCGAACGACACCTCGTCGGGCTTGCCCGACGCGCGCTTCGCGGCGACGTACTCGGTGTAGACCCGCTTGTAGTAGTCGGGCTCCGACTCCTGCGCGAGTGCCGCGATGTCGGGATCGACGCCGGGCTTCGCCGCCTCGCTCTCGTCGAACTCGACGCGACCCGGCACGATCGGATTGCCCTCTTCGTCGAACTCCTCTTCGCCGGGCTCGGGGCGGCCGAGGAGGCGCGCGAGCATGACGTTGAGGCCGTTCGCGAGACCGTCGAGCTCGTTGCCCACCGGCTGGAACGTGCGATCGACGTTGCCGTTGATCATGTCGGTGACGCCCTGCTCGATCTGATCGACCTGCGCCATCAGCCGGCGATGCGCGAGGTAGACGCCGAGCATCGCGATCGCGAGCGCGCCACCGCCGAGCAAGAGGATGAACAGCGACACCGTGCCCGCGTTCGACGCGGCGATGATCGGTGACATCACGAGCGCGCCCGCGGTGACCGCCGGGTACTCGGGCGGCGGCGGCAGCTCCTTCGTCGTCTTGCGCGGCATCTTCACCGCGGCGATCAGGTAGTCGGTGTCGCCGATCGTGATGCGCTGCTTCGCGGCTTGCGCCGAGACCTTGCCGCTCTCGAGGAGCTTCGTCAGCTCGCCCGCTTTCGCGCGGTCCTCGTCCTCGCCGCCGCGCGTGAAGCTCGACGCGACGACCCGCTTGCCGTCGAAGTACGCGATCTCGGTGCCGAGCAGCCCCTTGTCGGTCTGCGCGTTCTTCGCCGTCTGCGCATACGCGACGACGATGGCGCCGATGATCGCGACGCCCTCGGGGTTCTTCGGGTTCATGTTGTCGGGATCGATGACCGGCGCGACACCGATCTTCATCATCCCCTTCTCGCCGTAGTCCCAGATGTCGCTGATGATGACGCGCTTGCGGAGCACGACGTTGAGCGCCGGCAGGATCGACTCTTCTTCGCCCTTGTCGTTCTTCTTGATCCACTGCTTCGGAACGACCGCGGGCACCTCGTGCATCGCGAGCAGGTTTCCGGCATCGTCGACGAGCGCGATGATGTCGGGCTTGATCGCGCCTTCCTTGTCGGCCGACATGAACTTCTGGAAGCCGATCTGCGCTTGCCGGCGACGATCGTCCCCGGTCGCGCGGATCGCGCCGACGAACTCGGGCAGCGCGGCGAGGCGCTCCGCCTTGTTCGAGACGTCGATGCCCTGCAGCTGGTTCAAGCGCTGGACCACCTGATGTGCACGCGTGAGCGCGACGTCGGCATCCTTGCGGGCACGTTCCTCGAAGCTTTGCGATGTAACGAAGTACGCGATCGCCGTGAGAGCGGCGATGACAGCGGCGACGACGGCAGCGATGACCGTGCGGGACATTAAGGATCCCTCCGCGGCCGATTATTCGTGGCCTTCCGCAGAGATGTCAATCAACCCGGGGATCAGTTACCGCTGGAGAACTGCTTGGTCATCTCGCAGATGGCGCTGAGCTTGGCCAGGCTGTCCGTGTAGTTCGGCTGAAAGTCGCACACGGCCTGCGCGAGGCCTCGCCGCATGTTCGCGAGGAGCTGGCCTCGATCGTTGGAGATCAGGAGCACGTGCGCGCCGCGGTTGCCGATCGCGGTCGTCGCGACGTCGCTCGTCAGGCACTGCTCGCGCGACGTCCGCGGGATGCCGTTCGCGCACAGCGCGGCCCGCGGGATCGCGGCGATCACGGTCACGACCTTGGTCTGCGCCCCGTGGTGGTTGGCCGCTTCGAACGCGCGCAACGTCTGCCGGTACGCATCGGCGAGCTCCTCCGGCGTCAGCACCCCGTCGGTCTCGAACAACACCGGCACGTCACCGAACCGCTTCCCCGCCGTGATCGCGACGCCCGGGACCGGCAGCGCGGGCGTGTAGCGGTTGGTCTCGCGCGTCAGGAGGAACGCGGCGGTCGCGCCGGCGCCGCCGAGGACGAGCAAGCCGAGCAGCGCGACGACGAGGCGCTTCTTCGACCTGCGCGGGCGTGCGGCGCCGGTGAGCCCCGGCTCGAGCTCGTCGGCGAGCCCGGGCGACGCGGTCGCGACCCGGCCCTTCGCCGGCGTCGACGGCGGCGGCGTTTCTTTCTTCGTCGGCTTGAGCTCGGCGAGCATGTCGCGGCCGAACTTCTGCGTGTCGACGAGCGCGACGTCCTCGGAGCGCAGCGCGCTCTCGAGCATCTTGCGCATCTCGCGCGCGGACTGGAACCGATCGTCGGGCTTCTTCGCGAGGCTGCGCATCACGGCATCGTCGACGGCGCGCGGCAGCTCGACGCCGAGCGACGACGGCCGCTTCGGCGCATCCGAGAGGTGCTTCGTCATGATCTCGAAGTGCGTCGAGCCGTCGAACGGCGTATCGCCGACGAGCGATTCGTAGAGCGTCGCGCCGAGCGAGTAGATGTCGGTGCGCAGATCGACCTCTTGCCCGCGCACCTGCTCCGGCGACATGTAGCGGACCGTGCCCATCGTCTGGCCGGTCGCCGTGAGCTTCGTCGACTGCGCCATCTTCGCGATGCCGAAGTCCATCACCGTCGCCGATGTGTCGTGAGCGCGTACGAGGACGTTCGACGGCTTCATGTCGCGATGGACGATGCCGTGGTCGTGCGCGTACTCGAGCGCGCGCAAGACGTCGATCGCGAGCCGGCACGAGATCTTCCAGTCGAGCTTCTTCGCTTCGAGGATCATTCGCTCCCAGGTCGCGCCTTGCACGAACTGCATCGCGAGCACGAAGAAGCCGTTCTCCTGGCCGAAGTTATAGAGGTGGACGATGTTCGGGTGGTCGAGCGCCGCGAGCGCCTTCGCCTCCTCGAGGAAGCGCGACTTCACCTGGCTGTGCGCGGCGAGCTCGGGTGGCAGGATCTTCAGCGCGACGTCCTGGTCCGTCATCTTGTGACGGCCCTTGAAGACGACGCTCATGCCACCCTGACCGAGCACGTCGACGAGCTCGTACACGCCGAGCATCACCTGACCGAGCATGCGATGCGCGCCGGTCGCCCCGTTGACCGCGCCGCACGACGCGCAGCGCACGTCGATCTCGAGCACCTCGTTGCCGCAGGACGGACACGCCGACATTACGCGGCCCTCCCCGCACGTTCCCAGCCGGGAATGCGATCGAGCAAGCGACCCAGCTCGTCGGTGATCACGTCCGGATACTCGACGGGCGTGTAGTGGGTGCCGCCCTTGATGACGACGAGCCGCGAGCTCGGGATCGATCGATGGATGTGCTCGGCCGTCGCCGGCGGCGTCATCAGGTCGCGATCGCCGGTCACGACCGTCACCGGCACGTCGATCTTCGCGAGCACGTCTTCCGCATCGTGCTCGTCGAGCCGCGACAGCAGATCGCTGTAGATCACCCAGTCGACGTTGACGAAGCCCGCCGCGACCGCGCGAAAGATCTCGACATCGATCGTCGTGGACACGAGGCCGACCCGCTTCATCGCGTTGATCAGCGCATCGGATCCGGCGACGCGCTTCGTCGCGCGACCGACGAGCGTCGCTTGTGCGCGCACGAGGCGCAGCAGCATCGGGATCGTCTGGCCGATCAGCCGCGAGCCCATCACCGTGCGAAACGCATGGCCGTACGTGCCGTTGATCGCGAACAAGCCCTTCACGCGCTCCGGGTGTCGCTTGATCGCCTCGAAGCCGACCTGCACGCCCATCGACCAACCGGCGATGACGCAGTCGCGAACGCCCTCCTTATCGAGGATGCACATGAGGTCGTCGACCTGATGCGCGACCGTGTTCGCCTTGGGATCCGCCGGCGGCGAGGACGTGTAGAGCCCTCGGTAGTCCCAGCAGATCGTCTTGTAGTCACCGAGGACGTCGTAGAGGTAACGGAACGCGATGTACGTGCCGCCGAGGCCGTTCGCGAGCACGACGCATGGGGCATCGCTCCGTTCGGCACCGCGCACTTGATAGCCGATACGCGTGCCGTCACGAGCCGTGAGCTCGCGTTGATCGAGGCGACGCGCCCAA
>Ga0316626_10001581_pt1 | contig 10252 bp, 6 predicted proteins | sample OWC_Aug_T1_C1_D5_FD_207656 | JGI IMG/M metagenome (GOLD analysis project Ga0316626, IMG submission 207656) | Wetland soil microbial communities from Old Woman Creek delta, Ohio, United States - OWC_Aug_T1_C1_D5_A | ecosystem: Environmental > Terrestrial > Soil > Wetlands | place: USA: Ohio...
TGGTTAACTACGTCTTCGGTTGTCAGGGTCTCGGGTGAGTCCGGGGCGACTCGAACGCCCGACCTACGGGTTCGAAGCCCGGCGCTCTATCCATCTGAGCTACGGACCCGAGTGCGGGTGGCGTAAATAGCGGGCTCGCTCGGAGCTGTCAAGGGCGAGACGCGAGCACTGGAGTTGGGATGTATTCGATGCAGGTCGGCTCACGATTAGCGGAGCTAACCCATTGATGACGCGTTCTGCAGCTAAGTCTACTGGAGACAAAAATCCCCACGATATCATGCGCCTAGAAACCTGATTCCGCTTTCATTCGTGACAGCGCCTCAGGTATACGTCGAGTCGATCGACAGGCTGCGGCGGCCTTCGATCCGATGAGGGAGGCCCGCGTGTTCGTTCGATCGACTCGTTTGAATCAGTTGCTGTCGCTCGTGTTCATCTTCGCGATGGGCGCGTGCGGAAACTTCGGCGGTTGTGGCGCATGCGGCGCCGTCGGTGCGTTGCCTGCGGATACGCCGCAGACATTGAAGGGCGTGCCGCGCGATCAAACCGTCGAAGGCGGCGCGCAGATTCGCGTGACACCGCAAGGCTTCCAAAAAATCTCGCAGGCACTGCCGGCGGTCTTGAACCAATCGCTCGCCGGCGGCTTCTGCGTTCCGCGCGGTGAAGTCGGCAGCTGCACCGGCGGCTTCCCGAACACGGGCGCGTGTTACTGCGCCGGCAATGCAGGCCCGGGCTGCAATCCCGGCTGCAAGGCCAACGTCTCGATCAATCCGGGTGGCCTCACGATCTCGGCGACGACGGCGAACAGCCTGCGCGTCAACCTCTCGCTCTCGATCAGCACGCAGATCGTCCTGACCGGTCGCCTCCTCGGCGCGAGCCTCGGCTCGTGCACGCTCAACGTGTCGACGCCGGACCTGAACGGTAGCTTCAACATCGCGCTCGGCGTGAAGGCCGCCGACGGCGAGCTCGATCTTCGCCTCGCGAGCATCAACGCGTTCCAGCTCAACCTCGACATCAACGGCTGCGGCTTCCTCGGCGACATCGCGAGCCTCGTCGGCGATCTCATCGACGCGGTGAACGGCAGCTTCCTCAACCAGTTCGTGTTCGCGGCGCTCACGCCGGCGATCAACAGCCTGCTGCAGAGCATGTTGCCGAACCCGCTCGGCCTCGCCGGCATGATGGACATCGGCAACCTCATGGAGGGCGTGTCGCCCGGCACCGACGGCTTCATGGAGGCGCGCATGGTCCCCGGTGGCTACGCGGACGTCGTCAACAGCGGTCTGTCGATCGGCGTGATCACCGGCCTCAACGCCGACGAGGATCCGTCGACGCGCACCGCCGGCCTCACGAGCGAGCCGCACCTCTGCGTGCCGCCGCTATCCGCGCCGAACTTCGCGATCCCGCCGGCGCAGCTGCCGCTGTCGGCGCGCAACACGTTCCGCCTCGATCGCGCGGGCGCGTTCGCCGGCGGCGCCGGCAACGAGCCCAACGCGGACCTCGCGATGGGCATCTCGGAGACCACGCTCGATCTCGCCGGCCACCACCTCGTCACGTCGGGCGGCATGTGCCTCGGCGTCGGCACGAGCTTCATCAACCAGCTGAACGTCTCGACGATCGGTCTGCTCGTGCCGTCGGTCGCCGACCTCGGCTCGGACCAGGGCAACGATCCGCTGCTGCTCGTCACGCGCCCGCAGCGCGCGCTCGACTTCACGATCGGTAACAACACGCCGGCCTCGCCCGCGCTCACGATCCACATCCAGAACATGGAGGTCGACTTCTACGCGTTCCTCTACGAGCGCTACGTGCGCGCGTTCACGATGGAGCTGACGATGAACGTCGGCATCAACCTCGACTTCCAGCAGATGCCCGGCATGCCCGCGCAGATCGTCCCGAGCATCGTCGGGATCTCGTCGAGCGAGGTCCAGGTGAAGGTGCTCAACAAGGAGTTCGTGAAAGAGACGCAGACGCGCCTCGAGATGGTGCTGCCGTCGGTGTTCGACCTCGTCACGCCGCTGCTCGGTCAGCTGCCGGCGATCGACGTCCCGACGTTCGCGGGCTTCTCGCTCTCGAACCTGTCGATCCAGAAGGTCACGACGTCGCAGGACGAGTTCCTCGCGATCTACGCGTCGCTCGGCGCGGCCGCGATGCTGAAGAAGCCCGATGCGATGACGCAGTTCGATGCCGCGCTCGCGCAGGCGATGCAGCACCAGCTCGTCGCCGAAGGCATCCAGAGCACGGGCAAGGCGAAGCTCGTCGGCGTCGACACGCCCGACGTCGCGCGCGTCCGCCGCGCGCTCACGAACGAGCCGCAGGGCGCGATGCCCGAGGTCGTGTTCGAGGTCGATCGCACCGACTCGCAGGGTCGCGAGCTCGAGTGGGCCTACAACCTCAACGGTGGCCTGTTCCACCAGTGGCAGCCGGGCGGCACGCTGAAGATCCAAGACCGCGCGTTCGCGTGGCAGGGCAAGTACACCGTCGGGCTCAAGTCGCGCGTGAAGGGCGACTACACGACGACGTCGTACACGATCGACACGCCGGTCGTGATCGACTCCGTCGGTCCGAACATCCTCGAGAAGAAGGCCGAGTGGGACGGCTCGACGTGGAAGCTCCCGCTCTGGGACATCGTCAGCGGCCTGCACACGCAGTACGCGTTCGCGCGCCCCGGCGACGCGGATCCGAAGCTCGAGTGGATCGAGGGCGGCACCGCCACGATCTCGCGTGACGCGCTGAAGCGCTTCGTCGAGAACAACGAGGTCCTCGTCTACGCGAAGGACGAGCTCGGCAACACGAGCGTCGCGCTCGTCGCGCCGTTCCACGGTCAGGCGGGCAGCTCGGGCTGCAGCTGCGAGACGAGCGGTGGACCGAGCACGGGCGGCATCGCGCTGATCGTGATCGTCGGCTTCGTGATCTTCCTCCCGCGCCGTCGCACGCTCGCCCTCGTCAAGAAGCACCAGCGCGTCGTCACGAACGTCGCGCTGTGGGTCGGTCTGTCGACGGTGCTCTCGCTCGTGCCGGGCTGCAGCTGCGGCTCGAACAGCGACAAGGCGTGCGAGACGGTCGCGGACTGCGGCCCCGACTTCTGCGCTCCGGGCGAGATCCCGTACTGCATCGACAACACCTGCGTGTGCTCCGACGACATCATCATCGGCCGCGTCGGTCCGTACTCCGACGTGGCGGTCGGCTCCGACGGCGCGATCTGGGTCTCCGCCTACGCGCAGAGCTACGGTGACCTCGTCGTCGCGAAGGCCGAGCCCGGCCGCATCCCCGACGAGAACTGGGAGTGGGTCGACGGCGTGCCCGACGGGCCGGTCGTCGTCGAGGGCTCGAAGTATCGCAACGGCATCGCCGACAAGGGCGAAGACGTCGGCATGTACACGAGCATCGCGGTCGGCGCCGACGGTGGCCCGATGGTGACGTACTTCGATCGCGACAAGGCGTCGCTCAAGTTCGCGCACAAGGGCTCCGCCGGCTGGGAGATCCACGCGATCGAGGAAGGCTCCGGCACGCTGTCCGAGTTCTCGGGCGAGCTCGTCGGCATGTACACGGCGATCACGCTCCGCAACGACGACGGCCGTCCCGGCGTCGCGTACCTCGCGCACATCGCGGATGCGAACGGCACGCGCGCCGAGGTTCGGTTCGCCGCCGCCCAGACGCCGTTCCCGCAGAGCGCGGCCGACTGGCAGACGTGGGTCGTCGATTCGGCGCCGCTGCCGCCCCTCGATCCCAACAACCCCGAGATCTATCCGCTGCCGAACGGCCTCGGGCTGTTCGTCGACGTCGCACGCCTGCCGAACAACGCGCCGGTCGTCGTCTACTACGACCGCTTCAACGGCGATCTGAAGATGTCGAAGTTCAACGTGTCGACCGGCCAGTTCGACGCGCCGAAGCTACTCGACGGCTCGGGCAACCTCGACGCGGGCTGGTCGCCGTCCGTCGCCGTCGGTCCCGACGGCAAGGTGCACGTCGCGTACGTGTCGGCCACCGGCGATGACCTCAAGTACATCGTCGAGGGCGCGGCGCCGGAGATCGTCGACAACGGCTACCGCATCGTCGGGGTCACGGTCGACAACCTCCCGAAGCCCGAGTTCCACTTCGTCGGTGAAGACGCGGGCCTCGTGCTCGCGAACAACGGCCAGACGCCGATGATCGCGTACCAAGATGCGACGACGCAGGAGCTGTTGCTCTCCGAGCGGCGCTCCGACAACACGTGGGCGTGGAACGCCGTCGCGGGCGCCGCGGTCACCCAGCCCTGGCCGGGCGCGTACGGCTTCTTCGCCGCGACCGCGCTGACGCCGACCGACATCGTGATGTCGACGTGGGTGATCAACCAGCCTCTCGATCAGAACTGGGTCGAAGTGTTCAAGCGTCCAACCGCGCTTCAATAAGCGCAAGCGCGCCAGGCGGCAAAGTCCCGTACGTAGATCTGCCCCCTGAAAATTGGCGCAGCCATATACGGCGTTCTACGATTTCTCGCATCGTACGCGGGTGCTCGTGCGTTGCACTGCACCACTTGTCCGTCACAAGGAGAATCGAATGAATCGCTTGTCGAAGTTTATGATCGCAGGTTTGGCAGTGACCGCTATGACCGGGACCGCGCTGGCAGATGATCCGCCCGCGGGTGGAGATGGTGGCGGCGGCGGTGACGCGGCCGGCGGTGGTGATGCAGCAGGTGGCGGCGAGGCGACCCCGGCGCCGACCGGTGATCCGGCTGCCGCGCCCGCTGCGGCAGGTGGCAAGGGCTCGAAGACGCTCGGCGTCGACGTCGGTGGTGCGCTTCCGCTCGGTGACTTCGCAGACTTTGCCGACTTCGGCATCATGGCGCTCGGCCGCTTCGAGTACGGCCTCAACGACCAGCTCGCCGTGACCGCTCGCTTGGGTCTCACGTACTGGCTCGCGAAGGACCCGGTCTCGAGCTACATCTTCGTGCCCATCTACGCGGGCGTGAAGTACAACATCGGCACGAGCGGCCTGTTCGCGCACGCCGAAGCCGGCATCACGCACATCCGCGTGTCGATCGACATCATGGGCGTGAGCGGCAGTGACTCGGAGACGAAGTTCGGCGCCGTCGTCGGGGCCGGCTATCAGAAGGGCAAGATCCAGGCGCGCGCTGGCTTCTGGCTGCCCTCGCTCGAGGACGCCGGCGACGGCCAGGCGATCATGGCGACGGTCGGCTACGACATCATGTCGATGTAACCGCGACCCGTTCGGTCAAACCCGCGCACCTCGGTGCGCGGGTTTGTTGTTTTCGGACGGATCACGACGCGTCGGCGGTGCGCAGATTCCGGAGCGCCTCGACCTCGAAGATCGTGGTGACGTCGAGCACGCGCACGATTCCCCCCTCGACCAGCGCGATCCCGAGCAGCAGCGACGCGACGGATGCCGACAGGTTGGTCGGCGGCGGCTGGATCTCTTGAATGCGGCGTTGCTCGAGGAGCCGATCGACGACGATCCCGACGGCCCCGAGCTCGTGCTTGAGGATGACGATGCGGCTCTCGTCGCCGATCGTGGTGGCCGAGATCCCGAGCAAGGGGCCGAGGTCGAGGGCCGGGACGATCTCGCCGCGCAGGCTGAACACTCCCGCCAGGCAGGTCGGCGTGAGAAATACGCGGGTGATCGGCTGCATGGCGAGCGTCTCGCGTACGTTCGCGATCGGAAGGGCGAACTCCTGCCCCCGCAGCTCGAAGCACACCAGCCGAAGGTCCGTTCCGTCCATGGCCGGAACCTAACAGGCGGCCGAGATCGTTACAGATCGCTCCCGGCGCAATCGATTCGATCAAACACGCACGAAACGATCACGAAACAATCTTTTTGGTAGGGTGCCGGCAATCAGGCTCGAGGAGAGAACGTGACGAAAATCTGCGCCGAGTACATTTGGATCGACGGTCAGAAGCCAACCGCCAAGCTGCGGTCGAAGACGAAGATCGTCGACGGTCCCGTGAAATCGCTGAGCGACTTGCCCGACTGGGGCTTCGACGGTTCGTCGACCAGCCAGGCCGAAGGTCACTTCAGTGACTGCCAGCTCAAGCCGGTCAAGATGATCATGGATCCGCTGCACCGCGAGCAAGACGTGCTCGTGCTGTGCGAGGTGCTCAACGCGGACGGATCGATCCACGCGAGCAACACGCGCGCGCGGACCCGCGCGATGGCGGAGAAGTTCAAGGATCACGACTTCTGGTTCGGCATCGAGCAGGAGTACACCTTCTTCAACGGCAACCAGCCGCTCGGCTGGCCGGAGCGCGGCTTCCCCGCGCCGCAGGGTGGTTACTACTGCGGCGTCGGCAGCGACGAAGTGTTCGGCCGCGAGGTGGTCGAGGCGCACGCGGCGGCGTGTATGCGCGCCGGCCTCGCGATCTGCGGCACCAACGCGGAGGTGATGCCCGCGCAGTGGGAGTTCCAGATCGGACCGCTCGGACCGGTCGAGGTCAGCGATCAGCTGTGGCTCGCGCGCTGGCTCCTCTACAGGATCGGCGAGGAGCATGGCGTCAGCGCCACGCTGCACCCCAAGCCGATCAAGGGCGACTGGAACGGCGCCGGTGCGCACACGAACATCAGCACCAGGGCGACGCGCGCGGACGGTGGCATCAAGGCGATCGAAGCCGCCTGCGAGAAGCTGCGTGCGCGTCACGAAGACCACATCAAGGTCTACGGCGCGTTCAACGAGGAGCGCCTGACCGGCAAGCACGAGACGTGCAGCATCCATCAGTTCCGCTACGGCGTGAGCGATCGCGGCGCGTCGATCCGGATCCCGATGGCCGCGGCGAACGCGGGCAAGGGCTACTTCGAAGACCGCCGTCCCGCGGCGAACATGGATCCCTACGAGGTCACCGCGATCCTCGTCGAGACCATCTGCTCGTAACGTAGACGTTCGGAAATTGCCCGCGCAGCTCGCGCGTTCCATTCTGTGGGAATGCGCGGGCTGTTCGTCGTTTCGGTGCTCGTTGCGTGCGGGACAAGTCCCGAGGTGCGCGACGACAAACCTGTGACTCCGTCGGGAAGTGCCGCACCACCGGACGCGGCGCTTTTGACGGCCGTGGATGCGGGTGCCGTGGTCGACGCGGCGCCGTGTCCCGTGTGCCCGGTCTGCGTCGCGGAGGACGAGGCCAAATCGCCCGCGCACGACACCCTGACGCTCACGAAGGTGAAGTTCGCCGACCTGCCCGGCTGGGCCGACGACAAGCACGCCGAAGCGATCCCGTCGTTCCTGCGGTCGTGCGAGCGGCTCGCTACGCTGACCGCCGACGCGCCCGTCGGTCACGACGGGCACGGAGGCAAGGCGGGCCAGTGGCGCAAGGCGTGTGCGGCGGCGGCCAAGATCAAGGCGGGTGACCACGCCGCGGCCAAGGCGATGTTCGAGACCGAGTTCGTGCCGTGGCAAGCGGCGGGGAAGACCGGACCCGACGGGAAGATGACCGGCTACTTCGTGCAAGAGCTCCGCGCGTCACGCAAGAAGACCGGCAAGTACCAGTATCCGATCTACAGCCGGCCGTCCGATCTCGTGATGATCGATCTGTCGAAGCACATCAAGGACGCGCACGGGCGTCGGATCTGGGGAAAGCTCGACAAGGGCGAGGTCGTGCCGCACTTCACGCGCGCGGAGATTCGCAAGGGCGCGCTCGCCGGTAAGGGCCTCGAGATCATGTACGCGAGCGATCCGGTCGACGTGCTGTTCGCGCACATCGAAGGCTCCGCGAAGGCGGTGCTGGACGACGGCTCGACGGTGTGGCTCGAGTTCTCCGGCAAGAACGGCCGCAACTATCGCGGCGTCGGCGGAATCCTGAAAGGCATGGGCGAGCTGACAGCGCCGGGCAGCGGCACGATGCAGGGCATCCGCGCGTGGTTCGCCGCGAATCCCAAGCGCGTCGACGAAGTGATCGACCAGGTGCACTCGTTCGTGTTCTTCAGCGAGTCGAAGCAAGCGGGCGCGGTCGGCTCGCAGATGGTCGTGCTGACGGGCAAGCGCTCGATGGCGATCGACCGCGCGTTCATCGCGCACTCGACGCCGGTCTGGGTCGACACGAAGGCGCCCGTGCCGGGCAAGCCGGGCAGTCAGCCGTGGCGCTCGCTGCTCATCACGCAAGACACGGGCGGCGGCATCCTCGGCGCCGTGCGCGGCGACATCTACTGGGGCGACGACGGCGACGCCGCCGAGATCGGTGGGCGCATGGGCGGTGCGGGCCGGTACTGGCTGCTGCTGCCCAAGGGCGTCACCAAGTAGCGCCGACCCAGATCTGGACGACGCGATAGTCGAGGCCGTCGACGGGCGCGCGACTCGCGGGCTGGTCGATCCCGCTCCACAGCTTCGTCCACGCGAACGAGATGCCGGCGGTGATCGGGCGATGCGTGTACGCGAGCGATCCGACGACCGGGATCTCGAAGTCGCCGAGCGCGTCGAACGGCGCGGTCACGCCGGAAGCGAGACCGACGACGAGCCCGCCGATGACCCGCACGTCGGCGCCGAGCGGCAGCCACGCGCGCTCGGGGATGATCGCGGTCGGCGTCGTGTACAGCGTGACCGCACCGAACGCGCGCTGAAACCGCGCCGCGAGCTTCACGCCGAAGTCGTCGTCGTCGATGTCGAGCCAGTGGAGGCCGCCCATCACGACGAGCTGGGGTGACAACGTGTAGTGCGCTTCGAGGCCGACGTTGTCGTAGATGCCTTCGCAGTTCACGTTGCCGTAGACGCAGACGCCGCCGCCCGCCGACGTGCGCATGTTCGTGGTCGCGTACCGCGAGTGGACGAGCGCGAGCCTCAGCGCGGGCGTGACGTCGTGTGCGATGTCGGGCGCGATCGACACGGGTTGGCCGAGCTCGCCGGACGACAGGTTACCCTCGGCGGTGAGCGTCACGATCGTTTCGGCGAGGGCGAGGAGCATCATGGCAGGGGGAGGTCCGCTTCGCCGCGCTTCCAGCGGCCGTCTCCGTCGGCGTCGATCAGGATCGGTGCGGCGATCGCGAACGGCGTGACGCCCGGCCGCTTCCACTTGTCTTGCTGATACGTGCCGGTGATCTCTTTCGGCATCGGCGTGTCACCACCGGCGGTGACGGCGAGCCAGGTGTCGGTGGTGCCGACCTCGATCTCCATCTGCACGCGCTTGTCCGACGACGTGTGCACGACGCGTGGGCCCTCGGGCGTGCCGATCGTGATGTCGAGCTTGTCCGCGTGCACGAAGCCGGCTTGCGACAGCTCGATGTCGACGAAGACCTTGCCGCGCGCACGCAGTGACTGCCCCGGACCGACGGTCGCGTCGCCTTGCTTCGCCGCGACCTCGACGTCGAGCCACGGTCCCGTCGTCGCGACGACGCGGCGCGCGCGCAGCGCGGCGATGAACGCGGCCTCGTCGAACGGCTTCGGCTTCGGATCGTCGACGAACACGTACGTGCGCGCGGTGCCGTCGAGGACCCAGTTGAGATCGTGCGTGTCGCTGTTCCCGACGGGAGTGATCAGGCGGCCGTGATCGACGAACGTGAAGTAGTCACGCGCACTCTCGTCAAAGCGACGATCGCCGGTCATATTGAAGGCACTGTAGCCCGCGAGGACTTCCACGGCATCGTAGTCGAGCGAGAACGGCGGCGGCCACGCGACGCCGTCCCAGCGCGTCGCGTCGTAGAGCGCGGTGTAGCGAAACCGCGGGTGGTTGAGCTGCACGATCGGTTTGTCGCCGGGCATCGCGCGCGCGACGCCGAACAGCGCCGCCGCGTCGAGCTTCGCGAGATCGGCCGCGGGCGGTGACCCACCACGCGACGCCGTCTTGTCGACGGTGATCGGATAGACGTTCACGTGCAGCTGCTCGCTCGTGAGCTCGTTCCCCGCGATCGAAGCGATCACGTCGTCGAGCCCGAGCTGCTCGATCTCGAGATCGAGATCGCCGCTCGCGTTGTGGTCGGAGAGCCCGACGACCTGGATGCCGGCGGCCGCTTGCGCGATCACGCGCTGGGGATTCGGCAGCGTCGAGTCGTTCGAGGCCTGCGCGTGGACGTGGAGATCCGCCGCGAGCGTGCCGTGCGGGGTCCACGCGCGCGTGAGCGGGATCGCGAGCGCGACGCGGCCGCGCTTCGCCGAGAGATCGACCTCACCTTCCCACTTCTCGTACTCGACGCCACGCCACGCCCAGACCTTGTAGCGGCCATACGGAATCGCGGGCGACGGCGCACACGCATCGCGACCGATCGGCACCTCACCGCCACCGCGCGCGACGATCAGGCCGTTCCACGATCCGACCACGCCGGGCGCGATCGGACACGCGGTCGCGCCTTG
>Ga0316626_10001582_pt1 | contig 10251 bp, 10 predicted proteins | sample OWC_Aug_T1_C1_D5_FD_207656 | JGI IMG/M metagenome (GOLD analysis project Ga0316626, IMG submission 207656) | Wetland soil microbial communities from Old Woman Creek delta, Ohio, United States - OWC_Aug_T1_C1_D5_A | ecosystem: Environmental > Terrestrial > Soil > Wetlands | place: USA: Ohio...
CGCCGCCCGTCGCCCGGCCCTTAGCTGCGTACTCCTTCAGGGGTGTCCGCTTTCCGTATCCGTGGCTGGTGACGATGAGCAGCTCTCCGTCGAGTCGCACGACCTCCATGCTGGTCACCGCATCTCCTTCGGCCAGCCGGATTCCCTGCACGCCGGCTGCCTGCCGTCCCATCGCGCGCACTTTGGTCTCACTGAAGCGCAGCGCCCGTCCCTGCTCGGTTACCAGGATCACTTCGTCCTTGCCAGAGGTCGATCGGACCCAGCCGAGCACATCGCCGTCCTCCAGCGACATGGCGATCAGACCGGAGGGACGGACCGAGGCGAATTCCTCCATCTCGACGCGCTTCACCTTACCCTTGGCCGTCGCCATCACGCAGTAGCTGTGCCTGGAGAATTCGGAGATGCTGATGGCGGCCGTGACGCGTTCCTCGGCGTCCAGGGAAAGCACGTTCACGAGCGGGATGCCCTTCGCCGCGCGGTCCGAATCGGGTATCTGGTACACCTTCTCTGAATACACCTTTCCGCGGTCGCTGAAGAACAGCATGGTGTCCACACTGCGCGCCGGGATGAGCATCACCACCTCATCCTCTTCTTTGGTTGTGTGCCCCATCACACCGCGCCCTCCCCGCGATTGCAGCCGGAAGGCCGAGGCCGCCACCCGCTTGACGTATCCGCGCTCGGTCAGGCTGATGAGCACGGCCTCGTCATGCACGAGATCCTCATCGCTGAGCTCCTCGGTCGCCTCGCCCTCGATGCGGGTTCTTCGCTTGTCTCCAAATCGCTCTGCAAGATCGCGCATGTCGGCCTGGATCAAGGCCAGGATCTTCTTTGGATGGGCCAGCAGGTCTTCCAGGCTGGAGATTGTCGCGGTGACCTGCTTGTGCTCTTCTTCGATCTTCTGCCGCTCCAGGGCGGCCAGCCGGCGCAGCTGCATGTCCAGGATGGCCTGCGCCTGAACATCGCTTAGCTTGAACCGAGACATCAGGCGAGTCTTCGCGGCATCGGCATCCTTGGATTCCCTGATCGTCTTGATCACCGCATCCAGGTTCGCCAAGGCAATGAGATAGCCATCCAGGATATGCAGGCGCTCGCGTGCCTTCCTGAGCTCAAAATTCGTGCGCCGCACAAGAACCGTCTGCCTGTGCTCGATGAAGATCCGCAGCGCCATCTTGAGCGGCAGAGTGCGGGGCTCCCCGTCAACCAGGGCCAGCATCTGTACCCCAAATGTCGATTGCAGGGGCGTGTACTTGAAAAGCTGGTTCAGCACCTTCTTCGGCTGAGCGCCGCGCTTAAGCTCGATCACGATGCTCATCCCGCGCTGATCCGACTCATCCCGCAGATCTGCGATCTGGTCGATTCGCTCTGCCCGCACCAGTTCGGCGATGCGCTCGATGAGCGCCGACTTGTTGACCTGGAAAGGTATCTCAGTGATGATGATCTCGTGCTTACCGCCCTTCGACTCCTCGATGTGTGCCTGCCCCCGGACGACCAGGCGGCCCCGGCCCGTGGCATACGCGGTTTCGATGCCCTCGCGTCCGACGATGATGCCGCCGGTCGGGAAATCGGGGCCCGGGACCCTCCGTATCAGCTCGTCGACCGAGATGTCGTCGATGTTGTCGAAGTTGTCAATAAGGTACACGATGGCATCCGTCAGCTCTCGCAGGTTGTGCGGAGGGATGTTCGTTGCCATGCCAACTGCGATCCCGGACGAGCCGTTCAGAAGCAGGTTCGGGACTCTGGCAGGGAGGACCGTTGGCTCCTCCAGGGAGCCGTCGAAGTTGGGACCAAAATCCACGGTGTCCCGATCGATGTCGGCCAGAAGTTCTTCGGCCAGCCGGTGCAGCCGGGCTTCCGTGTACCGCATCGCGGCGGGCGCATCACCATCGATCGATCCGAAATTGCCCTGGCCGTCCACCAGCACGTAGCGCATGGAGAAGTCCTGCGCCATCCGGGCCATTGTTTCGTAGACGGCTGAATCCCCGTGCGGGTGGTACTTGCCCAGGACTTCGCCCACAATCCGAGCTGACTTCTTGTGCGCGGTGTTCGATCGGATTCCCATCTCCTGCATTGCGTACAAGATTCGCCGGTGCACCGGCTTCAGTCCGTCGCGCGAGTCCGGCAGGGCACGGGCGACGATCACGCTCATCGCGTAATCGAGATACGCCGTCCGCATCTGGCCGTCAATGTCTACTAATTCAACTGATCCTGTGCTCACAATGGACCTGCCTTCAATACTGGTTCTTGAAAACGGTTACCTTGGACGCCTCGGTCGCGCCGCCCGCTGCAGCTCGCCGAAATCCAGGCATAAAAAGACACGAAGGCCGCATCGCTCACCTCGTGTCCTTTCTGTGTAAAGGAAGCCTTAACAAGCTAATTATACCGCGAATCGAAAAGCGGCCGCCTCGCCGGCGATCCGCTGGAGTGCCGAAGGAGGGATTTGAACCCTCATGGACTTGCGCCCACTACGCCCTGAACGTAGCGCGTCTGCCAATTCCGCCACTTCGGCCAATGTGCCAACCTATTTTATCCGATTCATTCCAGTTGTCAACGAACCGAGCTTGCAGCCCCGACCGCTTACCGCGTGACCGGTCGTGCAACCTCGAGACGTGGGCCGCCTTTGGGCCGCGATCGATCTCCGAGTGTCTGCGCGGCACACCAGCCTCCTCGGATCGCGCTTGTTCATCTTGAGGTCGTGGGCATAACTTTCAGCCCTCTCCGGCGTTATATATGTATGGAAAGGAAGGAGCAGACAATGTTCACCGTCGCGGTCACGGCTGTGCTCGTGTTCTTCCTGGCTCTTGCGGGCGCTGACCTGCTGGTCTCGTCGCTGAGCTCGGACGACCTGAGCAACATGGGTGTCCAGAAGAAATCATGAAACCTGGCATCCACTTTCCCTAGCCCGATGCTGGCACCAGCAGCATCGGGTTTTTTTGTTTACACGGGGGGGAGCGGCGCCGTCCGCGCAAAAAGGAACCTCCCGGCGGAACCGGGAGGTCAACTCACCCAGACTCGTTCTTGTGTTAGCGTCCGTGCGCTTTACCCAACGCTCCAGCGTCCTCACCGGTGCTCACCGGCGCCTCCAGGTCACATTGCATGCACGGCGGCTCGGGCGTCTCCAATGGCGGCACGAAAACAGGAACCGCATTCTCCCAGCGGGCGCTGGCCGGCAAGGTCGGCATCCGCCACCAGGGGAAGTTCGTGGGAGCTGCCAGGACCTGCCAGACAGGGGGAATCGCCGCACCGGGGTACGGGCCGGTCGGCGCGCCGCCGGGATAGCCGCTTCCAGGTCCACCGGGATAGCCGGGGCCCCCGGCCGGCCCCAACTCCGTGCCCGCGCTGACGGTCGTCACGCTGACGAGCGCCGCAAGCACTGCGATAGCCACAAAACCGATCTCAAGCAATTGCGCCCTCATTGCCTCGCGCCTCCATCTCAATCATGACAAATGGTACCGACAAAGACGATATACCACCTCGTTGTCCCGCTGTGTGGGTACAGATCATCCCCCAATGGTCACATTCAGCGAGTCAGCTCCTGGGCAAGGTCAGCCCATCGATATCAGATCAGTTCCTGAAAGCTTCGCAGGTCGCCACCCTGTATACCGCCGTGGCCCCAGCCTGAAAAGCGAGCTCCGCCCAAGGCTGCTTTGCCAGCGCACCCGACCGAAAGCTCCACGGCGCGCCCCCGACATAGATGTAGATGCCGGGTTCCCTCCGAGTGCATAAACTCGCCACCTCGATGCCTTCGCTCCAGTCGGTGTCGAAACGGATTCGGTTGGTGCTCCTGCCTGTGAGCGGCTGTATCCAAATACCTGCGTCAGTTCCAAACACCTGTCCGTCCTCGCTAAACGAGGACGTCAAGACAAGGCTGTCCTCCGCGGCGTTCTGCCCAATCCATTGGATTGCGCGCAGATCGCCATCCTCCACATAGTTGCAGCATGGGTCAGGGCGCAGGCTCGACCATGCAGTCGCCAGTAGAAGGCTGGCAATGGCCGTCGCGCCAAGCCGTGCCGCACGCTGTGAGGCAGAGATCTTGAGCCGCGAGATGAGCCCGCCGAGGCCTGCACCTCCGAGCACCGCAAGCGGGAGGTAGAGGAGGATCTCGACGAATTGCTGGTTCAAAACCACCAAAGACGCGTCGCCCAACATTGAAGGCAACAGAGTGATTGCCCACAGGCCGAATGTGAAAACGTAGCATGCGATGGCAACTCGTGGAAAAGCGAGGAACGCAAACGGAAGCAGCCCGATTACCACAACGGCTGGCGCAACTGCCCCGTAAAACTCGCGCAGCACATAGATGAGCGGTGCAAGCGAGACGACGTATAGAACCGAGAAGCGCAGCGCCCTCTCGACGCCGAGGCCCTCAGCCGGAACGAGTCGCCCCGCGAGCCACCAGGCGACGAGCATGACGGCGGCCGGTACAAGCGCCCGCGTGTGCAGAAGCGTGACCGCGCCGATCAGCACTAGCACACTGATCCACATGGAGTGCCCGCGGAGGGACCCTCGCAACCAGAACACGCATGCCATGACTGCGGGCAGCGTCGCGATTGCACTGATGGCAGGGTACTTCCCCCAGTTTGCTGCAAAGGCCGGCATCCGAAACGCGAGGGCTGCCAGAAGCGCTGCCCAAAGCGCCGCATCCCTGCTGTCCGTCAGAGCCATCGTCAGCACACTCGCGGAAAGCGCTGCAAGCACGAGATACAGTTGACCGAGGAGTGGTATGGCCCCCTCAACTGGCTGACCAGTCACAGAGCTCAACCAGGCCGCAACGCTGTGAAAGCCCAAATGGTAGTACTGTTGAACCAGGCCGGGAATCGAGATCCGGATCTCGTCCGCGAGTTCCGGCAGGACCATGCCGCGCACGATCTGGTAGTGAATCACTGAATCGGTGTAGGGTGGCAGCAGAAGATTCTTAAGGAACGCCAGCCGCAGGATCAACAGCAACGCGATGGCCGCAGCCACCGCCATCACGGCTCCAGGACGTTGTGCTCTGATCCGCGCGCAGCGCACCCCTTCGAGTGCGAGCCTGCCAATTCCTGCGAGCGCCAGAAGAGCGCCTCCCACTCTCAAGGAGCCTGGCAGCGCCCTTTCCAGCAGTGCAAGCACGTACGTCAGCGGCGCGATGACCGCGCCGCCGATGCATAGCGCCGCCAGCCCCCTCTCCCGCGGCTCGCTACGATGAGCGCGAAGCGAGTCGAGCCAAAGAAGTCCCAGACCCCACGCCGTGAACAGGAACAGCCCAACCTCACGAAGTTGGGCCTGCATGATCGCCAGGCCGTCCAGGAACGGGTTCAGTTCGATGCCTCTCGTGGTTCGCAATTCTACATCACCGGCCTCTGCTGTCTCGAGCCGGGCGTTATAATTGTGAAGGCTGGAACATGATCGATCTCTCTCTGACTCCCGAGCATGAACTGACCAGAAAGACAGTCCGTGACTTCGTGCAGAGGGAGATCGCGCCGGTCATCAAGGACCACGACCGCCGGCAGGAGCCCATCCCCTTCGTCCTCGATCGACTCGCCGCCCTCGGCATCCTCGGCCTGGCTTTTCCGGTCCGCTATGGCGGTCAGGGCATGGACTATCTCTCCCTCGGCCTCGCATGCGAGGAGCTCGAGGCCATGGATACGCATCTTCGCGTCATCCTTTCGGTGCACACGGGCCTGTGCGCCATGTCCATCTTCCAATGGGGTACGGAAGATCAGAAGCAGCGCTATCTTGTGCCCCTGGCACGCGGAGAGAAGGTGGGCCTTGGCGCCTTCACGGAACCCGGCATGGGCTCCGACGTTGCGGCCATGCGCACGACCGCGCGCCGCGAGGGCGATGGCTACGTCCTGACGGGCGAGAAGATGTGGATCTCGCTCGCCTCACGCGCAGACCTGGGGCTTGTCACCGCCCGCACCAGCCCGCCGTCGAACAAACCATCCAAGGACCTCTCAACTTTCATCGTGGACCTGCGCGCCAGGGGCGTGAAGCGCGGCGATATTCATGGCAAGCTTGGTGTCCGCGCAGGCTCAACGGGCTGGCTCTCTTTCACAGACGTCCGGGTCCCGCTTGAAGACCGACTCGGCGACGAGGGCGAGGGTTTCAAGATCACGATGTCAGCGTTCGATCACGGCCGCTACACGGTCGCCGCCGGTGCAGCCGGACTCATCCGCGCCTGCCTGCATACCAGCGTGCACTACGCGCAAGCGCGCGAGACCTTTGGGGGCCGCATCGCGGAGCGTCAGCTCATTCAGCAGAAGCTCGCCCAGATGACCCAGGATTACGAGATCGCGCGCCTGCTCTACTATCAGGTCGGCTGGCTCCTCAATCAGGGCCGGCGGGCGACTCGCGAATCATCGTTCGCCAAGAAGTTCGCCACCGAGGCCTCCTTCAACGCGGCCAACGAGGCGCTCCAGATCCACGGCGCCTACGGTTACTCCGACGAATACGATGTGGAGCGGTATCTCAGGAATGCGCGGGGTGCGCTGATATATGAAGGAAGCAGCGAGATTCAGACATTGATCCAGGCCGGCTACGCTCTGGGGACGCGAACGGATCGCCCGTTGCGTTGCGAATTGCCCGCCTTCACCGAGCGTGAATGGCAGGCCTGACCAATTGGCCCGGCGCCACACCGGGAACATCGGCGCGGTGATGCACTGCCGCAGATCTCAGACATAGGAGAGGAATGTGAAGATCATCGCCTGTATCAAGCAAGTGCCTGACTCCGAGGCCAAGATCACAGCCTCCGGTGAGCAGGTCTCCTGGGGGGAGGCCCCGCTCGTCATCAATCCCTTCGACGAGTATGCCGTCGAAGGCGCACTTCAACAGAAGGAGGCCTATGGCGGGACCGTCACGGCGCTGTGCATCGGCCCCGAATCCGCTCGGGACGCGCTCAAACACGCTCTCGCCATGGGCGCCGATGATGCCATCTTGATCTCCGACCCTGCCCTTCCCGCGCTGGACACCCTGGGCGCGGCCCACCTTCTAGCCTCAGCCATTCAGAAGATCGGCGGCGTCGATTTGGCCATCTTTGGGCGCCAGACGCTCGACGACGGTTCCGGCGTCACCGCCGCGCAGACGGCACGGATATTGAAGTGGCCGCTCTTGAGCCTCGCCGGTCAGATCAAGGTCGAAAACGGCGTGTGCGAGGTCTCCCGCGTCGTCGAGGAGGGACGTCAGCAGGTGAGCGCGACGTTACCCGCCATCCTCAGCGTGGTTCAGAGCATCGGCGAGCCGCGTTACCCCTCGTTCATGGGCATTCGCAAGGCGTCCAAGGCCGAGATCCCTGTCTGGTCCTTAGCGGACCTCGGCGTCACGGCCCCCGCGGCCATCGTTACGCGCCTTCGCCTGGTGACTCCACCCACCCGCGACGTCAAGTGCGAGATCATTTCCGGCGAAACGCCCGAAGCGATTGCCGGCATCCTGGTCGAGAAGATCCTGGCGGAGAAGGTCCTATGAAAACCCTTGTATATGTCGACCACTTCCGCGGTGATCCACAGCCAGCCTCCTGGGAGGCCCTCGGAGTCGCCAAGGGATTCGGAACAGCCGTCGCTCTGATCCTCGGCACGGGCCTTGATGCGCTCGCCAAGTCTGCATTCGAGTTCGGCGCTGACGAAGTCCTGCTCGCCGAAGATGGCGGCCTGTCCGACTATCGTTCCGAGGCCTACGCTTCCACCGTATCAGCGGCCGTCAAGGCTCAGGCGCCTGACCTGGTCCTTTTTCCCACGACATCTCGAACGAGGGAGTTGGCTGCCGTCGTCGCCGTGGACCTTAACACTGGCGTGCTCATCGACCTGGTCGACCTGACCCTGGATGGTGACCAGTTCACCGCCACCCGTCCAATCTATGAAGGCAAATTGCTCGAGAAGGTCACGTGCTCAGCCAGACCCGTCATTGCCACGCTTCGCCCGCGTGTGTTCCCGAAACCCTCGCGTGATGCTGCCCGCTCCGGCAGTCCCGCGAAGGTGGCTGCGGCCACCGAGTCACCGGTCACGGTGGAGGGCTACACGCTTGCCGAGAATGTCGTGAACCTCACGGATGCGGGTGTCATTGTTTCCGGAGGCCGTGGCGTCTCTAACAACCCCTCGCTCACTCCACCAGCCGGCATGGACGAGAAGCAGGCCGAGATCTGGCGGGCGCAGCAGGGCTTCAAATTGGTGGGCGACCTGGCCGTGGTGCTTGGCGGCGCGGTCGGCGCCTCCCGCGCGGCCGTCGATGCCGGGTATATCCCCTATGCCAACCAGGTCGGCCAGACCGGCAAGGTCGTCACGCCCGATCTGTACATCGCGTGCGGAATATCCGGTGCGATCCAGCACCTCGTCGGCATGCGGAACGCCAAACTGGTTATTGCCATCAACAAAGATCCCGATGCGCCGATCTTTCAGCAGTCCCGTTATGGCGTGGTCGGCGATCTGTTCCAGATTCTTCCGGCACTTACAGAGGCCTTCAAACAGAAACTCGGAAGGTAGGGATCCAGAAAAGCAGAGACGACCCCGAGGCCGTCTCTGCTTTTCTAGCCGGTTCGGCGGGCGCGCGGTTGGACGAGCCTTCCCGCAGCCGCGGCGGCAACCGCTGCCAGCAGGAGCACCACCGCGCCGCTGCAGGCGCCCGCAGCCGTGAATGCGGCTGCCAGTCCCTTCAGACCCACCACTTCATTCGGGAAGATCTCCTGCGATCCGTCCTCGTACGTGCACGTGAGTTCGGTGGAGTGACCCGTGCCGGCGATTGGGCTGCTCCCGGTCGGCTGCCCGAATCCATAGTCGCGAAATGAGTAGGCGCTGGCTTCGGGACAGAGAGCGTACGAAGTCAACCGGTTGAACAGCGGTTCGTAAGCGGCGATCATGGCTCCGCCGAAAGGGATCACGAACAGCATCGCAGCGCCGCCCAGTATCAGGACCGCGACCGCACCAAGACAGGATGCCTGCCAGCGCTTCATAGAATCGCTCCGCTAGATCGAGATGAGCCCGAGATGCAGCCCTGTTCTCACAGCCTCGGTCCTGCTCGACGCGTTGAGCTTGGCATACAGCGATGAGAGATGGTACTTCACCGTATGCTCGCTGATTCCGAGTTTGGCGGCGATCTGTTTGTTGGCCAACCCTTCCGCCATGTGCTGCAGCACCTCGGTCTCTCTGGCCGTCAAGGGCTCGATGAGCGCATCCGCCGAAGCCGAGTCAGAGAAGAAAGGCGCACGAAGCATAGCCGTCAGCAGGCCGGGAGCCCCCACCCACAGCCCTTCTGCGAGTGCCAGCACAGCCGCGCCGAGTTCCTCTTGAGTCGCGCTGGTGGAAAGTACTCCCCAAGTTCCGCCATGGCTCACGCGCCACCGGGGGACCTCACCAGCGTCGTCCGTGAGAACGAGCACGGCACGCCAAGCCGACAGCTCCTCAGCGACCTGCGTCAATGGGACGGCCGCGAGCACGAGCACGTCGGTCTCGTCCTCCGCCACCTCCAGTTCACGTAAATCCCCCGCCTCGGCGCTCACGGTGAGGCCCAGATTCGCGGCCAGGAGTTCATGCAGGCCGATCCGCAGCGCCGGATTCGGCGCCACGAGCGCCACTCGAACCAAACTAGGCCTCCACCGCAGCCTGACTCCGCCGACCGGCCCGGGGCAGCGCCCTCGCCGTCAAGCCGACTGCCTCTTCCACGAAATCGCGGGCCGCGTCGATTGCGATGGCGAGGCTCTGGTCGCCGCCCAGGATCATCGCGTTGACGCCCAGAACTTCACCCTGCGCATTGACCAGTGGACCACCGGAATTGCCGGGCGCAAGCAGCGCGTCGCTCCGGATCACCGCAACGGAATGGCCGCCGTGCGTTTGCGCCTGTATCCGCGCGCTCACCACGCCGCGGGTCACGGAGTCTCTTTGCCCCCAAGGGTGGCCGAATGCGAACACCAGCTCACCCACTCGGGGCGGGTTGCCCGCAGGCGTGAGCGGCCTCGGGCCCGCGCATCAATGGAAAGCAGCGCTAGGTCGCGATCTGGATCGCGCCGCACGATCCGGGCAGCGTACTCCCGTGCATCGTGCAGGTGAACAGATGGCGCCCGCCGCCCCACCACATGGTTGTTTGTCAGAATCAGACCATCCGCATCCCAGACAATCCCAGCTCCTGCGCCCCATCGCCGCCCCTGCACAAGCACCAGCGACGGGAGGACCAACTCGACGAGTTCTCCGATGTCGGCATTAAGCGTTCCACCAAAGGTCGCGTTCATGCGCTCTACCGCTCCCCCACAGTTATGCTCAAGGTCTTGACCTCACCACCCCGCAGGATCTCGATCGG
>Ga0316626_10001583_pt1 | contig 10249 bp, 10 predicted proteins | sample OWC_Aug_T1_C1_D5_FD_207656 | JGI IMG/M metagenome (GOLD analysis project Ga0316626, IMG submission 207656) | Wetland soil microbial communities from Old Woman Creek delta, Ohio, United States - OWC_Aug_T1_C1_D5_A | ecosystem: Environmental > Terrestrial > Soil > Wetlands | place: USA: Ohio...
CGGATTATAGAGGGAGGGTGTGACCCGCGCCTCCTCAGGGTGCCGGCGATGTGACATCATTTGGCGGTCGCCCCAGCCCCATCGAGCCCGCACTTGCTGCTGCCACTGATTGCCGTCGCCTGCTACCTGTTCGGAGCCCTCGGGCTCGGCATGGCCGCCTATCGAGCCGATTCCCACGAAGGGCGTGGCCGGCGCATCGCCGGCGCCGCGATCGCCGCCGTCGGCGTCCTGGTGCACGTCGCGGCCCTCCTGGACGAGCGCAGGCTCGACCCGCAGGCCGCCCTGTCGCTCGGCGATACCGCCGCGATGGTCAGCCTCGTGATCGCGCTCACCGCCATCGTGATGGCCCTCAAGCCGCGCCTGCGCGGCATGGCGGCATTGCTGCTCGCAATCGCGGCCGTGCTCGAGGCGGCCTTCTCGGAAGGCGCGCGCAACTTTTCGATCGGCCGGCCCGGCTGGGAGCTCGCATTCCACGTCGCCATGGCGACCACCGCGTTCGCGTTCGTCACGATCGGCGCAGCGCTCGCCATCGCACAGGTCGTGGTGGCCCGCCGCCTGCGCAGCCGCCAGCCGCTCGGCTTGCTCAGGATCCTCACGCCCATCGAGTCGCTCGAGTCCGGCTGCTTCCACAGCATCCAGGCCGGGTTCGCGCTCCTCACGCTCACGCTCGTGAGCGGCGCGTTCTTCATCGAGAACCTGTTCGCGCAGCATCTGGTGCACAAGGTCGTGCTCGCGATGATCGCGTGGGTCGTTTTCGCCGTGCTGCTGTTCGGCCGCTGGCGCTTCGGCTGGCGTGGCCGCAAGGCGCTGCGCTGGACGGTCGCGGGCTACGTACTGCTCGGCCTCTCCTATTTCGGCAGCAAGGTGGTGCTCGAGAACGTGCTGGGCAAGCACTGGGGCTGACCGGCCTTGCAGGACATCCCGTTACCCTGGCTGTTCACCGTCCTCGTCGTCCTGGTCGCGCTGTCCGCGTTCTTTTCGAGCACGGAAACGGCGCTGATGAGCATCAACCGCTACCGGTTGCGCCATCGGGCGCGTGAAGGCAGCGCCGGCGCGCGCGCCGCCGAGAAGCTCCTCGCACAACCGGACCGCCTGATCGGGATGATCCTGGTCTGCAACAACTTCGTGAACTCCGCAGCGGCCGCGATCGTCACGGTCATCTGCCTGTCGCTAGGCGGTGAGGCTTTTGCAGCAGTCGGCGTCGGAATCTTCACGGTCGTCCTGATCGTATTCGGCGAGGTGTCGCCAAAGACCTTCGGCGCGCTCTACCCCGAGAAGCTTGCGTTGCCAGCCGCGCTGATTTACCAGGTGCTGCTCAAAATCCTGTACCCCATCGTATGGGCGACGAACCTGGTTACGAACGGCGTGTTGCGACTGGTAGGCGTCTCGCGAGAGAAGGCCAGCACCACGTCCCTCAGCCGGGAGGAACTGCGCACGGTCGTCGCCGAGGCGAGCACCGTCATCCCGCACCGCCACCAGCGCATGCTGATGAGCATCCTCGACCTCGAGCGCATCAACGTCGAGGACATCATGGTGCCGCGCCTGGAGATCGCGGGCATCGACGCCTCGGACGAGTGGGACGACGTCCTCGAGCAGTTGCGCGAGAGCCGCCACACGCGCATCCCCGTGTACGACGGCAGCCTGGACAACCTGATCGGCATCCTGCACATGAAGAAGGTCGCGCGCCTGCTCGCCCGCGGCGAATTCGATCGTGAGCAGCTCGTGGGACTCGCGCGCACGCGTGAACCCTATTACGTGCCCGAGGGCACCTCCCTCAACAAGCAGCTGCTCAATTTCCAGCGCCAGCGCCGCCGCGTCGCGTTCGTGGTGGACGAGTACGGCGACGTGCAGGGCCTCGTCACCCTCGAGGACCTGCTCGAGGAAATCGTGGGCGAGTTCACCTCCGACACGAGTTCGCTCCACAAGGACGTGCACAAGGAAAAGGGCGGCAGCTACATCGTCAATGCCGCGGCGAGCGTGCGCACGCTGAACCGCAAGATGGGCTGGTCGCTGCCCACCAGCGGGCCACGCACCCTGAACGGACTGATCGTCGAGTATCTCGAGAACATCCCGGACGCCGGCACCAGCCTTCGCATCAACGACTACTCGATCGACATCCTGCAGACCGGCGAAAACGCCGTGAAGACGGTGCGACTCAAGGCCATCGTGCCGCCCAGGGACGAAGCCGCGCGCGGGTCAGAAGGCGGCCGCTAGTACCTGCTCGAGGCGGGCCACGCCCTGCACGACGATGCCCTCGATCGCCCGCCTCGGCACGTTGCCGCTCGGCACCAGTGCGCGGTGGAAACCCTGCTTGGCCGCTTCGCGCAGGCGTTCCTCGCCGAACGGCACGGGCCGGATCTCGCCGGTGAGTCCCATCTCGCCGAAACACACCGTCTCCTGCGCCACGGGGCGATTGCGCAGGCTCGAGACCACGGCCAGTACCGCGGGCAGGTCGGCCGCGGTCTCGCCGATGCGGACGCCGCCCACGACGTTGACGAACACGTCCTGGCCCGACGTGGCGATGCCGCCGTGCCGGTGCAGCACCGCGAGCAGCAACGCGAGCCGGCTCGACTCGAAACCGACGGCCACTCGCCGTGGCGACATTCCCTGCGCCTCGTCCACCAGCGCCTGGACCTCGACCAGGAGCGGACGGCTGCCCTCGCGCGCAACGGTAATCACACTGCCCGGCACCGGGACCTCGTGGCGCGACAGGAAGATCGCGGACGGATTGCGGACCTCCTTGAGTCCCTCGTCCACCATGGCGAAGACGCCGATCTCGTTCGCTGCGCCAAACCGGTTCTTGACGGCGCGCACGACCCGGTAGCGGCTCCCGGGGTCGCTCTCGAAGTAGAGCACGGTGTCCACCATGTGCTCGAGGATGCGCGGCCCGGCGATCAGGCCCTCCTTGGTCACGTGGCCGATGATGAGCACGGCCGTCCCGGAGTCCTTCGCGTATCGCACCAGGCGCGCGGCGGATTCACGCACCTGGACGGCCGATCCCGGTGACGATTCACTGAGTTCGGTGTGCATCGTCTGGATCGAGTCCACGACCAGCACGCGGGCCCGCGCCGCGACCGCTTCCTCCATGATGCCCTCGACGCGCGTCTCGGCAACCAGTCGGAGCGTGGGAGATTCCAGCCCCAGGCGGCGCGCGCGCAGCGCCACCTGGCGCACCGACTCCTCGCCCGAGGCATAGAGCACCGGCTGCGCGCGACTCAGCGCATCGGCCGCCTGGAGCAGGAGAGTCGACTTCCCGATGCCCGGGTCACCGCCCAGCAGGACCACGGATCCCGCGACCAGCCCGCCACCGAGGACTCGGTCGAGTTCGCCGATGCCGCAGGCCGCGCGCAGATCCGTCTCTTCCGTGACCTCCGTCACTGTTTGGCTCGCGGCCCGACCCGGACGCGCACGGCGTTCCGGTTGCGTGGCGATGGACGACGCGGCGAGTTCCAGGGTATTCCATGCTTGGCAGGCCGGGCACTGTCCCTGCCACTGCGGTGTCGTCGCGCCGCAGGATCCGCAGACGTAGCTGGTCTTCTGCCGTGCCATGGGGCCGCGATGCTAGCACGCAGCGGGCGGCGGGCCCGGATGTGTGACGCCCGCTGCAATTCGGCACTGAATCGCTCCGTATACTTCCCTGCGACCATGCGCGTCCCGGCCGATCAGACCTTCGTGCAGATGAATGCTGGCGGCCAATCCAGGCCGGGCCCGGCCTCGCGCACGCCTGGGACGCTGGGCCGCTACCAGATCCTCCACGAGCTCGGCAAGGGCGCCATGGGGGTGGTCTACCGGGCCCGTGACCCGATGATCAACCGCGACGTCGCACTCAAGTCGATCCCGCTCGCGGACGAATTCGAGGGCGCCGACCTCGAGGACGCACGCGCCAAGTTTTTCCGCGAAGCCGAGATGGCCGGACGGCTGAGCCACCCGCACATCGTCACGATCTACGATGCAGGCGAGGATCGCGGCACGGCCTACATCGCCATGGAGTTGCTGCGCGGGCGGCACCTCGTCGAGTACACCCACGCCGAGCATCTTTTCCCGACGGCGCTGGCACTCGAAATCGTCGCGCGGCTGGCCGACGCTTTGAACTATGCTCACCAGCAGCACGTGGTGCACCGCGACATCAAGCCGGCGAACGTCATGTACGAACCGTCCCGTGGCGACCTGAAGATCACCGACTTCGGCATCGCGCGCCTCACGGACTCGAATCGTACCCGCACGGGCATCGTGCTCGGCACGCCGTCGTTCATGTCGCCAGAGCAACTGCAGGGCCGCGCTGTCACCGGCAGCTCGGACCTGTTTTCGCTCGCGATCACGCTGTACCAGTTGCTGACCGGCGTGCTGCCCTTCCGTGCGGACTCGATGCCGGCACTGATGCTCAAGATCGTCCAGGAGCCGCATCCGCGCATCCGCATGGTCCGGCCCGACCTGCCGGCCGGTCTCGACGAATTCTTCGCCCGGGCGCTCGCCAAGGACCCGGCGGGCCGCATCGAGAGCGGCGCCGCGTTCGCACAGGCACTGCGCGACGTCGCGCCCCGGGCCAGGGACTGATCCGTGCAGTTGAGAGGCAAGTTCCGTTGCGTCGGCGTGAGCGACCCTGGTCGAGTGCGGGAGCACAACGAAGACACCATAGGCACCGATCCGGAGATCGGCCTGGTCGTCCTCGCCGACGGCATGGGCGGATACAAGGCCGGCGAAGTTGCGAGCGGCATCACCGTACGCACCGTGATGGGGCTCGTCAAGGACGCCGTCGAGCGCGAGGACCTGACCGTCCGCGACCCGGAGACGGGCCTCAGCCGGCCGGGCATCCTGTTGCGCGACGCGATCCAGCGGGCCAACAAGATCATCTACCAGACCGCAAAGACCCAGGCGAACTGCGAAGGCATGGGCACCACGGTGGTCGCGGGGCTCTTCTTCGACGACAAGCTGACCGTCGCGCACGTCGGCGACTCGCGCCTGTACCGCCTGCGCGGCGGCAGCCTCGAACAGGTCACCCAGGACCACTCCCTGCTCCAGGAGCTGGTCGCGCGCGGCTTTTACACACCTGCCGAGGCGCAGCGCGCGACGGCGAAGAACTACGTCACGCGGGCGCTCGGCGTGGAGCCGACCGTCGAGGTGGAACTGACCGAGGTGCCGGTCCAGAAGGACGACTTGTACCTGTTGTGCTCCGACGGCCTGTCGGACATGGTCGAGGACGAGGATATTCAGTTAACGATCAGTACCTTTGGTGTTAATCTTGAGACGCTTGCGAAGCAGCTGGTGCTGCTCGCGAACGAGAATGGGGGGCGCGACAATGTGTCGATCGTGCTGCTGCGGGTGCTGGACGGCTTCCCTGCGCGCCGCGGCATGATGGATCGACTGCTCGGGCTTTTCGCATAACACGACACGCAGGATCACGCATGGCCAGGCTAGTACTGAGCCTCGACGGGCAGACGCTCGCCGAGTACAACATGAGCAAAGAGCGCTACACGATCGGGCGCCTGCCGGACAACGACATCCGCATCGACAATGCGGCGGTGAGCGGTCATCACGCGCTCATCATCAACATCCTCAACGACTCCTTCCTCGAGGACCTGAACAGCACCAACGGCACGTACGTCAACGGCAAAATCATCAAGAAGCACGCGTTGCAGCAAGGTGACGTGATCACGGTGGGGCACCACGCACTGCGCTTCATCGACGGCGAGACCGAGGAGCCCGAGGACGAGTTCGAGAAGACCATGGTGATCAGCGCGCGCGATGCGGGCAAGCTGGTGACCCCGCCGCCGGTGCCCGCCCCCGCAGCGGCCGCCACGTCGACGACCACGCAGGGTTTCGGCAACGGCTCGCTGCCCAAGGCGCGCCTGCAGGTCCTGTCGGGACAGTTCGCCGGGCGCGAACTCGAGCTGGTGAAGACGCTGACGACGCTCGGTCGCCCGGGTGTGCAGGTGGCCGCAATCACGCGTCGCGCGGACGGTTTCTACATCATCCACGTCGAGAGCGGCAGGGATGGCGACTACCCGCTCGTGAACGGCACGCCGATCGGGCCGCAGGCTCGCAAGCTGCACGACAACGACGTGATGCAGCTCGCGGGCGTGAAGATGGGATTCTTCGAAAAGTGAGAAAAAAGGGGATAGGGGGTAGGGGATAGGGGATAGTGAAAGAGGCCGACACCGTCGGCCGTTCTTGCTCCGCACTATCCCCTATCCCCTACCCCCTATCCCCTCTCTTGATCCTCACCGCATCTCGTGCTGCACCCGCTGGCTCACGCCACAGATGAGCTCGTAGGGGATCGTGCCCGCACGGCGCGCCACCTCCTCGACCGGCACGCCGCCGCCCCACAGGACCACGGGATCGCCGGTTCCGACCGCGGGCAGGTCGGTGACGTCCACGGTAACCATGTCCATCGAGACACGCCCGATCAACGGTGCGCGGCGTCCGTTCACGAGCACAGGTGCGCCTGAAGGGGTGCTGCGCGGATAGCCGTCGCCGTAGCCTGCCGCGACGACCGCCATGCGCGTGTCGCGCTCGGCTCGCCACGAGCCACCGTATCCGACGGTTTCGCCCGATTTCACGATCTTCACCGCGATCACTTCCGTCTGCAGGGTCATGGCCGGGTGCAGGCCGAGGTCCGCGCCGTTGCCGCTCGGAAACGGCGAGACGCCGTACAGCAGAAGGCCCGGACGCACCCAGTCGGCACGCGACTCGGGCCACGCGAGAACCGCGGCCGAGTTCGCGATGCTGCGCGCACCCGGAGTGCCCGCGGTGGTCGCCCCGAACGCACTCAACTGTTCAACCGTCTTGGGATCGCGGCGATCATCGGCATTCGCGAGGTGCGTCACCAGCGTCGGATCGGGCGCGACGTTCGCGATCCGCGTAAGTCGCTGGTGCGCCTCGGCAAACTGCTCGATGCGGAAGCCAAGGCGGTTCATGCCGCTGTCCACCTTGAGCCACGCGGACACCGTCTCCGAGCCTCCCCGGCCCTCGAGCATCTGCAGCTGCTCGAAGCTGTGCACCATGAGATCGAATCGCTGCTGCGCGGCGATCGCGAGCTGGTCCGGGCTGAATACGCCTTCGAGCAGCAGTATCCGATTCGTGAGCCCCGCCGCGCGCAACGCGAGGCCTTCATCGAGGCGTGCGACGGCGTAGCCGTCGGTCTCCGCCAGTGCCCTCGCGGCCGGGACGAGACCGTGGCCATAGGCATTCGCCTTGATCACGGCCATGACTCGCGACGCGGGCGCCGTCGCACGCACGCGCGCCAGGTTCTGCCGCAGGGCGGCGGTGTCCACGATCGCGCGGATCAGGGTCTTCACTCAGCTGCCGTAGTCGTAGTCGCCCGTCGCCAGGTTCTCGAAGCGCGTGTACTTGCCGAGGAAGGTGAGGTGCACCTCGCCCGTCGGGCCGTTGCGCTGCTTCGCGATGATGATGTCGGCGATGCCCTTGCGCGGCGTCTCCGGCTCGTACACCTCTTCGCGGTAGATGAGCATGATCAGGTCCGCGTCCTGTTCAATCGCGCCGCTTTCACGAAGATCCGACATCACCGGCTTCTTGTCCGTGCGCTGCTCGACGCTGCGATTGAGCTGCGAGAGCGCCATCACCGGCACCTTGAGTTCCTTCGCCAGCGCCTTGAGAGAGCGCGAGATCTCGGAAATCTCCGTCGCGCGATTCTCCTTCGTGCCCGGCACCTGCATGAGCTGCAGGTAGTCGATCACGATCAGTCCGAGCTTGTGCTCACGCGTCAGGCGTCGCGCGCGGGCCCGCACCTCGGTCGGCGTGAGCGCGCCGCTGTCGTCGATGAAGATCGGCGCCGTCTTCATCTGCGCGATGGCGCTGTTGATCCGGGCCCAGTCCTCGTCGCCGAACATGCCGGTGCGCAGGTGGCTCTGGTCGACGCGCCCGAGCGACGAGATCATGCGCATCGAGAGCTGCTCCCGCGACATTTCCATCGAGAAGACGGCGACGGCCGTGTTCGAGGCGATCGCGGCGTTCTCGGCGATGTTGAGCGCGAGCGTGGTCTTGCCCATCGAGGGACGGCCCGCGACGATGATGAGATCGCCGGGTTGCAGTCCGGCGGTCATGCGGTCGAGGTCGTTGTAGCCCGTGCTGACACCCGTGAGTTGCCCCTGCGACTGGTGCAGCATGTCGAGCCGGTCGATCGTGGCGCCGAGGACATCGCGCAGGGGGACGAATCCGGAGCTGCCGTGGCGCCCCTGCTCGGCGATCGAGAAGACGAGCTGTTCGGCGTTGTCCACCAGGTCCTTGGCCGGCCGCCCCTCGCTCTCGTAGGCGCTGGCGGCGATCTCGCCGCTCACGCGGATCAGGTTACGCAGCAGCGCGCGCTCACGCACGATGTCCGCGTACGCGCGGATGTTGGCGGCCGTCGGGGTGTCGCGCGCGAGTCCCGCAAGGTATGCGAGCCCGCCCGTTTCGTCACCCTGGCCCTTGGCGGCCAGGTACTCGGCCAGCGTGACCGCGTCGCTCGGCTCGCTTCGGCTCGACAGTTCGGCGATCGCCGAGAAGATCTGCTGGTGATCGCGCCGGTAGAAATCCTCGGCGCGCAGGCGGTCCGCAATCGCGTCCCAGGTGCTGTTGTCCAGCAGCAACCCGCCGAGCACGGCCTGCTCGGCCTCGACGGAATGCGGCGGGATGCGCAGCGCGTCCGTCTCGGGCAGGAGACGCACCCGCTTACGCCCCCTGGCGCTCCCCGCTTCCTGCTCCATGGAGGTTTACCGGAGCACGCGCAGATTATTCCTCGGCGACCACTTCCACCGGCAGGTCGACGATGACGTCGGTGTGCAGGTGCAGCTTCACGTGGTGCTCGCCCACGAGGCGGATCGGACCCGAGTGCAGGCGAACTTCGCTGCGCTCGATGCGGATGCCGGCCTTCGACAGCGCATCGGCGATGTCCGACGTGCCGATCGAGCCGAAGAGCTTGCCTTCGCCACCGGCCTTCGCGGTCAGCGTGAGCTTGAAGCCCTCGAGCTGGCCCGCGCGCAGCCGGGCACTCGACATCTCGTCTTCCGCGAGCTTCTCGAGCTCGGCGCGCCGCTCCTCGAATTTCGCCAGGTTCGCGACCGTGCACATCGCCGCCTTGCCCTGCGGAAGCAGGTAGTTGCGTCCGTAGCCCGGCTTCACCTTGACCTTGTCGCCGATGTTGCCGAGGTTGGCGACCTTCTGCAGCAGGATGACTTCCATCGTTGGTTCCTCGATCGATCTGTCTTTACTTGATCACGCGGCCTGCGCCGCCCGTTGCGAGCGCAGCCAGTTGTCCACGAATCCCCAGCCCGCGAGCGCCGCGACCATGATGGGCGCCGCGACCACGAGCAGTACGTAAATCGCCCACAGCCACGCGCCGTTCAGGCGACCCGAGGCCTTGAAACGGTGCGCGGCAGCGAGCCCCACGAGCGTCAACGCCCCCAGGAAGATCCTCCCGAGATCGTCGACCAGCGGCCGATCCAGCAGCAGCGACGCCGCGATGACCACTGCCGCCACCGCGCCCAGCACGACGCCGAGGCGCAGCTGCTGGAACTCGGCACCGAAACGCCCGGCACGGTCCGGCAGTGACTGCCACCACCGGGCGAGGAACAGCGCGCACATCGCGAGCAGCATCGTGAGCACGGTCACCCATCCCCACAACGTTTGCGCCAGCGTATCGGCGAGCCCGTCCTTCTCCAGGTCCATCGGCAGGCCCCGGCGCTGCATCTCCTGCGCGACGTCCCGCACGAACGGCCCCCAGAATGTCTGCGGATCGCCGAACGACTGGTGCAGGAGCACCAGCAGCACCGCCGCCGCGAGCACCGCGACCTGCAGGCACAGGGCCAGCGACCCGGTCCGCGCCAGCAGCACCCCGAGCGCAAGCGGCGGCGCAAGCACCCAGGCCGAATAAATCAAACCCACCGGCACCGGACGCCCGATCAGCCACATCGCGGCCGACAGGAGGACGCTCGCCCCCGCCGCCACCGCGATGGCCGGGCGAGGTCCGCGCACCATCGCCACGAGCGCCGGCACGGCGCCAGGCAGGAAGAACGCAAACCCGAGCCCGAACAACGGCAGCAGCCCGAGGAGGCCGGTGACGAAGACGGCCCCTACCGGATTGTCGGCGAGCCAGGCAGCGAGCGATCGGTTCATGGTGGCTCCGGCGGGCAGCACCGCACGGCGCCCGGGTCGGCTCAGTGCTGGTCCGTGTACGGCAGCAGCGACAGGAACCGCGCGCGCTTGATCGCGAGCGACAGCTGGCGCTGGTAGTTCGAGCGCGTGCCGGTGATGC
>Ga0316626_10001588_pt1 | contig 10240 bp, 9 predicted proteins | sample OWC_Aug_T1_C1_D5_FD_207656 | JGI IMG/M metagenome (GOLD analysis project Ga0316626, IMG submission 207656) | Wetland soil microbial communities from Old Woman Creek delta, Ohio, United States - OWC_Aug_T1_C1_D5_A | ecosystem: Environmental > Terrestrial > Soil > Wetlands | place: USA: Ohio...
AGCCCCTGACATATGGACAGGTCTAGCACTCGCATTACTATTGTCTTTCTTGACTGCCGCTAGCTACTCATGGCTATCCCGCCGTTATCCAGACGCTGGCGCAGGCAGTTCATACTACTTTGCACAACGTGCTTTACTTGACAGAGGCAGCAGTAACAAAACTGCCCGAAACGCAAAATTCATTGTTGGCTGGCTTTCACACCTCTACTACTGGGTATACCCAGGTGTTATGGTGGGAATGATGGGCTTCTTCATAACCTATATACTATCGACAGTTGGCATCATAATAGCTCCCTTAACCGAAGTTGCAATTGTAGTTGCGTTCGCTGTACTAGTAGGTTTTATAGCTTTCAGAGGAATCAACGGTTCCACACGAACAAATCTCATGATCAACATAGCGCAAATCGGCATGCTTGTCGGCGTAACAGGTATTGCCCTTGCCTATCGCTTCATAAACCCCGACCATTTGACTTACGCCTTTTCAAACCCTGCAGGACCTCTAATACCTAGTAGTGCAAGCCACATGCTCTTTCAGGCAACCATTGCTATACTTGTACTAGTCGGCTTCGAATCCGTAACTGCATTTACTGGTGAAGCGAAAAATCCAAAAGATGTCCCAAAGGCTATTATGCTCTCGCTTGCAATTCAAGGTCTATTCTGCTATCTACTAGGATTCTACGGTGTACAGGCATGGATGAACTCAAAGTACGGATTTGCCGCGGCAGCCGCTTCCAACTCTCCAATAGGCGACATGATTATCCAGTCCGTTAACGGATTGTTTGGTGGAGGTGGCTTTATCGTTATGATTGTAGTTGCTGCGATTGTTGCAACAGCAATACTGGGCACAACTCTGTCCTGTATGAACACCGGTGTAAGAGTAACATATGCAATTAGCCGCGATACAGAGGTTCCTGAACCACTCGGAAAACTCAACCTAAGATACGGCACTCCTGCAATCGGTGTATGGGTGATGACCATCGTCACAGCTGCAATAGGTGCCTTCGGAGTTCTATCTCTAACAAACCTTACTGCAATAACACTACTGTCTAACTTTGGGACATTCCTACTTTACGGTGTAACTTGCATAATAGCGATCTATGCACTCGCTCGAGAAAAACGCTCAGTCTTAACTAAATACGTTATTCCTATCTCAGGTTTTGTGGCTAACGTGATCATGCTAATTGCAGTTGTCTGGCTGGGTGTGATTGGTGGAGGTAGCACGCAAACGGCAGCTTTAATGGCAATAGGAATAACGGCAGTATGGATGGTTGTGGGACTTGGATATTTCGCTCTAAACTCAAAAAGCAAAGAGTCCGGTATATTCCCCTTCCCAGGCAAAGAAACCTAAATGACAACAGACGTGATGAGCTCAAATCCACGGGGCGTTTTAGGTGGAGAATTGAATTGAACCCACACTCCAGTGGAGACCCACACACATTTCTAATTATTCTTAATTAGCTTGGACGAAAAGCCAACAAGAACTCCTTTATCATCCAATATTTTTACAGTTTTATTTTAAATTACTACTTCGCTTGAAACTCCTATCGGTGACTGTGCTTTGATGTTTTCCAATAATTATCTTGTGGATTTCAAGGATAATTCTTAATTACCGCGTCCGCCAATGAGTTGGCGAGGTATATTTAAAATGGTAAAAATGGATTTCGGTGGCGTCAAAGAAGACGTCATCACTCGAGAAGAATTCACCTTGGCGAAAGCCCAAAAAATCCTGAAAGACGAAGTAGTCGTCTCACTCGGCTATGGAATCCAAGGTCAAGCACAGTCCTTAAACATGCGTGACCAAGGAATAAAAGTAATCATTGGACAAGAAAAAGAAGGCGTATTTAAAAAAGAATGGGACAAAGCAGTTTCCGATGGGTGGAAACCAGGCGAAAACCTCTTGCCACTGGAGGAAGCGGCTAAAAAAGGCACCATCAAAATGTTCCTACTAACTGATGCCGCACAAAAAGCGGTATGGCCAAAAGTCAAAGGCACCCTAAAGAAAGGTGACGCACTCTACTTTAGCCACGGATTTAGCATTGTATACAAGGAACAAACAGGCGTTATCCCACCAAAAGACATTGACGTTATCCTTGTTGCACCAAAAGGCTCTGGCACATCTGTGCGCAGAAACTTTGTTGACGGAAGCGGCATAAACTGCAGCTTTGCAGTCTTCCAAGATGCAACTGGTAAAGCCGAAGACCGCGCTAAAGCACTCGGCATCGCCATCGGCGGAGGATACCTTTTCCCAACAACCTTTGAGAAAGAGGTCTACAGCGACTTAACCGGCGAACGAGGCACACTAATGGGCGCACTTGCAGGGATATTGGAAGCTCAATACAAAACCCTGCGTGAGAACGGACACAGCCCAAGCGAAGCTTTCAATGAAACAGTCGAAGAACTCACCCAAAGTCTCATACGCCTTGTCGACGAAAACGGCATGGACTGGATGTACTGCAACTGTAGTGAAACCGCGCGTATTGGCGCTTTACGCTGGAAAGGACGCTTCCGAGAAGCAACACAACCCGTATTCGATTCTCTTTATGAATTGGTTGCTGCAGGCGAAGAGACACGTATCGTGCTAGAGAAAAGCAAAGCTTCTGATTATCGCCAAAAACTCGCTGACGAACTTGCTGAGTTGGGAAACAGCGAAATGTGGCGCGCAGGCGCAACAGTACGTAGTTTGCGTCCCAAACAGCCAAAGAAAGAGTAATACTCTTTCATTATTTCTTTTCTTTATACTGTTCTTGTTGAGTATTGTCTGATTTGCTCGAGTTATGCTAAAATATGTCCTAAACAATAGCGAATCCTCGGGGCATAATTAATTGATAATAAGCAAAGGAAGCTTAAAGCAAAATTCACTAGAAGGTGAGGTTGCCATTGTAACTGGGGCAGGTCGAGGAATTGGTTTTGAAGCTGCAAGAGCACTTGGTTGGTTTGGCGCATATGTGATTATTGCTGAAATCGACGAAAAAATTGGTGGAATCGCTGAAGAAATTATCAACAGAGAGCTTGGTGCTAAAAAAGCATTTTTCGTTAAAACTGACATTAGAAGAGACAAGGATATAGATGAGCTTGCAGAAGCTGCTACCAAACGCTTTAGTAAAGTTGACATTGTCTTAAACAACGCTACTGTTTTTCCTATGGGTGCCATAAAAGATACACCAATTGAATCCTGGGATTTTAGCTATCAAGTAAACTTGCGGGGTCCTGTTTTGCTTGCAAGAAAGTTTGTACCTAAAATGCTAGAACGTCAGCATGGCACTTTTGTTTGTGTTTCTTCTTCTGGGGCAGCGCCGTTTATGGGACCTTACGAAGTTTTCAAAACTGCACAGGTTGAATTTGCAAACACCCTTGCAGCTGAGTTGGAAGGAACGGGTGTTTACGCTTTTACAATTGGCCCTGGGATCTCTAAGACGCCAGGCTTTATCGAGGGCGGAGGGAGGGTTGCTCAGTTGATGGGTATGAATTTGGACGATTTGTTTGAGCTTAATAAGAATGCTCAAATTTCCCCTAAGGCAGCTGGTGCGGGTTTTGCCATTTCAATTGCTCTCGCTAAAAAGTACCATGGACAGGAAACAAGTTCAATTCAAGTTTTGCGGGAAGCAAACATCCCGATAACAGAGCAAGAAGAATCGAAAGTTACAACACAAACATCTGTGGCAAATCAAGCAGAGATTACAACAGAACAAGAAAAGAGAGAAAAATCTGAATTGTATAAGGCAGTTTTGAAAACTTTTATGGAGCAGTCAATTGGTTGGAAGAAACGTAACTTGTTTGAGCGGCAATGGATTTCTCGGGACTTTAAGAAATATACAGGTTTCTCGATCGATGAAATGCAAACAACAGTGAAAGCATTAGGAAACACCTTAATGGGCGCCGGTCCTACCGCAGAGTTCATAGAACCTTTAAACAAACTTGCTGCTTACTATGCACACCAGCAGGATCAACTTAAAGGATTTGAAAAAAAACCGCAGAAACTCGAGGAAAACCTTAGAATAATTGACGGCTGGATTAAAGATACTAAAGCACTTGTACAGAAATTAACTTCTTAACTTTCTATTTTATTTATAATTTCCCTGTAGACTACCGAGGCAGTTTTTTCGTCAGTTACACCTTTTATGAGCATACGTCCTCCATTGAACAAACTAACTTCATAATCTTTGTAATGAAACATCAATGCCAGACGAGACTTCAAACGCATCTTAAAGATCCTATTAATTTTGGGATAGATCTGGTCAAGGTTGAGTTTTAGGGGTTTTTCAGGGTTAATGTTAGCAGTGTCTTTGCCACAGAGCCAAACTATCCGTTCGCCGCCTGCGATTTCGGATACTTCACCATGACAGACGTCGCAATGTATGTTTTTTGAGATATCAATAGTTGTGAAGTCCATGTCGCTAAAATCACAGACCAACAATTTGCCCTTGAGGGTTTTGCATGTACCAGTAAGAAGCTTAAATGTTTCCATAGCTTGCAGGGCTCCGATTATGCCCGTGGTTGCGCCCAAAACTCCTCGAGTATTACACGTCATCATCTCATTGTCCGAGAGATTTGGTAATAAGCAGTCTAGGCAGCCTGTCTCGGGTGGAGCAAACACAGACAAGTTACCTTCGATTCCAATGGCGGCTCCAAACACATAAGGAATTTTGGTTTTCACACAAACTCGATTAACCAGATATCGAGTGACCATGTTGTCTAAGCCATCAACTACACAGTCCACTCCATCTAGTAATCGTTCAACGTTAGATGCATTCACATTTTCGGGTATGGCTTCGACTTTTACTAAAGGATTTAGTTTTTCGAGTCTTTGGGCGGCGATTTCAGTTTTTGGGTAGTGGATGTCGTCTTGGTTGTAAAGGATTTGGCGATGCAGATTGTGAAGTTCAACTGTATCTTGGTCGATTAGTCGAATGTAGCCAACACCTGCTAACGTGAGGTAAAGCGACGAAACTGTTCCTAATCCACCTGCCCCAACAATAGCAATTTTGGATTTAGAGAGTTTTTTCTGTCCTTTTTCTCCTATCTCCTTTAGAATGGTCTGGCGACTGTAGAATGTCTTTGAAAACTCTGCTCTTTCAGTGGCATCCATGTCATTATTCTCCTAACAAGTTCTTGGTATATTTGCTTTTTACACGGAACTGCCTTTCATATATTTCCCTCACTTGTTCGATAGTGCTAGCTTCTTCAGGGCTTTTGTCCTCTCTTATGCGACTAATTCTCGCAAAACGAAGAGCCATCTTGCTTTCATATTTAGGACTTTGTTGGATTTCGTTGTAGACAACTTCTACTACGATTCTAGGGATAACGATAACTCGATGACCTTCTCTGTTGACTGTCAATGCTTGGAGTTTTTTAGTTAGATCGATGATTTCCGCATCAGTTAAGCCTTTAAACGTTTTCCCCACAACAAACAACTTTCCGGACATAGAGTCTCTTGCCGCAAGATAATAATCCGAAAGCCAACCTTTCCGTCGTCCATAACCATACTCAGCAGCTGTAATGACAAGGTCTAACGGTTCAAGGACGGGCTTTATTTTTAGCCAGCGTTTGCCTCTTCTTCCAGGCAAATACGGGCTATCAAGTTTTTTAGCCATTAAGCCTTCATGACCAGCAGCGAGAGCTTTTTTTAGGAACTTTTGGGCTTGTTCTGGCTGGTCAATTATTATTTGGTTCGCTAAAAGAATGTTTCCTGCGTTTTCAGCAAGAATTTGTCTGCGTTCTTTGTAGGATTTATCGATTAGACTTTTCCCATTCAAGTACAAAATGTCGAAAAGGTAGAGTGTTAAAGGAATTTCTTCTTTGATAACGCTAATTTCTTTTACACGTTTGAATCGTCGCATTAGATGCTGGAACGCAATTGGAACGCCCTTAATGTCTTGAGCGATAACCTCGCCTTCGATAATGATGGTTTCTGCTTGTATATTGTCCTTTATGTTTTCGATAATTTCTGGTAAGCTTTCAGTTAAATCTGTTAATCGACGGCTGAAGATTTTCACCTTGATGTTCCGTTTGTGGATTTGGACTCTGGCGCCATCGTACTTGTATTCAAAGGCTGTTTTGCCTCCATGCTCTGTTAAGGCTTCTTGAACAGATCCTGCCGTTTGTGCTAACATCAACTTCACAGGTCTAAAAACGTTAAAATCTACCTTTTCCAAACCCTCAAGACCTTGAACTTGAAGCGTGTGTGCTACTTTGCTGATGTCTCCTAAAACCATGCTTGCATGTTGTACTACTTTTAGCGAAACACCGAACGCTATTGCAACTGCTTGTTCCATCAATCCTTCGTGTAGACCAGTTCGCATTTCACCAGTGAATATTTTGACTAAATATTTGGTTTCGGTTGGAGTAGCTTTACTTATCAATACGGATATCAAACGTTCTTTTTTGGATCTTGACTTTGAGCCTTGGGTTTCAGCTATAGCTTCGAATGTGCGTTGAACTTCGGCTATGGTTAGATTGTTAGATGTAAGCTGAGTTTGCTTTTTGGTTTTAGACTGTTCAAGAACAATTTTGATAGCTGAACCAATGTCGCCTGTAGTTGCCATAACATCTCGAAACTTGCTCCAATTGAATAGAGTGGTTCTCTCGAAAGTATGGGTAAGTGTTGACCAATTTACATCAAGAGTTTTTTGACTGTAATTTGGGAACGCTCTGCCGATCATCATGTTTACAGCTGCTTCAATTTCATCTGAACCTAGATTTTTGAGGAAGTCTGCGGCTTGTTCTATTATTTCGAGTCGTTTATTTGTTAATTCGACTTTTTCTAGCAATTCGCTAAGGGACTTAAAAGATGTATGCATAGTTTTTGCCGAGAAATGTTTGCTACATATAGCATAATAGTTGCTTATTTAGATAATCCATCATGTATTTGTGAGCAACACTAAAGAAACCTATACCAGTCTAATGGTAGCAAGAAAGATAAAGAAAAGCGTGGAAAGGTGAAAGGTCCTATTCTTTTACGAAAAGACTGAGAATGAGGATTCTCCCTCTGGCTCCTGTTTTTTGTTGAAATCCTCTATTTTTTTGTTAAGTTCTTCTGCCTCTTTTGTATTACCTTGCGCTTTTTGGCTGTCGCGTGCTTGTTCAAGTGCACTTACGCCAAAACGTTCGAAGCCTTTTGCGAAAGATATGTCAGCAGACTTTGTGAAAAGTTCTACAGCCTTTTGATATTCTTTTAATTCAAAGCTGCATTCACCGGCTTTGTAATTCATTTCAGCTGAGCCGAAATAGTTTTGGCCTTTGTAATATAGTTCGGCGACTTTAATGAGGAGGTCACGGGCCTCGGCGTATTTTCCGTTTTCCATTAACGCGTTAGCGTCTTTGTGCATTTTTATTGGGTCTTCTCTAACGTTGCTCATGAATTTTCACTTGCAAAATATCCTGTAGAAACTAGCATTTAGATTTTCCTCTTCAAAATGCATACAATTTTTTCGTTTTTTACTCCTAAGAGTTATTTTTATATCATTAAAGCTCTCGTTTTATTCTGACCTTGTTTCTCCTTAAGTTTGCCAAATGCTAGCGCCATCTGTATCAAGTGTTCTAAGTTTTCAAAATCGGTATGTTGCATCGTTGTTTTTTCTGAGTTTATGAAAGTGCCTTTTTTTGCTTTTAAAACGAATTTTTCTAGTTCTTCTTGCAGGATATCTTGCGTCATTATTGGTTTGCCGTTGAGCAGTCTTAAATTGCAGTCGAGACAATACTCAAAATCAAACTCTAATGTCCTTTCTCTGGAATTGCCTTCACCGAAATAGTTGGTGTTCCTTGCGAGTTTTTCTGGAATAACGTCATCAAATTCTATGATAGTTAAGTGAGTTTTTTTTGTTTGATGTTTATGACTCAGTTTCCTACCCCTTCTATAAAGGCAAGATTTTAGAGGACATTAGTTTTAAGTAGATTGCTTTTGCGGAGTAAAGTCTGTTTTCTGCCTGTTCATAAATAACTGCCTTTGAGTTTTCTATGGCTTCATTGCTTATTTCATAACCACGGTGAATCGGCATGTCATGCATAATGTATGCGTTACTGCCTTTGAGGAGTTCAGAATTTATTTGGAAAGGTTTCATTAGTTTGATACGTTTTTCTTTTTCTGATGCAAAATTTTTTTCGGTAAAGAACTCCATATCGATCCAAGTGTCTGTGTACACAAAGTCTGCGTCTTTGACAGCCTCTTTAATGTCTAAGGTGGTTTGCCAAAGCCCTGTTTTCTTAGCTTCGGATAGCAGTTCTTGGTCGCGGGAGGCTTCGTTAAAGATTGGGGTAACTGTTGTAATTTTAATTCCTGTCTTTGTACAACTTTCAATTAGCGAGTTTGCTACATTGTTGTGGACTCCAATATAGACTAGTTTTGCGCCTTGGAGTTCACCATGTTTTTCTTTGATAGTGATTAAATCAGCTAAAGCTTGGCTTGGATGGTACATTTCATCACAGCCATTTATTATTGGAACTTTGGAAGCTTGTGCCATCTTACGTAGATCTGAATTGCAGAGCATTCTAGCCATTATGCAATCAACATTTCGTGATAAGTACTGGATTTCATCTGCGATGTCGGCTAAACCGAAGTTAGTTGTTCGCCAATCAATGAATAATGCGTGTCCGCCTAATTGAGTCATTGCAACTTCGAAGGAAACTCTTGTTCTTGTGGACGTTTTTTGGAAAATTAAGGCGACTGATTTGCCTTCTAAAGTTTTCAAGTATTTTCTAGGGTTTTTCTTTGTTTCTATTCCTAAATCTACCAATCCGTTTAGGTCTGTACTTGAGAATTCTTTGAAGTTTATTAAATGCATCCGAGTTCGCCTGCAGTAAACGCTGAATCAAGCATGCAATTAAAGCTTTATGCAAAAACTTTTTTCGCACCATCTGAACTATTATAGAAAGGAAAAAACATGATTTTGCTCGTATCTTCAAAGAAGGATGTTGCAAGCCTAAATATAAGAAGACAATTACTTAGCCGATACCCTTTTGAAAAAACTCTCAAGGAATATCAGCAAACTACGCTTTTCCACATAGAAATAGGAGGGAATGAAGTTGTTTTGGCAACGTTAAAAGATGAATCTGTTTATGCTCAAAATCTTCCCTCTGAATTCCCAGACGTTGATTTAATCGTTTTCATCTCTAGGCATAGCAGTCAAAACGGAAAACCCACTCTTTCAGTTCATGCTCCAGGCAACTTTGGAAATGCAGAATTTGGTGGGTTGCCAAATCAAGTCTCAATTGCTCCTGCTTTAGCAATGCAGGACGCATTAAAGGCACTATTTCAACAAAAAGAGGTGCTCAGCCTTAACTATGAAGTGTCTTACGAGTGTACCCATCACGGTCCGAGTCTAAAGGTTCCAACCATGTTTGTTGAATTAGGCAGTTCTCAAATCCAATGGGAAGACAGTAAAGCTGCAACTGCCGTTGCACATGCTACAATGAACGCGATCGTTGACTTTTCAAATTCTGCTTCAACCCCTGTTGTATTAGGTATAGGCGGCACTCACTACAACCAAAAATTCACTGACATGGCCTTAGCAGGGGAAGTCGTTTTTGGGCATATTATCCCAAAGTATGCTGTTAATTTGATTAGCGGGGAAATGTTGCAGCAATGTGTCGAAAGAACTATGGGAAAAGTACTTTTTATCGTTCTGGACTGGAAGGGAATTCGAAGCGAAGACAAACCGGCTCTTCTCTCAACAATACAAAAGATTGGATTATCTTTTAGGAAAGTCTAATAAAGGATAGCTAAGGGACGTCTAAAAAAGGAAATGATGTAGTTGTTAAAATTAAAAAATTACAGTAACGTTTATTATTGAATAGTGAAATCTTGAGTGTGCGGTTAATATGGGAATAAAATCTTGGCTAACTCAGGCGGCAAGAACATTAAAGCTAGCTGTTAAGCCCGGTAGAGAAGAACTTTGGCTTTCAGTAAAGATCAGCTTGCTAGGTATAGGCGCAGTGGGTTTGATCGGCTTTGTAATTAAACTCTTGTCATATGCTCTTGGTGGCGCAACCTCAGGTGCGGCAGCGGCAACATAGGAGTAATGGCTATGTCGAAGAAAGAAGAGCAATCCCAAGTAAAGATTTTTGTTGTTAAAACAACAACAGGCCAAGAACGAAATGTCGCAAGATTGATAGCCTCAAAAGTTGAAATGGCGCATATACCCATAAAAGCTCTTCTTATCCCAGATACACTTAAAGGATATGTTTTCATTGAAGCAGACGGACCGCACCTTGTAGAAGAAGCTATTTCAGGTGTAAGGCACGTTCG
>Ga0316626_10001589_pt1 | contig 10238 bp, 14 predicted proteins | sample OWC_Aug_T1_C1_D5_FD_207656 | JGI IMG/M metagenome (GOLD analysis project Ga0316626, IMG submission 207656) | Wetland soil microbial communities from Old Woman Creek delta, Ohio, United States - OWC_Aug_T1_C1_D5_A | ecosystem: Environmental > Terrestrial > Soil > Wetlands | place: USA: Ohio...
ATGATCTTCGACTGGATCGTCCGCGGCAGCATCGTCTCCTGGAGGTTCGCTCGCCTCCGTCTTAAGGACGTGCGCCTCTAATGCCCGCAGAGGCGCTGAGGCGAAGGGGCGCCGAGGCGCTTCCCTCGCCCTTGCTCCTCGGCGCCTTTTCGCCTCTGCAGTAGTTACTTTCCCAGCAGTTGTTGCCGCAGCGCCTCCAGCGTGAAGTCGCGGCTGGTGGCGAAGTCGCGCAGGGCCGTCTCCCGCTCTCGCACCTTCAGGCACTCCGCGTAGAGCTTGTCGGCGATCTCCAGTGGGATGGTCGTGACGCCGCTGGCGTCGCCATGGATCAGGTCCCCGGGTTTCACGGTCGTCCCGCTGATCTTGACGGGGATGCCGACCTCCTCGATGTTGAACGTGCCGTGCGCGACCACGATCCCGGCGGCGAAGACGTGGTAGCCGAGCGGCTTCACTCCCTCCAGATCTCGCACCCCACCGTCCGTCACGATCCCGATGGCCCCTAGTCGCTTGGTGATGGTTGCAATGACGTCGCCCAGGAAACAGGAATGGGTGGGCTTGGGGCCGACCTCCTTGATCACCAGGATGCTGGGCTTGGGCGCCGCCCCCACAGCCTCGAAGAGTTTCAGAAGTCCCCGGCGGTCCCGCGCTCGCCCTGGCGCCATGCTGTTGGCCGTGGCCGTGATGGCGTATCCCACCATGACTCCGAATTCCGGGGTGTGGCAGGCCACGTCCATCCCCATGAACCCCTGCGTGTCGTCGCGCACCTTGAAGGTCTCGATGGCGTTGGCTATCGTCGGCGAGTCCATCGATCGCAGCTCGGCGAGCTGTTCCGGCGTTAACAGCGTCGGCATGGCATATCTCCTTTTCGTAGCGTTTCCGGGGTCCTCGTGCGAGGAACGCACACCCAGGTGCTAAACCTCCTGGCGGTAGACATCACGCTGGTGGGCGATGCGAAGGACGAGAAGTTGTTGTGACGCGTCGTCTGCCTCGTACGGAATCCGGTAGTCCCCGACGCGAACACGCCATCGGTGGCGTGCCGCGGTCAGTTTGACGGCGTCGGAGGGCCGAGGTTCGATTTCCAGAGCGACAGGCGCTTCGCGAATCCGGCGACGGACTTGGTCTGGAAGGGCGCGGCGATCACGATCTGCGTGCGGGGAGGGGAGGATTGTGAAGGCCATCAGACGGCAGGTTTGCCAGGTTCCGCCAAGGCCTGGCGCAGCGGGATGGGAGTCCCGCCCTCCGCTAGGGCATCGTCGGCGAGCACGTTGTCAATAGCGTCCTGCAGGTGCGGAGGCAGCATCTCCCAGTCGGTATGGCGGGCCAAGAGGCGGAGCAGTTCCTGATATCCAGCGTAGGGAAGGACAACCTCGAGGGTCCGGCCTGTGGCATCCGAGACAAAGCGTGGTGGGTGACTGACGGACGGATAGGAAACGGTCTGCCGTTTTGGACGGGGCTTGCGCTGTCCGGCCATGAAGAACCTCCCCAACGAACGCGAACATAACACGGCGAAACGAATGTGTCCACGGCCCACCGATACGTTTGGCCAAGCGATGCGAACTGAAGTCCGAGCAGCGTGACCCCGGATGTCACATCCGGGTGATAGGCAGGAAGGCAAATCGCAGGATCAGTCCGATCCAATCAGAGCCATGGCCAGCGAAGGCTCCGCCCCGGCGGCGGTTAGGAGCCGTTACGAAATAACTTGTCCATTTTTTGGAATTTCGTTACGGCTCCTTATGCCGTTCCGGAATTTCTCTGGTCAACTTATTCTTTTACAACGGCTTACCGCAAGTTGCGCTCCTTTCGGGCGGCCACCCTCATCTACGACGGCACCGTGGCGTTCTGTGATCGCTTCCTGGACAAGCGGACTCGGATGGTGGACCAGATGGTGCAGGCAGCGCGGAGCGGGCGACAGAATATCGCCGAGGGCAGCCGAGCATCCGCCGGCACCAGCCAGACCGAGCTGCGCTTGGTGACGGTGGCTCGCGCGAGTCTCGACGAACTACCTGCTCGACCAGCAGATCGCCGCGCTGGAGCGTCGTTTTGTCGAGGGCGGCGGCTACAGCGAGCAATTAGCAGCGGCGCGCATCGCCGCGCGGCGGCGACAGCAGCAGCGTCCCTCAACGCCCGAAGTGGCTTCCCCGGCCTGCCCGCTCTGCGGAGAGCCCATGGCCCGCCGCACGGCGCGCAAAGGCGCTCAGGCCGGGTCGCAGTTCTGGGGATGCACCGCCTACCCGGAATGCCGTGGAACCCGGCCGGTGGACGAATCGGTCGAATCGCACCGATCGGACGGATCGCTCGGATCCACTCAGACGTGATCGCCTGCCCGCGGGGGAGAATCGGAAACTGCGACTGTGAATTTCCGGGCAGTTGCGCGCGTTAGGGTGTCCGGTACCCTTTTTGGTCGCGCCCCGCGCGGGCGCGTGGATTGAAACTTGGTTGGATCGGCTGCTGGTCACCGCCCTTAGGGAAAGGAAAATTCGGAAGCAGGAGAAAATGTATGAGGCCCGGTTAGAAGTGTGAAATCGTGCAGCAGCGTGTCAGTGGTCGGGAAGATCCAGTACGTCGCGAATAGCCTCAGCGACTTTTTGCAGCAGTGCGGGCGATAGGCGCGTCAGCGGGCCTTGAATCAGGCGGTGATTATCGATGGCGCGCATCTGCTCAATGAGCAGGTCCGAAGTCTGTCGCAACCGGCCTGAGGGTGCGACACGGATGCGGAGGGGCTCAGCATCATCGACCAGCGTTGTGGTAAGCGGGATGATGAGTGTCGATGGGTGGCCGGCGTCGAGCAGAGCCTGCGACTGGACGATGAGGACGGGGCGCGTCTTGCCCGGCTCAGTGCCGCGTCGAGGGTTTAGGTCGGCCAGCCAGACCTCGCCGCGCTCAGGCATCGGGGTCGCTTTCGATAGCGGCGAACTCGGCGTTGACCTTCCGGCTTTCCCGTCGGACCTTGCGCGACGCGTTGGCCAGGCGCAGGGCGCGCAGCTGGTCGCGCGTCTCGCGGTTCATGCGTTCGATGGCGCGGCGGATGTACTCGGCACGGGGCACGCGCAACGCCTCGGCGCATTCTCGGCTGGCGTCCAGCAGGTCGTCCGGCAGCTTGAGGGAGATGGCGGCCATCGCAGTCCTCCGGATATTCATAAGAGATACATCGTAAGAGTATCCGAGTTGGTTTTCCACTGCAACCATTTTCCAGGAGTTGCCGAACCGGGCAAGGGTGTTCGGTACCCTTCTCACCGCACCTTTCTTGCGAAAGTGTCCGGTATCTATTTTCGCAGTGCGAGAGCGAGGCGGAACAGAGTGCTGTGGCTGCCCGATGGGTGTTCAGGCAGCCGCGAAGGTCCTCCGTCGCAGCCCGTGCCGCGTATCCGTGGTGTCGATAAAAGCCGCCATGGCGGAGCCATGCACGTATTAGCTCTCATCTCATCGGGTGGGCACAATTTTGCATAGCCTGCCTCGAGGGATCCCGACGTGTCACGCCACCGGCGCTCCCCGAGCACCCAAAACGTGCCGTGGAAAATTAATAGGTTGTGAGTCCAGCACCAAAACACCGTCCCGTCCGGCACGCTTCCTGCCATACCGTATGCTGGGCACGGCGGACAGTGAAAAAACGACTGGGAAGTGCGGGACATGTGCGACGCGGTTGCGCGCGCTAAAGCGGGTTCGCGCGCACAAGTGCAGACGTCGATTTCAGAGGACAGGCAAACACATGCTTTCATCAACAAGAGAAGGGAGGTAGTGGCGGTGAGAATCCTAATCGTCTCTCTGGTATTTCTGTTTGGAATGATGTCCAGCGCAGGGGCTGTCATCATCACGCCCTCGACCGAGGTTCAATGGGCTGGAACCCTGCCGAAGAACCCTGCCGAGGGAGACAGCATCAGCGGAAGTCACGGAACGTTCACCCTTCCCGAATTGCTGTACAAGCAAGACGTGGGTGCTGGATCGGACGTCGGGCCCTACGCGGGTGCCTACACGACAACCTTCTCCAATTCCCCAACCGATCCACAAGATGCCGAACTCAGCTGGGATCGGGGAGATTTTATTAGTGGCAACCCTCTCTACCTAGTGGTGAAGGACGGGAACCACGATCCGATTTGGTATATCTTTGATTTGCTGAGCCTTACGAATGTAGAAGGCGCATCCGTATCGGATCCATGGAAGTGGGACGGGATGGAAACCATCTATCTAAGCGGATTCTGGCCGGAGCAGGGTGCGATCTCCCACGTCGCCGTGCACGGCGGGAGTGCGACTGTTCCGGAACCCTCCACGCTGCTGTTGCTCGGCTCCGGCATCATGGGGCTATGCGGGGTGGTGTGGCGAGGGAAGTCTTGCGGCTGATCCAATCCCGGCAGCGGAGGACTTTACAGTGGAAGGGATCGGCACGGAGCGGGGTGTGTCCGCCCATCAAGGGGTGCTCAGTCTGATCGTTGTCGCACGAGAACAGCGCGAACTCTGGCGCTCTCTGGTGCACGAGTTCAAAGACGTAGAGCAAATCCAGATCCTGCTCGACCGACGGCACGCCGAGCGCCGGACGCCCTGGGGCCCGGTGGCTTACGATCGCCGGGCCAGGGACCGCCGGAGTCTTCCACGCCTGGAGGATGATCTGCAAGCCCGACAGTACGTGCTGGTCCGCCCGTGCCATCGGAGGCCACATGACTGACGGCTCGCCCGTGGCCAGTACCTGGCAACCGCGTACCTGGCGACGGCACCGTCGCGGCTAGCGGCGTTTATCATAGGTCCGCACTGCGAGCGTCGGGTTTCCCGGCGCTCGTCGTGTCTTCGGAGTCGACGAGTCCAACTTGCTCTTCGCTTCCGCCTGCATTCGCCTCCATCCGGTTTCGATCTCGCGCCGCGGTTCTTGCAACTTTTGCAGAAGGCGGCCACGCATCGCAATAATCTTCAACTCGCGCCGCCGGACGGTCGCAGCATTCGCAACACGCGCGCCGAACGAACCACAACATGCACTGGGAGTTACATGCACGACCCCTCTCCGTTGCCGCTCTTTCCAGGTGGCACGCGGTGTGCTCTTTCCTCCTACCGAGTGCGTCGCGTGGCGGGAGGTGCGTGAACGCTCTCGCGCCGCGGGATCGGTTGCAAGGAGAAAGGCGGCCCATGCCCACGAGGACGTTCTGCCCGGGGCCGACGAATCCGGCGGCGTCGGACCAACTGATTGTGGTGCGGGACCACGCGGGGTTGGTTCAGGCCCTGCGCGAGGCGATCCCCGTCGGGAGAAACGTCACCGTCATCGTCGACGAGCGGCACGGAGAGCGACGGTGGCGCGTCCAGCCCGTGTGGGACGAGCGGCGGCGGGGCGAACGGCGGGCGCGGCCCACGGAGCGGGTACGGGTGTAGGGGGCCGGCACGCCGGTCGGCAGGCCGTCGCCACCATTCCTGCCGATCTCGCACCCTGTCGCAACGGGAGGATTACGCATGGAATACCTTTCGATCGCCGGCATGCTTGGCCTCGGGCTTGGCTTGGGTATCCTCCCGATCGTCGTTAGTCTCAGCGTGGAGTTGTGGCTACGGTCTCGGCCTGGCGACCGGCCGCTGGGGAATAGCTCCGAAAAGTCCGGAGGCCATAGCCTGACGCATTCTCGATCCCGATAGCCGCAGTGGGCGCCGGGCGGAGCGGAGCGCGACGGAGGATTGGTGTTGCACGTTCGTGCTCCGTTCACCAGGCCCCAGCGCACACCGCGTCGGACCGGAGGAACCGAGCATGGACCTCGTGTTGTTCACCATGAGTGGACTTAGCCTCCTAGCCATTGGGGTCGCTGTGGCCCGCGCGATCGCGGCCCTTCGTCCCCCCTACCTGCACATGGACAAGACGGTGACGGACCCGATTCTGCTTGACGGGTGGAAGCTGCCGCGCGAGTGATCGCCGCCACGAGCGGTCTTCGTATTCCTGAGACCGGCGGCGAGAGTTGTGCCCGGGCGGCCGCGAGTGGCCGGCGACACAACTAGCACACCGAGTCGGCTGGGAATAAGTGAGCAGACGCGACGCCGCCCGGCGCAGGGTGTCGTGCGGTGGGTTCGCGTGCGACAGCACGCTGCTGCAAGGTGTCGGCGAGGTCCGTGTGCTGCGCGCCGGTCAGCACGGGAAATCAGAGGCCGCCGCGGGCCACGAGATCATGCGCGGCAGTGCCCACCGGGTCCGTGGCTCCGTCATGGCGCCTCCGGGTTGGGGGTGGGTGCCGTGGGGTGTCCCAGCACCTGCGCCAGGGCGTCAAGGAGGGTCTCCGGATCGGCGGGCTTGCGGAGCGTGAGCGTCGCCCCCGCGCCTTGCCCGGTGGGCACAACGCTGGGATGGTCCCACACGGTGATGAGGATGATCGGGACATCGTGGAGTTGAGGTTCGGCGCGGAATTTCCGGCAGATGTCGTAGCCGCTGAGGCCCCGGAGCATGACATCCAGCAAGATGACGTCGGGGCGGTCCTGGCGTGCCAGGGCGAGACCCTGGGGGCCGTCCATCACGGTGAGAGTCCGGTAGCCGTGTCCGTTGAGGAAGTCCCGGTAGAAGTGCAGCACGAGCGGGTCGTCATCGATGCAGAGCACCGTGGGTGGCCTCCCGGCGGCCGGGGCGTCTTGCGGGAGGGACGTTCCACAGTGTTCGCACACGAACTTCCCTGATGCGCCACCCGGCCCGTTCGTCACGACTTGCGGGATGCGGCAGCGCGGGCAGATTATGGTCTGGTTCATAGGTGAACCCTCGGTCCGTTGCGCGGTAGTTCGCTTCCCTCAGCCGCCGGTGGACTTGCTCTGGTGCACCACCCCCTGCAGCGTCGTATTCACGACGGCAAGGAGGGCCTCGCGCCGGAAGGGCTTCGTGAGGCACGCCACCGCCCCGGCAGCGTAGGCTTGCCGGTTCAGACTGGGATCGGGGCTCGCCGTCAGGAAAACCACGGGAATGGCGCGGGTCGTCGGCTCCCCCTGCAGAGTGTGGCAGACCGTGTAGCCGTCCATGCCCGGCATCATGAGGTCCAGGAGGATCAGGTCCGGCTGGCCGGCCGCCGCCTGCGCGAGCCCATCCGCTCCATCGGCCGCCTCCGCGACGGCGAAGTCGGCGACCTCCAGGAAGTCCCGCACCATCTGCCGGAGCAGGCGATCATCGTCCACCACGAGGATGCGTGCGATGGGCATGGCGTTGTTCGTCTTGCGCGCGGGTTGACCCGCCTCCCCTGATTGCTCTGTGCTTCATATTACTCTAACGCAGCTCCTGATGCCAGTGATCGGTTGTCACCTTGTCGCCATCGTGATCCCGAGCGCCGTGACGACCGCCACGACCGCCGTGTTCCACCACGGAGCCTGTCGGCAGGCCAGCGCATCCTGAGGACCCCGTCTCGTTGCCATCGCGGGCGCGGCATGTCGCGCTCGTCCCGACTAAAAGTGCTCGCGTCCAGGACCGCTGGCCCGACGTCCGGGGGCAGAGGCAGGCGCTCGTGGCAGCCTGCCACACTCCGTGACCGCGTCCCTGCCGTTAGCGCGTGCTCCGGTGACCATCGAACTGCGCCGAAAAGATCTCACACCATAGAAGAGCACAGCAAGCGCCGGGGACCAGCTTGGCGCTCGTGGCATTTCAACGCAGAGTTTCGCGTTGAACCGCTCGACGGGGAGGCCGAACTGGGCTGTGAGTTCGGGCCGAGGGTGAGGAAGCGGTGCGTCATGCGGACGGCCCCCGCTCGTCTCTCGGCAGGGCGTCAGGGGACGCCGCGGGGTCGCCCGGCCCGGCCTCGGCCGTCCGGAGCGCCGCCAGCATAGCCGCGAGTCCCATCTGCTTCTCGGAAGTCAGCTTGGTGAGCTGATGCCGCTTTCGAAGAGAAGGTCGGCGGCCCGATTGTCGCAGGCGACAGGCCCGACCTCATCCGCTAATCTCGAGCTCAAAATTACTCGGTGATTCCGGGTAGCCTCGACCTACGGGTTCACCGGTCTTGACGGCCGCTCCGTGAGCATCCCGACCGTATCGACGCCCGCCGCCTTCATCGCGTCCATGACGTCGATGACCAACCCGTACGAGACGTGGCTGTCGCCCCGGAACTGCACCGTTCGGTCCTGGCCTCGTGTGGCAGCGACGAGCCGGTCCCGCAACTCCGCCCGCGGGACCTCGTCGCTATTCAAAAATATGCGGCCCTCCCGGGTCAGAGTCAGCGTGAGTCGGTTCTGCTCTTTGAGGTCCGAGTGCTGGGCCTGAGGAAGTTGCACGTCCGTGCCGCGGTGCAGCATTGGTGCGGTTACCATGAAGATGACGAGCAGGACCAACATCACGTCCACGAGGGGCGTGACGTTGATCTCGGACAGGACGCGTCGGTCCCGCGAGCGCGACGGCAAGGACATGGCCATGGAACCCCCTTCAGCCCTACGCTTGCGCACCGCCCGAGCGGGAGAAGGCAACGCGCGCGACCCGGGCCATGAGCTCCGAGGTTGCCCCGTCCATGTCTGTGGCGTGCGTCTTGACGCGGGAGACGAAGTGGTTGTACGCAACGACCGCGGGGATGGCAACAAAGAGGCCGGCCGCCGTGGCCACGAGGGCCTCTGCTATGCCCGCAGACACGCTGGCCAACCCACCACTGCCCGAACGCGAGATCGCCTCAAACGACCGCATGATCCCGATCACGGTCCCGAAAAGACCGACGAACGGGCTGATGTTTCCCAGGGTGGCCAGCGAGGTCAGCCGCTCCTCCAACCGCTCGATCTCCGCGGCCGTCGCCCGCTGCATCGCGTCGCGCGCGGCCACGCTGGCCCGATCCAGTTCGGGTCCGCCCCGCACACCCGGATTGGGACACTCCAGCGGGAGGAACTCCCGCAGGCCCGAAGCCAGCACGGCCCCGACGTGGCTTCCCCTCCGCGTTTCGCACGCTGCCAGCGCCTGCCGCAATCGCCCTTCTCCAACCTGGTCGAGAACGCGGTGTAGCACCCCAATCGAGTCCCTTCGCGTCCGCCGGAATGTCCACCACCGTTCCCCAATCACTGACAGGGAGTAGACGGAGAAGAGGGCCAGGGCAATCATGGTCAAGGACACTAAGTAATAGCCCGCCCGCATCAAGGTAGGCACGATGAATTGATCCATGCTAGTCCCCGTTCGATTGTGTACCGGCAGTTGATATTTGTGTTGCTACGAAGAAACTGCCTATCTCATTGTTTCGTGACCCTGCCAGACGGATTCGCCCGCGTCAAGCCCGAAACAGCAGCGGACCCGATAGCGGTTCCACCGCACGGGTTAAAGGCGAGCCAAGAGGCGAGGGCGTGGGGTGTCCGGTTGGGATCTCCACATGGCGGGAAGCGGGCGACGTGGCTGGTGTGGAGCGCCAGCGATAAGGGTGGCCTACCCGAGTCGCCGATGGTGTCAGTGTCGCACCTAACCGTTCACGGTCCAAGAGCCTCATTCTGCCGCGGCTCGAGAATGAGTTGGCGTTCTTGTATTTCACCTCGGGCGACCCTGATTTATAGCCTTCACGCGCATCGTCTTTCCGGTCCCCTGTCGATTCTTCCACAAGCGTCGCTTCGGCCGCACGACTGTCGGAAAATTTATCAGATTTCGCCAAGGACCGAACGCATCATTTCACGGCCTCGCCCGACCGCGCGTGTCGTAACTGCAGGCAGCGATTCACTTTAGTGCATCACCAGTGGGCGCATTCCGGCTTTCGGACTACGTCGGCACGTTCTATGCTCTGTCTATGACGGCGGCCCGTCGGCGCCTCTGGCTGTCTACCGCCCCGTGACTGCCATCGCCGCCCGTCTTGCGCGGGCCGTGGGATCGTGACGGTAACCCAGGTCGGGACTCCAGAAAGTTTGCCCATGGCGAGGCGCGTTCTGGGTTTCACCGTTCTGTTCTATGTCTGCACCATCGCTCCTTTTCAGGTGGGTGCCGCACTCGCGTGGATCGTGGTACTCTCTGGGTTAGTGTCCGCGTTGGTTGCCCGCGATTCCAGTGTGGCGCTCTCTCGCGTTGCCAGTTCCCGACTCTCCCCGGTGTCTGGTTCCGGGTTCGCGTATCGCCCAAGCGGGCGGCGTGGCGTGGACCCACCACACTCCCCCCCACGCGGAAGCGACTGCGTTGGCCTGTACCTCGTCCCACGCGCGCATCGAGGAGGCGCGTCTGCCGTTGGCCGGAGTCTGATCGTCGTCGCACGTGAGCGCCCCGAACTTTGGCGAGATTTGATGCTCACCTACGGTGCCACAGACGAGGTGGAGATTCTCATTGATCGCCGGGTAGTGAGCCATTGGACGGAGCCGGGTACCGACCGGGA
>Ga0316626_10001591_pt1 | contig 10236 bp, 13 predicted proteins | sample OWC_Aug_T1_C1_D5_FD_207656 | JGI IMG/M metagenome (GOLD analysis project Ga0316626, IMG submission 207656) | Wetland soil microbial communities from Old Woman Creek delta, Ohio, United States - OWC_Aug_T1_C1_D5_A | ecosystem: Environmental > Terrestrial > Soil > Wetlands | place: USA: Ohio...
GTAGCGCGGCGCACAAAAGACGCCTAGATTCTGACGCCTGAAAAGGGTTATTAATCGCAAACTTAAAGCAAACTTGATGCGAAATCCTGACCCGTCCGCCCTTTCCTCGGTCCCGGCATTCGCAAAATCGGCCGGGGTTTCGCCGACCGCCGTCCGAAAGTGGATCGCACAAGGTAAACTCAAGGGCGCAACGCGAGAAGTCGGCCGCCGAACCTTCATCGATCACGTCAAGGCGAACGACCTTCTTCCAGGTCGTTTGACACGCTTTCACCAGCGCAAAAAAAGAAAACGGAAACCCGGACCGAAACCAAAACGAACCCCGACCTTCCGGGAAAAAATGCAAACCATTGAAGGAACAGAAGCGGAAACGATGACCTTGACGGAAGCACGGGTCATCAACGAACGCTTCAAGGCGCGACTCGTCGAATTGCAGGTCCGCGAGAAGGAAGGCGCATTGATCCCGGCCGATGAAACTTTGAGGGCGATCGACGACGTCTTCCACGTCGCGAGGGACGCGATTCAGAACATACCGGCGCGGGTCGCTCCGATGATTGCCGCCCTTCCTGCCCGGGACATCGAGCGGCGACTTGCGGAAGAAATTCAAACGATTCTCGGGGATCTTTCGAGTGCAATCGCAACCCGTTTCCGAGGACGCAAGGACGAGGATCGCGAGGCGGATCGCGGAATCCTTGCGACCGGACCCGCATTATGAAGTGTCAGAATGGGCGGATCGGTTCCGATACCTTCCCGCGAAGGCGTCAAGCGAACCCGGGAAATATCGGTCGGCAAGGACTCCATATCTTCGCGAAGTCATGGACGCTCTCGGACCGCGTTCCGGTATTCAAGAGGTCGCGTTTATGAAGGCAACGCAAATCGGCGTCACCGAGGCGGGGAACAACTGGATCTTTCATACAATCGACGTCGCGCCGTGTTCGATGATGGCGGTCTTTCCGACCGATCTTCTCGCGATCAAGCACTCGAAACAGAAACTTTCCCCGGCAATCGAGGCAACCCCGCGCCTTCGGGGAAAGGTCGCTTCCCGCCGGGTCCGCGACGGCGAAAATACAATCCTTGGGAAGTCGTTTCCTAACGGTTATCTTTGGATGTCTGGATCGAACTCAGGCGCGAACTTCCGGTCGATGACCGTCAAAAACATTTTCCTAGACGACATCGACGGCTTTTGTGTAATCCCGACCGAGGGCGATCCGATTTCACTCGCGATGAAGCGGACCGATTCCTACGGGGCGCGAAGGAAGATTTTCTTCAACTCGACCCCGACCGAAAAGGGGTCGTCTTATATCGAGGCGGTTTTCAACGGGTCTGATCAAAGGTTTTATCACGTTCCTTGTCCGCTTTGCGGTCACTTTCAAGTATTGGAATGGGGCGGGAAGGACGCGGACTTCGGGATTCGGTTCGCCCGGGACCCGGACGGGATCGTCGTCGACGTCTGGTATGAATGCGCGGCGTGTCACGGTCGCATCGAGGAACATGAGAAAACGGGAATGCTCGAAGCGGGAAGATGGGTTCCGACCTTCCCGGAAAGATCGCGGCGAGGTTATCAACTGTCGTCCCTGTACTCGCCGGTCGGGTGGGTATCCTGGAAACAAATCGTCGAGGAATTCCTTCAAGCGGTCGGCAATACGCAAAAAATGAAGGTTTGGGTCAACACGCGGCGCGGGTTGCCGTTCGAAGAACGGGGCGATCAACCGGAATGGGCGGAACTCAAGGTCCGTTCGGAACCTTATCAACCGTTGACCGTTCCGCCGGGCGTCCGCCTCTTAACCGCCGGGGTCGACGTAATGGATACGTTTTTGACGATCGTCGTCGCCGGATGGGGATCTTCTGAAGAATGTTGGATCATTTACCACGGCGAACTTTTCGGGGACCCGGCACAAGATGAAATATGGAAGCAACTCGACGCGGTAGTTCAGCGGCCTTTTGAAACCGAGGGCGGCGGGCGGATGCTCATTGAATCAGTCGCGGTTGACTCGGGCGGTCATCACACACAAGGCGTTTACCGTTACGCTCGACACCGTTTCCCTATCATCATGGCGGTCAAGGGATCGAACGAAACAAACGCGCCGCTCTTACGCAAGCCGACTGATCAGGACGTAACCTTCATGGGACAAACCATCAAGGGCGGCGTTCAACTTTGGTCAGTCGGGACAGGGGTCGCAAAGGCGACGATTTATTCGAGGATGCGAATTCCCGCGCCCGGTCCCGGGTTTATCCATTTCCCGATAGGGCTTTCGGATGCGTTCTTTCTCGAACTGACCGCCGAGAAACACGTCGAAAGAATTCACAAGGGCTATGCGCGGAAGGAATGGGTTCAGATAAGAAGTCGGAACCATGCACTTGACGGGCTCGTCTACGCTTACGCGGCCGCGATCCGCAAAGGGGCGCATCTGTTAGAAGAACCGAAACAACCGGCGCCGCCGAAACCCGGCGGTCAACGGCAATCGACCGAAGACAGGGGGTCAACCGGATGGATCAAGCGAGGTCAAAGACGATGGATATGAAGCGACCGGTCAATGAAAAATGGTTGAAGACGAAAGAAGAAATCATGTCCTATTGCAGAATTTCCGAACCGATCTTTTTCAAATGGTTGCGAATCGGTCTTCCGGCTATCGTCCTGGACGGATCTTACCGGGCGCATACGGACAACCTCGACAACTTTTGTCGCCTGATTTCCAGGACCGGGGCGAAGGAACCGGACGAAAGCGCGGAATGATCCGGCGCCGTCAAGACACATTTGAACCCTTTGTTCAACCTTTGTGAACATCATCCCCGCCCTTTCCCCGCTCGGGACAAATTCTTCGTGTTAAGATGCCACAAAACGCCTTTCGGGGGTTTTGATGGCAATCCTTACGACCGCCGAACGCCTCGAACAAGTTCAAACCGCAATTTCTGAAATTCTTCTTTACGGTCAAACCTACGCGATCGGCGGAAGGGCGCATTCCCGCGCCGACCTCAAAACGCTCTACGATCAAGAAAATAAACTTTCCAGTATGCTTCAGGCGGAAACCTACGGGCGGACCCGGAACCTCGCCCGCTTCGATGACCCCGTTTGAGGGCGCCCGCGTGAATCCATTTGACAGGCTCGTCGCGTTCTTCTCTCCGGTTCGGGGGGCTCGCCGTATCGCCGCCCGGAATTTTCTCAAAATCGCCGCGACCTATTACACCGGGGCGTCGTCCCGGCGCTTGAATGCGAATTGGTCGACGGGGGTTGAATCGTCCGACGCGACGATAGACGGGGAGCTTCCGACCCTTCGAATCACGGGACCTCAATCGGAACAATGCGATCGCTTCCGGCGCAACCGGGACGGTCGTCAATAATGTCGTTCATACCGGGCTCAGACCACAAAGCATGATCAACCGGAAGGCGCTCGGAATGACCGAGGAAGAGGCGACCGCGTTCCAGGACGCCGCCGAATCTGTATATGATCGCTGGAACGGGAAAGCGTCCGTCGACTTGCGACTGACCTTCGCCGAAATTCAATCGCTCGCGATGCGTCAGATATTGGAAAGCGGCGAGTTTATCGCGGTCAGAAGATCCGTGGACGATCGCCGCCGACCGTATTTCCTCGCCTTCGAACCGATTGAACCGGATCGCTTAGAAGATCCGGTTGACGTCCCGAAGGGCGCGAACATCCGGTTCGGTATCGAAAAGGACGCCTTGAACGTCCCTTCCGCTTATTACTTTTTGGTCAATCACCCGGGCGATTCAATGCGGACGGTCGTTCGGGGTTATGACGGATCGAAGCGGGTCGCCGCTTATGACTCGGCCGGACGGCCGATCGTGTTCCACGTTTATCCTGTCCTTCGACCTGGACAATCCCGAGGGATTCCGTTCTTCGCGCCTGTCCTGGAAACCTTCAAGACTCTGGCCGATTACATGGAAGCGGAATTGGTCGCGGCTCGGGTCGCCGCCTGTTTCGCGGCTTTTGTGAAAACCGACAATCCCTATCTAAACGCATACAATCGCGCCGACGATACGAACGCAAGTTCGCAACGCCTTGAAGGAATGGAACCGGGCGCGATTGAATACCTCGGGCCGGGTCAGGAAATTACGTTCAGCGATCCAAAGCGGCCGGGACAAACCTTCGACGCTTTCGTCGAACGACTCGTCCGGTCGATCGGGGCGGCGCTCGGGTTGCCGTATGAACTGATTTTCAAGGACTTTTCAAAAACGAGTTATTCTTCGGCGCGGGCGGCGCTTCTTCAAGCGTACCGCGTCTTTCAGAACTGGCAGCAAATGATTGTCGAACACCTTTGTCAACCCGCTTGGGAAATCCTGCTCGAAGAAGCGTTCCTTCGCGGACAACTACCGATTGCCGATTTCTACCAATACCGGTTTGAATACACCCGGGCGCTTTGGATTCCGCCCGGTTGGTCCTGGGTTGACCCTTTGAAAGAGGCGCAAGCGAATCAAGTCGCGATTCAGACGAAGGTGAAGTCCCGGGCTATGGTTTGCGCGGAACAGGGGGTTGATTGGGAAACTGTCACGAACCAACTAGCACGGGAAAAGGCGCTCGATCGCGAACTCGGACTTGATTCGGACGAAAGCGAGGAAGCGCCGGGACAGGACGATTCGAGGGGTTCAGAAAATGGTGAAACCGGAAGGGACGATTGAAGGCATTCCGACGGCGTTTACTTCGACCGGGACCGGGTTTTCTCATCCGGTCACGATCGACGGCGGAAGCGTCGTTCTTTGGGCGATCGATCCGGCGGCGCTTCAATCCGTCTTGAAGGATGCCGCGATCGCGCTCAGGGACGGGGAAGTCAAGCAATCCTCGTATTCGGAAGTTACCGAAGACGGGCTCGCGATATTCCGTCTATTCGGTCCGATCGGGCGTCGAATGTCGGGGTTCGACGCCTGGATGTTCGACGGGGTTGACAGCGACGCCGTCGGGGCGGAACTACTCGAAGCGGCGGCAAATCCCGCGATCAGGGGAATCCTTCTTCACATTGACTCGCCCGGCGGGTCTGTCGCCGGGACAAAAGAGCTTCGGGACATCGTTGCAGGTATAGAAAAACCCGTCGTCGCGTTTTCCGACGGGGCGATGCTTTCGGCCGCGTACTGGATCGGGTCCGCCGCCGACCGGGTCGTCGGGACCCCGACCGCCTTGTTCGGCTCGGTCGGGATCGTTGCGACGCATATTGACAAATCGAAGATGTTGGAACGGATGGGCTTGAAGGTCACGCACATTTACAACGGGGCTCTGAAGACCGTCGGAACCGAGGCGGAACCGCTTTCCGAAGCGGGGATCGAATACCTTCAGGCGCGGGTGGATGACATCTATTCGCTTTTTGCTTCGGATGTCGCTCAAGGTAGGGGGATCGCCGCCGAGGCGGTCCGCCGTATGGAATCCGCCGTCTTTATCGGCGAGAAGGCAAGGGCGCAGGGGCTTGTTGACGGGATCGGCTCGTTCACGGAAACGTACACACAAACAAGAAGAGGGGTCGGGATCATGGACTTAAAGGAATTGAAAACTGAATTCGCGTCATTGTACGGGGAAGTTATCACAATCGGAAAGGCGTCGATCACGAAGGAAGAGGCGGCGGCTATGTTTCCCGAAATCGCCCGGGACGCCGAAGCGGCGGGGATTGTCGTCGGCGCCGAACGGGAACGGACCCGGATCACCGAAATCCGGGAATCCGCCTTCGAGGGACAGACTGAACTTGTCGAGCGGTTAATCAAGGAAGGGACATCGGCGGACGATGCAAGGAAGACGATCCTTCAGGATCAGAAAACCCGCTCGAAGACCGGGCTCGCGAATATGCTCGCGGGGGACCCGGGGGGGCTCGGACAGAACGCGGAAGGTTCCGCCGCTCCTATCGCGGCGAAGAACAGGTCGGAAGCGGGCGACAAGCTGACCGAAATCGCCCGAAACAAGGTCAAGGAAAAGGGACTTTCCTTTGAAAAGGCGCTCGCCGAGGCTTGCACGGAACAACCGGCGCTGACGGCGATGTATAGGGGCAAATAGCGCGGGTCTTTGACCCGGGAACGTACCAAAAGACAACACTTAACGAAGCGGAGGGTATAGATCATGTCAAATGCAGCGAAGGGCGTACAGGCGAAACCGGGCGGGCTTTTCACCCGTGAAGCGGCGAGGGATCTTTCTTCTTATCGTTTCCATGCGATGAAGATCGACACAAGTGGAAACATCGATTACACGAACACGGCGTCGGGCGCTCACGCTCTCGGGATTTTGCAGAACAACCCCGCCGCCGCCGGACGGGAAGCGGAGATCGCGACCGAAGGGTCCTCGCTTCTATACGTCGACGGCAATTCCCCGAATATCGCGATCGGGGATCTCATCGGCTCCAATTCCAGTTATCACGGGGTCAAGGTGAGCGCGGACAAGGCGAAGTATTTCGCTATGGCGATGGAAGCGAGCGCCGCTGACGGCGACTTGATCGAGGTCAAAATCGTCGGACCCGGAACCATCTCAACAACCTAACCGAAACCCGACGGTGAAGTTCGACAAAACATCAACTCTCAAAATTCACGGGGGAAAAAATCATGCCTCTTCATTCTGAAGTCCACATTGATCGACCGCTTTCAAACTTTGCGGTCGAGTACGTCAACGCGGCCTTGATCGCCGAGGGGATTTGTCCGGTTGTCCGGGTCGGAAACAAGTCCGACAAATACGCGACCTTTGAGAAGAAGGACCGGTTCACGATTCCCGAAACGATCCGGGGTCCGAAGGACTACGCAAACGAAGTCGATTGGTCAGTCGGGGCCGGGAATTACGCTTGCATCGACCGGGCGCTTCGGGACTTCCTTTCCGATGCACTCGTCGCGAATTGCGACCCCGGAATCGACCCTCGGCGCCGAACGACCGAATTCCTGACGGACTTGTTGCTTCTCGACCGCGAGGTCGCGATTATGACCCTCGTCACGACATACGGGAATTACGGGTCCGGCTATCGTGTCGCGCTCACGGGCGGGGATCGATGGGACGTTCCCGCGACAAGCGATCCGCTCGCGAACGTGGAAACCGCAAAGGCGGCTTGTTTCGTCCCGCCGAATGTTTGCTTGATGGGCGCGGACGTATGGTCCGCCCTCAAGCAACACCCGCAAATCTTGAACCGGATTTCCGGCGGGGCGTCGAACTCTTCCCCAGCGATGGTGACACCGCAACTCGTCGCGGAACTGTTCGAGGTCGACCGGGTTTTGATTGGCCGGGCGAAACGGAACACCGCGAACAAGGGACAAACCGCTTCCTTCGCTTATGTTTGGGGGAAGGACGTCGTTCTCGCTTACGTTGCCGAAACTCCGTCCCTTCAGGATATGAGCGCCTTCAAAACCTTCCGTTGGAATCAGATGTCGACGGCGGTCGGTTATCAGGTTCGCAGTTATCGCGACGAGGGGAAGGGCGGCGGCGGCGAGTGGATTGAGGTCGAAACATCGGATTCGATCGCGGCCGTCTGCACCGATGCCGCATACCTGATCGACACCGTCGTTTCTTAACTTGTGGACCCGGCCGGGGTTGGTCGTGGGAGGGGGGCGGACAGTCCCGAAGCGTCCTCGGCCGGGTTCCCTTCTTCGGATATGGGGGAACTTCAATATGAACCTCAAGAAGACGCTTTTCGCAATCCCGATCGCGCTCGCGCTTATCGGAACCGCGATCGCTTGGGCGGGATGGTACAACCTCGAAGGCGACCGGGCCTTGATCCGTGGATTTATTGACCTGATCGAACAGGGGACCGCGCCCGGGACACCGTCCGCCGACGTTATGCGGGTTTATGCCGCCGTCGATGGAACTACCACAAAGCTATATTTCAAGGATCAGGTCGGGACCGCTTATTCGATGGCGCTCAACGATCGGGCGACGACACCCTTGAGCGTCACCGCCACAACCGACATAACAGCGACCGAGGACGCGACGGGCGGAAACGCCGGGGCTCGGTCGCAGATTCAAGGACTTCCGAAGGTTGACCTCGTTTCCCTCGGCACGATGACGAACGGAACAACGGGGGTCACGCTTTCCTTGATTGACGATTCCCCGACGGGTGAATTTGTGGAAGTCGACGCGGGAACTAACGTCGTACTGACCGCCGACACAAGTTATTACAGGGTCGGGACTACATCCCTGAAAATCGCCTTCGCGGCGACCGCCGTCGCCGGGGACGGCGCATCCGACACGATCAGTTCAGAATCTTGGGAAGACGAGGAATCGGTCGGCGTCTGGGTTTATTCGAATACCGGCTTGACGGCGGGGGATATGTCGCTTGTCCTTACCGATGACGGCGGGGCGCGAACTTATACATTCCCCGTCGTTACCGCCGGGGTCTGGACCTGGATCGAAATTGACATCACCGCGCTCGCTGGGGGAACCGGGGACGCAATCACGGCGGTCAAATTCCTCTTGACGACTCAGGGGGCGACAAACCTGGGCGCGACAAATGTCTACCTCGATGATGGGTGGAAGTGGAACCTTGATAACGAAGAAACCCTCGGGCGAGACTTGGTTCAAGATGGGGTTTTGTCGGTTTTGACGAATGTCAACGCCGACGCCGGAACGCAAGCGCACGAAAAGACGAGGTTGACCGAGGGAACCGATTATTTCATTCATTATCAGACCGGGAACGATGCGATTGTCCTGATCACCGATCAGTCGACGAAGGACGGAATTGCTTTGATCGCCTTCAAGTAAACGCCTGTTCGGCGGGGGTTCCGGGGGGTTCGGGTAATCCCCTTTCCCGGCGCTCGGGCGACGTCGGGTTCCTCGCTCTGACTCCCCGGGACCCTTCGCCACTTTTCGAGGAAAGGGGAATCATGGACTTCGAAAAGATCGACATCATCAATTCTTTGCAACCGCTCGTCGATCGCGGGGGATGGCATTGGCGAGCGGACTCCATGAAACTCGACCGGGTCGCGGCGGTTGCAGAAACTCGAACCCCGTGGATCTATTGGTACACCGACCCGGCTGTCGATTGCTATTTCGCAAACGACGTCCTCTTCGCGATGTTCGGGATCATTCCGACGGTTTGCGCGAACTGTTACAAGGTCGTTGCGATCCCGAACTCGGTCGTTGATTTGATGGCGATTTGTGATCTTCAAAGTCAAATCAAGCATTCTTCGAAATGCGGGATCGAGGTCCGGGACGACGTCGCCCGCAATTACGGGGCGTATTGGTACAATCAGGGGCTTGAAAGCGGGAAGATTTGTTATGAGCTGATCCGGGAACTCGTTTCGAAGTATGTCGGACCGGACGTCCGGGTCGGGCTGAAGCGGGGTTGTACCGAATACGAACGGAAGTTCGGAAGGTCGGACGCCTGGACAACACCGCCCGGACAGGCGGAATTTGAAGAAAGGGTTCGGGCTCTGTTCCACGACCCGCCCGCAATTCAGGCGCAAACGGAACTGTTCCGAAGGCATATCAAAGACCGGTGGATTCGGTTCGCGTATTCTCGCGGCGATATGACTTATCTCAGGTTTACGGACGGGGTTCCTTTGTTCGAACCCTATGTCCTTTATGCCGGGGCGCTTTGATGGGCGTCTTTGAAGAACAGGCGAAAAACATCCGGGACAACTTTTCCCACGTCGCGATATACGACCCGACGTCCGGGGACAACGTGACCTTGAAGGTTGAATTCTTAGAATCCGACGACGATCAACCGGCCGGGTCAGAGGGTTTGGCATCGAAGGTCCGCCGCGAGGTCATATTCTACAAAGGCGACCTTCCGGCAGAACCGAAGCGGAACGAAACTTTTTCGATCAACGGAACGACCTATTCGATCAAAGAAGTCGTTCAACGGGATAATTGGTTTTTGACCGTAACAGTCAAATAACGAGGGGGAATCCAATGTCGTTTACTCCCGCCGTTCAGCAATCCGTCGCCGACAAGGCGCAAACCGACGGGGCGCAAACCTTCGCCCTTGAACCCGGACATCGAGTCCATCAAATTCAGTTCGAACCGTCCGCAACCCCTAGCGCCGGGACGATGACCTTCAAGATCCGAACCCCGGGGGCGGACGAATACTATGAAATTGACTCAATCGACCTGACCGACATCACCGACTATATGGTAACGATTACCGCTTTCGCCGATTCGCTGATCGCGACCCCGACCTCGTTTGATGCCGGAAAGACTTATTCGCTTCACGTTTTTTCGGGGGATTGATCGATGATTCCATACGGGAAGCAACAAAAAATAACGGGTAAGACACAAGCGAACGGGGCGCAAACCTTCGCCCTTGAACCCGGACATCGAATCCATCAAATCC
>Ga0316626_10001593_pt1 | contig 10231 bp, 6 predicted proteins | sample OWC_Aug_T1_C1_D5_FD_207656 | JGI IMG/M metagenome (GOLD analysis project Ga0316626, IMG submission 207656) | Wetland soil microbial communities from Old Woman Creek delta, Ohio, United States - OWC_Aug_T1_C1_D5_A | ecosystem: Environmental > Terrestrial > Soil > Wetlands | place: USA: Ohio...
CTACTCGGCGATCTCCTACGATGAGACGAAGAAGAAGGCATCGCTCAACGAGGCGCTGTGCAAGGGCTGCGGCACCTGCGTGGCCTCGTGTCCGTCGGGATCGATCCGCCAGAACCTGTTCCAGGACGACGAGATCTGGAGCGAGATCGAGGGTCTCCTGACCCCCGTCGGATGAGGGGCGCTCGCGAAACGGAGGTGACCAATGTCCAGAGAGAACGCAAACGAGGAGGGTGACCCAGGGCACGGCGGCCCGACGAACGGCTTCCGGGCCAGGATCGTCGCCTTCTTCTGCAACTGGTGCACGTACACGGCGGCCGACCTGGCCGGCGTCTCGCGGCTCAAGCACTCGCCGCATTTCCGGATCATCCGGGTCATGTGCTCGGGGCGCGTCGATCCGCAGTTCGTGCTCGAGGCCTTCGCCCGGGGCGCGGACGGCGTGCTGATCGGCGGCTGCCATCCCGGCGACTGCCACTACATGGAAGGCAACTACAAGTGCCTCCGCCGCTTCCATCTGCTGAAGCGGGTGCTCGGCGACATGGGGATCGCTGCTGAGCGGCTCCGCCTCGAGTGGATCTCGGCGTCGGAAGGGGAACGCGTCAAGACCGTGGTGAACGAGCTCGTCGCCCAGGTCACCGCACTCGGCCCGCTCGGGATGCCCGGGCGCTTCGCCGACTGGGACCTCGAGATGAAGCACCTCGAGGCGGCGGTGGCGGGCGCCGGAGGTGGGGGAGAGGCGGTGGCGGCGGGCCCGGAGGCGGCCCGGGGCCGGGAGGAGGCGGTGATCCATGTCGGCTAACCCCAAGATCGCTCTCTACTGGTGCGCCTCCTGCGGGGGGTGCGAGGAATCGGTGGTCGATCTGGCGGAGAGCATCCTCGATGTCGTCGGCGCCGTGGACATCGTGCTCTGGCCGGTGGCGATGGATTTCAAGCGGGCGGACATCGAGGCGATGGCCGACGGGTCGATCGCGGTCGCGCTCGTGAACGGCGCGGTCCGCAGCTCCGAGCAGGAGGAGATGGTGCATCTCCTCCGGCGGAAGAGCGCCCTCGTCGTCGCCTACGGATCCTGCGCCCATCAGGGGGGAATCCCCGGGCTCGCGAACCAGTTCTCGCGGGAAGACCTCCTGCGCACGGTCTACGAGGAGTCGCCGAGCACCGTGAACCCCGAGCGGACGCGCCCCGCGCTCCGCGTGGTCGAGGACGGGCGCGAGGTGACCTTGCCCGAGCTCTGGCAGGTGGTGCGCCCGCTCGGCGCGGTGATCGACGTCGACTACACGATTCCCGGCTGTCCGCCCACGGCGAAGCTCCTCGCCGGTGCGCTTGCGGCGATCCTCGCCGGGCAGCTCCCGCCCCGGGGCGCTGTCCTCGCGCCGGACGTCGCGCTCTGCGATGAGTGCCCGCGCAAGGATTCGAAGCCGGTCGATCTCGCGATCACCGAGTTCCGCCGGCCGCACCTCGTGAAGCTCGATCCAGACAGGTGCTTCCTCGCGCAGGGGGTGCTTTGCATGGGGCCGGCGACGCGGAGCGGGTGCGAGGCGCTCTGCATTGGCGGCTGGATGCCGTGCACGGGATGCTTCGGGCCCACCTCGCGCGTCGCCGACCAGGGCGCGAAGATCCTCTCCTCCCTGGCCGCGAACATCGAACCGAAGACCGACGAGGAGATCGTGACGATGCTCGCGGGCATCCCGGATCCGGTGGGTACTTTCTACCGGTACGGGCTCGCCGCCTCGCGCCTGCGCGCGAAGATCGCCGAGAGGGAGATCGCCGGGAGGGAGATCGCCGGGAGGGAGCCGAAGCCATGACGGACACCGTGGATACGATGGAACAGGTTTGGAACGAGGGGCAACGGCGCGCGGCGGCCACCTACGCGACGCGGCGGCTCACGATCGATCCGATCACGCGGCTCGAGGGGCATGGGAAGATCGACATCTTCCTCGACGCCGCAGGCGACGTCGAGCGGGCGTACTTCCAGGTGCCGGAGCTCCGCGGGTTCGAGCAGTTCTGCGTGGGGCGGCCGGCCGAGGACATGCCGCAGATCACGAGCCGGGTGTGCGGCGTCTGCCCGACCGCGCACCACATGGCGGCGACCAAGGCGCTCGACGCGCTCTACCAGGTGGAGCCGCCGCCCGCGGCGAAGAAGCTCCGCGAGCTCGTCTACAACGCCTTCATGCTCGAGGATCACGCCCTTCACGTCTATGTTCTCGGCGGACCCGACTTCCTGGTCGGGCCGGAAGCGCCGAAGGAGATGCGGAACCTGATCGGCGTGATCCAGAAGTTCGGGGTCGCCACCGGCCAGCGCGTGATCTCGATGCGGCGGCGGATCCGCGAGATCGTGGGCACGCTCGGCGGGAAGCCGATCCATCCGGTGCTCGGGCTCCCCGGCGGGGTGGCGAAGCCGCTTGCGGAAGCCGATCGTGCGCGCTTCGCGGAGGTGGCGAAGGAAGGGCTCGAGTTCGCGCAGTTCACGCTCCAGGTGTTCAAGGACGTGGTGCTCGCGAATCCCGAGTACGTGCGTCTCATCACCGCCGATGCCTACACGCATCGCACCTACTACATGGGGCTCGTTGACGAGCGGAATCGCACGGCGTTCTACGACGGCCAGGTGCGGGTCGTCGACCCGGAAGGGGTGGAGTTCGCCAGGTTCCCGATCGCGAGCTACCTGGATCACATCGCCGAGCACGTCGAGCCGTGGAGCTACGTCAAGTTCTGCTATCTGAAGCAGCTCGGGTGGCGCGGGTTCGTCGACGGGAAGGAGAGCGGGGTCTACTCGGTGGCGCCGCTCGCGCGGCTGAACGCCGCCGAGGGGTTCGCGACCCCGGAGGCCGAGGCGGCGCGGGCCGAGCTCTTCGCCGCGCTCGGCGGCCGGCCGGTCCACCACACGCTCGCCAACCACTGGGCCCGGGTGGTCGAGATGATCGCCGCGGCGGAGCGGCTCAGGGAGCTCCTCGCCGATCCCGAGATCACCTCGACCGACGTGCGGGTGATCCCACGGGCAACGCCAAAGGTCGGCATCGGCGTCGTCGAGGCGCCGCGCGGCACGCTCATTCATCACTACGAGACCGACGAGCGGGGCCTCATCCGGAAGGCGAACCTGATCGTGGCGACGCAGGGCAACTCGGCGCGCATGGCCATGAGCGTCGAGCGCGCGGCGAAGTCACTGATCCACGGCGGCGCCGTGTCGGAGGGGCTTCTCAACAAGGTCGAGATGGCGTTCCGCGCCTACGATCCGTGCCACGGCTGCGCCGCGCACACGCTGCCGGGGCAGATGGGACTCATCGCGCGTCTCATCGCGCCGGACGGGACGGTCGTGCGCACGATCGAGCGCTAGAGTGGGGGCGGGCCAAAACCGGCCCCGGCGCGGCTCGCAGGTGTCTCCGGCCGATCACGCGATCGCCGGGCCGTGGTGGCTTGGGCTGCCGTGTCGTGCGATGATCCCCGGCATCAGGCCCCCCGCGCCCCGGAATGAGGAACGGCACGATGTCGAAGACCCGCGTGGCCGCCGCTCTGGCCGCTTGCCTTCTCGCCCTCCTGTCCGGCTCGCCCGCCCACGCCGCCACACCGCTGCCCGTGGACTCGCCTCCTCGCCGGCTCGAGGCCGACGATGTGCTCCAGACTCCCTCCGGAGCGACCTTCGAGGTCGCGAAGGGGTGGTTTGTCACCACGTCCGGGGGGCGTGTGACCCTCGAGGATCCCGACCGCGAGCTCCGGGTGATTCTCCTCGATCTCGCCGCGGCCGGCGGCATGGCGGCGATCACCACGGCGTGGGCCGCGGTCGAGCCCGGGTTCGACCGCCCGGTGCGGCACACCATGACGCCGCCGGCGCGCGAGGGATGGGACGAGATACTGCAGCTCGTCTACGAGACCAGCACCGAGGAGCGCCGCACGGTGACCGCGGTGGCCCGCCGGAAGGCGGAGACCTGGTATGTGGCGCTCCTCGACGCCGCGGACGCGGCGCTCGACCGCCGTGGGGCACAGGTCCAGACCGTGCTCGTGAGCTTCAAGGCTCCTGGCGCGGAGGAAGAGTCGCTCGGCGGGCGGACCGCGCATCCCCTCGATGCCGGCCGCGCCGCGCAACTCGCCGAGTTCATCGAGAGGTCACGCGTGGCGATGAAGATCCCCGGCGTGGCCGTCGCCGTCGTCCAGGATGGAAAGATCGTCTTCGAGCAGGGATTCGGCACCGGTCAGGTGAATGACGAACAGCCGGTCGGACCGGCCACCCTCTTCCTCATCGGATCCACCACCAAGTCGCTCACTACCCTCATGATGGCTCGCCTGGTCGACGACCGGCGCCTCGAGTGGAACCAGCCTGTCACCGATCTCTATCCGGGGTTCGCGCTCGGCGACAGCGCCATGACCCGGCAGCTCGAGCTCCGGCACACGGTGTGTGCCTGCACCGGGCTTCCCCGTCAAGACATGGAGTTCCTCTTCGAATTCGGCGGCAACTCCCCGGAGGCCACCGTCGAGTCCATGCGGACGATGAAGCCGACGACGGGATTTGGCGAGACCTTCCAGTACTCGAACACCATGGTCTCGACGGGGGGCTATGTGGCGGCGCGCACCGCGCACCCCGGGACGCCGCTCGGCGCCGCCTACGACCAGGCGATGCAGGAGCTCGTCTTCGACCCTCTCGGCATGGGAGCCACCACATTCGACTTCGCCCGCGCGCTGGCGCGGGACCACGCCATGCCGCATGGGCGCGACCTCCGGGACTCGGTCCACGTGCTGCCGGCGGATATCGAGAAGGCCCTGGTCCCGGTTCGACCCGCCGGAGGAGCCTGGTCGAGCGCGCGCGATCTCGCTCGCTACGTGCAGCTGGAGCTCGCCCAGGGGCTCGCCCCGGATGGGTCCCGGATGGTGTCGGCCGCGAACCTCCTCCGTCGCCGCGAACCCGAGGTCAGGATCACCGACGAGCTCGGCTACGGGCTCGGGCTCTTCGTCGGCGAGGACCGCGGCCTCGCGATCGTGCATCACGGCGGCAACACGCTGGGCTTCACGAGCGACATGTTCTTCTTCCCAGACCATCGCCTCGGGGCGATCGTGCTGACGAATCTCGGGGGCGCGAACGCCTTCACGGGCGCCGTGCGGCGGCGGCTCATCGAGATCCTCTTCGACGGCCGTGAGGAGGCCCAGGAAGGGCTCACGTACGCCATCGGCCTGCGCGGGAAGATCCTGGCCAAGGAACTCGCGGAGATGAGTCTCGAGCTCGATCCGACCTGGCTTCGCTCCCTCGCCGGAGCCTACGAGAACTTGGCCCTCGGCCGCGTGGAGATCCGGGTGGACGATCGCGGAGGGCTCTTCGACGCTGGCGAGTGGACGAGCACGGTTGGACGCAAGCAGGGGTCGGACGGCGTCGTGAAGCTGGTGCTGACGAGCCCACCCTGGTCGGGATTCGAGTTCGTGCCGTCGGAAAGCGGGAAACGCGCGACGCTCGTGCTGCAGCTCTCGCAGCAGGAGTACATCTTCGAGAAACGCCCCTGAGGAGTTCCGCGATGACCGAGCCTGCTCGCGGCGGCCGTTCCTTCACCTTCGCCGACCTGATCGGGATCGGGCGCCTCGGCGATGCGACGATCGCGTCCGGCACCGACCGCATCGTCTTCGAGGTGGCCTGGCCCTCGACCGCCACCAACAATCTGACGAAGGAGCTCTGGGTCGTGCCGGCGAGCGGCGACGGCGAGGCACGGCCGCTCGTCCGCGGGCCGCACTCGAACGGATCGCCACGCCTCTCCCCGGATGGGCGGACGCTGGCTTTCATCTCCGATCGCACGGGCTCGAAGCAGGTCTGGCTCCTCCCGATGGCGGGCGGCGAGGCCGTCCGCCTGACCGATCTCCCGTTCGACGTGAGCGGGCCGTGCTTCGCGCCCGACGGCCGCACGCTCCTCGTGACCGGGAAGGCGGATCCGGCGGCGCCGTTCGCGCCGAGCGCGGGCGCGGGTGGCGCCGCGGGAGGCGGCGGCACCGGCCCCCGCCACGAGCGCGAGCTCCTCTTCCGCCACTGGGACGCGTGGCGCGACGGAAAGAAGAACCACCTCTTCACCGTGGATCTCGCGAGCGGGCACGTCCGCGACCTGACCCCGGGCGAGCGCGACGTGCCGCCGATCGCGCTCGGCGGGAGCTGCGATTACGATGTGGCGCCGGGCGGCGGCGAGATCGCCTTCGCCCGGAACGATGATCCGGTGGTCGCGCTCAGCACGTCGAACGGGATCGTGATCGCCCCCTTCGTGGCCGGCGCGGGAGCAGCCGGCGGACGCCGCGTCACCACCGGCCGGGGCTGCGAGGCCAACCCGCGCTATTCGCCCGACGGGCGCTGGCTCGCCTTCCTGGCCATGGCGCGCGCGGGCTACGAGTCCGATCGCCGCGAGCTCCTGATCGTCGATCGTGCGAGCGGGGGAGCGCGCTCGCTCACCTCGGAACTCGATCTCTCGGTTGGCGACTTCGCCTGGGCCCCGGATGCGAAGTGTCTCTACTTCCATGCCGAGGAGCGCGGCCGGAAGACGGTCTGGCGGGCCACCGTCGCCGGCGGCGCGCCGGTCCGGATCACGCAGGGGAGCTACGACGAGATCAAGGCGGCGGGTCCAGACGGGACATACCTCGTCATCGCGCGCCAGAGCGCCGTCGCCCCCGCGGATCTGCATCGTCTCGATCTCGTGACGGGCGCGGTCCGCCCGCTCACCCGGCTCCACGCAGAGCGCCTCGCCGGGATCGACCTGGCGCCGGTCCGGGACTTCACGTTCCCGGCCGCGGACGGTGCCGAGGTGCACGGTCTCCTCGTCCTGCCGCCGAATTTCACGCCGGGACGCCGTTATCCGCTCGTCTACCTGGTCCACGGCGGACCGCACGCGGCCTTCGCCGACCAGTTCGGCTATCGCTGGAACGCGCACCTGTTCGCGGCCCCGGGCTACGTGGTGGCCATGGTCAACCCGCGCGGCTCGAGCGGCTACGGCCAGCTCTTCTCGGACCAGATCAGGAACGACTGGGGCGGCCGCTGCTTCGACGATCTCATGCGCGGCGTCGATCACCTCCTCGCGACCTGCGACTTCATCGACGGCGAGCGAATGGCCGCGGCCGGCGCCTCCTTCGGCGGGTACATGATGAACTGGTTCGCAGGGCACACCGACCGGTTCCGAACGCTGGTCAACCATGCCGGCATCTTCAACCTCGAGACCATGTACTACGGCACCGAGGAGCTCTGGTTCCCGCACTGGGAGCTCGAGGGGAGCCCGGTCGAGAACCCGGCGGCCTACGCGCGCTGGTCGCCCGACCGCGCGCTCGCCGCGTTCAAGACCCCGATGCTGGTGCTCCACGGGGAGCAGGACTTCCGCTGCCCGGTTCTCGGCGGCATCAATGTGTTCACTGCGCTCCGTGCGCGCGGCGTGCCGTCCGAACTCCTCTATTTTCCCGACGAGGGGCACTGGATCGAGAAGCCGAGGAACGCGGAGGCCTGGTACGCCGCGATCCATGCCTGGCTCGCGCGCTGGCTCGCCTAGAGGGCGGCATCCCCCGGCGACCGCAGCCCTCCGCGTCAAACGCTGTCGGGTCCTGTGAACTCGCTGCTCGGGCTACCCGCCTCGAGCGCCGTCGCCGCGCGGCCCCCGCATCCATTGCGCACCCCTCCTTCCCGGGGCACGGCAGGACGCGCGCCACTCCGCTCGTTGCATGGTTCATGCCGACCCGGGTCGGGTTTCCACTGGCGCCAATCAGGGTCCGGCCACAGGCAACAACATCACGCGCGGCACTGACATCCGAGGACGGACCGACCGGCCTCGCGACGATCCGGCGGCTCGATCGGCATGGGTCTCTGCCAACGCCGTGATCAACCGTGTGAACGGCGTTGGCAGCAGACCTCGTCTGATGGCGGGCACATGCAGAGCCTGTATAATGAGTGCGAGTCCCCACAGCGCCCCGCCGCTCCGGAGGAGATCCCATGTCCCGCACCCCAGACGGCCGCACGCTGACTGCCACCATGTTGCTGCTCGCGTTCTCGTCCCCGGTGCTCGCTGCTCCGTGGCAGCCGATCGGGCCCTGGTATGGCCCCGTGAACGTGCTCGCCTACGCCGCCTCGGGGACCGTCGCCTATGCCGGAACCGACGCTGGCGTCTACCGCACGACGGACGATGGTCTCTCCTGGCAACCGCGGAGCGAAGGTCTCCCCGCGGCGCGCGTCACCGCGCTCGCCGCGAGCCTCGCCGATCCGGATCTCGTCATCGCTGGCACCATGGGGTCGGGCCTCCATCGCTCGACCGACGGCGGGCTCTCCTGGACGCCCGCAGCCGGCGGCCACTCCGATGTCGGCGATCTCGTCGCGACAGCCACGGCCTTCTACGCCGGGACCGCGGGCGGCGTCTATCGCTCGACGGATGGCGGCGCGACCTTCACGCCCTCCGGTCTCTCCGGTCTCGACGTGCGCTCGATCACGCATCAGGCGCTCTCGGGCAACCTCTTCGCGGCGCTCGGCATCGCTGGCGACGCCCGGCGGTCAACCGACGGCGGCGCTACCTGGATCCCGGCCTCGACCGGGCTCGGCGGGACCAACCTCTACACGATCGCCGCCCATCCCGACTCGGCCGCGGTCTTCTACACGGGAGGCCTCGGATTCGGGAGCGATCGCGACCTCTACAAGACGACGAACGCCGGTCTCAACTGGCAGCCGATCCTCTCCCCCAACTTCCCCACGTTCATGGTCGTGAACGACATCGCGTTCGACCCGACCGGGGGCGCGCGGCTCCACATCGGGCTCTTCGGGGACGGCGTCTTCCGCACCACCGACGGCGGCGGCACGTGGTCGGCGGCAGGCGCGGGCATCGGCGACCCCGAAGTGCAGACGCTCGTCGCCAGGCCCGGCGTCTCGGGATCGCTCCTCTGCGGGACGCTCCGGCGCGCGGTCTACGGGACGGCGAACGCCGGCGCGAGCTGGGCGGAGAGGGCGGTCGGGATCTCGGGGCTCACCACCTTCGCGGTCGCCGTGCACGAGGCGACGAACCGCATCTGGACCGGGAACCAGACCGGCATCGTGCTGTCGACCGATGCCGGCGCGTCATGGGCGTACTCGGATTTCGAGGGCGATATCGGAGCGCGGGCGAACGCGGTGGCGCCGGATCCGGTGAACCCGGCCATCGTGTGGGCCGGCACCGCGAACGCATTCTTCAAGGGCGATGTCCTGCTCTCGACCGACGGCGGCTTGCACTGGGCGATCGACTACAGCCCGAGCGGCGGTCCGATCTTCGACGTGGTCGTCGATCCCACCGACACCCGGTACGTGTACGCAGCATTCTCGATCGACGTGGTTCCCGGCGGCATCGCGCGCACGACGAACGGCGGGGCGAGCTGGGGGGAGGTATCGCTCGGCCCCGTCGCCGGGCTCTCGATCGCGATCCAGCCGGGCCTGCCGGCCCGTCTCCTCGCCGGCACCGACAACGGGCTCCGGGAAAGCACCGACCGCGGCGCGAGCTTTCATCAGATCGCGCCGGAGATGTCCGGCTTCACGATCTGGGACGTCGCCTTCGCGGCGTCGGCGCCAGGTCTCGTCTGGGCGGGAACGGCCACGAGCGGCGTCTATCGCTCGACCGACGGCGGCGCCAGCTTCGCGCCCGCAAACGCCGGCATGGGGAATGTCGAGGTCCACGCGATCGCGGTGCGCGATGTGCCGGGCGGACGCGCGCTCTATGCGGCGACTGCGAACGGCGTCTACCGCTCGACGGATGACGGCGATCTCTGGGTGTCCGCGAACGAAGGCCTTCTCGTCACCGACGTGCGGGCGGCGATCTGGGCGCCGGGCGCCGATCGCATCCTCGCCGGGACCGCCGGAGCCGGGGCGTGGCGCCAGGATGGGACCACGACCGGGGTGGAGGATGGCGCCGCCCCGCCGGCGATCGCGATGCATCTCGGCACGCCGTGGCCGAACCCGCTCGCCGGGAGTGGAGAGGTGGCATTCGGTCTCACGCTCGCGCACCCGTCCCGGGTCGCGATCGGCGTGTACGACACCACGGGGCGTCGCGTGCGCGACCTCGGCACGATGCTCCGCCCGAGCGGGCCAACCATCGTCCGCTGGGACGGGCGGGATGCGGCCGGCCGCGCCGTGGCAAGCGGCGTCTATTTCCTCCGCTGCGATGCCGCCGGCGAGGCGACCGCGAGCACGGTGACGATCGTGAGATAGTATGGAACGACCGCTCGTCAAGCGATAAGTTGGGGAGGCGATCTTCTTCGCGATGAGGAGGATCGCCTCTTCATTTGCTTCGTC
>Ga0316626_10001596_pt1 | contig 10228 bp, 6 predicted proteins | sample OWC_Aug_T1_C1_D5_FD_207656 | JGI IMG/M metagenome (GOLD analysis project Ga0316626, IMG submission 207656) | Wetland soil microbial communities from Old Woman Creek delta, Ohio, United States - OWC_Aug_T1_C1_D5_A | ecosystem: Environmental > Terrestrial > Soil > Wetlands | place: USA: Ohio...
CCGCGCCCCGGTTCAAGCGGGAGCGCGCCTCCCCATCGAACTCGCCGAGCTCGCGCGCTGTGCGCTCGCGCATGCTGGCGGCGGACGCGAGTCCGGCGACCGCCGCCGCGGGATCGGGAACCCGCGCCTCGACGAGCCAGCCGGCGTCGTATGGCGCCTCGATCGCGAGGCGTGGGTGCGTGCGGAGGAGCGGATTGGAGCGGATCACCGTGCCGTTGACCGGCATGCGGAGGGGGAGCGGCCCACAGCCATCGATGATCCACGCGCCGGCGCGGCCGGCGGCGATGAGGCTCGCCGCCGGTGGCAGCACGACGGAGGTCGCATCGCCGACGAGCCAGGCCGCGAACGCGTCGAGGCCGATGCGCAGGCGGTCGGGTCCGACCGCCTGCGCCCAGGTGTGCGCGGCGTGGTACCGGCGGTCCTCACGGAATTCGTCCGGACCGATGGCCGCAATCGGAGCCGAGAGCTCTTCCGGGACCGCCGGTGCCTGGCCGCGCATCACTTGATCAAAGGGACAGGATTCGCAGTCGAAGGCGCGATCGCAGAGCTTGTAGGCGACCATCCCGGCGGCCATCCACACGCACCGCTCGGCGCCTTTGGGTAGGAACCTCGGGGTTTCGGGAGCCGACATCTCTCGCACCTCCCCGGTCATCCGTCTCTGCTTTCCTGAACCGCTGCCCCTGACTGCTGCCTTGGCTGTTGCCTTGACCGCGGCCTTGACCCCTGCCTTGACCGTTACCTTGACCGCTACCTTGGCGGTCAGGGCTGGTGACAGACGTCGCAGTTCTCATCCACCTTGAAAGCACCCGTGCCGTTGTGGCAGGAGCCGCACAGAGGACCGTGCGCGCTGTCCATGTTCATCATCCCGGTGAGCGGCTTCCCGGGCTCCTGCATGCTGAAGAGCGAGGCATGGCAGGTGGCGCACTTCGGGATGGCTGGATCGACGTGCGACTCGTGCCGGAAGGTGACCCGGCCCGGGCTGTCCGGTCCGGTCATGAACGTGTGATCGGCAGGGAGGGTCATCGGCAGCGCGGCGGTGCGCGCCGCCCGCGCCTCCGCGGCCGGATCGTTGGCCGGTGCTTCGGTCCCGTTCAAGGCCGCCACCGCTTCCGCGCTCATGTGCTTGTTGGTGGTCAGGCCGACCGCGATCGCCCCCACGAAGAGGAGCGCCCACAGCCCGGCCAGCACCTCGCCGCGGAAGACCGGGGCGATCCGCCGCTCGGGCACGAAGACCGGCGCCGCGTGTCCATGCCGGCTCGGCAGGCTCGCCTCCTCGTGCTCCGGCAAGTGGTGGAAGACCGGGAGGTACTTGACCGCGTAGTAGAAGGCGATGAAGCCGGCCGTGACGATCGACATGGTCACCGCGAACTCCATCCACGACGGCACGTAGGAGACCCCGGACCAGCGCTGCATCCCGGTCACTGACACGTTCAGGCGGTTCACGATGAAGCCCGTCACCGTGAGCATCGCCCCGAAGAAGAGACCGTGCTGGCTGTGCCGCACCTTGGGGATCGCGAAGAGAAAGATCGGCAGGATCACGCCGAGACCCATCTCGCCCCAGAACAGGGTGCTCTCCGGAGTGATCTGGAAGGCGAGCCCTAGGTTGCCGCGGCCGGCCAGGTCCTGGAACTTCCACACCGCGTAGACGCCGAGGACGACGACGATGACCCGCGCGAGCCCCTCCAGGAGCTCATCCTCGAGGCGCTTGCCGAAGGCGCGATAGCTCATGAACGACTCGAAGATCGTCATCGCGATCCCCGCGGCGATCGCCGTGATGAAGAAGAAGACCGGCAGGAGCGGCGTGTACCAGAGTCCATGCAGCTTGTCCGGCACGATCACGTACAGCGTCCCCAGGGACGACTGGTGCATCGTCGAGAGCAGGACGCCGGCGATCACGAGCGGCACGTAAATCGTGCGCATGACATGCAGCGCGCGCTTCCAGCGCAGGCGTTCGAGCACGAGCGGGCTGAACTCGAGCGCCAGCACCGTCGTGTACAGCACCACGCACCAGGCGACCTCGAACATGACCGAGTGCGGGTTCCACATGACGAGCGGATGCCAGATCCGGTACGGCCGCCCGAGGTCGAACAGGAGCGCCACGATGACGAGCAGGTACCCGAGGAAGGCGGTGAGCACGGCCGGGCGCGCGATGGGCTCGTACTTCTCGATGCGGAAGATGTGCACGGTCGCCGCCACGACAAAGCCGCCGGCGGCCATGCCGACGCCGACCAGGAGGTCGAAGCCGATCCACAGCCCCCACGGGAACTGGTCGGAGAGGCTCGTGGAGGCGCCGAGACCGCGGAAGAAGCGCACCCACGTGGCGTAGGCGCCAGCAGCCAGGATCAAACCGGCGATCACGCGCCACAGGGTCAGGCGCACGGGTAAGAGGGAGCTAGCTCTCATGGCCGGCCTCCGTCGTGGGGATAGGGTCCTGAGTCGCAGTGCCGTTCCTGGCCGCATCCAGCGCCTCGCGCGTCCGCTCCGCCGGAGCCAGGTGGGCGAGCGCCTGCCGGCGCTGGGAAACCCACCAGATTCCGAACATGAGCACGCCGCCGACGCTCACCACGTTGGGCAGCTTGGACAGGATGTTCCAGGTGAGGCGCGGATACGGATTGTCCTGGCTCACCACCCGGAAACCGAGCTCGGCGAAGGGGACGTCGGAGAGATAGAGGACCGAGGTCCCGCCCGCCTCGTGCAGGCCGTAGATGTGATCGACGTACCTGTCCGGCTCGGCGGCTAGCCGGCGCTCCGCCTCGCGCACGAGTTCCTCGCGATCGCCGAAGATCGTGGCTCCGGTCGGGCAGGCGGCGGTGCAGGCCGGCTCCTGGCCGTTCTGCACCCGCTTCTCGTAGCACATGATGCACTTGCGAACGAGCGGCAGCGGCTTGCCCCACTCGTAGGTGGGCACGCCGAACGGGCAGCCCACCATGCAGTAGCGGCAGCCCATGCAGCGCGACGCGTCGTAGACGACCGGTCCCGCCGCCGTCTTCTTGAGCGCGCCGACTGGGCATACCGACACGCAGGCCGGCTCCTCGCAGTGCATGCACTGCCTGCGGATGGGGATGCCCCGGCGCCGCTCGATCGCGGTCCACGTCGTGGCCGACAGCTTGTCGACGCCGCCGTTCTGGGGCAGCCCGTTTTGCTCCTTGCAGGCCCAGACACACGCCTCACACCCCTTGCACTTGGTGAGGTCGGTGAGGATCGCTGCTTTCATCGCTTTTGCCTCCCGGAGTGAGGGTTGGTGCCGGACTTCCCAGGTCCCTCGCTCCCGCCTCCCGCTCGTTCCACCGCGAGCGATGTCCAGATGCTTCGACGCGCGTCGCCTTTCATCCTTCGAAGAACGTATGGGCGAGATCGTTCCAGCTCTCCGGATCGAGCTGGTCGGCGAGACCCTGGACCGGGAGCCCGCCGTCCTGGAGCGTGGGGCCCGCCGTCGCCAGGGCGAGCTGGGCCGCGAGACCCGACTGGCCGCCGAGCGCCATGCGGCGCGAGAGCGTGCTCAGCGCGTCACGCAGGCGGCGCACCTCGCGGTGCATCCAGTTCGCCGCCTCGTCGTCGATGAGCATGGAGCGGAGCGCCGAACCGAGATTCGCCGGGGCGATGCGATAGAGCCAGCCCGTGCCGAACGGGTCGCTGGTGATCGGCGCCGGGTTGTCGACCAGCGCGCCGTTCACTTCCTCGACGACGCCATCGACCGGGGCGCGGAGCGCGATTGTTCGCCCATGCCGGCGGAGCCTCAAGATGACGTCCCCGCGCTTGACCGCGGAGCCCGCCATGGCGAAGTCCACCTTCTCCGCCTGTCCGAGCAGGGTCGCCGGCATCCAGTCGGCGCCGACCTTGACCAGGCCCTTGGGCTCGATCTCGACCCAGGTGTGGCCGAGGTCCACGAACACGTTGCGCGGAATCCGTTCGATCGGGATGGCCGGCAGCATGGCTAGCTCCTTACGTCCCTCGATCTCCCGCGCCACCGCGGTGAGCGTTGAGTTCGCGGCCGCGGCGACCGTGGATCGTGCCGCCTTGAGTTGCGCCCGCTGCACCAGGTAATCGATGGTCAGGAAGGTAATGATGGTCAGAACGACAATTAGGGCGACCATGTCCCTTCACCTCGCTTGTTCGGGGTTGCCCCCGGTGAACTCGGGAAAGAGCTCGCCCTTGAGGGATTCCCAAGTGGATTCATCGAGCTGATCCCCGAAAACCGCAGCCCACTCGCCACCGTCGGTCGCCACGAGCCCGAGCGCGGGGGCAAACCGCGTCGTGAGCCGCGAGCGAATGGCGTCGAGCCAGTCGCGCGCGGCGCTCGCCGGCATCAAGTTCTGGAGATTGGCGGCCAGTTGATCGGGTCGAATGCGCAGCACCCAGCCCGCCGCGTACGGCGCGCGCTCGACGAGGTCGGGTTCGGAGAGGAGCCGGCGATTCACCTCGACGACCTCTCCGCCCACCGGCATCGCCATCGCGATCTCGCGCCCGCCTGCCGAGACGAACGCGAAGGCGGGATCGCCCTGGTGATAGCGAGCGCCCGGGCGCGGCAGGAGCACCTCGGCGAGCTGGCCGAGGAAGCGAGGCGCGAAGGCGTCCGTGCCGACCTCCACGACCTCGTCCGTCTGGCGGTGCACCCAGGTGTGGCCGGGATGGAAGAAGAAGTCGGCGGCGGGCTCGGCGATCGGGCCGGCGAGCGCCGGCTCGGTCGTGGCCGGTGGTTCGATCGACCGGAGCAGTGCGGAAGCGGCGCGGGCCGAGCGCTTCCGGGTCAGAAGCCAGTCAGCGAGGAGGAACCCCGCTACCGAACAGAGAACCAGGATGGCAACCATGGCACACCTCGCATTCCTCGGGCGTCCTTCGCCCACCGCGATGTGATGGCAAATACCGCGCCGGACCGGGGCAGAGCGTCGAGATTCTCAGCGAAATCGCGCATGTCATGATGCAGACAGTGATTGGCGTTGGGCGTGCCGCGTGCGCCGCCGGAGATTTCAGCACCGCGCGAGACCGTCTGTGCCGAAGATCTCGGCAGCGATTTCCAGACGAAGATCGAGATCTCGGCCAAGTGCTTGTGAAGCAAGCTGCTTATGTGACCGTTGAATTCGTCGACTGCTTAGTCGAGAAATTCGGCAATCCGGCCCTCCCGGTGGGGTGTCGAGTGCCGGCCTATTCGACATTCGCTCCATCGGGCGTCCGCCTCGACACGCCTTGACCGTCGATTGCCGGCGGTGCATGCTGCCGCCAGGCACCGGTGTGGTCCCGGCGGTGCGGCTGCAAGGAGGGTTCATGGGACCACGCGCCTCTCTCGCTCTCGCCATGGCTGCGCTCATCGCTCTCGCCTGCTCGGCCAGGGCGCTCGCCGAAGCCAAAGCCGGGGACGCTGCGCTCGGCAGCCGCCGCTACGAGGACTTCGAAGAGCCGCAGGTCTGTGCGACCTGCCACATCGACATCGCCCGCCAGCACGAGCAGGCGATGATGTCCCAGGCCTACACGCACCACTGGGACGAGATCGAGTACTTCCAGCTCGCGGTGCCGCACGCCGAGAAGGAAGCGAAGGTCGCCGGCGTCAAAGCCGGCTGCAACGGCTGTCACGCACCGCTCGCTTTTCTCGCCGGGGACGTGCCGCCGCCGCGCCCCGAGGCGAAGAGCCGCGCCAATGAGAGCGTATCCTGCGATCTCTGCCACTCGATCACCGGCTTCGCCGGCGACACGCCCTACAACTTCAACTGGTTGAGCCAGCCGGGGAAGGTGAAGCAGGGCGTGCGGACCGCGGAGGAGAGCCCGCATCACGAGACCGTCGCCAACCCCTTCCTTCACACCGCAGAATTCTGCGGGACCTGCCACAACGAGAAGGATCCCTGGGGGCTGTGGGTCAAGGCCACGCACCTCGAATGGAAGGAGGGGCCGCAGGCGAAGGCCGGGATCGTCTGCCAGGATTGCCACATGCCGCCGGCCGCCGGCGCGAGCGCGACCATGGGTCCGGAGCGCCCGGATGTGCGGCAGCATCTCTTCCATGGCGCCCACGATCCGGGGAAGCTCGCCGGCGTGATCGAGGTGCGCATTCATCCGGCGAGCCGCGAGGCGGAGCCGGGGGACCAGGTGAAGCTCGCGGCCACGGTCCTCAACGCCAAGGCCGGCCACAAGGTGCCGACCGGTTCGGCCGAGGAGCGCGTCCTCTGGCTCCATGTCACGGCGATCGATGCCGCGGGGAAGACCTGGCACCTGCCGGTCGACCGCAAGGGCTTCGCCGGCGAGGAGCTGACGATCGCCACGGCGGAAGCGCTGGCCTATCAGGACATCGGCGACATCACCGGAAAGACGGGCTTCGCCGGCCTTGCGCGGGACGGCGAGGTGCCGGCCGGCGATCGCATCTTCCGGCTGCCCTACCTCGATCCCCAGGGCCGGATGACGATCGCCCAGTGGAACACCGCGTCCTTCGGACCGGACTACCGGTTGGCTCCGCTCGCCGCCGTGAACGAATCGTTCACCTGGACCCTGCCGCAGGACGTGGCGGTGGGTGCGGTCACGGTCAAGGCGGAGGTCTTCTACTCGCGCCTCGTGTCCTCGGTGGCCGAACACCTCGGGGTGCCGCGTGAGGAATCGCAGCCGGTCAAGATCAACGAGCACACGACCACGTTCACGGTCTACTAGCGGCTAGTCGTTAGTTGTTAGTTGTTGGTTGTTTGTAGCGGGAAGGGGAGGACAACGATGGAATCGCGACGCTGTGCCTTGACCTCGTGGCTGGCCTTGGCGCTCCTCGTGCTGGTCTCGATCCCGCTCCTCGCGCCGGCCGATGCCGGGGCCATCCCCGCCTTCGCGCGCAAGTACCAGATGTCGTGCACGACCTGCCATGCGCCGTATCCGCGGCTCAAGCCCTACGGGGAGGAGTTCGCCGCGCGCGGCTTCCGCATGGAGCCCGGAAAGGAGCCGCCGCGCGCCACCTACGACACGGGGGATCCGCTCTTGAGCCTGCCGCGGGACCTGCCGCTCGCCATGCGCATGGAGGGGTACTTTTCCTACAAGGAAGGGGGAGCCGCCGAGGACGATTTCGAGTGGCCCTGGGTCTGGAAGATCCTCTCGGGCGGGCCGATCGGGACCAAGGTCTCCTACTACGTCTACTTCCTGATCGAGGAAGGCGATGTCGTCGGTCTCGAGGACGCCTACCTCCAGCTCAACGACCTCTTCGGGAGCGGGTTCGATCTCCTCGCCGGGCAGTTCCAGGTGTGTGACCCGCTCTTCAAGCGGGAGCTCCGTCTCGAGCGCTATGACTACCTGATCTTCAAGACCCGCGTCGGCCTCGTGCCGGTGGATCTGACCTACGACCGCGGGATCGCGCTCGCGCGGACGCTCCCCGGGGAGGTCGACTTCATGGCGCAGGTCGTGAACGGGAACGGCATCGAACCGGCAGCGGAAGATGTCTCAGACTTCGTTAGCTTCGATCAGGACGACTGGAAGAGCGTGGCGCTCCGCGCGGCGCGCGCCTTCGGTCCGGTGCGGCTCGGGGCGTTCGGCTACTGGGGGCGGACGGAGGCCGAGGGTCTCGGCGTCGCCTACGACAACGACACCTACTACATCGGGCCGGACCTGGTCGTGGACTTCAAGGAGGTCGCCCAGCTGAACGCCGAGTTCCTCTACCGGGAGGATGACGATCCGTTGTTCGGTGGCGCGGGCGATCTCCACTGCACTCGCGGCGGCTTCGCCGAACTGCACTACTTCCCGCAGGGGCAGGACGGGCGCTGGGTCGTGAGCGGGCTCTACAACAAGGTGGCGTCGGACGACAACGAAGCAGACCGCGAGACGATCTCGGTGACGGCCAACCATCTGATTGCGCGAAACGTGCGGCTTCTCATCGAAGCCGGGCAGGATCTGGGAGCGAAGGCGACCCGCGCGACCGTCGGTCTCGTGGCGGCGTACTGAGCGCGCCGCATCGCGTCTTCGACTCAGTCCCGCCCGCGTGCCGGCAGCCGGGAGCGGAGCCGCTCGGCGAGCCGTGCGTAGCGCTCCTCGAGCCGGCTGTTCTTAACCGCGATGGCGAGGGCGCGGCGACTCCCGACGAGGACCGCGAGCTTCCGCGCCCTGGTGATCGCCGTGTAGAGGAGATTCCGCTGCAGCATGACGTAGTGCTGCGTGTGCAGCGGGATCACCACCGCCGGGTACTCGCTGCCCTGCGACTTGTGGATCGAGCAGGCGTAGCCGAGCACGAGCTCGTCGAGATCGGCGTAGTCGTAGCGGACGACGCGGTCGTCGAAGCGGACATCCACCTCGCGCGCTTCCTCGTGTATCCGCTCGACGAGTCCGAGGTCCCCGTTCCAGACCTCGAGCGTGTAGTTGTTCCGGATCTGCATCACCTTGTCGCCGGTGCGGAAGGTGCGGCTGCCGCGGGTGATCGAGTCGCCGCGCGGGTTGAGGAGCGCTTGCAGCTCGGCGTTCAGGTTGGCGGCGCCGAGGAGCCCGCGGTGCATCGGCGTCAGCACCTGCACGTCGGCGACCGGATCGAAGCGGAAGCGGCGGGGGATACGCCGGGCGACGAGCTCTTTGACCGTGGCGAGCACCGCCTCCGGGTCGTCCTGCTCGACGAGGAAGAAATCCGCATCCCCGCCTCCGCCGCCGCCATCGCCGGCGGCGGAGATCGGCTTCCGGAGCGGCATCTCGCCGCGGTTCACGCGGTGGGCGTTGACGACGATGAGGCTCGACTCGGCCTGCCGGAAGATCTCGTCGAGCTTGACCACATCGACCACCCCCGACTGAATCACGTCCCGGAGCACCGAGCCGGGTCCCACCGACGGCAGCTGATCCACGTCTCCGACGAGGACGAGCTGACACGAGCCGCGGAGCGCCTTCGCGACGTGGTAGGCGAGCGGGGTGTCGACCATGGAGGTCTCGTCGAGCACCAGCATGTCGGCGTCGAGCGGGTTCTCGACGTTCCGCTCGAACGCCATCGACCGGGGCGCGAACTCGAGGAGGCGATGCACGGTCTTGGCCTCGCGCCCTGTCGTCTCGCGGAGGCGCTTGGCGGCGCGGCCGGTAGGTGCGGCGAGGAGGATGCGGCGGCCCTTGCGCTCGAGGATCTCGATGATCCCGTTGACGAGCGTCGTCTTCCCGGTGCCGGGCCCGCCGGTGATGACGAGCACCTTGGCGGTCACCGCGCGCCGGATCGCGTCCCGCTGGCGCGGCGCGAGCATGATGCCCGCGCGTTCCTCGAACCAGGCGAGCGCGCGCTCGATGTCGATTGCGATCGGCCTGACCGGCGCCGCCATGAGATGCGCGATGCGCTCGGCGAGGCTCGATTCGGCGATATGGAGCGCGCGCAGGTAGACCGCGGGATCGGCGCCGCCTGTGCCCGCCCCGCCCTCCCCGGCTGGCGCATCGAGCGGGACGCCGGGCTCGATCACGACCGCGCCGGATGCGGCGAGCTCGGCGATCGCGCTCTCGGCAAGCGGAGATTCGATCTCGAGCATGCGCATGGTCTCGGCGAGGAGACGCTCGCGCGGTGCATACACATGGCCGGCGTCGGCCAGCTCGCCGAGAACGTGCAGCACGCCGGCCGCGGCCCGCCGCGGCGAGTCGAGCGGGATGCCGAGGCTCCCGGCGATGCGATCCGCCGTCTTGAAGCCGATGCCGAAGATGTCGGTGGCGAGCCGGTACGGGTTCTCGCTGACGACGGCGATCGCCGAGTCCCCGTACTGCTTGTAGATCTTGACCGCGTAGCTCGGCGACACGCCATGCGATTGCAGGAAGAGCATGACGTCCTTGATCCGGCGCTGCTCGACCCACGCCCGGGCGATCGACTCGCTCCGCTTGGGGCCGATCCCGGGCACGTCGGTGAGCCGCGCCGGCTCCTCGTCGATGACCTGGAGGGTATCAAGGCCGAAGTGCTTGACGAGGCGCCCGGCCATCACCTTGCCGATCCCGCGCACGAGACCGGAGCCCAGGTAGCGCTCGATGCCGAGAAGCGTGGCGGGCTTGACGGTGGTGAACGAGTCGACACGAAACTGCTCGCCGTACTTCCGATCGCGTACCCAGGAGCCGGTGAGCTCGAGGGTCTCGCCGGGCTGGGCGCCGAGGAGATTGCCGACGGCGGTGACTGGTTCGCGGCGGCCGGGCACGGCGACGCGGACCACGGTCCACGCGTTCTCCTCGTTCGCATAGACGATGCGATCGAGGACTCCGGAGAGCTTGGTCAAGGGGGACGCCGCGCGGGCGCTCTGGTCGGACATTGCGGTGGGGACTGGTTCCTGGTCGGGCGGCGGTC
>Ga0316626_10001597_pt1 | contig 10226 bp, 7 predicted proteins | sample OWC_Aug_T1_C1_D5_FD_207656 | JGI IMG/M metagenome (GOLD analysis project Ga0316626, IMG submission 207656) | Wetland soil microbial communities from Old Woman Creek delta, Ohio, United States - OWC_Aug_T1_C1_D5_A | ecosystem: Environmental > Terrestrial > Soil > Wetlands | place: USA: Ohio...
CCCTTCCCGGACTTCGCGAAGTCCTGCTTCGGCCTTTTGAAGCTGGGACTGGGAGTCCCGGTCATCGATTTCAATGAGCAACTGCCCTATCTTCACGCGATCTCCTTCACGGACGTGGACCGCTAAAATACTCCCCACCGTCTTGGAAGAGAGAAAATTGGTGGTCTTCGAGCGTACCGTACCTACGGCTTCATAGTCCTCCTGGACGGGTGATAACTTGATCATTTCGATCTTCGCTCGATGAATCGTGGTTGGTTTTTCAGCGGTCCCTTCCTCCCTTCTTCCACAACCTATGACAAAAAAGACAAGGAGAATCATGACGATGATCCGTTCCCTTCTCATAAACTCCTCCTTCTGCTTCCCATCTTAAATCCGTGCTCACTTACGAAAGGAAAGGTAGAATATCGGTCAGCTTCCCCGCCGATAGAAGAAGGTGAGCGTAGCTGACGTAATGATCGCTCCGGGCTGCAATCAGATTCAGACGGGCTCGCAGCAGGGCTGTTTCCGATCTCAGCACTTCGGTGATCGTCGTCAGGCCTTCCCGGTAGCGGTTTTGGACAATTCGGTGTGTTTCCGCAGCTTGTTCGATCACTTGCCCTGCCACCGCCAGGCGGCCACGGGCGGAGATATGCTGCTGGTAGGCCCGGACCACTTCGAGGCGGATCTCATTAGCCAGACGTTCTTGCTCCGCGGTGGCCATGGATTCTGCCGCCTTTGCCTTTTCAATCCTTGCGCGGCGTCCGGGATCAAAGATGTTAAAGGTGAGGCTTGCGCTGATCGTATAGTCCGTGCTTCCGCTTGACAGGTCATTTCCGCTCAGGCCGTAGTTACCGAAGATATCCAACCTCGGCAGATATTCTCTCTTTGCGCCGACGACCCCTTCCTTATTTGAGAGAACACTATAACCCGCTCGGAGATAATCCGGCCGTTGCAGCAGCGCCAGGCGGACTAACTCCTCCTGACTTACTGCTTCAAATCGCTTATCCTCCAATTCACCCGCAAGTTTCTGTAACGTCTGGACTGGAAGGCCCAGCACCGTGTTAAGAGCCGCATAGGCAATCGCTACATCCCCCTCTGAATCGATTTGCTGCTGACGGAATTCTGCAAGTTGCACCTCGGCGGCCAGGAGGTCCGACTCAACCACCAACCCGTTTTTGAACCTGTCTTGGATGCGTTTCATATCCGATTCTGCCATCTTCACGGCTTCTTCCGTTACACCCTTTTTCGCATGGGCAACAAGAACCCCGTAATAAGTGCGGATCACCTCAAAACGGATTTGTTGTTCTACCATTGCCTTCTGCAGGTCCGCTTGCCGCTGGCCGAGGCGGGCCTGGGTCACCCGGGTAAATGTCTGAAGTTGGTCAAAAAGCGTTTGCCTGAGGATGAGCGCCGTCCGGAAGTTGCTGAGCGGTTCAGGGTTGTTTAGTGCGTGAAGACTGAAATTCGCTTGGCTAAACCGTGACTGCTCCAGAAGGGAGCCAAAAACAAAGACAGGATTGTTTCCTCTCGTAAAGGTTTCGCCGAACTGGAGAAGCGGGAACCAACCCGCTCGAGCTTCTCTCAACTGCGCATCGGCTATTTGGCGACCCGAAAGGGTCATCCGAACGAGCGGGTTGTCCTGCAGAGCCCTTTCACATGCCGCGGACAGCGTTAACGTTTCTGGTTCGTCGGCAGATGACGGAAGAATGGAAAAAGCGTGCTCCAGGACTTGCAAACAGAAAAAGATGAAAAAGAAAAAAAGCGTCTTATGGATGAAACGTTGAATCTTCATGGTACTCTCTCCTCCGGGGTTGTAAGGGCGTCGTCCACCTCTCTTCTTTATCATCAAAACTCCCTTTTGCCAAGATGGAAAAATGTTGCACTGCTAGATGGCGCTTGCTTCCCAGCGGAGGCAAGCTTATGTTTAGCTATTAGAGAGTCGAGCCGTGAATGTTAGGGAGCTGTGAGAAATGTCCATTGAGCGAATGGTATTGGCCTTTGCGGATTTTTTCCCCCTGGCTGAGGTTTTAAAAGCCGTTGGCAAAAGAACAGCGGCGAGACCTTCAAATATTAGTAAGGTTAGAAAATTGCCGTTCTGATGAAAGCAAGAGAAAGTATAATCCCCCCTTTTTTCCGCTGATTGATTCTCTACTCTTTCTTCCCACAACGCTTGTGGGGGCAAAAATGGGTAAATCTATTATTTTCGTTTGTGAAACACAGTATTTCAAAGCCAAGTGGGCAGACAATTCTTCTTCTCCCGCCCCCCTTTATTTGGCCGAAAGCTGTTCTTCGAGGACAAAGAAAACCCTCCCCCGAAGCCCCGATACATCAACTCTTCCGCCTACCTAACGATTAGCAGGAGCCGCTTCCCGGAAAGGACAATTGAAACCCCTTCGCCCAGAAACGGTCTTGATGGTCGATCAGGAGTTTTCCGTACGATCGAATCATGCCCGCCACTTCTGAGGCCACGATAAAGGGAAACCCCTCCACCTCGATTCTTTCATCATTTGGTTTTGGCTCGTCCAGAGTCAGGCCCATTCTGGGCCCGCCTCAACCCATGCCGCTGACAAAAATGCGATACAAATTCTTTTGACGATTCTGATAAGTCTCTTTTAATTTTTCAACGGCCCGTTTGGATATACGAATCATCTTCCTGCCCCCTTTCAATTGTATTAGATCTAATACACACGCAAAAATAATGTTGACATTTTCCTCAATTCCCCCTCACCGTTGTTTACCATACCCCCCTATGGTATACCGCTATTTTAATCCCCCCTTTTGTAATTGTCAAGGGAAAAAGATGATTTCACTCCGACAACGTTCCGGTCAGGGAAGGGTCAAAGTTTTATCGAGTACTTTATCCCCCCTAGTTGACAAACCTTCACCAATCTTTTTAATATTGGGCATGCGCTTTTTGATCACTGTCTTCGTTCTCTTTTTCTCGACCCTGTCTTTTGCAGGAACGGCTCAAGAATCCCCGCTGCAGATATGGAAGGTGGGCGACCGTCGATGGACGGTCGAGGAGGAGTTCCGATTTGGCAAATGGGTGGAGAAAAACATCACAGAGGATTTCTTTATCAGGTATAAACTTCCCGTGGACTGTGCGGATGTCCCCTACGCGGTCCGATGGATCTATGCACGGATAGCCCATCTCCCTGCCGCGGCCACAACGAAGGACGGACAATTAATGGGCCATTGGTCCGCAGAATGGCGGAAGCTACCGACCGACCCTGAGTGGTACAGAGATCGCCGATTCCGGGCCGCGCTTCTCCATATGCTTTCGGAGACGACCACTCGGACTCTTCCCCTGGACACCTATCCGGTCCGGATTGATCCGGATTCACTCATCCCCGGAACCGTTTTTTTCATTACCGAGTCTCATTCAGGGGTGATCGGTCGAGTCGTCCTGGACGGGAGTACCGTCCACCCCCTTCAGACGTGGGAAGCGACATCCCCTGTCCATCTTCAGAGAATGAGCCTGAGAGATTTTTTGACCACGAGGCCGGAATCTACGATTTACTCTGGTTTGGTTAAATTCCGCTGGCCCTTGTTTGAAAACGGGCATTGGAAATATCTTCCCGTTGCAGACCATCCCTTCTATTCCCTAGAACAATACTCCTCAAGCTTCACAGAGGTCTATGCTGATTTTGTCGAAGCGGTAGCAAAAAGAATTGATCCAACCGACTATCATCCCTGGGATAAGATGCAAAAGGTTCTGAAGCATACGGTTCAATATATCAGAGAAAGGATTCCTATCGTCTTGGAAGGATACCAGCGGTGCCAAAAAGGGAAGTGTCCGGAGGGTTCGGATTTATGGGAGGTCCATAGCACCCCGAATCGTGATGGCAGGATCATATTGCTGATGGACCACCTTCATCATCTCATTGAACTGAACCATCTTGACCAGGGGGCCATCAAAGAAATGATGGAAGGCATTTCGATTCGTATCCAGCCGGGGGAATCTGTCACGTTTTATCACCTCTATCAGAATTACCTGTGGCTCTCTCCTCATCCGGAAGACTCCATTGAAGCTCGATGGGGATTAAAGAAATGCGACATCATTCTTTCCCGGCTCCGAAGTGCTGAGAACTCCATGAACTTCATTGAGAGGACTTATCGAAAAACAGACCCTAAGTATGCCGATTTCTCCATTCAACAGCAAAAGGAGATCACTCGAAGACTGATCGATGAATGGGCTAAATCAGAATGTAAAATATTACCTCTCTTACCTTCGGAAAAAAAATAAGGAGATAAGACCTCGCCAAACATCCCTCGTAGGTCCCTGATAAACCAGATGCCCTGGATGAATCCATTGAAACAGCTAAGAAGCTTCTTGCGATGACTCTGTCATGAAGTGAAAGAGCCAAGACGGGGTCACTGGATAAACGGAAAGGGTTGCTCTTGAGTAATGAAGATAAATTGCCGCGACCTGGTATTCGGCCAAAGTTCTTCTATGGCTACGTCATTGTGGCTGCCGCCTTATTGATGGCGATTGCGATGTGGGGCGCACGGTTTTCCTTCGGCGTGTTTTTCTCACCCGTTCTGGAGGAATTCGGCTGGACCCGAGCGGCAACCTCCGGGGGCTTTTCACTCACCTGGGTTTTCACCGGTCTCCTCTCTATCGCGGTGGGCAGGTTAAACGATCAATTTGGTCCTCGCCTGATCATGACGATTGCCGGGTTCGTCGTAGGCCTGGGTTACCTGCTTATGTCACAATTGAGTTCCCTCTGGCAGCTGTATCTTTTCTATGGCCTCATCAGCATTGGTATGAGTGCTGTTCTCGTGCCAACCCTATCTACAGTAGCCAGATGGTTTGTCAAAATGAGAGCGTTTATGACAGGCGTCGTCTTAGCCGGCACAGGCATCGCCTTGATGGTAATCGTCCCTGCGGCAAACCGGGCTATTATGAATTATGGCTGGCGGATGGCCTATGTGATGGTGGGGATGGTGGTGATCGTCATCGTCGTCATGGCGGCGCAATTTCTCAGGCGAGACCCTTATCAACTGGGGAAATTGCCCTACGGCGACGATGGAACAACCACATCTGTATCAGGGGCGGGACCCTCCGGCCTGTCTTTCAGAGAGGCGCTTCGTACCCGCCAAGTATGGCTGATTAGTTTGGTGTATTTTTGCACCTACTTTATCTACAACATCCTCTTGGTGCACACGGTCATCTATGCCACAGGGAAAGGAATTTCATCGATGGGGGCGGTCGGCATCATGGCTTTCTTGGGGGGGCTGGAATTGCCGGCAGAACGATGATGGGTATCATCGCAGACAGGATTGGGGATAAACAGGTGATGGTGCTCGGCGCTGGACTGATGATGGTCACCCTATTCTGGCTCCTCATCGCCAAGGATTTATGGATGTTGTTCTTGTTCGGGGTTGTCTTTGGGTTTGGCCACGGCGGCATGGCCACCATGGAATCTCCTATCGTCGCTCATATCTTTGGAATGCGCTCCCATGGTGTTCTCCTGGGTCTGGTTTTTTTCAGCGATACCATGGGAGGATCGATGGGTCCGTTTTTAGCCGGCTATCTATTTGATGTCACAAGCAGTTACCGTCTCGCCTTCATTCTTTGTGCCATTCTCGGTGTGGTCAATTTGTTAGCCATTTTACTCATCCGGCCCCTAAAAAGTCCTCAGAGAAGTGCTTAGACAGGAAGATTAGAGAAAATACTTGGCGATGTCGATGTGGTATTTATAGGGGTCTAATGTTTTGACGATGCTCCATTTGAAGTTCCCTGCCCTGTCCGTATCCGTGAGGTCAATCAGCTCCTTGGTAGCGTCCCCTTTGGCATCTCGATCGACGAGGAGGACGATGGGGCGATCCAGCCATTTGGGATCATGATTGGACTTATAGACAATCCCTAATTCGTGCGTATTCAGGAGGATCAAGGATCCAAGGGGATAAATTCCCACCAGGCCGATAAAGATCTTAAGGAGAAGAGGGTCAAAATGGACTTCCTTCTCTCGCAGCATGACAGCGAGAGCCTGCTCCGGCGTATAGGGGATTTTCTTATAAATCCGGGGGGTCGTCATCGCATCATAAGAATCCGCAATCTGAATGATCCTTCCGAAGAGGCTCACTTCTTTCTTCAAAAAAAGTCTTGGGTATCCTGAAAGGTCGTTCATCAAATGGTGGTCAAAAACACCGACCACCATCCTGGGATTGATCTCTCCCAACTGTTTCAGGTTGAGGACGATTTCCACTCCCATCAAGGGGTGTTTTCTCATCATCTCCCATTCCTCAGTACTGAGTTTCGCAGGTTTGTTCAGAATCTCTCTCGGAATCTTTGACTTTCCGATATCATGGAGTAGGGCAGTAATTCCCAACTCCGTCAAGATCTTCTTGGAGAACCCTAGCCGCTTCCCCATTGCCAAGGCATAAATCGAAACATTGACGGAATGATTAAAGGTATATTCATCATAATTCTTGATCATCGTCATGCCGAGCAGGATGGATTCATCCTCGATGACAAGATGGATCGCTTTTTGTGCCAGCCTCTTCAACTTCCTGATGTCAGCATGCCGGTTCCCTTTAATGTTTGTGATCACATCTTTAATCGTCCCGATGGTCTCAAAAAATATTTTCTTCCCCACCTCCCGATGATCTTCCTTCTGGAGGGTAAAGGCCTCCTCTTCCCCGTCAACGATCTCCAAGGGATTCACGTCGATCGAAGTGATCTGGTAACTCTCTAACTGTTTTTTGAGAAGATCGGCATTTTCTTCGCGACCTTCTTCCAAGTTGATGAAGGCATAGATGAAGTGCCTCAACATCTCTTCTCCCATCTGGGTTTTGAAAATCACTTCACCGATCAACCGTTTTTTCCATTGGGTCGAAAGGTATTTGAAACTCGTAAATCCCTCTACCGAATAACGCAATCGTTGGTCGTTGAGGAAGAAGTCATCTTTGATGATTTTCAGGGAGAGGACCCCACTTCCCTTGATCAGTGTGTTAATGGTCGCCAGGAATTCACTGATAAACTGGCTGAGGGCGACATTCTTAGAATCATAAATCTGGGAAATCCTCATCAGCACATGGAATTTTGTGACGAGGTTGTTCCCCAATTTCGATAGCTCGGTATCCATCCCGTCAAGCGACTTTGGGTTTAGCTTTTTAGGTGGGGTCGAGGAGGGTGTGATCTCCATCTGATCTCCTTTATCAGCGGCCTCATTCAACAGGGTTCGATCATCCGCCGTTCAAAAAATTCCCAATACTTAAGCGCCCAGCATCTTCAATGTATTGACGGCGCATTGTCTCATCTCATTCCATTTTTCCCTTTGGAACAAGTGCCTTTTCTTCGAAATCCCCTCTAAAATCGGTATCACTTCTTTTGAGCCTGTTTCTCCCAGGGCCCTGAAGAAAGAGGCCTTTTCTTTGTAATCCCGTTTGTAAAAATCCTCGGAGAGAATGATGTTTGTGAGGGGCTTCACCGCTTCCCCTTTAGCATTTTTCCCCAAAAGGAGTGCCGCCTTTGATCTGATCCCGGATATAGGGTCCATTAAGAACTGTTGCATCAGATCCTTCCCGTTTTCTCCGAATTTATTAAGGATCTGGAGGGTCTCCTCTCTCACTTTCAAATCCTGGTGGGTCACCAAATCTCCTAAATAGTTCACCGTCGTGGGATCTCCGATGGTTCCAAGGATGTAGAGAATGTGGCAGACCAGCATGGGATTGTCATCCGATAAGAATTTACTCAGCGGCTGGATTTCTTCTCGGCAGAGTGCGGTCAATCGCTCGCAGATTGTTTTTCTCCACTTCCCGGACTCCACCTCGCCTAACAAAAGACAGAGGGGTTCGACAGCCTGCTTCGTGAGGAGTCGAAGATATTCGAGGATGGAGTCTGACTCTGAATGCCCATCTCCGTTTCCTTTCATTGCCTTTCCCAGAAGTCCAACCGAACGGGGACTGGATGAATTCTGGAGAATGCGTTGGATGGCAAAAATCTGCCTGTCCTTCATCATGATGGAATCCATGGTTTCATTCAGGCTGCTCAAGAGGGCTACCGCTTTTCCGACTTCTTTCTGCTCGAGGAGGTATTCGATGACCCGATCGAAGTAGGAGATCATATTTTCATAGGCATCCACATCCTCGCCGAGATGAAGTAAGATCTCGATCAGGTTGTTAATCAAGGTAAAGATATAGTCCGATTGTTCCTCTTGTCGTGCCTCTCGATCAATCGTTTCCCTCTCTTCTGGAGTAAGCGCACAGGCCTGAACCAAGGATTGACCCGGAGCAGGGTTGATCGCCCGATCCAACCCTTCTACGGGGAGAGAAGGGCTCTCAGCTTTCCCTTCGTCCGCCTTCTCCTGAAGCTCGTCCTCCAAGGAACCTTTGTACTCTGACCCCTTGATCAAGTCTTCTTCTGTGGCAGGAACAAGGGTGGCCCCCCCCTCTAAAAATTCATCTACTGCGGTAAAGGTGATGTGGGTAAAGTCCTTTTCCCAGAGGAGGGTAACGAGATCATCCTCCATGCGATTCAGTAAGTCGCCTTTTCTCACCACATTGAGAAAATCAATCATTTCCTTGAATTCCAACCCTTTTGAAAATTGGATTTCCCGAATTCCGTCTTTAAAAAAGACAAAGGCCAAGCTCTCCTTCACATCTTTATTTTCATAGACGACATTTCCCCGATAAAAGAGCCGGTGTTCCCCGACCTGGAGGGAGAAAGAATCGAATTCGCCAAAGTATTGGTCAAAATCCTTCCTCAGCCTTTCCAGAAATTTGGACAGAATCGGATGGTTTGCCTCGTAGAGCCGGAAGGCCTTCAGGGTTTGGAGAAAAGTCTGAATGAGGGATTTGGTAGATTTGACTTTCTCCTCAATTTCCTTGTCTTCAGAAACATCGAGTTTGTCTTCTAAACTTTTCACCGGGCTCTCCCCTTATCTGTTCCCCCCTCTGAGAGATTCATGCGGCTTGCGTATGCTCGTTCTCTCCTTTGAGAAATCGGTCCAATTCTGACTTGAGAACCTTCCAACCCTTTCCCGCCTTCGTCCCTTTAATCCTTCCCAAATAAAGGTATTTCAGATAGGTGGGTCTCGATATCCTAAGGTAGTGGCAGGCCTCCTGAGTTGTTAGGACATTGTCTGGGCTTTCTGTTATCATGGTTTTCCACCTTCCTCGTTGGACTTTACATTGATTGATAGCATTTTCTATACCAATCCGAGGGGGTTTTGCTTAAGTGATCGAAATTACAAATAATTTTTTTAAGGCCTCCCGCGTCTCGGGAGGAGAGTTGACATTTTTTGTCCCGATCATGTTGAACTTGTGCCATTTATTTATTGTCTCTTTTGAAAGAGATCGGTTAAAATTTTCGCATGGTCAAGCAGGCAATCGATAACAAAGGAGTGAGTACCGTCCTGGAAGAAGTGGCCTTGTTCTTAGAGTTGAAAGGGGAAAACCCGTTCAAGGTGAAGGCCTATTCTCATGCAGCGAGAACGATCGAAACTTTGGAAGAAGACCCGGAGGTGATGATTCGAGAAGGTCGCCTCAAGGAAATCAAGGGGATCGGGGAGGCCTTAGCTCAGCATATCACCGAATTGGTCACCACGGGTCGACTTCAACTTCATGAGGAACTAAAAAGCTCCATCCCGCCAGGCCATCTGGAGATGCTGAAGATCTCCGGCCTGGGGCCCAAAAAGATCAAAGTCCTTCATGACCGACTCAATATTAAAACCGTGGGTGAATTGGAATACGCCTGTCTCGAAAATCGACTGGTTGATCTTCAGGGATTCGGACAAAAATCCCAGGAGAAGATTCTTCAGGGGATTCAACAGATCAAGAGGTATCAAGGTCAACATCTTTATGGAGAAGTGATCGAGCCCGCTCAGAAGATTCTCAGGAAGATCCTTTCCCATCCAAAAGTCCTTCGGGGAAGCCTCGCCGGCTCGTTGAGAAGAAGGATGGAGGTCGTGAGAAATGTCAACCTCGTGCTCAGCACCCATCACCCGCAAGAGGTCTTGGGGGCCTTTTCCAGACTTCCTGAAGTGGAAGTGGTCCAATCCAACGACAAAGCCGGTGGCCGCAGCCTCCTCCTCTCGGGAGTGGAGGTTGACCTCCGGCTCGCTTCAGACCAGACCTTCCCTTTCACCCTCTTCTCCTTCACCGGAAGCCTCGCTCATTGGACCTTCATGCTTGAAAAAGCCAAGGGCATGGGTTTGACACTGAGCGAAGAAGGGCTTCATCGGAACGGCAAGCCCATTTCCTGTAAAGAGGAAGAGGGGGTTTTCAACACCTTGGGCCTC
>Ga0316626_10001598_pt1 | contig 10223 bp, 6 predicted proteins | sample OWC_Aug_T1_C1_D5_FD_207656 | JGI IMG/M metagenome (GOLD analysis project Ga0316626, IMG submission 207656) | Wetland soil microbial communities from Old Woman Creek delta, Ohio, United States - OWC_Aug_T1_C1_D5_A | ecosystem: Environmental > Terrestrial > Soil > Wetlands | place: USA: Ohio...
GGTTGACAGCCCCTGCCGGGGCTGCGTACAAGTACTCTGGCTTGGTTTTGACGCGCCCGGGCTCGGCCTTCCGCCGGGCAGTCGAGAGCCCCGGTCGCCACGCTGCACCCGGACGTGCGCGTGGCCGCAGGAGGCCCGTCTCACCGGTCTGCGGGGTCCCGAGCACGAGGCCCGAGGAACCCGTCGGTCGGGCCGTTTGCAGTCCCCACGATGGGTACGATCGCCCGCTTCCTCGACCAGAAGACCCTGTTCGTGACCGGCGCCACCGGCTTCCTGGCCGGCGGCCTGGTCGAGAAGATCCTGCGCGCCGCGCCCGGGGTGAAGCGCGTCTACCTCCTCATCCGGTCCGGGAAGCAAGGGACGACGGCCGAGCGCTTCGAGCGCGAAATCCTCCAGGCCAACGTCTTCCATCGGCTCCGCGAGCAGCATGGGACTGGATTCGACGCCTTCGCGCGCTCGAAGCTCGTCCCCGTTGCTGGCGATCTCACGCAGGAGCGGCTCGGCATCGCCCCCGAGGAGTACGCGCGTCTGGCGAGCGAGGTTGACATCCTCATCAACAGCGCGGCGAGCGTGGTCTTCGACGAGGAACTCGATCACGCGCTCAACCTGAACACCCTGGGCCCGCGACGTCTCGTCGACTTCGCGAAGAGCTGCCGGAGCGCAATCTTCCTCCACGTCTCGACCGCCTATGTGAACGGACAGCGCACCGGCCGCGTGCCCGAGGAACTCCTCCCCGCGAATCGCTCTCTCGCCCAGATCATCGATCCGCAATCGAAGATGGAGTTCGATCTCGAAGTCGAGATCGAGTCGATCACGGCTTTTGCCCGCCAGGCGCGCGCCGCCGCCGCGAGCCCCATGCTCGCAACGCAGTTCCGCCGGAACGTCGAGCGCGAGCACGCCGGTCGGCCGCTCAGCGCGAGTCGCAAGAAGCACCACATCGAAGCGCAACGCAAGCGCTGGCTCAAGCGCCAGCTCGTCGATGAGGGAATGCGCCGTGCTCGGCGCCTCGGCTGGCACGACAGCTACACGCTGACTAAGGCGATGGGCGAGATGATGGTGGCGAAGCATCGCGGCGATCTGCCGGTCGCCATACTGCGCCCGTCCATCATCGAATCGAGCCTCGCCGAGCCGGTCCCCGGCTGGCTCGACGGACTCAAGGTGGCCGATCCGCTCATCATGCATTACTCGAAGGGCCGACTGCCGGACTTCCCGGCCGATCCCAGCATCGTGCTCGACCTGATTCCGGTGGACATGGTATCCAACGCGATGCTCGCGGCGCTGCCGGCAATCCGCCGTTCCGACCCGATCCTCGTCTACCATGTGGCGAGCGGATCCGAGAATCCGCTCACGCTCGGACAGATGTTCGAGCTCATCTACTCCTACTTCCAGCAGCATCCGCTCACCAATCGCCAGGGCGAGGCCATCCGGGTGCAGCGCTGGACCTATCCGAGCCTCGAGCAGTTCCGGCGCTCGTTCCGCCTCAAGTACGTGATTCCGATGAACGCGGCCGCCTGGGTGGTGAATCACTTCACGGCGTTCAGGTGGCCTGCCCGGTTCAGGCAGCGCGTGTCGCTGATGGAGGCAACGCTCGAGCGCGTGCTCAGTCTCCTACATATTTATAGCCCGTACATGCATCTCGACTGCCAGTTCGATACGGCGAATACGCGCCGCTTGTACGAGTCGCTCGACGCCGTGGAACGAGCGGTTTTCAATTTCGACGTGAAGACGATCAACTGGCGCGAGTACATCCAAGACATCCACCTGCAGACGCTCATGCGCAGTTTCGCGAAGGAAGGAAACGGACAGCGCGGCGCGCTGGCGGCGGGCCCGGACGGGCGCCCGCTCGGCGCGGAGCGAACCACGGGCACCTACGATCTCTCGGCTCATTAGGCCGACCAGCCGGGGCCGACCGCACCGCCGGAGCGAGGCGGACGGGGGTTGCATGGAACGGAACGCCAGCCAGCCTTCCCCACCCCTCCACGAGGCCCTGCTCGCCGATCCAGAGCAGATGCTCGCCATCTACGACCAGGCCGCCCAGGAGATCATCGAGGTCGGGCGGCCCGAAGGCTACTTCGACGACTGGCTGCCGGAGGAGCTCGTGTGGCCGCCAAGCCGCACGCCGTCCGGTCCGCTCACCCTCGACGGGCTCCTCAAGCAGGCGAGCCTCGTCGACGCTATCTACATGGGCGTACCCGCGCGCCGCGAGGCGCGGCTCGCCGAGGCGCACGCCGAGTTCATCCGGGCCACCCCGGGCACCCATGCCGCGACTCATCTCTACCTCGAGCTCGAGCGGCTATTCGTGGCCCGCGGTGCCGGATCACAGCAGGATTTTCTGCACCTGTTCCAGGGCCTCTACCTCGACGCCCTCGCCAGCGCCGGCCTCTATGCACCCGACGAAGGCGAGGCGGCGCTCGAGCGCGCCCGCATTACCCGCGCTCCGCTCGCGCACGCGCAGGCGAGCGCCGAGGCGCTGGCCCTCGCCGCCGAGACCGGCGACCCGCGGCTCGACGCGCTCTACACGGCCGGCGCCCGCGGTTCTCTAGGCGCCGGCGGCGCCGCCGGGCAGGAAGCACCGCTTCGTGAGCATCTCCTCCAGGTGGCGCGCGGCGCGATCGCCGCGATCGCCGCCGGGGACCTGGTCGCCACGCGCTACAACACGTACACGAACTTCGCCTGGTTCGGGAGCTCCGCGTGGAAGGTGATCCTCGACGTGCAGATCCTCTTGAAGCGGATCGCCGCTTCGCCGCTCGCACGGCACGCCGACCCGAAGGAGGTCGCCGGGATCGCCGCCGACGTGCGCCGCGCGCAGGCCAAGCTGATCGAGTTCTTCCAGGCACATCGCGAGGATCCCGCGCGCATCAAGCCGGCGAGCTACTGGTACGGACACCAGTACAGCTACTTGACGCGCGATATGATCGACGCAACCCGCGCGCTCATCGCGCGCGCGAACCGCCTCGGCGCGGAGCTCATGCGAATGGCCCCGCCGGGGAGCGAGGAACTGGCGCCGATCCCCGTGCCGCCGCTCCTGGCCGGGCGCGCCAGCGGGCGCTTCCTCGAGTACCCGCACGTGGGGCGACAGAGCGAGATCCCGACCTGGCAGCGGGTCATGAAGCTCGCCGGCTGGATCGGCCCCTCGCTCGCCAACGGCCGGAAGAAGCGCGCCCTCGGGCGCTCGACCCTCGGCCCGGCCGAGCGGCGCGAGATCATCTGGCGCGAGAACGTGCGCTGGGCCGAGACGACGCTCCGCACCTTCGGGGTGGACGTGCGCGTGACCATCGCTCCCGAGTTCCAGGCGATCGCGCGGGCGCTCGATCTCGGGAGCGGCCGGCGGAAGATCCTCTTCCTCCCCACCCACCAGGGGCTCCTCGATCATCCGATCATGTACCGGGCTCTCGCGTCACCGGAGCTCCTTGCGGCCATGGGCTGGTCGAAGCCGGTGCCGTGCGCGATGTTCGCGCGCGCCGGGCTCGGCATGGCCGGAATTCGCGTCGGCAAGTGGTCAACGACCATGTTCGGGGTCTCGGCGCGCGAGTTCGATCATCTCCTCGAAACGGTCGACGGCTACGTCATTGCGGATCGCACCGGGGACGCGCGCAACGCGATCCAGCGTTTCGCGAAGGTGATCGAGGAGCGCCCCGGCGTGCTCTATCCCGCGCTCACGACAGCGGCCTTCGACATCCAGTCGCCACCGCTCCAGCACGTGCTGTTCGCGCTCCTGCCCCAGGATGTTGTCATCATCCCGATGGCCATTCGCGGCAGTCACTCCCTGTGGCCCAAGTCCCCGAAGGGAAACCTGACCCTGAATCCGGGCCTCGCCGAAGTGGTGGTGGCGCCGCCGATGCTCGGCGAGACCACGCTCTTGCCGCGGCGGCGCATGCTTCGCATCCAGATCGAGGCGGCGGCCCTCTTCCAGGCCGTGCATCTCGCCCACCTCCTGAACCCCGAACCGGCCCCCGTGACCCGGGCCGGCTAGCCGGATGAGCGACGCGCACGAGGGGAATCGCGCGCCCGGGGCCGCGTTCTTCGACGTCGACGGCACGCTCATGCACACCAACATCACGCAGTACTACGTGCACATCGCGACCCGCGGCCTCTCGTCGCTCCAGCGCTGCCTGTGGATGCTCGGCGTCGGCCCGCAGGCGATCTATTATCTCCTGCTCGACAAGCTGAACCGCGGCGCCTTCAACCGCGCCTTCTACCGGAACTACCGCGGACTCGATGCGGCGTTGGTACGGCCCCTCGCTGAAGAGATATTCACGACCGTGATGCAACCACGCCTCTACCCCGAAGCCCTCGCCGCGATCGCCGCCCATCGCGCCCGCGGCGAACGGGTGGTGCTCGTCACCGGCTCGATCGACTTCCTTATCGCGCCACTCGCCCGACACCTGGGAGTCCGTGCCGCCGACACGCTCGCGGTCACGCTCGCCGAGGAGAACGGCCGCTTCACGGGCGAGCTCACCGGGCCTCCGCTCAGCGACGAGGAGAAAGCGCGAGCGGTGCGCGCCTACGCGGCGCGCGAAGGCCTCGATCTCGCCGCGGGGACCGCCTACGGCGACTCGGGGGCCGATCTCCCCATGCTCGCCGCGGTCGGGCACGCGGTCGTCGTCAATCCGAAGCCGAAACTCGCGCGCCTCGCGCGCGCACGCGGCTGGCGGATCGAGTCCTGGGCGGCGGAGGCCGCGAAGGCATGAGTCCGCGCGCAGAGCGGATCCTCGCCGCCGTCTTCGTGCTGTTCGCCCTCGTCGCGGTCCTGGTCACGACGGACCATCGCCTTCGCTATCTCGAGCGCGCGAATGAGCTCGGGATTGGCGGTGCCGCGGCGGCCGGCCGCGCCGAGCGCGTGCGTCCCCTCCTCCCGGCGCCCTACGCGGACGGCTTCATGTGGCTCACCGGAGCGCGCGAGCTCGTGGCCAGCGGGCGGGCGCGTCTCCACTGGACCACGTCGGACAACGCGCCGCTCGGGCGCCCCATGCACTGGAGCTCCCTCAACTTCTGGTGGCTGCTCGCACTCGGAGCCGTGGGGCGTGTCGCGACCGGTGCGCCATTCGCGATCGCCGTCGAAGAAGCGGCGCCCTACGCCGGGCCGGCGCTTCTCGCGCTCGCCCTGCCGCTCCTCGCCTGGATGGCGGCGCGCCGCGCTGGAGCGTGGGGAGCGCTGGTCGTTGCGCTGGCGCTCGCCGGCGCGTTTCCGCTCGCCGAGTGCTTCTACGCGGGCAACGTCGATCATCATGGAATGATTGCCGCGGCGGTGATGGCGACCGGACTCGCCCTCGCCGCCGCTGGCGGCGGCTGGGTGACCGCCGGCGACGAACCGCGGGCGCGGCGCTGGATCGTCGCCTCGGGCATCGCCGCCGCGATCGGGCTCTGGTTGAGCGCCGTGTCGCTCGTCGTGGTCATCGCGAGCACGGGACTCGGCGCCGCCGCGAGCGCGCTCCTCTGGCGCGGGGCGAACGGCGCGGGAGTGCGTGCGGACGGGAGTGCGGAGCCCGCCGCGCTCGCCCCTTGGCCAGACGGGTGGCGCCTCTGGGGCTGGGCCGGCGGCGTCGCGAGCCTCGCCTTCTATCTCATCGAGTACTTCCCCGGCGCGATGGGCATGCGGCTCGAGGTGAACCATCCGCTCTACGCGATCGCCTTCATCGGCGGCGGCGAGCTCCTCTGCGCCCTGTGGCGATGGAGGCGCGATGGGACGCTCGCGCGCGCGGATGTCGCGCGCACCGCGGTCGCCACGATCGCAGTGGCGGCACTCCCGGCCGCCGTCGTCGCCGGCGGTTCTTCCTGGTACGCGCTGCGCGACCCACTCCTCTGGGGCCTGCATCAGGACATCGAGGAGTTCCGCTCGCTCGGGGACCTCATCACGCGCACGGGAGGCGTGCTCCCGGCCCTGAGTCCGCTCCCGCTCGTCCTCGTCGCCGGAGTTCTCCTCGCCGCCGATCGCTCGCGCCGGCCGGCCGAGCGCTCGCTACTCCTGGTCGCGCTCGGACCGGCGCTCGCGCTCCTCCTCCTGGCCTTGTGGCAAACACGGTGGATCGGTCTCTGGCTCGCCACACTCGCTGTCCTCGGGGTGACAGCGATCGGCCTGCTCGTGCACGGCAGGCCGGGGCGGCCGGCGTCCTCCTCGTCGTTCGCATCGCGGTGGCAGAGCACGATCTGGGTCACGCTGCTCGTGCCGCTCGCGCTCGAGCTCTATGGCACCTTCGAGATGGTCGCGAGCGCCGCGGCGCAGGCGGAGAGCCGCGCCTTCGTCCCGGACGACCTCCTCGCCGCCCTGATCCGCGACATGGCGATCGTCATCGCTGAGGACCCGGCGGCGCCCGCGCGCCCGATCGTCCTCGCGAGCCCCGACGTCTCGGTCGTGCTCGCTTACTGCGCCGACATCCGCACGATCGGAACCCTGTACTGGGAAAACCGGCCCGGGCTCCAGGCAGCGGTCGAGATGTTCGCGGCGCCGACTGCCGAGGAAGCCCGCGCTCTCCTCCGCGCGCGCCAGGTCAGCCACGTGCTGCTGCTCTCGGAGCGGGGCTTCATCGGCACGTCCTACAAGCTGGTCCACGGTCACCTCGACCAGGAAGCGGCGCGGAACACGTTCTTCGGTCGCCTCATCTACGGCGGCGAGACGCCGCCCACCTGGCTCCGCCCACTCCCCTACCAGCTCCCGATCGCACGCCTCGGTGATCGCCCGCTCCACGCCATCCTCCTCGCGGTGGCGCCGTGATCGCCTTGCCGCTTTGTGCTAGCGTGGCCTCATGAAGGCGATCCAGTACCGCCGGAGCGTGCCCCGCTACCTACTCGTGCGCGCGTTCGCGGGACACTGGCCAGCGGTCGCCACCGGTCGGCTCGGACTCGTCGGGCTTCACGAGATTTCGCTGCCCGGCCTCCTGACCGATCGATGGGTGCGCATCCGCACGCGTCTCTGCGGCATCTGCGGCTCCGACCTGGCGACGATCCTCGCCCAGGGCAGTCCCTACTTCTCCGCGCTCACCTCCTTTCCGTTCGTGCTCGGTCACGAGATCGTCGGCGTCATTGACAGGGTTGGACCGGCGGTCGCCGATCTCGTCCCCGGCGAGCGCGTGACGATCGAGCCGGTGCTCGGCTGCGCCGTGCGCGAGATCGCCGCGCCGTGCGCGCAGTGCCGCGCCGGGAACACCGGGAATTGCGAGCGCACGACGCACGGCCCGCTCGCCCCGGGCATCCAGACCGGATTCTGCCGCGACACGGGTGGCGGCTTCAGCCCCTTCTTCCTGGCGCACGCGAGCCAGGTGCGCCGCCTGCCGGATGCCTTGAGCGACGAGGCCGCCGTCCTGATCGAACCGTTCAGCTGCGCGCTCCATGCGGCGCTCAAGCCCGAGCTCCCCGCCGGCGCCACAGCCCTCGTCCTCGGGACGGGGACGATGGGGCTCTTGACGATCGCCGCGCTTCGCGCCGCCGGTCGCCGGGCGCGCGTGATCGCGGTCGCCAAGTACCCGCACCAGGCGGCGCTCGCCGAGGCACTGGGGGCCGACCTCGTCGTGCGGGCATCCCGCGAGCTGTACGCCGACCTCTGCCGCGCGACCGGCGCCGAGCTCCACCGCCCCGCGCTCGGCAAGCCGGTCCTCTGCGGCGGCGCGGACGTCACCTTCGACTGCATCGGGAGCGCGGACACGATCGACGACGCGCTCCGCTTCACGCGTGCGCACGGCACGGTCGTGCTCGTCGGCATGCCGGCAGTACCGCAGGGTGTGGACTGGACCTCGATCTGGTACAAGGAACTCCAGGTCGTCGGCGCCTACACGCAGGGGACCGAGGTCGTGGGCGGGCAAGCGGTCCGCACCTTCGAGCTCGCGACCCGCTTGATGCTCGAGCGCGGCGCGGAGCTCGCGCCGCTCGTGAGCACGCGTTTCCCGCTCCGCGACTTCCGGCAGGCAATCGCCCACGCCCTCGCCAGCGGGCGGCGGGGGGCGGTGAAAACGGTGTTCGAGTTCAAGGAGTAGCCGGCCACGCGGTCCCTGCAGGACGCGGAGGAGAAACGATGCGGTATCTCACCTACTCGGGCAACAGCCTCGTCGCCGCCGAGCTGCCGGAGAACGCGCACGTCTACTACCCGCCGCCGCCGCTCCCCGGGATCCCGCGCGCCGAATGGCCGGCGGCGCTCCGCCGCGCGCTCGCGAACCCGCTCGGGATGCCGCCGCTTCGCGAGCTCGTCGGGCCCCAGTCGAGGGTCCTCATTCTCTTCGACGACAATTGCCAGCCCTTCCCGCCGATGCAGCGTCCCGACATCCGCGAGGTGCTGATCACGCAGCTCCTCGCGATCCTTGGCGAGCACGGCGTCAAGCGCGAGCGAGTCGAGCTCATGTGCGCCGTCGCCCTCCACCGGAAGATGAAGGATGCCGAGTTCACATACATGCTCGGCGAGAGGCTGATGCGCGAGTTCCACCCGGTGCGCTTGCGGAACTTCGACGCCGAGGATCGCGAGCGCATCACCTACCTCGGCGACACCGAGCGCGGCGAGCCGGTCGAGACCGATCGCGCTGTCATCGAATCGGATCTCGTGATCTACGTCGATTCGATCCAGATCCCGCTGAATGGCGGGCACAAGTCGGTGGCGGTGGGGCTCGGCACCTACCGCTCGATCGCGAGCCATCATTCGCCGAAGATGACGGCCGAGAGCCCGCACGTCATGCAGCCCGACGGCTCGCACATGCACCAGATGATCGAGCGGCTGAGCCGGGTGATCGAGAAGCGAGCGCGGATACTCGTCATCGAGGCGCCGATGAACGGCGCCATGTATCCGCCGGCCCTCGCCCACCTCGGAAAGCCGCCGTCCCGGATGAGCGGGGCCGAGCGCGTGCTGAACGCGGTGACGCCGGGAGCGATGGGCTTGCTGCCGGAGTCCGCCCGCTGCGCCGTTTTGCGCAGCATCCGCTCGGTCTACGAGCCGATCGCCTTGCATGCGGGTTCGATCGACGCCGTGCATCCGCTCACGCTCGCTGCGATCGATCGCCAGCTCCGCGTCAAGATGCCGCGGCAGTTCGATACACTCGTCTTCGGCCTGCCCGACCTGAGCCCCTACTCGGTCGGCGCGCGCGTGAATCCGGTGCTCGTCGTGAGCGATGTCCTCGGCTATGTCTTCAATTGGTTCTACAACCGGCCCTACGTGAAGCCGGGCGGCGCCGTCATCATCCTGAACCCGGTATTCGAGATCTTCCATCCGGAGTATCACGTGGCGTACCGGCGGTTCTACGAAGAGGTGCTGCTGGCGACCAAGGATCCCTTCGCGATGCAGGCGGAGTTCCAGGAGAAATTCGCGCGGGATCCCGCGCTCGTCGACTGCTATCGGAACCGCTACGCCCACCACGGCTTTCATCCGTTCACCGTGTGGTACTGGGCGACCTATCCGCTCAAGTACCTGTCGAAGGTAGTCCTGGTCGGGCCGCCGGATGACCGCCAGGCGAAGCGGCTCGGGGTCTCGTGGGCCAAGAACCTGCGGGAGGCACTCGCGATGGCGCGGGAGGCAACGGGCGGAAGTAACGTGGTGGGGCTCACCATCCCGCCGTTCCTGTATGCGGAGGTCGGGTGAGCGCAGGCAGCCGGATTCTCGTTATCGCCAATCCAGTGTCGGGCGGCGGACGCGGGCATACGCTCGGGGAGAAGGCGGCGGCGCTCTTGCGCGAGCGTCTGGTCGAAGCGCGGCTAGTGTTCACGGCGGGGCCCGGGGATGCTGAGCGCATCGTGCGCGAGGCGCTGGCGGCCGGGGTGAGGCGCTTCGCGGTCGCCGGCGGTGACGGAACCGTGCACGAGGCGGTGAACGCGCTCGCCGGGGCCAGGGCCGCGCTCGGCCTCCTCCCCTGCGGCCGCGGCAATGACCTCGCCCGGGTCCTCGGCATCCCTGGCGAGGTGGAGCAGGCGGTCGAGCTGCTGGTGGGCGGGCGGGAGCGGCGGATCGATCTCGGGCGGGTCGGTGGGCGGCACTTCGCGACGGTCGCCTCGATGGGTTTCGACTCGGAGGCCGCCGAGCGCGTGCATTCGGGGGCGGTGCCCTTCGGCGGCTCGGCGGGGTACGTCTACGCGGTCCTGCGCACCCTCGCGAGCTACAAGAGCCCGACGGTCACGATCCGCGGCGACTTCGGCGAGTTCTCGGGCGAGGTGCTCCTCGCCGCGACCGGCAACACATCCACTTACGGCGGGGGTATGAAGATCGCGCCGCGCGCGGTGTGCGACGACGGGCTCCTCGATCTCTGCATCGTGCG
>Ga0316626_10001600_pt1 | contig 10221 bp, 6 predicted proteins | sample OWC_Aug_T1_C1_D5_FD_207656 | JGI IMG/M metagenome (GOLD analysis project Ga0316626, IMG submission 207656) | Wetland soil microbial communities from Old Woman Creek delta, Ohio, United States - OWC_Aug_T1_C1_D5_A | ecosystem: Environmental > Terrestrial > Soil > Wetlands | place: USA: Ohio...
AGCTGCTGCCGTACGCGAAGGAAGCGCGCCCGACCTTCCGCGGGTCGGACGAGGTGCTGGTCGTGCTGCAGTACTGGCTGCAGGAAGTGAAGGTCGTCGCCGACGTTTACGACGCCGCGCTGTTCGCATCCGACGCGGGCTACGCGCGCAGCGTCGGCCAGCTCAACGTACTCACCTACCTGATCGAGCACGGCGACGCCAACGTCGGCAATTTCCTGCTGTCACGCGCGGAGACTTCGCCGCGCGCGTTCTCCGTGGACAACGGCGTCGCGTTCGCCTACAACGAGAGCGACCGCAGCGATGCGTGGAAGTACCTGCGCGTGCCGAGCCTGCCGGCCGACACCGTGGCGCGTCTGCGGGCCCTCACGCTCGATGACCTGCAGCGCCGTCTCGGCGTGCTCGCGCAGTGGCGCCTCGTCGACGGCCGCTGGATCTCCGAGCCGCCCGGCGGGAATCTCGCGCCGCCGCGAGGGGTCCGGCAGGAGGACAGCGTGGTACAACTCGGGCTCACCAAGCTGGAGATCGCCCAGGTGGACCGGCGCAGGAAGAAATTGCTGGAGCTGGTGGACGATGGCCGGGTCGAACTCGTCGAGGAGAAGCGACCATGACTGAACCTGTGGTGCGACGGCCGACGCGCAGCCTGGCCGCGCTGGCCCTGGCGGGACTGGCCCTGCTGGCCACCACGGCGCCACGCGCCGAGGGCAACACGGTCACCTGGACGGGCATCGAGCGCGTCGTCGCCTTCGCCGACGTGCACGGCGCATACGAGGAGCTCACCACCCTGCTCCGCTCGGCCGGCGTGGTGGACGCCGGGCTGCGCTGGAGTGGCGGCAAGACGCACCTCGTGAGCCTCGGTGACCTGCTGGATCGGGGCGCCGACTCGCGCAAGGTGATGGACCTGCTGATGCGGCTGCAGGGTGAAGCCGCTGCGGCCGGGGGCAGGCTGCACGTCGTGCTGGGCAACCACGAGGCCATGAACGTCCTGGGCGACCTGCGCTACGTCGATCCGGGCGAGTTCGCCACGTACGCGAAGGAGGAAGATCCGGCGGAGCGTGCGCGGGCGAAGACGGAATTCCTGTCCCGGCAAGCCGGCACGACGGAGGCGGACTTCGAGCGTCTGTTTCCGCCCGGTTACTTCGGTCACCGGCGGATGCTGGGACCGGACGGGACCTACGGCCGCTGGCTGCTGTCGCTGCCGGTCGCGATCAAGATCAACGACACCGTGTACATGCACGGCGGGCCGTCTGCGCTTCTGCAGGGGCGCAGCCTCGAGCAACTCGACCGCGACTATCGCGCCGCGTTGCAGAACTACCTGGCCGCCGAGGCGGCGCTGCGCACGGCCGGGCTGCTGCAGTTCGAGGACGCGTATGCGCGCCGGCCAGACGCCGCGGGCGCGCGACTGGCGGCCATGCCGCCCGGCGAGGCGGCGACTGCACTCGCCCCGCTGCTCGAGCGCTTCAGGGTGGCCGACGACGAACCGCTGCTCGGCAGCCGGGGCCCGAACTGGAGCCGTGGCGCTGCATTCTGCAACGAGTGCGCCGAGGCCGACGTGCTGCGTCCGTGGCTTGCCACGGTGGGCGCAAGGCGCGTGGTGATCGGCCACACGGTGGCACGCGACGGCGTCGTCGTGTCCCGGTTCGACGCTGCGGTGGTGAAGCTCGATGCCGGCATGAACCGGGCGGTGTACAAGGGCCACCCGGCCGTGCTGTTCGTCGACGCCTCGGGCGCGCGCGTGGCCTACGTGCTGCCCGACGCACCGCCGGCTGCGATTCCCGCCGAGCCGCTCTACCTGAGCTCGCAGGAATACGGCGAGGACGTCGTCGCGGAGATCCTCGCGAAGGGTACGGTCGCTGTCGCCGAAACCTGCGCGCCCGGCGTGCATGAGGTGCGCGTGACGCACGACGGCAGGACGGTCGATGCCGTGTTCGAGGCGGCGGCGCCGGAGGTGGTCAAACGTGAGCTGGCCGCCTACCGGCTGGACCGCCTGCTCGGTCTCGGGCTCGTGCCGGCAACGGTCGGACGCAATCACGGCGGACAGGACGGCATCCTGCAGGGACGCCCGTCGAACTGGGCGAGCGAGCAGGACCGGCTCAACGCCAAGAGCGGCACGGCGGCCGGGCTCGCCTGCCAGACCATCACGTTCGTGCCGCAGGCCGAGCCCGCGCGACGCGCGTTGCCTGCGGACGGACGCCCACCGCGCCTGCCCACCGGTGGCTGGTGTGACATGGACGCGCTCTACCAGCTGAGTTATGCATTCGATGCGCTGATCGACAACCGGGGGCGCACCTTCAATCGCTTCCTGTACGACGCCGACCTGGCCACGCTGTTCCTCGCGGGCCACGGCAACGCGTTCGGCACCTCGAGCCAGGTGCTCAAGGCTTTCGAAGGCCCGCTGGCGAAGACCGGCCCCGAGATGCGGGCGCGCCTGCAGCGGCTGGACGAGGCCAGCGTCGGCGCGGCGATCGGCGAACTGGTGGGAACGCGTGCCGTGAAGGCGCTGCTCGCGCGCCGCGACCGCATCCTGGCCATCGCGGCAGCCCCGGCCGCCGGGCGCTGACGGTCAACCGCCGCCCGCTGCCACGGCGCGCAGCCGGAAGCTGCTCGTCACCTCGAGCCCGTCCACGTCGCTGGCAACGACGGCGATCGTCAGTTCCTCGGCGAATGCGGCCGGCGCCTGGCCGCTGAAGCGGCGTCGCTTCGGATCGAAGCGCAGCCACGGCGGCAACGGGCGGCCGTCGGCGAGCCTCGCGGCCAGGTGGAGCACGTCACCCGGGTCGGCATCGAGGAACGCGTCGTCCGGGACACGGTGCTCCACGGCCTGGCCGGCACGACAGGCGAGGTCGGGAATCGGCCGGCCGACCTCCGGCGCCACGTTGATGACGTTGTGGGCGGCCTTGTGCGCGAACTCGCGGCCGATCGCGACGGCGAGCCCGATCCAGACGATGCCGAGCACGAGGCTGAGCGCCGCGAAATGCTGCGCACCCCAGCCGAGCCACTTGAGTCCCACGTAGACGGTGACCGCCTGCAGCAGATCGCCGAAACGCCAGAAGAACGAGTCGATGGCGGTCTTGCCCTCGTACTTGGAATCCCGGTCGACCGGCAGGAACAGCGCGTGCCGCGTCGTGTTCATGAGCGAGTAATCGATGCTGTTCTCGGCGATCTTGACCAGGCGGATCAGCGTGAAGATCGGCACGAACGCCCCGAGCATCGGGCTGAAGGCGATCAGGCCGTACCCGAGCACGACCACCACCGGCTGCACGAACAGCGCGCCGCGCACCCCGACGACGCGGTAGATGCGCGCGACCAGAAACAGCTGTACCGCGAGCCCGACCAGCGTCACCCAGAAGAAGAAGTTGCCGTAGAACCCGGCGATCAGCGATCCGGCGTCGAGGGTACCGCCGCTCGCGGTCACCCGCTGCGCCGCGTCGCGCTGCACGAAGTCCGCCAGGATGAACTCGCCGGTGGTATTGATCCAGTTGAGCAGCACGACCAGCAGCGCGATCAGCAGCAGGTAGCGGTCGCGCAGCACGAGCCCGATGCCGCCGAGCAGGCGCGGGACGGGCGCGCCGTGCTCGGCCACGACGGAACGCGAACCCTCCGGCACCGCGCGGCGCTCGGGACCGGCCAGCACCAGCGTAGCGAGCAGCAGCACCGTCGCGACGAACATCAGGCCGATCGGCGTCAGGGCGCCGACCGCGAGCTGCGCGGATTTCGCGCCGGTCAGCGCCCCGAGGTTCGCGCCCACCATGATCACGGGAAACAGCCGCTGGCCGCTCTTGAGGTTGAACGAGTCGGCCGCGAACGCCCAGAGCTGCGCGACCACCATCACGCCGAAGATGCTCACCCAGAGGAAGAACGGAAACGCGATGGGCAGGCCCGCCGCGGCAGCCGCCCAGAACAGCAGCAGGTTCGAGGCGAAGAACGCCGTCACCGCGCGCAGCAGCCGCTCGCCGTCCAGCCGGCGCCTGACCGCCGCGTACACGGGCACGAGCAGCATCAGTATGAGCGCGATCAGCGCGACGGCGTAGGCCCGCACCTCGGCCGGGAACTTGGTGAGCATGAAGGCCTCGCGCAGCGCCTTCACGATCTGGTAGGAGAACAGCAGCAGGAAGCCGTGCAGGAAGAACAGGAACGCGCTGCGGCCCTCGCCGGGCCGCACGCGCGTGAACAGCGTCAGCAACCGCTCGAAGGGACTGAGCCCCGCGTGATCCGTCAGCATCGCTTCAGGTGTGTCCGGGGAAGGAGCAGCGCTCAGTTCGGATCGATGATGATCACGGGGTCGAGGAGCGGGGTCTTGCTGGCGCCGAGCACGACGTACTCGAAGGATTCCGTGACCTCCACTTCCTTGAGCGTCCGTGTCGTCCAGCTGCCCTGCGGCACCTCGAGCAGCAAGCCGGGCGGCTCGTCACCGGAGAACGGCCAGTCCGGGCCGTCCGCTGCCGCGGAGTCCTCGTCCGGAATGCGGGTGAACTGGAGATAGCAGACCGGCTCATCGGTGTCGTTCTTCCAGGACAGGTCCTTGCCTTTCTTGCCGCGGAAGTTGCCACCCTTCTTGCCGTTGCCATCCTGGATCTCGGTACCGCGATCGGCGGTGCACCGGATCGTGAACTTGCGACGCGCCGACAATGTGTCCGGGTCAATGTTCATGTTTCTCCCTCCCGTGCTTGCGCCGGTGCGACGACCGGCTCGTTCGTGTTTCGTCCGACGTGCGCGCCATCAACCGATGGGGATACTCTTGAGCGCGGGATCCGCACCCACCAGCGCCTTCGAGTGCCCCAGCGCCACCGCGCGGCCCGCGAGTCGCGCCGCCGTCTCGCGGTCGCCCCGATCCGCCGCGGCAATCGCGGCAAAGTAGTTCACGTAAGGCCCGTCCCCCCCCAACTCCAGCGCGCGCCGCAGGTACTGTTGCGACCGGTCCGGCTCATCCAGCCGACCATACACGTAGCCGAGGATAGCCCAGGTCTCGGCGTCCGTCGCGTCCACTGCCAGCGTCTGCTCCGCCAGTGCGGCTGCGCGACGATAGTCGCCGTACGCCAGGTCGCGACGCCGCGGCATGTACCAGCGCGCATCGGCGCGACCGACCCAGAGCTGGTAATCCTCCGGCGCGAGATCCAGGGCCTTGCCGAACATGGCCTCGGACTCGTCGAGCCGGCCGAGATAGTAGTAGACCGTCCCCAGGTTGCCGTACGCGCTACGCGAAGGCTCGAGGCGATTCGACTGCTCGAAGGCTTTCGCGGCGGCATCCAGCTGGCCGGCCGCGAGTCGCGCCGCGCCGAGATTGTTGAAGCCTGTCGGGTTGCCGGGCGTGAGGTCCGTGACGCGCGCGTAGGCATTGGCCGCCTCCGCGCTGCGTCCCGCCGCGAACAGGAAGCTGCCGAGGGCGTTGTACGACTGCCAGTAGCCCGGCTCGACGACCACCGCCTCGCGGAAATTCTGCTCGGCTTCCTCCATGCGCTTCGACCGCACCAGTGCCCGACCGAGGCCGATGTAAGCGTCTGCATCGCGGGGCGCGCGCCGCAGCAGCGATCGATAGACAGCCTCGGCCTGCTCGTGGCGACCGCTGGCCAGGTAGAGCCGGCCGAGCGCCATCTCGGTTTCCTTGAGAGTCGGGTCGGCATCGAGCGCCGCACGGCACGCGGCCTCCGCGTCCTGCACGTACTCGGTTGCGTTCGTCCGCTCATACCGCAGCAGCGCGACCTGGCACAGGCCCGCCTGGGCCCGCGCGAACCCCGGGTCGGCCTCCAGCGCGCGGCGGAACTGCGCTTCCGCATCCGCGATCCGGCTCAACGCCCCACCCTGCCGCAGCGCCGACAAGCCGGCGAGATAGAAGTCGTAGGCCCGCGGGTTGTCGGTGGGCACGACCTGCAGCTGTTGCGCAAGCTCGGGTGTCAGTACCGTGTGCAGCTTGCGGGCGATCGCACCGGAGATCTCCTGCTGGATGCCGATCAGGTTGTCCCATGGGCGGTCGTAGCTCTCGGTCCAGGCATGGAAACCCGTGGCCGCGTCGATCAGCTGCGCCGTGACCCTCAGGCGCTCACCTTCGCGTCGCACGCTGCCCTCCAGCACGAAGCGCACGCCGAGCTGCGAGCCGATGCTGCGCACGTCGACGTCGCGCCCCTTGAACGTGAATGCCGACGTGCGTGCGGCCACGCGCAGGCCTGGCAATTTCGCCAGATCGCTCGAGAGTTCCTCGCTCAGGCCGTCGCCGAGGTAGCCGGCGGTGCCGTCGGGGCTCATGTCCACGAACGGCAGGACGGCAATCGACCGCGGGCTCGGCTCGAGCCCCGTCTCGATCGATTCGCCAGCGCTTCCCAGGTCGATCGTCCGCCACCAGGCGTATCCGGTCACCGCCGCCATGAGCGAGACGCCCGCGACGATGGCAGGCGCGATCGCGCGTCGCGCGCGCGGCAGGCGAACGCCACCGGCCTCGCCCTCGTCGAGCACGATGCCGCCCGGCGTGATCTCGTAAGACCACGCGAGTGCGGTGACGATCGGGAGCCCGACCACGGCGAGGATCGTGAGCGCGGTCAGCCACCAGTCCGGCAGGTGCAGCGGTTGGAACGTGGTTTCGGCAATCTGCAGCACGAGCCACATGCCGACGAGGTAGCCGCCCGCGACCTTGAACACGCTGCGGCGCCGCAGTTCCACCACGAGATGCTGCAGGCGGCCAGTCGGCCCGGCTGGCCGCTCGCCCTGCGCGACCGCTTGCGACCCGCGTGCGGCAGGCACACCGCCGGCGGTCAATGCCTCGAAATGGGCGATCAGCACGAAACCCTCGTGCCCGACGTCCACGATGTAGCGATGGTCACCAGTCGCGCCGCCGAGCACTTCGCGCAGCCTGCGGATGCCCGCGCGCAGTGCCTTGTCGCTGCCGCCGTCCTGCGGCCAGGCGCATTGCCGGAGGTGGACCCGGGTGACGGCCTCGCCGTGATTCCTGGCAAGGCAGCAAAGCAACGCGAAATGCTCCGGCGCGAGCACGAACGTGCCCGACGGACCGGTGATCCGCGATTCGCGCGGCTCCACCAGGCACTCCCCGAGCTTGAATTGCCCTTGCAGGTCGGTGGCGTCCATGACCTCTACCAACCGTTGAGCTTTGGTCCAGCATACCAGAGACCTGCAGCGTGGTGTCCCATCGCGGTTGCCGGCGGAGTTCCCGGGCGGCGGTCAGGCGTTCGACCGCTCCAGCGCCTGTCGCAGGTCGTCGAGCAGGTCGTCCGGATCCTCGATGCCGATCGAGAGCCGCACGGTGCCCGGACCGATGCCGGTCCACGCGCGCTGCTCCTCGCTCATGCCGCGCGGTTGCTCCAGTGCGGGTGGCACGACGAGCGATTCGGTCGACCCGAGGCTCGCGGCAATGCTGAACAGTTCGAGCGCCTCGGCGAATCGCGTGCCCGCCTGCAGTCCCGCCGCGAGGTCGAAAGTGACGATCGTGCCGAACCCGTCCATCTGGCGCCTTGCGAGCTCGTGGCCCGGATCGGCGGGCAACCCCGGGTAACGAACGCGGCTCACCTCCGGGCGCGACGCCAGGAACTCCGCCACTCGCTGCGCGTTGCGGCACTGCGCATCCCAGCGCACGTAGTACGTCTTTAGGCCGCGCAGGATCAGCCACGCGGCGTGCGGATCGAGCGTCGGGCCGAGGTTGGTGGCATCCTCGCGCACAATGTCGATCAGCTCACGCCGCGCGATCACGGCGCCACCCATCACGTCGCCGTGACCCGACGCATACTTGGTGAGGCTGTGCACGTACAGGTCGACGTCGAACTCGCCGTGGTTGTGCAACCCGCCCAGCGTGTTGTCGAGCAGCGTGAGCGCACCGTGGGCACGGGCAAGCGCCGTGACGCGCGCGACATCCGCGACCTTCAGCACCGGGTTGGTCGGCGACTCGAACGCCACCAGGCGCGTGGGCGTCGTGGCCAGCACGCGCTCCAGGCCGGCGCCGTCTTCGATCGACAGCATCGTGCTCGTCACGCCGTAGCGCCCCAGCAGCCGCCGCACGAGCGCGCGCGTCGGCGGGTACAGCTCGGCGAAATACACCACGTGGTCGCCGGCCTTCAGCAGGCCGAGCAGCGCGATCGCAATGGCGGCCACGCCCGATCCCGTGAGCAGGCAGGCATCGCGGCCCTGCAGTTCGGCCAGCGCGAGCTCGAGCTGCCGCAGCGTCGGATTCGAGATGCGCGAGTAGTAGAAGCCGGGGCGCTGCCCGCCGAAAAAGCGCAGCGTCTCCCCGACGTCGTCGAAGCTGAACTTGACCGACTGGTAGATCGGCGCCACCAGCGGGCGATCGTCGGGCGGAACCGGCACCTCCGGCAGGTGCGTGACGCGCGTGCGCTTCTTCATCGTGGCCTCAGTCCACGATCTCGTAGCGGTCGGCATCGAGGTGTGCCGGGAACGCCTCGCGGTACTTCTGCAGCGACTCCAGGTCGAGCACCGCGGTCTCCACCCGGTCGCCACCACCCTCGCTGGTGAGCGGCTGGCCGAGGAAATCGAGCACGACGCTGTCGCCGGCGTAGGTCGCGCCATTGCCGTCCTTGCCGATGCGGTTCACGCCGACGACGTAGCTCAAGTTCTCGATGGCGCGCGCCTTGAGCAGCGTGGACCACGCATGCGCACGGCGCTGTGGCCAGTTGGCGACGTACAGGAGCACCTCGTAGTCGCCCCAGCTGCGGCTCCAGACCGGGAAGCGCAGGTCGTAGCAGATCAACGGGCAGAGGCGCCAGCCCTTGAGTTCGACGATCAGCCGGCGCGAGCCCGCCGCATAGTGTCGCTGCTCGTTCGCCATGCGGAACAGGTGCCGCTTGTCGTAATGGTCGAGCGTGCCGTCGGGTCGCGCCCAGACCAGCCGGTTGTAGCAGTGATCACCGTCGCGCACGATGAGGCTGCCGGTGATCACGCAGCCGGTCGCGGCCGCTTCCTCGCGCATCCAGCCGACGGTCGGCCCATCCATGGTCTCGGCGAGGCCTTCGGCGTCCATGCTGAAGCCGGTGGAGAACATCTCCGGCAGCACGATCAGGTCGGTGTGGCCGAGCAGCCCGCGCAAGTGGGCAGCGAGGGCGCGCCGGTTGGTCGCCGGTGCCTGCCAGGCGATCTCGGTCTGGACCACGGTCACGCGCAGGTGTGAGCTCATCGACATCCTCCGGGTGCGACGAGGCGCGACAGGCGCTCGCCGGCCGCGCCCAGGGTCGCATCGCTCTTCGCAAAGCAGAAACGCACCAGCTGCTCTGGCGGGCCGCCGTCCGAGAACACGGACACGGGTATGGCCGCCACCCCGATCTCGCGCGCCAGGACCCGGGCGAACTCGACGTCGTGCTGCCGGCTCACTGCCGAGTAGTCCGCGAGCTGGAAGTAAGTCCCCGCCGTCGGTATCGGCCGCAGGGGCGTGCCCGCCAGCAGGTCGAGGAAGCGGTCGCGCTTGCCCTGGTAGAAGGTCGCGAGTTCGAGGGCGTGGCCGGGACACTCGACGATGAACTGCGCCAGCGCCGCCTGCATCGGCGCCGCCACGGCGAACTGCACGAACTGGTGCACCTTGCGGAGCTCGGCCATCAGCGCGGGCGGCGCCACGCAGTAGCCCACTTTCCAGCCCGTGCAGTGATACGTCTTGCCGAACGACGATACAACGAAGCTGCGGGCCGCGAGCGCCGGGCGCGTGAGGAGGCTCTGGTGCGTCCGCCCGTCGAATACGATGTGCTCGTACACCTCATCCGACAGCAGCAGCACGCCGTTGTCGCGCACCAGGTCCTCGAGCGCGTCGAGATCGGCGGGCCCGAAGACGGCGCCGGTCGGATTGTGCGGGGAATTGACGATCAGCAGGCGCGTGCGCGGGCTGATCGCCTCGCGGACCCGGCCCCAGTCCACGCCGAACCCGGGCCGCAGCAGCGGCACGCGCACGGCGCGGCCGCCCGCGAGCTCGACCGCAGGCTCGTAGGAGTCGTAGGCCGGCTCGAGCAGGATGACCTCGTCGCCTGGACGCACCACGGCATGGATCGCGCAGAACAGCGCCTCGGTCGCACCGGAAGTGACGGTGACCGAGGCCTGCGGATCGACCTTTAGACCATGGAGGTCGCGGACCTTGCCCGCGATGGCCTCGAGCAGCACCGGCCAGCCCGCCATCGGCGCGTACTGGTTCACGCCGCGGCGCATGTTTTCCGTCACCAGCTCGACCAGCCGCGGCGGCGGGTCGAAGTCCGGAAATCCCTGCGACAGATTGATCGCGCCGCACTCCTG
>Ga0316626_10001601_pt1 | contig 10217 bp, 8 predicted proteins | sample OWC_Aug_T1_C1_D5_FD_207656 | JGI IMG/M metagenome (GOLD analysis project Ga0316626, IMG submission 207656) | Wetland soil microbial communities from Old Woman Creek delta, Ohio, United States - OWC_Aug_T1_C1_D5_A | ecosystem: Environmental > Terrestrial > Soil > Wetlands | place: USA: Ohio...
GTCCACGGTCACGTGATCCGGGGTAATGTCAATGACGGTTCCCCTGAGGATCTGACCTTCCTCCAAGGTCTTGAGGCTTTCTTCGTAAAGTGTTTGAAAATCTTCGGGTTCATCCTTGCGAGGAAACTCTCTTTTCTCTCTCGTTTCCGCTTCTCCCTCAAGAGAGGTTTGCTTTTTCTCTTCCTCCGAGGAAACTGGTTCTTCCTTCACCATTCAAAACTCCCTTCTTCCGATAATTCAAGACTATATACCATACCAAGCGACAAAAAACAAATTTTTTAACCCCCTTTAGCCGCTCAGTTGCCAAACCAGCGGCTCATGTCCTCTGGATGACCCAAACGGACGCAAAGGTACCCGAAAGAATATCAATTTTCTCTTTTTATTTCAAATTCTTAACTCTCTAACGCGTCACCCATCACCCACAATCTTATGTTTGATGACCCGGACCATCTCCTCCACAACCTCTTCCACAGACCGATGCGTGGAGTCAACGAGCACCGCGTCGGTTGCCTTTTTGAGAGGAGAATGGACCCGATGCGTATCATTATAGTCCCTCTGTAACAATTCTTCCCGTGTTTCTTCGAGATCCACCTTCATTCCCTTTTCAGTCATTTCATCATATCTTCTTTTTATCCTTTCATTGCTCTCGGCATCCAGGTAGAATTTAACATCGGCGTCGGGAAAAACAACCGTCCCGATGTCACGTCCCTCGAGGACGACGCCACCTTCCTTTCCCATCTCCCTCTGCATCTGGACCAAAGCTTCTCTCACGCCCTTTTGCTTCGAAATAGACGAGGCGAGACGGCTGATTTCAGGAGTGCGGATGGCTCCTGTAATATCCTCGCCTTCACAAAAAACACGGGTTTCTTCTCCCTCCGTGGCGAAGCGGATATGAAGAGATAAAGCCAATCGCTTGAGCGCCAGCTCATCCTCTGGAGAGACGCCTCTTCCTTTAACCCTGAGCGCCAAGGAACGATACATGGCTCCGGTATCAATATAAACGTAACCCAATCGCCTGGCCAAAGACCTCGCGACAGTGCTCTTCCCGGCCCCCGACGGGCCATCAATTGCGACGGTCAACTTCTTTCTTTTGGATGTCTTCCTCATTCCAATACTTATTAATCAGGCCATAATTGTGTAGACACTGGAAGATAAATCCCTCCTGTCCTCCCTTTACAAAAGGTCCCGCCTTTCGCGGGATTTGAAAAAGAGGGGTTACCTGCCTGCGCGAAGCCGCTTCGGCGAAGGCAGGGGGGAGATTTTCAGAGGGTTATGTCTTTTTCCTTAGTAACCCCACCTTTTCCAACGGGGTTTACCATATCAAGATAGATTTTTCAACCCCAGACTCTCAGCCACAGCCTGATAAACAACCTGCCCATCAATCAGATTGAGACCCTTCCTCAACGCCTCATTCTCTTCCATTGCCTTTCCATAACCCTTGTCTGCAATCTGAAGGACATAGGGAAAGGTCGCATTGGTGAGGGCGAACGTGGAGGTTCTTGGAAAGGCCCCTGGAATATTGGCCACGCAATAATGGACAATCCCTTCTTCGACATAGGTCGGATTCTCATGAGTCGTGGGGCGTGTGGTCTCAAAACATCCGCCCTGGTCCACAGAGATGTCCACCACCGCGGAACCAGGCCGCATCCTTTTCAGCATCGACCGGGTGACGAGCTTGGGCGCGTGGGCGCCCGGAATAAGGACTGCTCCGATGACAAGATCGGCGCCTGCAATCTCCTCCCCAATCGTCATCCGATTGGAAATAAACGTTGCTATATGCCCTTGAGTAATGTCATGGAGATAACTCAGTCTTTCCGGGTGGATATCGAGGATGCTGACGCGAGCGCCAATCCCGAGAGCAATCTTGCAGGCATTGGTACCCACCACCCCTGCTCCAAGGATGACCACCTTGGCCGGGGGAACACCCGAGGCTCCGCACAGGAGAACTCCCCTCCCCCCATGCCTCGCCTCTAAACACATCCCTCCTGCAAGGACCGAGGCTCTTCCGGCAATCTCGCTCATCGGCCGAAGAAGAGGAAGGGAGCCATCTTTCCCCTGGACGGTTTCGTAACCGATGCCGACAATCCGACGCTCCATCAATTTTAGAGTCAGCTCCCGATTCGCCGCGAGATGGAGATACGTAAAAAGGACCTGACCAGGCTTCATCAGGGAAAATTCCGGCTCCAAGGGCTCCTTGACCTTTACCACCATGTCGGCTCCCTCCCAGACATCCCCTGCCTTTTCAACGAGTGTTGCTCCAGTTTTTCGATATTCCTGGTCGGAGAAACCGCTGCCCTCCCCTGCACTTTTTTGAACAAACACACGATGACCATGCGCCACTAAGGCATCCACACCCTGAGGAGTCATGCCCACCCGTTTCTCGACCTCCTTAATCTCCTTTGGAACTCCGATAATCATAGTCCCTCCTTACCAGATATGGCCCCTTTTCTCTCTCGCAGCCATTGCCTTCCAAATAGCCTATTATATCCAAATTCAAGAATTGTCAACGAAAATGGGATATTGTATCGGAGGGTGATAATTTTGGGTAAAAAAATGTGATAATTCACTTCCCCGAGAGGCTTGAAAGGATCAAATTTGGTTTGATTTTAGCCGCGTCAAAGCGAGACTGCAGTAGGTTTTCCACAATCTTTTTCTATAACCATTGGTCTGGCCGACGGCTACCCCCGTTTGGCAGGAATGCCGCAGACTCCACCAAAGAATGAGGATAGCCTCTCCGCGTGGCTCGAAGATTTACGATGGAAATCGAGTATAACGATTTGCATAACCTGCGCGGGAAACCCTCTGTGCCCAACACCTGACGCGGCTAATCCGCGTCAGGTTGATGCAATTGTTAGGCGATCGGCGGAAGTACTTCTTGAAACAGTATGCCAAGCAACTGGCCGCCTTCTGGCCGACTCCAGTCCTGAGCAAGTTCAGCCATGAGCGTGTTTGTCGCGGTAAGCACCACTCCCTCGCGTTCCATGCGCCGCCGCGACATATCTTCGGAAAGTTCGTAAGGCGACCCTGAAGCATCCATAACTGCTTGTACTTGGTAGCCCTCGCGGCAGGCACTGATTGCCGGAAACACCAATTATCAGTGTGCATCTCCCATTCATTTCGGCTTGAAATTTAGAATCCTGTGGAAGTGTTCCCAGATGCGGCTTTCAGGAAGGAATCTTGCGCGGGGATTCTGGCAGGATTGGGGAACCCATGCCATTCCTAAGGTGATCTTGATATCAATTTCTCCCTTTCAAAAGTTCGAGATCAGAAGCCCGGTGACGCCCCTAGATTTCCCGGTTCAGGCCCCGGACGCGTATTTGGTTTTCACCTTCACAATTTCAAATCCTTGAAGATCTCACGGGTCTGGGAGTGATCGTTGATCGAAGGGATAAACTTGCCCTTCAGGTTTTTCAGAATCCCGCCGAGCTTCTTAAAGTCATCCCGCGAAAAGATCCCGTCCCCGTAATAGTTCTCACAGCCGTAATAACGAGGGTCGAGATAACGTCCAGTGTTTTGAAGGATGGGGGTATGATGATGAGAGTCGCCATCCCCACCCCGTATCAACTACGGGGTAAACTCCAGCGGGAATCCAGACCGAAAACACTGGATTCCGGATCAAGTCCGGAATGACAGAATGTGTAAAGTCTTTTCTGAGACAGCACACTAGTTTCCGTTCCATACCTTATGCCAAGTCAATGGTACCCTCTTTCCAAAAGGGGATCGGATATGCTATGAGTATCCTGCGATTAGCCTTTGGGAGGCGAATATAGATAGATGGTCTTGTTTGGAGGTTTCGGAATTGATCATTGGGATTTGTTTGGGATTTGGATCCTGGAATTTGGAGCTTAACGATTATGGATCTCTTGATTTTCGATATGGATGGGGTTTTAATTGACGTTTCCAGGTCTTATCGCAAAACGATTCAGCGAACTATCCAGATCTATCTGGAAACCTGCCTCGGGTTTGCAAGAAGCAGGAGGGGGTGGATCACAAATGAGGAAATCTCCCTCTTCAAATCGGTGGGAGGGTTCAATAACGACTGGGATTTAACATCGGGACTCCTCCTTTATCTTCTTTCCCTGTCGGGTATCTCTCCTCTTCGAAAACGAAAAAGATTCGCTTCCATTGAAGAAACCCTCTCCTATCTCAAAACAAAATCTTCTCTGTTTCGCTCGAAACCCCACCAAAGATATTTGAAATTTTCGGGACCAACTCCCTCCCCTTCATCCCCTCCCACCAGGGGAGGGGATATCTATGAGGGGCCATTCCCAAATGCTAGAGATCAACGTTTAGACTCACGTATACCTGAATTTAACATCCATCTGAGAAGGAAAAACCTCTTTTCGTTCTTGGACAGGGTTAAATCAAAAGGGGGAGGGCTGAGAGGGATTCGCCGGATACTGGGCACTTCCTGGCAAGGCTGGGTCTATGGCGTGGGAGATCTCGAAAAGGATAACTTAGTTAAAAGGATTTTTCAGGAACTCTATCTGGGGAAACAGTTCGCCCCTCATTACCGGCTTCGCCCCATCTTCTATCGGGGGGAGGGATTGTACAAACAGGAGCGACTTTTGATCTCCAAAGAGATCCTCTCCTCTCTTCGGCGGAAAGTCCGGATGGGCATTGCCAGTGGCCGACCCAGATTTGAAGCCGAACTAGCCCTGAAACGTTTTCGTCTCCGTCCTTATTTTCACAGTGTGGTCACTTTGGATGAGTCGATGGAACAGGAGAACCGTATCTTTCGTTCGACAGGAAAGAAGACGAAATTTTCAAAACCTCATCCTTATCCCATTCTGAAGGCCGTCGAAGAGATGGGCATGTCGCACCCTCGCTGCGGATACGTGGGAGACGTGGTCGATGACATGGCAGCCGCCCGCGCGGCGAAAAAGCATCTGGACATGGTTGCCGTCGGTTTTATTGCTGGTCATCGCCAAAGGAAGGCAGCGAGAGAGTCTTTGCTTAAAGCAGGAGCCGATCGGGTGATCGAGAACCCGGAGGAACTTATCCACCTCGTTTCTTAAACCCTTAAGAAGCTTTATAAACGAGGACAATTCGGGAATTGACGAAAAAATTGGTTTGGAAATCGATAAGGACCAGACTTATTAAGAAGTTCATAATAGAAAAGACATATTGTTGTGAAAATCTCCCCTGACCCCTCTTTTCCAAAGAGGGGAATTATTCCTGTCTTTTGCATCTCTCCCGCAGGGAGACTGCGTCATAGTTAACGAGAGCCCACTCCTGTTGCAAAACGGAACAGGCGGTCGGGCGACGAAGGCTTAGAGCGGAAACCTCTGTCAGTCAACTACTGGACTGCAACCCCATGAGAGGACTGGATCGGCTGGAATCTCAATCACCCATAACCATAAATGACCGCATTCTGAGCCTGGGGAGTCCGACCGCATGCTCCGCCCGTATCCCCCTCCGTTATGATTACGACACACTCCCTCAGGGGGAGGAGAAATCCTAAGGGACTCAGTCATCGAATTTGCCGGCGGGCCCCTTGTCGGCTCCGAGACGAGCAGCTTTTTCCACAATTTTACTTTCTGTCCATTCTGCGGGGTTTTCCGTTCGTCTCACTTTAGGACCAAGGTTATAGGAGGCTTTCTTTAGAATGGCCTCGATGGCGAGGGGAGCCGTATCCTGAGAGTTGAAGACTTCCGTCATCATTTTGTAAGCAAAGTCTTCGACTTCTTTTACCATCCGATCCCTGATGTCTTTGGGCTGGGCAAGAAATTTATTTTCAAAAGGAAGGTTGAGGTTCTTGTAGTCTCCCTTCTTCCAGCTTTTCGACTGGGCATAAGCCACCATCTCCGTCCACATCTCTTCAGAAACGCCCTGCCCCTTCACTTTGCTAAAATTTCCCTCTGCGTCGAGAATGGCATTCCCATAATCATTTACCTGTACTCCCCACGTGATCATTTGCAGCGCCGTCGCAACATTGGCTTTCGTGGTATGAGTCTGGGCAACGATTCGACGAAGCCTCTCGGAGCTGTTACCGGAAGTCCCGTGCTGGGCGCCGGAGACTTTATATTTTTCCAAGGCCTTGTGAATATCTGCGGTCAATTGCACCTGGATTCCCGAATCCTTTTCCTCGATGCCATGGGTCGTTCCATTGTTCAAAGCGATCCAATCCGGGAAGATGCTATTAGCATTGAGCCCTTGGATGAGAAACAGGGCCTCTTCCACGGTGGAGAGTCCTTCCTCTCCTTTGATCTCGCCCACTTCTGTTTCAAGCCCCGCCCATTTAGGGATATAAGGATTAATGGCAATATTGGCTAAAAGGTTTTTGTCATCCGGAAGATGGGAGGCATCAATGGCAACGGAAGTCATTCCAGCTTCAAAGAAGGTGGGGATCTCCACCTTGGCCGCCTCCAGTTCCTTCTCATTCCTAATTCCATAATGGTCAGCATGGATGGCCACCGGAATGGTGATGCCAAGTTCGTTGCAGATGGCATCGACTACCCTGGCCATATTCCAATAGCTCACTGCGCAATAGGCCTTTGCGCCTCCTTCCGATTTGGCAATCTCGATAATGACAGGAGTGTTGGCCCGCTGGGCGGCTCGCAGGGCTCCCCGGATGACAAATTGATTTCGACCGTTTGCCGCCATGGCAACCGCTTTCCCCTTTGCAAGCATGGCTCGATCTACGACTTTGCCGCTCACGATCAAGGCTTGGGAATTAGGAAAAAGCTTCCTAATATTGGGGGGTCTTCCTATCTCAAGGGCTTTTTTGAAACCGGCTGGAGAAGCTTTTGTTTTGGCCATGACGTTATCTCCTTTTGTGGTAACTTTTGTTGGCGACTCGTGATTTGACTCTTCAATTCTTGGACCAGGAATCTCGAATTCAACCTTCCCTTTAACCTTTTGCTTTCAAGAGCTGCGCAATATCTTCCACCAACCTCTTTGAGCCTACGTAGAGCGCTGTTCGTTGATGGTGTTTCTTTGGTTGGACATCGAGAATGGGAACTCCTTCTTCATTGACAGCTGTTCCGCCCGCTTCGCGGCACATAAAGGCCACCACCGCCGCTTCATACATGAGGCGCAGCTTACCCTCCGGGCGGTTCTTTTTTGGATTTGGATGGTTGACGATGGCTGGGTACATGAACATACCTCCGTTGGCCAGAACCCTGTGAAAGTCTCCGGCGAGTGCGCCGAGGTACCTGAAAGCATATTTACTTTCATTCTCCACAATCCATTTCTGAACCCACTCGGCATAGGTGTTGCGGTTGGATGCGTTGAACGACAATTCCCAGCTCTTGGTGTCTTCAGGAAGGGTCATTCGAGTCGGCCTGACAAAAGTCATCGTCTCGTCGATGTGAAACCGCCAGGTCCCCGCATCCTTGAGTCCAAGGGTGAATGTTCCGGTTGGAATCACAAACATACCAGCCGCGATATAGTCTTTTCCGGCCCTCAAGCGGCCATCCTCAGCGCCTTCCAGATTACGTTTAGCGATCCCGAATAGAAATCCCACGGGCAGCCCATGGGGGATATTGGATGAACCATCCAGAGGGTCAAAATAGACAAAATAACGTCCTCCATCGGGATTCATCGAGATGATCTCCTCCGATTCTTCACTGACCGCATGAATCACCCGACCCGAGGCCTTCAAGTAGTGAACCGTGATCTCCTGGGCAATCTGATCCATGCGCATCACATCCTCTCCCTGGACGTTTACGTCTCCTGCTAAACCCAGGTTTCCTTTTAGGGCTCCCGTCAGATAGTATTGCTGGATGTGCTTTGCCGCGCTGATCATGGCATCCATGAGGATCAGGAAGTGGTGTGTGCGGTGATGTTTCTCCTGGTGTTCGAGAAGAAAATTCATGAAGGTCTGTTCGAATCGGATCATGGCATCTCCTTTCAGCAGCCGTACTTCTGCCCGAATCGCCTCAGCCGCTTCGGCAGGGTAAACACTGCGGAGAGCAGGCGAATTCAACCTCTAAAATTCCACCGCGGAGGGAGTGGGGATAGGCCTTGGTAATCTCGACAGGAACCAATTTCCCTACTAAGGCCAATTCGCCTTCAAAATTAACAATCTTATTGGATCGAGTTCTGCCAGTCATATCTTGAAGGCTCTGTTTGCTCCTGCCTTCGACGAGTACCTCTTCCAAACGACCTTCCCGTTCATGGTTTTTTTGGAGAGTGATTTGTTTCTGAATCTCCTGAAGGACTGATAGCCGATCTTGCTTCACCTTCTCTTCAACCTGATCCGTGAACTGGGCAGCCCGGGTTCCTTTTCTCGGCGAGTATTTGAAAGAAAAGAGGTCGTCGAATCGAACCTTCTGGATGAGGTCTAGCGTTTCTTCAAAATCCTTTTCCTCCTCTCCCGGAAATCCCACAATCACATCCGCAGTGACGGCAATGGAGGGACAGACTTTTTTCAGACAAACTATTTTTTCAAGATAGGATGCTTTCGTATATCCCCGATGCATGGCTTGCAGAATCTTATCCGAGCCCGATTGAAAAGGGAGATGGATGTGCTCGCAGAGCTTGGAAAGGTTCGAATAGGCTTGTATCAACTCTTCCGACAAGTCCCTCGGGTGCGAAGTCGTGAACCGAATCCGGTGGAGTCCGTCTATGTCGTTGATCCGGCGAAGGAGTTCTGAAAACCTGATCTCTTCTTTCAACCCCTTTCCATAACCATTTACATTCTGCCCGAGGAGGCAGACCTCCTTCACGCCCATTTCAACCAAGCGTTTCACTTCCTCGATAATCTCTCGACTGGGTCGGCTTCGTTCCCTTCCCCTGACATACGGAACAATGCAGAATGAACAGAAGTGATCACATCCCTGCATGATGGTGACAAAGGACCTCACCTTCCCCACAGGCTCTTGAGGAAGGACCGCTTTTAAATAGTCCCCCGCGGAATCAAAACCTGTTTCGCAAACCCTTTCTCCAGAAACTTCCATTTTCTGTAATAACTGTGGAAGCATGGGAATGGCATGGGTTCCGATGACCAAATCCAGATAAGGAACCCTATCTAAGAGCCGGTCCCCTTCCTGCTGGGCAACGCACCCCGCCACCCCAAGCACCGCTCCCCTCTTCTCTTTCAGCCACTTAAATCTCCCCAGGGCGCTGTAGACCTTATGCTCAGGCTTCTCCCTGACGCTGCAGGTGTTAATGAGAATGAAATCGGCTTCTTGAGCGTTCTTCGTTTCAAGGTAGTGGGACCCCTCGAGGAGGTGAAGGATCCGCTCCGAGTCATGCTCATTCATCTGACAGCCGTAAGTCTCAATATAGACCCGCTTCTCCATTTAGAACCTTACGAACTCTTCCCTTTCATTTTGCATCGACCTAAGTCCTCCCCAAGAACGAGGAGGGGGAGGGTTGGAGCTGAGCTTAAAACCTCCACTTTCTTAGTTGTCCGATGGATGGATAGTGCGTCAAATCGAGATGGAGGGGAGTGATGGAGATATACGAATTGGACACGGCCTCAAAATCTGTATCCCTTCTCTTGTCAAAAATGAGCTGTCCGCCCCCGATCCAATAGTATTTTTTCCCTCTCGGATCCACCTTCTCTATAACCGCGCTTCCATTGTGGACCCATCTTCCCTGTTGGGTGATCTTGTAGCTTTTGATTTTTTTCTCGTCCAGATTCGGAACGTTGATATTGAGAAGAGTATCTTTTGAAAGCCCTTTTTCAATAATCCGGTGTGCTACCCTTGCGGCAAAGCGGGCAGCCACATCAAACTTGAAAAGACTCCTTGAGACCAAGGAGATGGCGAACGACGGAATCCCCAACAAGGTCCCTTCGAAAGCAGCCGAGACAGTCCCAGAATAAGTAATGTCATCTCCTAAATTACCACCCTTGTTAATACCCGAGACGACCAATCGAGGTCGTTCAGGGAGAATTGCATTGACTCCCAGATGGACACAATCCGCCGGGGTTCCGTCCACAGCATAAAAGTTCTTTCTAATCTTTTCTACCCGAAGGGGCCGGTGAAGAGTGAGAGAATGGGCAACGGCACTTTTCTCCCTGTCTGGTGCAACGACAAAAACATCCCCCACCTCTTGGAGAGCCTTGGCCAACAAGATTATGCCTTTCGAATGGATGCCATCATCATTAGTCACCAGGATCATCAATCGTTCAGCCATTTTCGGAATGAAAGGAAAAGGGGTTAAGTAATAACAGGCTGTTGAAAAACGCCTATCTGCGGCGTTCCCCTCTTCCTTCGTCGTTGCAGCGTACATTCAAGTACGCCTCACTCCTCAGGATCTCGGGC
>Ga0316626_10001605_pt1 | contig 10213 bp, 10 predicted proteins | sample OWC_Aug_T1_C1_D5_FD_207656 | JGI IMG/M metagenome (GOLD analysis project Ga0316626, IMG submission 207656) | Wetland soil microbial communities from Old Woman Creek delta, Ohio, United States - OWC_Aug_T1_C1_D5_A | ecosystem: Environmental > Terrestrial > Soil > Wetlands | place: USA: Ohio...
ATTCCAAGATGCTCTGGCTCGGGCGGTAAAGCAAGATGGGTTTGTGGGGGTAAAATGCCATCTGGCCGAGTTGGTTGGCTTCGGAGTGGAGGCAGTCTCGGATGGGGAGGCGGACGCAAATTTTCCCGGTGCCAAAGCCAAGAATTCTGAAGCTTACAAGAAGGTTTACGTAGCGCTCTTTATCAGCACACTGCTCCAGTGCCAGGATTTGAAAATTCCCATCCACCTCCATACGGGATGCACGGGGGGACTCTGGAACGGACCCATTTCCAATGCTGACCCCTTCTTGTTGGTGCCCCTCATCCGGCAGCCCAGGTTCCTTCAAACCCGGATTGTCTTCCTCCATGCAGCCTATCCCTGGCTCCAGCATGCGGCCGAACTGGCCCATTCCTTTCCCCATGTGTGGGTGGACATGAGCTGGACGACTCCTTGGGTTTCCCTGCGTTTGGCCGAATGCTACAGGGACGTGATCGGAATCGCTCCTCTCTCCAAGATTATAGTTGGAAGCGGCGGCCACGACACCCCGGAAATCCCCTGGCTGGCCGCCAAGACCGCCAAGATCGCCCTGGCGGAGGCCCTGGGGGATGCGGTCCGATTGGGTCTCCTGACTCTCAAACAGGCAGAAAAGGCGGGGGGAATGATCCTCCATGAGAACGCCGCACGGATGTACGGCCTGGGGGAACCTTAATCATTCATAACAGAGATCAAAAGCGTTGCGAATGACTTCGATCTTTGGGAGAGGGGGGATCAGTTCCACGGCCACCACGTCAAACCGCGCGGGAATATGATGCAGGTTCTTTTGATTCAAGTAGGTTAAAGCAACCTTGGAAAGCTGTCGCTGCTTCCTCTCGTGGACTGCGGCGGCAGGCCCTCCGAACTCTTTTGTCGCCCGGGTTTTCACCTCGATGAAGACCAGCGTGCTCTTGTCCCGGGCGATGATGTCGATCTCCCCCAGGCGGCATTTGAAATTTCGTTCCAGGATTCTGTATTTCAGCGCCTTGAGATGACCGATGGCCAGTTCTTCACCCCTTTTGCCGAGAGAGAGCCGTTCTTGGGTCATAAGAGTGAGAGCTGGTGGATGGGCCGGAAAGATTGGCGATGAAGGGGGCAGCACCCGTGCTCCCGGATGGCCTGGAGGTGCTCCCGGGTCCCGTATCCCTTGTGCCGGGCGAAATTGTACTGGGGATATCTCTCGTGGTAATCCACCATCAGCCGGTCCCGGGTGACTTTGGCCACGATGGAGGCTGCGGCGATGGAAAGGCACCTCCCGTCGCCTTTGGGAATGGCCTGTTGCTTCAACGGGAGTTCGAGCGTGTGAAGTCCGTCGATGAAGAGACAGTCGGGAGAGAGGGAAAGACTTTGCAGCGCCAGTTTCATGGCTTTCAGGGAGGCCCGAAGAATGTTCAGCCGATCGATCTCCTCGGCTTCCACGATTCCAATCCCAATTCCCAGGGCTTTTTCTTGGATGAGGACGAGAGCTTTCTCCCTCTGTTCCGCGGTCAAAGCCTTGGAATCCGCAACCCCCTTCATGCTGCGCGTCGGGGGAAGAATGACGGCTGCGGCCACAACCGGCCCCGCCAACGGGCCCCTGCCGGCTTCATCCAGCCCGGCGATGACCTGAAAGCCCTGGCTTCGGGCTTTCGCCTCGAAGGGTTCCCATCCCATGGATTCCCAAACCCCAAATTCCAAATCACAAATCCCAAACAAATCCCAAATTCCAATTCTCAAAAGCCAAAACAGTTTTGGTTTGAATTTTGCTATATGGAATTTGAGATTCGTTTGTTATTTGGTGCTTGTGATTTGGAATTTTTTTTCGATCAGTTGGTTCTCTGCTCGCGGATCCGAGCCGCTTTGCCTTTCAGGGCCCTGAGGTAATAGAGCTTGGCCCGGCGGACCTTTCCTCTCTGCACAATTTCAATGTGGTCAATGGCGGGCGAATGAGTGGGAAAGATCCGCTCCACACCCACTCCGTAGGAGACTTTTCGCACGGTGAAGCTGGCCCGGCTGGCTCCCTGGCGTTTGCGAATCACGATCCCTTCGAAGACCTGAATCCGTTCTTTTTCCCCTTCTTTAATCTTCACATGAACCTTGACCGTATCTCCAGCCCGAAAATCGGGTATGTCCATGCGCATCTGTTCTTTTTCCAACTGTTCAATCGCTCTCATGACAACCTCCAAAATACTGAATTATGACTTTTCGGAAAAAATTTAGCGTTTTGAAAAGGCCTTCCCAGAAATCCCTCCCGTCCTCCCTTTCCCAAAGGGAGGTGAGCCTTTGGGAGGTCTGCGGTGGAAGATTCCATTTTTCCCCCTTTGGAAAAGGGGGAGAAAGGGGGATTTAACGGCTTTTAAAAAGACTGAATGCTTAGCCTTTTCGGCGAAAAAGGGAAAACCCCGACGCCATCTCGTGTAAGGGCGGGTTTGAAATCCGCCCCTACATGTTTATACCTCCGATTCCCGGCTCTTCAACTCAGCCAGGTAGGCAAGGTCTTCTTCGGATAAATCAGCCCTTTCTAAAAGGTCGGGCCTCCGCAGATACGTCCTTTTCAGCGACTCCCTCCGTCTCCACCGTCTGATCTCCGCGTGGTTTCCGGAGAGAAGGACCTCGGGAACTTCCATGCCGCGAAAGAGGGGCGGCCGGGTGTATTGAGGGTATTCCAGGAGTCCATCCGAAAAAGATTCCTCTTCTATGGACTGGTCGCTGCCCAAAAAACCGGGAACATACCGGCTGACCACTTCCATGAAGACCAGCGCGGGGATCTCGCCCCCGCCGAGGATGTAATCCCCGATGGATATCTCCCGATCTACCAACCCCAGCCGGACTCTTTCGTCCAGTCCTTCATACCGGCCGCAGATCAGGATCCAGTGCTTCTGCTCACTCAGGTCTCTGGCCAGGCCCTGATGAAAACGTTCCCCTTGAGGGGTTAGCAGAATCGTCCGGGCTTCTGGATGATTCGATTTGATCTCCTCTACGGCACGGAAAATAGGGTCAGCCTTCATGACCATGCCGGCCCCGCCGCCATAAGGGTAATCGTCCGTCGTCCGGTGCTTGTCCGTTGTGAAGTCCCGCAGGTTCCAGATTCGGACCTGAAGGACCCCCTTGTCCAGAGCCCTTTTTATCAGGCTCTCCGACAGGGGGGATCGGAATATCTCCGGAAAAATCGTCAGAATATCAAAGATCATCTTCCGGCAGCAGCCCTTCGAGAGGATGAATGACCATGACTTTCTCTTGCACGTTGACCCGGGCTACCACTTCATCCGTGGCCGGGAGGAGAATTTCTTTTCCCTCTTTACAGACCACGAAAACATCATGACTCCCCGTGGAAAATACTTTCTCCAGAATGCCTAGGAATTTTCCCTCTTCGGTCTCTACTCGGATTCCCTGGAGCTCGTACCAGTAGAATTCATCCGGGGGCAAGGGTTTCAGATCAGCCTTGTTTACGTATATGGAACATCCGATTAGCTTCTGGGCCTCCTCGATGCTCTGGACCTCTTGAAAGGCAAGAACGGTCAATTCTTTCAAAGGCCTGCTGGCTGTAACCGTGAACGCCTTTCGGGTGCCCCCGGGGTCTTCCAGGTAAACCGCTTTTCCCCGGGATTGCGCCAGGGCCTCTCTTCCCGGAGAGGAGACCCGGACCTCTCCTTTCATGCCCTGAGTTTTGACTAAACGGCCGACCCAGAGAAGCGAATCCTCCATGGGGAGTTTACTCAATGATCTCCAGCACGGCCCGCTTTTTGATCTTGGTCGAGGCTGCATTCAAAATCGTGCGCATCGCTCGTGCTGTCCGCCCCTGCTTTCCGATCACCTTGCCCAGGTCGCCTTTGGCGACTTTCAATTCAATAACCGAGGTCTGCTCTCCCTCCACCTCTGAGACCTGCACAGCTTCAGGGTCGTCCACCAGGGCTTTGGCAACGTATGCGATCAATTCTTTCATTTCCATAGAACTTCGCCCCCCTTTCCCCGTGAGTTGGGCCCTTTGGCCAGCTTTATCTCAGGCGCGCCCGGGTCGAGCAAACAAAATCCTCAAGCAGGATGGACATCCCTATTCAGGCCGGCGAATCCGCCCGGGATTCGCCCTCCTGGGTCGCAGGGGTTGACTTTTTGGCTGGTTGGGCGGAAACCCCGCCCTTTTTCAGAAGACTCTTCACCGTCGCTGAAACACTGGCGCCCTGCTTCAGCCAGGCTTCCACTTTTTCCCGATTCAGTTTAATGGCCGGAGGATTGGGATTCGGATCATAGGTTCCTAAAACCTCAATAAACCGACCATCTCGGGGAAATCGCGAATCGGCAGCCACAAGCCGGTAGAAGGGTTTTTTCTTACTCCCCATGCGGGTCAATCGAATGGTTACGGCCATAATACTCCTTCCTTTCTCCTCGTAAGAATCTTCTTATTTTAAAACCGTTCTCCCTTCCGCTCAAATCCGATCGACATCTTTTATGGGATGATGAAAGGCTTTCCCTCACCTTCAACGAAAGGGTGTTGAAAATCCACTCATCGGGGACGCTCCCTTTCCCGCATGGCTTTCCCCCGATCAAGAGAAAAGGCCCCGGGGCAGTCCTTTCATTCCGCCTTTACGAAAGGTCCGGAGCATCTTCTTGGTCTGAAGGTATTGCTTGAGCAGCTGATTCACATCCTGAACGGTCGTCCCGCTTCCCTTGGCGATCCGCAGCCGGCGGCTCCCATTCAAAACCTCCGGGTGCTGCCTCTCCTGGTGGGTCATGGAATTTATGATCGCCTCCACTTTGACCAGCTCTTTCTCGCTTCCCTGCAAGTCTTTGGGGACTTTGAAACGACCCATTCCCGGAATCATGGACAGGATCTGTTCGATAGAGCCCATCTTCTTGATCTGCTGCAGCTGATCCCGAAAATCTTCCAGGCTAAAAGAATCCTTTAGCAGCTTCTTCTGGAGCTCCTGAGCTTTCTTCTCATCGATGGCTTCCTGGGCCTTTTCGATGAGGGAAAGAACATCCCCCATTCCCAGGATTCGGGAGGCCATCCGGTCGGGGTGAAAGAGCTCCAGGGCCTCGAGTTTCTCCCCGATTCCTATGTATTTTATGGGTTTTCCGGTTACCGCCTTGATGGATAGGGCCGCGCCCCCCCGGGCATCTCCGTCCAGTTTGGTCAGGATTACGCCATGTATGTCGAGGGACTCATTGAACTTTTTAGCCACGGTGACGGCGTCCTGCCCAGTCATGGCATCGGCCACCAGGAGGACCTCCCGGGGTGTGACTTCCTTTTTGATTTCTTCCAGTTCTTTCATCAAGGCTTCATCGATATGCAGCCGACCCGCCGTATCGATGAGCAATACTTCCCCGCTCTCTTCATCGGCCCATTGAAGAGCCTTGCGGCAGATTTTCACCGGACTCTCTTGGGAATCGGTAGGATAAACCGGGATGGCCAGCTGCTCCCCCAGTTTCTTCAACTGTTCGATCGCCGCAGGACGGCGAACATCAGCGGGAACCAGATGGACTTTGCGCCCCTTGTCCTTCAATAACTTCCCCAGCTTTGCCGCTGTGGTGGTCTTTCCGGAGCCTTGCAGCCCTACCAGCATGATGGGAATCGGAGGTTTGAAGGACAGGTTGAGCCCGCTGCTGGACCCCCCCATTAAGGATATAAGTTCTTCATGAACGATTTTCACAACTTGCTGGGCAGGGGTAAAACTTCCCATGACTTCCTGTCCAACAGCCCGGGTCCGGATCCGTTCGATGAAGTCCTTGACCACCTTAAAATTGACATCCGCCTCTAATAGGGCCAGGCGGACCTCTTTTAAGGCTTCGGAGATGTTTTGCTCCGTGAGCTTGCCATGTCCGCGCAGCTTCTTGAAGACCGAACTCAGCTTGTCGGTAAGAGAATCAAACATAGTTGCTTAAAGGAAATAGAGCCTAATTAATTAGGTTAATGTATTTATTCTTTTTCGTCAATTATTAAATGGAAACCAAAAACTCATTCCTTCAACAGGTGTTCAATTTTGCGTTCCTTTTATCCTGCTTCCCTGCTAATATATACCAAGGCTATGAATTGTTTCTTTTTTGATTGGTTTTCACCCCTAATCCGTCTTCCTTGATAATTCAAAACTCATTGTTTTTTTTATTAAAAGGAGGAAAATCAGATCGTCATCGTGACTTCATTGGGCACCCCCCGGCAGCTTTTCTTTGCGAGTAACTTCTGCCGTCTTACTCCTCCTGTTTCCCCCTTAAAAATTCCGTTTTTCCTAGGAATCACCGGCTTTTTCTTTTTTTTCTTCTCTATGTTCTTTCCCCCCTCAACGCATGCGCAACCGATAAAAATCGGCCTCTTGATCCCCTGGCAGGATTCCGGAACGGGGATCGATTCCCCCTACATGCGGGGAGCGGAGATTGCGGTTGCCGAGCTAAACGCCGTCGAAGGAAAACAGGGGATTCAAATGCTCCTCTTCGCCCGCAGGGGGACTTTCCTGGATAGAAAGGAGCAGAGCGTCCTCCAGGATTTCTTTTTCGAACAGCGGCCTTCTTTTTTGATCGGAGCCCTGCACCGGGAAGCCATTCTTCCCGTTTCCCGACTGGCTCAAGAACAACAAATTCCCATCCTGGTTTTCCCGATTGAATTTATGGAGGCTGCTTCAACCGGGGAGGAGCCCCCCAGCCTTTTCTGGATCAGCCCGACGCCCGAAGCCTTCCAGCGCGCCGCCGTCCGGACCGCGGCTCAGTTCTCCAAAAAGCGCTTCTACCTTCTGGCCCGTAATTCAGCCCTGGGTAGAAATTGGGTGAAATACTTCTGGGAAGCGATGAAGAAGCCGAGGCCCGATGCCCAGAGATTGGGGGAGACGTTCCTCCCCCTGCGCGTCGATGACTACCGTCCTTACCTCCAGACCCTCCTCTCGGCGAATACCGAAGTATGCATAAGTCACCTGGGAGTGAAGGACTGGCTGGATTTCTACTCGCTGGCCAATAAAGAGGGATATTTTAAGAAAATTATCCACTTGGAACTCGAATCCGGGACCCTGGAATCACTGACCGCCATGAGGAAAAAAGTCCCCGAGGGGATCTGGGGAATCAGCGCTTTTCCCTTTTGGGCCTTGGGCTGGAAGGAAACCAAGGAGTTTGTTTCCAAATACCGAAACAATACCCATTCCTACCCCAGCCTAGCGGCCTTAAGCGGGTACATCAGCATCCATGCCCTTTTTCAAACGATGAAGAAAGCCGGGTTCAGGGATTCGGAAAAAGCCCTCAAAGTTCTTGAAGATTTAACCTTCCCGACTCCAGTGGGTTCCATGACGATTCGAAAAAGTGACCACCGGATCATGTGGCCCATCTGGTCCGGGTCCATCCAGTCGACATCTGATTATCCATTTCCCTTAATCGGAAATTTAGTATCGATGGGGCCGGACTCTTTTTCTCCTTGAAGACAAGAAAGCCAATCAACCTGCTCGTTTCCGATCTAGCGATGGTAAAGACATGAGTACTTCCAAGATTCGACGCCCCTCTCTTTCCTATCCGGAAGAAGCGGTTTCCCTTTTTCTCAAGAAGACCGCGCAACAACTTCCGCATAAGACCGCGGTCATCGATGTTCAGGGAGGGCGACGACTCACCTTTCTGGAAATGGACCGGGAAAGCGATGCTTTGGCCCAGGCGTTTCTCGACTGGGGAATCCGCAAAGGAGACCGGGTCTCTTTTTTCATGCCCAATGGTTGGGAATACTTCGTGGGCTTTTACGCCGCGATGAAGATGGGAGCCGTCGTCTCCCCCATGAATCCCACGCTCCGCCAACGAGAGGTGAAAAACCAGGTCAACGATGCCGAGAGCAGGGCGATCCTGATCCAACAGGACCATTTCCCGGTGGTGGAGAGAATACTTCCCGAAATGCCATCTCTTGAGAAGGTCATTCTCACCGGGGAGAACGAATCCTCGGGGGGGAAGGTCTTCTCTCTCCAAGACCTTCTCCACAAATACTCCTCCCCCCTTCCCCGCCCGCTTCCCTCGATTCAGGCCAAAGCAGACCTGGCGGCTCTTCCCTACTCCTCGGGCACGGCCGGATTAAGCAAAGGAGTGATGATTACTCACTTCAACCTGGTTTCCAATACGATCCAGTCCATGAATGCCGTGGAGGCCAGGGGGAGTGATATCTTTATCAGCTTCCTTCCCTTCCATCATATCTATGGGTTCACCTACTTCCTCTGCGGCTCCATCTACCTGGGCGCCACTCAGGTGGTCATGTCCCGCTTTCATGCCGAGGAGTGTTTGGCCCTCATCGAAAAATACCGGGTCACGATGATCTTCGGCGTTCAGCCGGCTTTGCTGGCTTTTTTGAATGTGCCCAATCTGGAGAGATTCGACCTCTCCTCCCTGCGGTACATCTGGATCGGCGCCGCTCCTCTGGTTCCGGCGATCGCCCGCACCATCCAGGAGAAGTTTCGGGTGCCCATCGCCCGCCATTACGGGTTGAGCGAGGCTTCTCCCACGACCCATTCCAATCCGCCGGGCCGTCCTAAAGAAGGTTCGGTTGGGGTCGCAGTGAGCGATGTGGAAGATAGGATCATGGACTGGGATACGGGAAAGACGGAGATGAAGGTGGGAGAACCCGGAGAGCTTGCGGTCCGGGGCCCTAACCTCTTTCAGGGGTACTGGAAGCATCCCGAAGATACGCGGCTGGCCCTCCGCGACGGATGGCTTTACACCGGGGATATTGCCCAGATGGACGAAGAAGGGTATGTATTTATTCTGGACCGAAAGAAGGAGATGATTAAATACCGGGGATACCAGATTGCTCCGGCTGAATTGGAAGCCATCCTGATGGAACACCCGGCGGTCCATGATTGCGCGGTTGTGGGAGTCCCCGAAGAAAAGGTGGGAGAGATCCCCAAAGCCTTTATTGTCAAGAAGGAGGGGGTTGACCTTTCCGCCGAAGAGGTCATGGCTTTCGTGGCTGAGCGGGTCGCTCCCTATAAAAAAATCCGCGACGTGGCCTTCATCCATGAAATCCCCAAAAACCCATCCGGGAAGATCCTGCGGCGGGTTTTGAAGGTCGGATAAAGAAATTGGGACGCAGATAAACGCAGATTTTCAGGATGCTATCAGGGTAACACATTTGCTTTTTGGAAAAAGCTGTCATATTTCTCTACATCTCTTTTTTGAGCAAGGCATCTGCAGAAATTCCTCCGTTCCCCCCTTTGAAAAAGGGGGGCGGAGGGGGGATTTAAAAAGGCCAGTTCAAAAGGCTAAATTCGCACTATCAAAGCAAAATCTTTTTTGGCGTTTATCTGCGCTAATCTGCGCCCCTTGAAACTAAACGGGTTTAATAATTTCTTTAAAAAAGCAAAGAAGGAAAGGAACGTGGCCACGGACATTCTGAAAGCTTTTGAACCCCTTTTTTATCCCAAATCGTTAGCGGTCATCGGCGCGTCATCGGATATGACCAAGTTTGGAAATATCATCCTCAGCGCCTTACTGGAGATCGGCTTTGAGGGTAAAATTTACCCCATCAACACGGAGGGAGGAGAGATCAACGGGCTGAAGGCCTATCGGTCTCTCCGGGAAATTCCCGGGGAAGTTGACTTCGCCGTCATGACCATCCCCGCCCCGGCGGTTAAAGACTCTCTGGAGGAATGCCTGCGCATAGGGGTCAAAGGAGTGGAGATCTTAACTTCCGGGTTCAGGGAGACAGGAACCCCCGAAGGCCGGCAGTTGGAAGAGGAAATCGCCCGGTTTGCCCGGCGGGGAATTCGGATTCTGGGACCCAACTGCTTTGGGATCTACTGTCCGGAGAGCGGGTTGACCATTCTCCCCGGACAGAACTTTTCCCGGGAGACAGGTCCTGTGGGCTTTCTTTCCCAGAGCGGCGGTCTCTGCGCGGACCTGGGTCAGATTGCCAAAGGGCTGGGAATTCGGTTCAGCAAAATGGTCAGCTACGGCAACGGGTGCGATCTGGCGGCCTGCGATCTGCTGGAATACTTCTTCGCCGACCCCAAGACGGGAATCATCGCCGGGTACCTGGAAGGCGTGGAAGACGGCCCGAGATTTCTGAAGATTCTGAGAGAAAACAAGGGAAAAAAGCCCGTCATCCTCTGGAAGGCCGGGTTGACCGAAACGGGAAGCCGGGCGGTGATGAGTCATACGGGGTCCCTTAGCGGCGCCGCCGAAGTGTGGAATTCTGCGTTCAGACAGGCGGGCGTCATCCAGGCGGGAAGTGCGGAGGAGCTCATCGATACGATCTACGCTTTTCTCTACCTCCGGCCGA
>Ga0316626_10001607_pt1 | contig 10212 bp, 8 predicted proteins | sample OWC_Aug_T1_C1_D5_FD_207656 | JGI IMG/M metagenome (GOLD analysis project Ga0316626, IMG submission 207656) | Wetland soil microbial communities from Old Woman Creek delta, Ohio, United States - OWC_Aug_T1_C1_D5_A | ecosystem: Environmental > Terrestrial > Soil > Wetlands | place: USA: Ohio...
ATGTCAAGCTTCTTGTTTAACGAATCGAGCTGCTGCTTGTTACCCTGGGCCACGAACTTGTCTGGACCTGGTTCGGTTATGGTATCGATGAAATGGACCTTGAGATGCTTCTTCATCCAGCTGGACACGGGTTCTTGGACCCTGCCGTCCATGCATGTTATTACCGTTGCGAACCTGCCCTCTGCCATGTTCTCCACCGTCTATCGTGATGTCAACGTCTGGCGATGTCCGAAGCTCTGGTCAAACGAGGGGCGGTAACGCCTCACTCCATCAGTCGCGTAGCCAGCGCAAATCTCTCTGGTCTGCTTCCCAGGTGCCGGGTCAGCCCTCGACCTTACGGTCGTGTTGTGTATATGTCTGCCACCAGGTGCTGGAGGGTGACTTTACCGACACGTGGCGCCAGCGGCGCCTTGGCCGACGGGGCAGGTTTCCCGTACATATAGTCAAGGACGTTACGCAGCACAAGATAGAGAGCGCCTCCGGGCAAGACCTCACCCTCGCATTGACAGAAACAAGTGGCGGCATGAGCAACGTGGTATCGGTGGAGATCTCCGCCGTCGCATTCGCACTGCCGCTGTTCGCCGCCCTGGGTGCTGTTCTGACTGCCGCGGCGCTCGTCATGGATACGCGGCGTCCCATAGTGCCGCGCAATGGGATCATGACCATGGAGACGCTGGCTGCTCTCTTCGGTGGCGCCGCGTTTAGCAGCCTTGCCGGATGGAGGTCCGGATTCGTCGACCTTGGCGTGAGCGCCTTTGTGGGCGTGGTAGTGGGCGTTCCGGCCGGTGCCATTCTGTGGCGCCTGGCGGGAGCCCGCGTGCAGCGTCTCTTTGGAAAAGGGGCTTGAGACCCTGCAGGACTCGCGCGAGGAAAGGTTCGGCTGGACCCTTGAGGGCCGTGTGTACGACTGGAACGTCGAGGTCGGCATGCGCTACCTCTTCCAATGAACTCTCTCACAATTTGACTTTGATCCGGAGCTGTCAGGGGACCAGCTGCTGTCCTATCGCCCTTCTGCCAGCACTCCCTTATCGTCCCCGGTCAGTGGGGCTCCGAATATCGCCACGCCCGATCCAGCCCCTGGTACGGAACCAGATGACGAGGCCAGCGGCAATCACGATCATGGCGCCCCAGACGGCATGATATGCCCAGCGCCAGTGTAGCTCCGGCATGTACTCGAAGTTCATGCCGTAGATGCCCGCGAGAAGGGTGAGGGGAATGAAAATGCTCGTAATGATGGTCAGGGTCTTCATCACCTCGTTCATTCGATTGCTGATGGTGGAGAGGTAGATGTCCATCAGACCGACCACGAGGTCGCGCGAGGTCTCGATCACGTCGAGCAGCTGGACGCTGTGATCGTAAACATCGCGGAGGTACACGCGCACCGTTGCGGTGAAAGGTGAGGGTTCCTCGTGAAGCAGCGAGCTGAGGGCGTCCCGTTGCCTCCACTGGATCCTGTGTAGCGAGATCAGCATTCGACGTATCTCATGGATCTGGTGCAACGTTGAAGGAGTGGGTCTCTCCATGACCTCCTCCTCGAGGCGATCGATTTCCTCTCCCAGTGCTTCGACGACCGGAAAGTAGCCATCGACGATGGCCGAGAGGAGTGCATAGGCCAGATAGTCCGGGCCCGCCCGGCGGATCGAGCCGACTCCCGCGCGGATGCGTTGGCGGATAGGCTCGAAGACGTCACCCGGTCGTTCCTGAAAGGTCAGGACCCACCGGGGTCCGAGAATCAGGGATAGCTGTTCCAGTTCCACACTGCGATGTTCGCGCAGCCGCGCCATCTGGGTCACGATGAGGTGCCGATCTTCGTAGTCCTCGACCTTGGGCCGCTGCGGTACATTCACGACATCTGCCATCGCCAGGGTGTGTACGCCGAATATCTCTCCGATCCTGCGCAAGGTCGGCTCGCTGCCGAAACCGCTCACGTCGACCCAGAGGACACCTGACATCTCACGGTAAGACGCCAGCGTTTCAACGTCCTCTATCTCGCGCTCTTCCAGCCGATCCGGATCGTAGCTGATCGCGTGGATGCGGGGCGGCGAGGCATCGGCGGCAATTCTCATGGTGCCTGGTTGCGCTCCGGTCATCCGTCCGCGGCGGTGCGAGAGCCTCCGCGAGCGCGCGCTGGCAAATCGAATTAACTGGGCGGGGACGTGAGCCGACGAGCTGAGAAGATTTCGACCCCTACCTGACCCGGCCCTCGACCCCCTAGTGGTTTCGCTTTTTTCGGTCATGCTGGCCCCCTACGATTCCTGGACCACGTTTCTACCGAGTCAAGTGGTGATGTGTCCGATGGGCACATCCAGCTCGGACCGCTCGGGCCAGAGGTTCCGCCACATGCGTTGAGTGACTTCGCCATGCAGGGCAGACACGCCATTGGTTTTCCGCGCTGCCTTGATTCCGGAGCACACACGTGCCGCCCGTGCCCATGTTCCTATGGGCCAGCCGCGGCTCCTCCCTTCCGGGAACGCTCCTGTGCACCTGAGGGGTGGGGCTCCTGGACTTGGGTGTCTTCTTGCCTCGGCGGTTCTCGAATCGAGAGTTTCACTGTTGCAGGGTGGAGCTCCCTCAAGGTGAGATCCTTCGGATACCGCAGGTTCTGGTCGGAGATCTCGAAAGTCCGCCTGCCGAGCTTCACCAGCGCTGCATCGATTGTCACCTGGAGGCGCTCTGGTCTGAAGAGATAGAAAGCGCGCCGTAGTCCGGTGAAAGTTGCCTCGATACTCGGCGGGTCGATCGACTCGACCTCGAAGCCTGGGGGCAGGTTCTGAACGGCGACGGGGACTTCGTAAGTGAACTCCACGGGCCGGGACCCCGGCACGAAGTGGTACCAGAGCGCGATCACCAGGCCGAGTACCACCGCCTTCTGCGCCCGGTTCGCCCGAACGACCTGCCTCCAGGTGGCTGCGCGATCCTCCGGTGCACGCTTCTCTCGCAAGAACCTGTGGACGGCGGATTTGACTTCTTGTGGACTGCCGAGCACCTTGAGCTGCCCATCCCGGGCGATCGAGATCTCGCCTCTCTCCTCCGAGACCACGAGGCAAAGGGCATCCGTCCGCTCTGCCAGTCCCAGGGCGGCGCTGTGTCGCGTTCCCACACCGGCGAGCTGCTTGAAGTCCTCGGAGAGCGGCAGGTGAGTGGCAAAGCGGGCGATGAGATCGTCCTCGATGATCACGGCTCCGTCGTGGCCAGGGGAGTGGGGATCGAAGATGCTTTTCAAGAGCGGCATACTGAGCCTGCCCTGCAGCTCGATGCCACCCTGGATGTGACGCTGGATCGGTTGTGTTCCGGGTAGGATTACGAGCGCACCAATCTTCTGTCGGGCGAAGTCCCCGAGACACGCGATGAGCGTATCCGAGGGGTCGGCAGAAGATGCGGACAGCTCGCGACGCCCCAGGCTCCAGAGTGCAATCTTCTCGAAGAGCTGCCGCAGTTCTTCTTGGAAGATCACGACGACGATCAGCAGGAATACGGCGAAGAAGCCTTGGAAGATCCAGGCTGTGAGCTGAAGATCTAAGGCCCTCGCAGCGAAGTACAGCGCTGCCACGATCACAATGCCCATGGCCACGAACCCGGCCCGCGTCCGTCTGATTAAGGCGAGAGCCGTGTAGAGCAGGACCGTCACGACGATGATGTCGACGAGGTCCGCGAAGCGCATTTCCAGAAACGGGCTGAACACCTCAGAGGCCCTCCCTCATGTTGCCATTGATGCTCATACCGTTACCACGCGCCGGGGGCAAGGCTCCGATGGGTATGGGGCTTGCCTTCCGCGCGCCTCGATCGTCGTGGACCCCGTCAGCCGTGTGGAATCCTTCGATTCTGGCGTACTTGTGTCTCTCTGCCTGACTTGATTCTCTCACGCGTCTCCCTGGCAAGCTCGTCTAGGACCAAAGCACCCGCTTGAGCGCACGGCGGCTGAGCGCAGCTGGCTCCACGCGCTTGTTAGGCGGCTGCCCGGATGCTAGCATAGCGCTAGCATCGGAGGATATCATGCCAACGCTGACCATACGTAACGTTCCCACGAAAGTGGTCCAATCGCTGAAGGCGCTCGCGCGGCGCCGTGATCACTCTATGGAGCAGGAGGTGCGCGAAATCCTCGAAAGCCACCTCGAGGAGCGGCAGTCCCTGCTCGAGCAGATCGAGGCGGGCTGGGCCAGGCAGGCGAGGCGCCCAACGGCGCGGGAAATCGACTCCTGGATGGGCGTGGGGCGTCCGTGAAGGCCGTACTGGACACGAACGTCGTCGCCTACCTGCTCCTCGGCACCGAGCGCTTCGTTGACGAAACCCGTGCCTGTATCGCGCAAGTCACCGAGGCGGTCGCTCCCGCCCACTGGGAAGCCGAGCTCGCCAACGTGGTTTGGATGGCAGTTCGGTCCGGCATACTTCCTCCCGGGGAAGGCCCCCTCCGATTGATGCTGGCCAGGCGACTTGGCATCGAGTCTGTACCTACGGCAACCCTCTCACAGGGGGCACTCTTGCGAGCCATCGCCTCCGGCATTCCGGTATACGACACGCTCTTCGTCGAGCTGGCCCTTCGCGAGCGTTGTCGACTTGCCACGTTCGACCAGGCACTGTTGAAGACTTTCCCAGACGTAGCTGTTCGGCCCGGGCGCCTGACCAAGATGTGAAGCAGCCCGTCTAAAGATATGTGAGGACTGTGTCGGAACGGAGAGTTTCCCGTGGCCAGAACCAAGAGAGAAACAGGCGCGCCTGCTCTCGACGAGAGTCCGCTGTGGTACAAGGACGCGGTAATCTACGAGATCCATGTCCGGGCGTTCTGCGACGGGAACGGAGACGGCATCGGTGACTTTCACGGACTGACCACCAAGCTGGACTACCTGCAGGATCTGGGCGTAACCGCGCTCTGGCTGTTGCCGTTCTATCCGTCTCCACTCAGGGACGATGGGTATGACATAGCGGATTACGAAGACGTCCACCCCGATTACGGCACCTTGCGCGACTTCAAGGTGTTCCTGGGCGAGGCGCATAAGCGCGGTCTCAGGATCATCACCGAGCTCGTCATCAATCATACGTCCGACCAGCACTCCTGGTTTCAGCGGGCGCGGCACGCGCCGTCCGGAAGCCGGGCCCGTGACTTCTACGTTTGGAGCGACACGGCGGAACGTTACAAGGAAACGCGGATCATCTTCAAGGACTTCGAACCGTCCAACTGGACATGGGATCCGGTGGCCAGGGCATACTACTGGCACCGCTTCTACTCCCACCAGCCCGACCTCAACTTCGATAGCCCGGATGTCCGGGAGGCCGTGCTCGGTGAGCTGGACTTCTGGCTCGGCATGGGAGTAGACGGGCTACGCCTGGATGCGACCCCGTACCTCTACGAGCGGGAAGGTACGAGCTGCGAGAATCTGCCCGAGACCCACGCCTTTCTGAAAGAGCTACGGCGGCACGTGGACGCGAAATACAAGAACCGTATGCTCCTGGCGGAGGCGAATCAGTGGCCGGAGGATGCGGTTTCTTACTTCGGCGAGGGCGACGAGTGCCACATGGCTTTTCACTTCCCGGTCATGCCGCGCCTGTTCATGGCGGTGCATATGGAGGACCGATTTCCAATCATCGACATCCTCGAACAGACGCCCCCCGTGCCCGAGAGCTGTCAGTGGGCATTGTTCTTGCGCAACCACGACGAGCTGACCCTCGAGATGGTGACCGACGAGGACCGTGACTACATGTACCGGGTTTACGCGACGGACCCCCGCGCGCGCATAAACTTGGGGATCCGCAGACGGCTTGCGCCGTTGCTCGGTAACAACCGGCGGAAGTTCGAGCTCCTGAACAGCCTGCTTTTCTCGCTGCCCGGCACCCCTGTGATCTATTATGGTGATGAGATCGGCATGGGTGACAACGTTTACTTGGGCGACCGCAACGGTGTCCGCACCCCGATGCAGTGGAGCGCCGATCGAAACGGAGGGTTCTCGCGTGCCAACCCCCAACGTCTTTACTTGCCGATCATCATCGACCCCGAGTATCACTACGAGGCGTATAACGTCGAAGGGCAGCAGCAGAACCTCGGTTCCTTGCTCTGGTGGATGAAGCGACTCATCCTCCTGCGCAAGCGCTTCCAGACATTCGGCCACGGCTCGATCGAGTTTCTCTACCCCGAGAACCGAAAGGTGCTCGCGTACATCAGACGCCTTCAGGACGAGATCATACTCGTCGTTGCGAACCTTTCCCGTTTTGTCAGTTACGCCGAGATCGATCTGTCTGCTTACAAAGGAATGATGCCTGTGGAGCTCTTCGGGCAGACGAAGTTTCCGCCCATCAGTGAGCTGCCGTATTTTGTCATGCTGGGACCCCACTCGTTCTACTGGTTCAAGCTTGAAGAACCGCCGCGCCCAAAGCTTCAGGCAACCGCAGGGAGCGTGCTACCCGTGTTCGACGTCACGGGTTCGTGGGAGGCGGTCTTAAAGGACCGCGGCAAGGCGTGGCTCGAGAAGCTCCTGCCGTCGTACCTCGAGACCCGCCGGTGGTTCGGTGGCAAGGCACGGCAGCTCCGGTCCCTTAAGATCGTGGAGAGGGTTCGAGTACCATTCGATTCGTCGGTGGCGCACATGACGCGCCTGGAGATCCAGTACGGCGACGGTGGTCCGGAAACATACTTACTACCGCTCGCGTTTGCAGCGGGGGAGGAGGCTCAATCGGTGCGGCAGGCTAGCCCCTGGGCTGCCGTGGCGCAGCTCTGCATCAAGGATCGCCACCTGGACGGGCTCCTGTACGATGCCTCGGCTGACACGCGCTTCTGCGGAGTGCTGCTGGACGCGATCGCTCGCCGGCGGAGGTTCAAAGGCACGGCAGGTGAGATTGTCGCGATGCGGTCTCGAGTGTTCGAGAAGGTCAGAGGCCCCGCCGAGTCACCACGAGAGCCGTCGTTGATGCGAAGGGAGCAGAGCAACACCTCTGTGATGTTCGGCGATCGGCTCATCCTCAAGATATTCCGCCGCATGGCCGACGGCATGAATCCCGATCTCGAGATCGGCCGCTTCTTGACGGAGGAAACGGAATTCAGGCACACCCCACCGACCGTTGGTGCACTCGAATACCGACCCCAGAAGGGGGAGCGGTCGACGGTCGCAATGCTCCAGGGCCTCGTGGCAAACGAGGGCGACGCGTGGGGCTACACGCTGGATCGGCTCGAGAGCTATTACGAAGGTGTCGTGCCCCGGACAACGCCCGCGGAGAACCCGGTCCCTTCGGCGCGGAATCTGCTTGGTCACGTGGGGGCGGATGTCTCGGGCGAAGCAAAGGAGGCAATCGGTCCGTACCTCAGGGCTGCGCAGCTCCTTGGGCAGCGAACCGGAGAACTTCACGTCGCTCTCGCCTCGTGCTCCGACGATCCTGCCTTCGCCCCTGAGCCGTTCACACCGCTCTACAGGCGCTCTCTCTATCAGGGCATGCGAGCCCAGGCAGACAAGACTCTAACGCTTCTCAACACACGCTTGAGGAGCCTCAAGGGAGATGTCCGTCCCGCTGCCGAGGAAATCCTGGGCCTGGAGAATACAATATTTGCCCGCATGCACCGCATTCTCGACAAGAAGGTTACCGGCATGCGGATACGCTGCCATGGGGACTACCACCTCGGCCAAGTACTCTATACGGGTAAGGACTTCGTCATCATCGACTTCGAGGGTGAGCCCGCGCGGCCAATGAGCGAACGACGTCTCAAGCGATCAGCGCTGACCGACGTGGCGGGTATGCTCCGCTCGTTCAACTACGCTGCGGTGTTCAGCTTGCGAAGCGGCGGACTGCGCCCCGAGGACCTTCCAGGCCTGCAGAGGTGGGCTCGGTTCTGGAACCTCTGGGTATCCGTTGTCTACCTCAAGGCTTATTTCGCGGCGACCGCTGAGGCGGGCTTGCTGCCGCAGGGAAGGGAGGAGCTCGAGATCCTGCTCGAGCTCCACCTTTTTGAGAAAGCTTTCTACGAACTCGGCTACGAGCTCAACAACCGTCCCGACTGGGTCGATGTGCCGATCGTCGGAATCCTCGAGATGCTGGAAGCAGGCGGATGAGATGAAAAGGATGCCGATGCGAATCGGGTCAGCCGATCAAGCCCCCCGAGGAGTCCTACTTCGTGACGGTAATCTTGCGGGGCTTCGCACGCTCTGCCTTCGGAATTTGTAGCTCAAGCACACCGTCGGATATGCGCGCGGTGATGCGGGCTCGCTCTTGCGGCGTGGGCTACGCCCTTACTACTTACTGGCTTTCTGGTAGGTTCCGATCAGCTCCGCCCTGCCGAGCACGTGACCCTGCATCGCCTTTTCGAGGTCGGCTTTGGTCGGCTCGCCGAGATTGGACAGTACGGTGTCGAGGGCGTACAGCTTGTGAAAGTAGCGATGTCGCCCGATCGGTGGGCAAGGCCCGCCGTAACCCGTACGCCTCCAGTCGTTTTTCCCTTCCAGCGTTCCCGCCTGTAGGCCCCGGCTGGCAACTGCCTCGGGCAGGTCGGTCGTCGTGGGCGGGATGTTGTACAGCACCCAGTGGACCCAGGTCATCTTTGGCTCTGCGGGGTCGGGGGCGTCCGGGTCGTCCACTATCAGCGCGAGGCTCCTTGTGCCGTCTGGGATCGCCGACCATGCCAGGGGCGGTGACACATCGGCACCCTCGCACGTGTATTTCCTAGGGATCTCACCTTGGTGCGCGAAGCTCGGCGACGTGATTTCGAAGGCCATCAGGTCTTCTCCTTTGCTCTGTCGGGTACCGGCAGCACCAGGCGCCACGAGGGATAGCCCCAGTCCTGCCGCCAGAGCGCAGACAGCGAACCATTGGTTGGTTGACTGAACCCTCATTTCGGCGACTCCATTGCCGTGTTCGTTTCTACACGAGACCTCCGCCCAACGCGAGTCCCCCCGACCGTCGGCGCTGGCTGCTGCTGGCGAAAGCGGCCCCACGTCTTGTGTCGGGATCGAAGGGTTCGATACGGCGCTCCTCAGAAACTGGCGGTGGGGCCTCTGTCGCCGCGAGCCTGCAGGCTGCCGGTAGTGAGGTTCTTGACAACCTAGCCGCGACCACGGATACGGGTGCAGCACGAGCTAAGAGCCCGTCCGAAAACCTTCTTGCGTCATTCCATGGCAGGCCTGGGGGCGGGTTCTCGGATAGGCTCTAAGCAGGCTCGACGCGGTGACACTGCGCGGGGGGAAGATCCGGGGAAATGGCCTGGTGGGGTTGGATCGTGACAGGAGTGGCGCTACTCGCCGCTGAAACCGCGGTTGCCACGGACTTCTACTTGGCGGTGCTGGGGGTATCTGCCCTGGTGGTCGGGTTGGTCGGCTTCGCCGGTCTCTCGTTGCCCATCTGGCTCCAATGGCTTTTTTTCGGGGCCTTCTCGGCCGCACTTCTCGTAGTGGTGCGCCGCGTCGTGCCCCGGGTCGCTGACACCTCACGCGATCAGAATCGGGCCGTCATTGGAGAAATTGCCGTAGTGCAGGAGCGGATCGATCCCGGCGGTCTCGGACGAGCGGAGCTCCGAGGCACCGCGTGGACGGCGCGCAATGCCAGTGGCGCGCCCCTCGCCGCAGGCTCGCGGGTCCGCGTGCGCCGTATCGACGGTTTGATGCTCTACGTGGAGCCGGAGGTCTGAATGGAGGGCTCGCCATGGAAACACTGATCGCCGTTCTCGCCATGGTGGCACTGGTCGTCTTCGTGATCGCAAAGACCGCCGTCGTCGTCCCGCAGCAGAGTGCCTACGTCGTCGAGAATCTCGGGAAGTATAGCCGAACGATCCAGGCCGGATTTCACGTCTTGATCCCCTTCGTCGAGAAGGTGGCGTACCGACACACGCTGAAGGAGCAGGCCACCGACATTCCCGAGCAGACCTGCATCACGAAGGACAATGTGCAGGTCGGCGTGGACGGAGTGCTCTATCTCCAGGTGCTGGAGCCGAGGCGTGCGTCGTACGGGATCGCCGATTACCAGTTCGCGATCTCTCAGCTCGCGCAGACGACACTGCGCAGCGAGGTCGGCAAGATTGAACTCGATCGGACCTTCGAGGAGCGTGCAAATATCAATGCCGCCCTCGTGACCGAACTGGACAAAGCCTCCGATCCTTGGGGGGTGAAGGTTCTCCGCTACGAGATCAAGAATATCAACCCGCCCAAGGACGTAATCTCCGCGATGGAGAAGCAGATGCGCGCCGAGCGGGAGAAGCGCGCTGTCATCCTGACATCCGAGGGCGAGCGAGATGCCAAGATCAAT